>JGI24508J20089_1000064_pt1 | contig 345505 bp, 344 predicted proteins | sample LinPmetageLP24_FD_20089 | JGI IMG/M metagenome (IMG submission 20089)
GAGATGGGTGAGCAGACCTGAGCAGACATGAGCCGAAGCTGAGCCGGGCCTGAGCCAGCCTGAGCAAAGGCGGCGCGAGATCACGTGAACTTGATGGCTGGGAGGTACCGAGATTCCGGTCAAGAAACAGCAGTTTTATGAACATAAAATGCTATTGACTTTACGACAATTCGCTAACGCATCTGGGCCACGTTGAAGTAAGTCTTATTCATGTTGCAAGTATTGTATCGAATTTTTCTGACCAGCATCGTCCTACCCTGTCCAAGGCATCCAATCAAAAGGAGCGTTCTCCTTATTTCTCTCCTTTCTCCAATCCACTACAGCATTGAAGTCGCGACAGGTATGCGAAACGCTGTGCGTGAAGAACATCTTCGTATCCGCCTCTTTCACTGAAAACAGCGGTACTGGTGTAAGGTCACTGTGGCATTGAATAGCTTGCCTCAGCTGGTCGATACAATGATCTAGAAACCAGTCAACCCTGTCATATACAAAATAATGCAGGAAAACTCACAAACATGCACCATTCCCCATTTTGGGTCCAGATGCTTAGTGAAGTCGGTGTGAATATTGTAGCGATCTGGACTCAATGCTCTTCGCACTAGATCCAGACAGTGCAGGTTGTGAAAGACGCTGACTTCCATGTATACTTTGTTCTCTTCCAGTGCTTGTAAATCCCACGGTGCGGCTTTCTGGACACTGTCTCGCTCTTCCGAAGACAGCTCCATATATGTGCCTGTAGATCCGTCAGGAACTTTCGGGAAGTGAGCATTACAAGAATTACAAACCTTCAAGAAGTTCGTTCCAAGCATCATCGATTTCCTTGGTTGGGTACCCCGCATACAGCTTCGGCACGCCTGTATCATTAAATTGGAGCGCACCAATACTTGGATTGTAGTCGTAGTAATTGTAGAAATACTCTTCTTTATATGGAATTTCGGGAGCAGATACTGGGTAAACAATCAGCTCTCATTGCTCAAATCTCAAGGTTTGGGGATTTACCGAAGTCTGTTCGAAGTTTACTTCTACCACCGTTTAGTAACGCTGAAAGCTGACGCCGTTGTACAATAGTGCTGGCAACTGCTAAAATAGATGTTATCGTGCATAATGTGCACCATATCCAGGGCACGATGTTTGTTCTATTTTCGCCATTTCTTCTTGACCCTTGCTCATTCTGAATCTCCTGATCGGTCTCTGATGGCGGCAACTTGTGATATTCGCTCATGATGAATGATTTGGATGAGAGCGTTTGAAAGCCAGAAGTAGCACGATACTCAAACAAAGATGTGATTTCAGGAAAGAATTTGTGAGGAATGAATGGCAAAAGTTCACCTCGCTGTCGCTGCATGACAGCGCTGGGAAGCTCACTGTTCTTTAGGCGGGATGGGTAGCCTACACCCCAGCTGTCTTCTGAAGCGTAGTGGGGCATTTCATGAGGCAGCTTTCAGCTACGCCACGCATTTACTAGGAGCCCCAGTAAACCACACTATCAGATGCTTAAATAGCGTTTCCTCAGTCTCCCCGATTAATTTAGCCTTTGAGCTCGGCCTTGCCGGGCACTTCACAACAATAACGCTGGGCTTCTGGCTGCGGTCAGAGCATATTGAATTTACTTTCTTCCTCAACTTTAGATTTCCTTGCTGGTCGGCCAACGCCAAAGTTGACACGTTCAAGAGGCCAGCTTTCGTCACTGTAATGTAAACTAGTTAGGATAAAATGTATTGGTCAGAGGCTCTATCCATCACTTACCAAATGGAATGGTCAAAGCTCCAAGCATCACTTCGAGGCTAACTGTGACTTCAGTTCTGTTGAATATCAAATAAATACGCGGCAGAACAGAAGAAACTGTCGCATGTACTCGTGCGGAGACATTACCTATCTTCTTTACGATACTTTGCAACGACTAATGATTTATAATCTTGTGATGAAACCGGCTTGATGAGGTGATCTTATTTGATCTCGACTTTGGTGCTGTGTACCTGTCTCGGTAATGTTCTGCCAGGGTGGCCTGAGCACGTGCTGAAGCCCCTGTAGGCTCTCCGTAACGGTGGATCGACAAGATACTGCCTGGCATTGAAGCACGACGTGTCCCATGTCTCCAGATGAGCCTATGAACGAAGTTCACCATAAGTCGCAAGGCTCAAAGTTGACACGCACTTGGATAGCGCTGTGAATTAGAAGCACTATTTTCGCAACCGCTCGAAGAACTCGACACAACTGCCAACTGTGATAGACTGCTCAGGAGAATGGACCCCGGCACTGCTCTAGCTGTGGCATCGCTTTCTTTCCAGGTATTTGGCGGCATCATCAAAGGCTTCACGCTACTAGCGAAAGCGCACAATCTGGGTCGAGATGCAACTCTGCTTCAGACTATGTTATGCGTGGAAGAATCCCGCTTCATCCAGTGGGCGAGGGCTGTGGAGCTGCTAAAGGATTCTGATCTCCAGTCTGGTCAGGCTGACAGCCATGATCTCAAGCGCAACACAGCAATCACTCAGAACGATTCCAATGCAGGTATTGAGAGCTCAATTGCAGCACTATCCACGACGAAGGAAGCAAACAATCTTCAGGTGCAGGTTGACCCTAGGCTCAACTATGCCTTAGCATCTCAATTAATGGCCCAGCTCCAGGTTTTATTGACTACGGATGGACTTCGACAACGGTACAAACTGGATCTTGTGGAGAAGCTAGACTTGAGTCCTACCATCGCCGGGCGCAACACGACGTCTCTGACCGAGGACAATAAGACGGCACCGACAGTGCTGGAGAAACTCGTGCCAGACACCTTGCGGCAACGTATCCTGTTCCATGCAAGAGTTGTACAGAAGAAGAACCACCTTCCGAAACGTCTATGGTGGGCGACAGTCGACAAGCAAAACTTCGAGGACATGGTCCGCGATGTACGCGGCATCATAAATGGTCTGTGGAACTTGCTTGATCCCGTGCAACGAGAAGACTCTTCGGCTATGTTGCGACAGATTCTCTCTGGTGTCATTCAAATCAGTCAGAGCGTCAGCGAGCTACGTGCTTTGCAGCAATCCGGAGTTGCAGAGAGTACGATCACTCCCACTTATGCTGACGAAGTGGTTTCTCTGGCGGCAGATCTCAAGTTGAAACGTATCGAGTTCGAAGACATCGCGTCTACTAGCAAGACCGGGATGCCGCCTGTTTCCGCAACGCTGTCTGCCATGAATAGAAGCATATTGACCAACATCACCCAGAAATCACTCAATCTCAACGTGGCTCAAGGCTTTTACGATGGTCAGCCAGTGTGGATCGAGTACAAAGATGTGCCTCCGAGGATGAAAGGCAAGCTGTCTTCACGAGTCAAGAACCTTGCGCTGCTGCTTGCTGGGACAAAGACTCCTTCTTTTCACACATTGCGATGTCAAGGTTTTCTCGAAGAGGAAGCTCGTTTTGTGTTCATATATCAGTGGCCTGAGACATCCATCAATCCAATATCGACAAAACCACAATTCGCTCTGTCGTTGACCGAGCTGATCCGCGATGCCAAAAATTTCGCATCAACCAGTATCACGAATCGTCTGCAGGTGGCCAGAGAGCTTTGCAAGACAGTACTAGCATTTCATACTGCCGGTTGGCTACACAAGGACATACGATCCGACAATGTAATGTTCTTCCACGAAAATGGCTGGTCCATGCCATACCTCACGGGGTTCAGCTTCTCGAGGCAGGACTCACCAAGCGAGATCTCGGAGCAGCCATCACAGGAACCGCTGGCTGACATATATCGCCATCCTCATGCATTAGGAGAACCATCGACTTCCTTCCAGAAGTATATGGACATGTACAGCCTGGGATTGGTGCTTCTGGAACTGGCTGAGTGGAAAGCACTGAAGCACATCGTTGCAAAATGCGTCGATGTAAAAAAAATCGACAGCAACATTGGTGTCAGGCTCGACAGCATTGCCGGAATACCAAAGTGGTTGGACAAGCATATTATCACCGCAGGCCAGCTCAAGTTCCGGATGGGCGATATTTATGCTGATGTCGTACGTACTTGTTTGAGGTATGGGATGACAGCGGCTGAAGAATGCCCCGATACGCTACCAGATCTGCTTCGGATTGTTCGAATTCTCGAGCGAATTTGCGTCTGAACGCATCTCTTTTGTCTCACTTGTGAGCCTCGCGATGCTGGGTTTCCATTTGACACTATGAAGGTCTGTTGTTTCCTGCACGAAATCTTCGTTGATGTTTGTGTCGACGAAGATCGATCTTATATCATCTTTGAGTAAAACAAACACAGATGACTTATGACACCTTGCAGTACTTCACTGCCAAATCCATTATGGCTTCCTTTCGGGGCAGTAAGTCGGAACATTTCCACAGACGGAGGGTTTCTCGTATGCCTGCGGGTAATTAGTGGGACGGCCTAGCCCATCTGCCTATGAAGCCCTGCGGCAAGGCCCGTCGCGAACCACTAATCAAGCGAGGCTCACTAAATTGTCGGGATGATCGTGCACCGAAAGCCCTGAAGCGCTGGCCCCGCGGAGTTGCGCTGCAAACGCCATAACCTGACGGAAGTATGCTTGTCGCAATTCGGGGGAACTTATCAAAACTTGCATCTTCGATATGCAGAATCCCAGGGCTGCAGCACAAAATTTCGCTTCTGACTGCCTATCAAAGTTAAGCTTTAATGTCACCTGGTGTCTTGTCTTGGCACCCTGCAAGTCAGATCGCGCCCGAGCTGAAACCTACAATTCAATCTCCTTGACAATGAAAATGGATTGATAAACGCTAGCGAGTCATTCGAGTACAATTGAGAGAACTATCATACGAGATCTTTGAGGTTTCCAGCCATGTCCAGCTTATTCTCAGGACGGCCTGATACCTCGAGACCTACGGTCACGGACGAGGCTGAGCCGACACCGGAAACATCTTCAGAGGACATCATCGCTGAGGCAACCTTCGTTCCCAATGTATTTGATCTCGTCTACATGGGGAGAGAAGCAGAGCTCTCAGTCTCAAACCCCGCCATGCAGTTGTACTTGGGTGCACAAGCCGTGGACCAGTCCAGCTTCCTCGGTCAAGGTGCATCCTTTGAGGTATCCAGCAAAAAGGTGCCTCAATCGGAAGGCTTCGTCTTCGAAGTGAACGCCATCGGGGTAAGTATAAGTACTAGGCAGGGTCAGCACAAGGAGAGAACGCTCGTGTACAAGACCGCGAGGATTGCTTTCGGCAGCATGGGCGAGCCTCTCGCCAAGGATCAAAGAGCCATGAACTCGGTCATGATGGAGATCTACGCCCTCATGCATCCGCCTCTCTATGAGCACGCGAATATTGTGACGTTGCTTGCACTTGGATGGGGTACTAATCCATTCGAATCGTCCTATCGACTTCCGGTCATTGTTACAGAATATGCTGACTGCGGTACTCTGGCGGATCTTCAGGCCCGGGAGATCCTCACATCTGAAGTGAAACGTTCAATCAGCCTTGAGATTGCTTATGGCTTGCAAGTAATTCATCGTTGCGGCATCATTCATGGCGACATGAAATCCGAGAACGTGCTCATCTTCTCCCATCCACAAAAAAAGTACGTGGCGAAGCTTGGTGATTTTGGCTTCTCGATTGTGGGAGAGGCGTCAGCTCCTCGTGTCAATATTGGTGGGACAATGCCATGGCGAGCGCCGGAGTCACAAGTACCAGTGGCGCGCGAGTGTCTCGCAAAGACTGATGTGTACTCATACGGACTCACTATTTGGCGATTAGCCATGGACGGAAGCAATCCATTCTCAGTTCTCCACGAATCTGCGTCCACAGCTTCGGGGTCTACATTAGCGGCCTTCACCAGTCATCTTAAAGAAGATAATCTGGCAAAGGATCAGGCACAGCTCAAAATATGGTACCAGCCATTCATCCTACATACCACGAGCAAGCTTTCCGGCGACGCTTTGCCTCCGACCGATCAAGTGATGCAGCTTCTCCAGAGGGCTCAGGAGGCTTTGCAGACCGGAATCATGAATACCAGCCAAGGATTAGAATTTCTAAAGTATATCTTTTGGCTGGTCTATCGGCTAAGGATGTCTGGTCAGCCACTGTTCGGCAAAATCGGCGAGCACCTTGTGGCCAGGGCAGTATCGGATGGGTTCTATGGTAAACTGGATACTGTTCTAGCAGGATGTTTATCGAAAGCTCCTGAAGAGCGAGATCTCTCTATTGCCATCTCGGCCTTGTCAGATATCAACGTGGACCACCAGAATACAGCAGAGCCAAGCAACGACATCCTCCTACGCCAAAGCTTCGATCATCATGTCATGTCTTGGCTTGCAGTAAGAGACCTTCAGCCATCCATGCAAACCTTTCTCTTCGAGCGCTTTCGTACTCGAGCTGAAGAATTCGCATCCCGGAATCAAGTCAACACTCCCGAGTGCTTTGCGCTTGCAGCCTTCTACATGAACGGCCTCGGCACTCAACAGAACTTACAGGAAGCACGGCGGCTGATCCTTCATGCTGCTTCTTATGGACATCAAGTGGCACAAGCTAATGCTTGGCGAGTCGCCAAGATAATCGGACCAGAACTTGGAGCAAGTATTCCTCCGAAGCAAATCCTTGAACGGTTAGCTTTCAATGGTTCACGTGGCGCACTACAAGATCTGGCTATTCTTGCACCAGAGAGGGTGGCAGAAGTGAAGAGAATTATCAAGGCCGGGCTCGCCGGAGTGGGTGCTTCGTTTTGGGGGGATGATCTGCTACACGGTCATGCACATGGTCCCTGGGTCAATACCTTTCGTAACACGATTGTCCTGGTTGAAAACATGAAGAGCCTCCACGAGATAGCTGCATACAGAGTGAACAAGAGGGGTGATCGAATATTGCATATGGCAGCAGGATGTGGGTACCCCGAAGCAGTTGAAGCTTTGCTAGACAATTTCCCCTCTTTGACTGTGGACCAGTTGAATGATGTTGGCGAAACTCCGCTGCTGTCTGCATGTCGCTCTGGCCATCGAGTCGTTGTCGAACAACTCCTTAGCCGTGGAGCAGATCCGAGAATCACAACAAACTCGAAGGAATCACCGCTTCACTGGCTTATTTCTTTCGATGAGGACGAAGTGCATGCTGTTGGACAGGCTATGATATCTGCAGGTGCCGATATCAAGTCTCTCACGACGAAACAGATCAAGTACAGCGCGATACCATCTGGCATGGAATTTGATATTCTGCCACCAGGTACACCACTCACCTGGGCTGTGCACCACGACCGGCCTGACATCATAAAGTTCCTTCTCAGTCAACCTGAGTCTGTACTGCTGTGCGTGACTAAGGCACCCAATAATCCAACACCACTTGAGTGGGCAGCACGATATCACAATCGTCACTGTCTCGAAGCAATGATCGTTGCTATGAAAGCTCAAAGGGTCGGTTTCACGTATGGAGAATTTTTCAAGGCTGCAGTGCTTGGCGCAGATATGTTCTCCATGATCTTCCGTAACGGAATTCAATATTTGGAAAAGATGAAGGATACCTTGGACTACCTACTGGAAGAAACTCACGGCGCATCGTTCGGTACAGGACTGGGTGGGTTCGGCTATACTTTACTCTACTACGCAATATCTGAAGGAAACGACCTGATAGCCAAGTACCTGCTGGCGCCAGAGACTGCAGCGCTCCTTGATGCAGGCAGGGAGCGGCTGAAACCCGTGCTCATCGAGGGTGAACCCATGCCTATACCGCGATATGGTGTTTTCTCGGAGGAGCACATCAACAGTCCTTGTGGCATCGAGCAGCGAACACCTTTACTTGAGTCCATACGATGGAATCGCCAGGAGCTTTTCGATTTGCTCATCAGCCAAGGTGCCGATATACGCGTCAGAAGTCGCAATCCATTTGATGGCAGTAGGACTAATTGGAGCGCACTGCATGCCTTTGCGTACGCTGGCCATGACTCGGACGTCACCTTAGTCCGAAAAATAATCGAAGCTGGTATCGAGGTAGATGCACAACCGACTGAGTTAGATGACCTTGAGACACCTCTGTTGGTAGCATTGAAGAATAATGCATTCAATCTTGCACAAGAATTGTTGCGGAGGGACGCCAATATACATTATACATGCTTCTCATCAAGCTTCATCACTCTCGAACATCCGACTACCGTCCTCGGGCATCTCGTCACATCGGCAGCACGTGGATCTATCCCTCGAATGCGCGTCCTTCTAAATAATCCTCAAGCAGCTCAAGATCATGCCACTACATTCGTAGTCGAGCCAGAACGTCAACTCACAGCCTTCCACCTTGCAGTCAGAGCGCACAAAGGCGTCTTCGACCGCATTCCAGATGGGAAATCCTCTCCTGTGGCGTACGAACGTGCTCAGTATGACTTTGTACAGAATAGGGACATTCTGAATGAGTTGCTACAGCATTTCGGCTCGTCCGAAGGACTCATCAATGCACGGACTGGCGAGGCTCTCTTCTGTCGTACAGCGCTACATCTCGCTGTTGATGCCATTAATCTCAGTGCTGTTGAATTACTGCTAGACAGAGGCTCACTAGATACCAGTATACAGGATAGCAATGGCCAAACAGCTCTGGATCTCGCTCACGTGGCAGCACTACACCAGGATATTCTATGCGATGGTCCCTGCCAGCGAATTCCTTTGCCCGGCAGAAGATGGCACTGTACAACATGTCCTGACCATGACATATGCGAAACATGCTATCAGGCCCTCCATAATGAACAGGACTCGCAAGATATTCACACTTTCGAAGAGATGAGTTTGAAGCAGACGAACGACGCAGCGAAGAAAGATCTTAGGAGGCACATTCCTGCTGAGCAGCTTGATCTTGCTCAGATCATCGGGCTTCTTCAGTCCAGGTTGATTCGAGATGAACAAGTGATGGATGCTACACACGCGCTGGAAGAGTTGCATGTCTAAAGTCAGTTCCGTGCTCCTGCCGGACTGTGTTCCCCACACTCAGTCTATCTTCCAACACGACCAAACGCTTCCAACCAACTCACCCTTTCAATACACCTACGCACCCATGACTTGAAGGAAGGACTCCGGACTGTCCCCAAACATACCATCCGCCATTTTCCATCCCTCGCCAATTGTCGCCTTCCCTCGTAGGAACATATCTGTTTCATACTCCTTTATCGCCACCGCAAGATCTTCAGTGCCTTCAAATTTGGCGAGCTTAGAAGCCAACTCCAAGGCGTCTGTCATAGCGAGATTCACGCCCTCCCCATTCGGTATCGTAAGATGCGCTGCATCGCCTACGAGCGTCACGCCCGGAACAGATTCCCAATCCACATCTTCAACAGCAAGGGTGTGCAACGGCCAGACACGGAAATCAGTTGCATGTTGAATCAGCTCTTTGTACTCACCATCCCAGTCAGAGTAGAAATCCCGCAGCAGCATAGCGCGGGTGGCTTCGACGTTCTGGAGATCAACCGCCGTGTCGTTACGGAAGAAATCTGCCGGGACCTGGAGACCATAATAATTTCTGTAGGAGCCGTTGCCCTGCCGTTGCGTCACGATCGGTTGTCCGTCGCCGATGGAGAGGAACATCCCTGGGCCAACCTTGCTGGCTAGTGTTGGGTAGAGAGGATTAGAGATATTGATGCGAGATTCCAAAAAAATTTTGCCCGAGTATTTGGGAGTCGCTTTCGTGACCTAAGCAAATAATCAGTGCTTTAGTTCATACTCAAGCAACTTGATCCGGAGTTCATCGTTGAAGTTCACATACCAAACGTCGTACTTTACTCCAGGCACCATCGGCTCCAACCACAAGCCTAAACCCATCCAGCACAGCGCCATTTGCAAAAGTCAAAACCGGACTTGCCCCTTGACCAAGTTCCGCACTCTTTAAGGCGTGACCCCATTTGATCTTATCCTCAGGTATTGATTCCAACAAAATACTTCTCAAATCAGCCCGATCAATCTCAGGCGCATCACGCTCTTGACCCATCTCCAGCACTCTCTTCCCGCGCTTGTCAGCGATCGCGACAGCCGTGTCATCATATCTTGCGACTTTTTTGAACTGCTCAAATAATCCCGCTTCTTTGAGAGCGCGCTGTCCAGTTTCGGCGTGAATATCGAGACTGCCCCCAGCTGCATTGTTTGAGATTGCGCTCGAGTCTCGCTCGAATACGGTGTATGCGATGCCTTTGGATTCGAGGAGGCGGGCGAGCGTTAGACCACATGGACCGCCGCCAATGATGGCGATACCTTGTCTTGAGAGCATGGTGTCTTTGTAATGGGGAATGGACTTTATAAGTGGACTATTCCTTTGAGCTTGAAGCATACAAGATGCAGGTAGGCTCATTTATATATGGTCTTCTGCCAAGGGATATCTCTTATCATGTAGGTCTAGCCATTGTCAACAAACGCCAGGCGAAAGCTTAGCATCGGAAGTCCAGAAGTCTCCGTGTAGGAGATTTGTGTGTGTCGTTGGAGCCCATGTTTTGCCCGGAGAATGGTAAAAGTAGCGGCCCGCTACGGGCGAATCTGCTTCCCGAGACTCGGCAGCCAATCAGATGAGCGCTGCTCTGATGACATATGTTCCCAAATCCCATCTTTCTTAGCCCAGTCCCAACTCTGGTGAGGATTTTAGATGTGACTTGGTCTCTACTACGACCTCGAGATTGTTTGAAAAATCGCCGTGTTCTTCCTGTCTGTTTACCTGAATACACTGGAATAGTGAATCAACCAGGCGATCTATGTAGCCCTACTAAATGACAGGATGGTCTGGTGTGTAACCTTGACGGTATTGTACCTGTTTACCTTCAACAAACGTTCTTTATGCATAGAACATTTGGATTTATTCATGGAACCACGGAATGTTGCATACTAGAGGGAAAATATTCGTAGTAAAACTGCCGGTGGCAATTTTAGATCCTGCTGAGTCCAGCAAAGCCTTGTCGACTCACTCTCTAAGTCAGAGCTAGAAATTCAGCTTACGCCAGGCTGCTAAGAATATGGAAACTGACATATTTGGTGCATTGCATGGAGTGCAAAATAACAAAACAAAAATTAGGTTGCGTGCTCCTCCAGATGTCGAGACCTTCACAGGTCACTGTCATCAATACCATTCCAATTTGCAGCGACTCGGAACTATTCGCCATCGAAGCATTCAAGCCTGATTCAGTCTCTCCCTCTCCCATTCTCGTTCGACATCTGCAATCCTCTCTGGGCTTCTCCCGACCAAACAAACAGGCATTTCCTCACCGGGATTGCCAGGCATGAAACCCGCGTAGGTTTTCGGATCAATCTTTCCTCCACCTCAATATTTTGGCTTAAGCTTGACATCGCAAGCCCACAGTATACGCATGATTGCTACGGCGAGAGAGCGCTCCGCTATATGTAGACCAGGACCTGGAAACTTGTCAGGGAACAAAGGTTGAGACACAAGGACTGAGGAAATACTGACAGACTCGTCGGCCGGCACCGAAGGCAAAGTGATCTCGTTGGGAGGGATCAGGCGAATTGATGCTTTGTTGGGACTAGAGGAAAAATATTATTACCATCTGTAACACATTCTCTGACAAAAATGTGGGCTAGAAGAACAAACCGTAGATTTATCATTTATCCAGCGCTCAGGTCGAAATTCGTCAGGCTCATAATGCCGTTCTGGGTCGTGCTGGATAGCCCTGAGAATAATGAGGCATAGTTCATCGGTGGATCCTGTTCCTATTCTTACCAAGCATTCAAATGTAAACGTGCTCCCTTTGGGATCCGAAGTCCTTCGTATTCGAGGTCTCTAGTTGTGGTATGCGGATGCCCAAGTGCGACTGGAGGACGCCAGCGCCACACCTCTTTCATGAGACAGCGTACTACAGGGATATCATTCAGGTCTTCCCAAACTGGAATTCGATCGCCAACAACTGCATCTTTGGGAAGCAGAAATGTCAGCCAGACTCGTAGACAACGATTGTGACAACTTGCCGATCTCTTTCTGGGCTTGTGCTTGAATATCTGGGTACAACATCATAGCTTCTAAAAAGTTCCAGGTAGACATACGACTCTGCCAGGTTGTCAGATAGAGAGGTTCAACGTGATTAGGAGAAGGCTTACAGTGTCGGCCGCACCAATTATCAATTGCAGACTTAGAAACGCAGCTTCCTCATCACAAGATATTCCGCACCGTTTCTCGTCATTGAGGATGTGCCTGAGGAAAGAAGGATGATCGATAGGTAGCTTCTTTGTAGTCTACCTCATGTTACTCGACATTAGAAGGGTTTCCAGCTACACACTCACCTCCATGCGTGTTTTAGACCACTGCACATCATTGCGGAAGTACGATCTCGCTTTGCGCTCCCACGGTTTTAGCCATGGAGGAAGGTCGTTCATCCAATGCAGGATATCAACAGCGTGAGTCCCCGGAAGTGTGCCTTCGATTTGTCGTTTTCCAGTATCTGAAATCGTGAGTTTCATTGTCTCTCCTACCTGTGACACGCCGAGACTGACTATGAATGTACTCAATTGCCGGGTCATCTGAAGTAAGAATCTGCATTTGTCAGAATTTCCGTGTTTCTGAATGAGAATAAATACCTCACCTCGAAGCCAAAAGTTTGCTTGGCAAAGTTGCTGTATGTATATCGCCCAATCTGCGCCCAGAGATCCTGCTTTTCAGTTCCTCCATTTGGATCACGAACAACCTCGGACAGGAACTTCGCCGTCTCGTAATAGAGCATCCTCGAATCTCAATGAGCTTTGGAGTCCAACAAATCAGTAGTAAATATGGGAGTGGCTCACGGAAGTGCAGCATCAGCCCTGGCAGGACTTGCCATTTCAGAGTGAATAAGCCTGCGTTGCAGCTTTTTTGGTCAGCATCCGCTGAAATCCTTCTCATTGTATGACTTTACCTTCCACCTAGGATCGTTTCCATTTAGCAACAAGACATTCCACTGATTACACAGCAGCTCGTTACTGACGATCCATCTTGGTCTCTGTGAGGTTTGCGCTGAAGCTTTGTCCATCAGTGCTTTCACGGCGCGATCTGAATTCAGATAATATTCGGTGACTGGACCAATTTGGACCCTGATGACATCGCCATATTCCTTCGACCATCTCTGGAGGAGCAAGTGCATGGTATGATCTTTTGCCGCGGAAATAAATTCGACTGTGTTTCCGATGACTGGAAGTCCTCTTGGCTTCGGTGGCAGGGGTAGACGGCCGTTGTGTTTGATGGTATTAATCAGATATGCCGCGAGCACTGCGAACAGACCTAGCAAAGGCAGGTAAGCTGAAGCTGCAGACTCATGGAAAGTACTCAATATCATCTTGATATTGGTCCCTCGAATTTCAGGATCGACAAGGATTTCGGGGGACGTTCGATTGGTTGACAGCAGTTCCTTGACGCCAAAGTGTAGCTAATATCAATGGATAATCGTACAGACAATTCCTGGCAAGTTGTCGATGTTCTTGGTTGAAGAAACTGTGAATTATGATTGAAATACCTTCTAAAAAGCAAATCGATAAGACAAAAATAATAGAGGGGAGGAGCAGGAGACAGAAGTGGATGTGGCTATCGAATATATTCACTTAGACCCTGAAACCTTAATTCGATGTTGTAAACAATCGCGAGCCGAACGCCGAAGATGCGAGCTAGAAAGTCTCTTGGGTTTACCAGTCACAACTCTGGGGTCTGGTCCCTCTCCACACGGCGGGGTAGAGGGAGATTTTGTGGGGATATGAATGAAATTGGACTAATAACTGCCGAAAGCATCACCCGTCCACATTTCAGCCTCCTCGATCATCATCCGTCCACATTGTCTATCACAACAAGTAACATCTATACATGGCCACGGACATCAAGAAGGCCGTTGCTCCGAATGGACTTACCGAAAGCCTCCAGGTAGAACAGAGAGCCCAGGAAGCAGACATTGGCATCATTCATCTGATCGACAAAAATACGAAGGAGCCAAATACTAAGACGCCTCTGCGAGGGAACTCAGGGGGAGGGGGGACAAGACGTTGGGACTTGTAACTGAAGGCATGTAAGGTGCTGCCGTGCATACGATATCGGATAGAATTACCGGAAATAGATGCTGTCAAGGCATTACCTGCCCTGAAGCTGAGTTTTCACAAGCTGTGTCTGGAATTATAGAGTGTACGTTCTGATGTGGGAGTTCACTTTTAATCGCCACGTTCTTCTTTCTTGCCCCTTTTTCATGCTTTTTCTATTTTTTCAAGCTCCTGAAAGCCTTGTATCAGGTTGCTAACTCTGCTCATTCTTTCACCTCTACAATCCCAATGTCATGGGATATTCTTGCAATTTACCCGCACCACAGCGTTTTAGCTATTTACGAAGAACTAATTACACATTGAGGTTTTAATTGGTTTTTAATAAGTTATGAAAGCTTGGTTATTATAGGACACTAGCCAGACGAAATGGCGCCAGTGATGATTTTAGATCCCGCTGAGGTTATCAGACTTCGCACGCTTTCCTCCCAGCTAACAACCAATAGCTGCATGCAGTGTACTTTTCTCTTCTTTCCCCAGAAGACAGCACGATGATCCTCATCAACCTTGAATAGACTGTAGGAGGCCCTGGCAATCGTCTGGACTAAATCCTCTCAAAGACCTTGGCTCTCTGCCCGGCACCTATCAGACACATGCTCGAGACATATGGTTTAGTAAGCGCTTTCTGGATGCCTACCATGGTTGCTGGCCTGGCAGGCGCGTGTTTGACGGCAATGCGACCAGTTCCTTCGTAACTCTATCGCAGGTTCTCGGCAGCGGGCTTTTCAGTATATATTTCGTCGTTAATCACGTGTAACCTCTTAAGCTTGAAGAAGTTGAATTGGAGGGTAATTACAAGGTATTGAAGCGAAAGGAGCTTCTGATCAAGCCTCAGAAATGACCGGCAGAGCCGAGGAAGAAGGCATAGGTTCGTTCTATCAAATAAGCAGCGGGAAATGACTGCCCACTGTCCCGTGGGTGTTCAACCGGCGGTCATCCCTTGTCTTTGTTTCATGAGTGAAGACATGGCGAAGGCGGTTGCGGATGTTAATAAACTGGACGAGAATTAATGAGGAGTTGCTCTCGATGACAGTGACATTACTGGATTCTTATATGCATGTGTGTTTTCTGTGTGATGTCTTCAAGTCATTTTCTCAAATTTCTTATTATGTGTGGATATCAAGTCAAGGGCAGACTGACTCCAGTTCTCTAGACACGATCAGATTTTGTATAACCTAACACGTGTGTCGTTCGTGCTCCGTATGTAGCCTTCTGGCGGAATACACGGGTAATAATATCTGGCGGGTCCGTAGGTTACTGTTCCCAGAAACTGCCCTAGCTCCCGCAAAATCTCTCTGCCAAGCGGAGGTTGGATGGCAAAGTAATAAAGAAGGTCGGTGTCCCCAAGTTTCTAGGTAGCGAATCCTGGAAGAGGTGTTACATAAGCCGGTCCCCATCAGTAAGGAGGACGGGAGAGTAAGCCCTTTACAACGCGGCTGATTGCCGTAAATGGAGCTCCAAGCCGCGCCCTGCACGGTACATACATGTTATTGGCTGGCCCAAGCGATTGAGAGGGGACTGGGAAGTTCGATCTATAACATCGCCTGTAAGAATTGCGGAGATGACTTCTTTCTAAGATAAGTAGAGCCGTCGGAGGTTACTTTTAAGTAGTTATTCCCGCGTTCGCGTGACCTGGGTTTTTGAATCAAGGTGGGCCGACCCTCGCTCGCTATTAGAGATAGAAGAAGTTCCCCAAAAAGTTTTATCGTAGATATCCTTGGCAATCATGAAGGCGATATCATTGTTTCTAGTTGTGGCCGGGACAATTGATGCTTTACAGAGCGCATTTGAGCAATGTCTGTAATGAAGATCTCTCTAAAGATTTGATTGAGCTTCGCTAATGCAAATTCTAGGCGGCGGAGCGCAATGGACCGGAGACAGGATCTGTGTTGATGGTTACCACTGCTCATACGAGACGGTTTATTTCTCGCAATGTGTGCCAGAAAGCGGTATGCGCCCTAGGACAGCATTCTGTGCGAAAGCGAGTATACGAATTATTTTCCCTGATGGATGCCCACAGCAGATACCGAGTATCAAACTTTAATGATGTCTGGTAAGGCTAGACGATCACCGTCAGAAACTTCTACCCGGGCGACCACGAGTTTTGCCCAGGCAAATGGGAATGTCTTCACCATAAATGGGCAAACGGAGTACTTCATGGGCACCAATTGCTACTGGTGCGGATTCCTGACCTTGAACTCCGATGTTGATAAAGTCATGTCAGATGCTGCATCAGTGAGAGATATCCCCTGAAATCCCATTCCCTCTCCCTCGTTCTTTCCGACCAAGAAATAACGAAAAGAACAAACAGAGTAATCTCAAAGTCATCCGAGTCTGGGGGTTCAACATCGTAACATCAACCCCTAGCTCCGGTACAGTATGGTACCAATCTTTGATTGCCGGCCAAGATCCCGCGATCAATACCGGAGTAGATGGACTGCAAAGACTAGACTACTTAGTTGCCTCGGCAGAAGCGCACGGTATCAGCCTGATAGTCAACTTCGTGAACAACTGGGGTGACTATGGTGGCATGCCAGCCTATCAATCTTATTATGGCATCAGCCACTCGTCCTGGTACACCTCCTCCGCAGCGCAAGCCACGTACCAAGAGTACATTGCAACTGTTGTCTCCCGGTATGATTCTTCCCCTGCCATCTTCGCTTGGGAGCTCGCCAATGAACCCCGCTGCTCTTTCTGCTCGACCTCAACCATCACAGACTGGGTGAACACCACCTCATCTTACATCAAATCCCTCGACCCCAACCACATGGTATGCGTCGGGGACGAAGGTTTCGGTACCCCAGGAGTCTGGTACGATATCACCTACCCACATTGGAGCTCAACAGGAGGCTACGTATGGGCCGACATACTCGCGCTCCCGAATATCGATTTCGGCACTTTCCACCTGTACCCCAGCCAATGGTTCGAGCTGGACTCTTGGGGCCCGAGTTGGATTGATGACCATGCTACGGCCGCGCAGCTAGTTGGCAAGCCGGCCATCTTAGAGGAGTATGGTAGTAAGACGCATGTCAATGAGTTGCCCTGGCAGGCTGAGGTTATGGCTCAGAATATTGCGGGGGATATGTATTGGCAGTTTGGTGATACGCTGAGTACGGGTAATACGTCGGATGATGGGTATACTATCTACTATGGTACTGCAGAGTATGCTGAGTTGGTGGGTTACTTGTATTTTTTTTACTTGGTTTGGCTGGAGGAGGATAGATTTGCTGATTCTTTACAGGTCACAACTCACGCCGCTGCTATGCTTGCGAAGGCTGTTTGAGGAGAATTTTCTGGTTTAGTGAGATTTTGACACTGAAATAGCCAGATATCTGTCGCCTGATTGACATCTTCTCCTAAATACTTTTTTTCAATACATACTTATCTCATGGAAGTTTTCTAACTATGAGGAAGCATTATTCTACTGCAGCTCAGCACTTGATCAAAACCGACCGATCGCGATGGCCTGTGGCTCTAACAGCCCTCGTTTTATACAAACCCTCTCGCGTGGTAGTGTCCAGATCTGATTCCAGGAAAGCCCTCGAACCCTTGCCCTTGAACGACAAAATAAGGTCGAAATTGTTCATACCGCTATTAATATGTATACGCCAGCGTTCACACCATCGAGTTCTGAGACCGCGACAGTTGACTTCAGCCTTCCTCAATACGCTCTTGTTAGCCTGACTTGTCGACGGCGGCATGGCCCAGTCCTTCCCGCGCTATTTGAGCTTCCACCAGAAGAGGATCTTGAAGCCGATGTCCAGATCTGCTGCTCAGCCCGATAACTCCCGCATATAATGGAGTCTGGTGTAAGATCACTCTCTACCCACTGGTGTCTGGATAGCTCTCTCATGCCCCGCTGTTACTATCGGAGAAGACTGGTGTTCCTCGTCTTGAACGCACCCACAGCGGGAAACTCGAGGTTGCTAGTGTGATTGATATTTCCCTGATTATATCAGCTCTTAAGTTTCGTCTATTCAGTCTCTTCTGAGCCGAAAACAGAGACAAAGCACTATTTGAAGGAACCTATATTTGAGTTCCGTGCCAGCCTTGTCGAAGTGAAACTCGTAGCCTTGGATGGTGAGTTGAATGGCAAGGAAGAAACAACATACGACCAGAGAGAATAAGATGCGTGCTGATGTTTTGAGTGCCATGGCCTTGTGATAGAAAGCTTTAATGGAGTCAGAGCAAAGATGATGAAAATAAGGATGCATGGGAGATGAAGTCGAGGTGCTCAGTGAGGCTGGAGCTGGGGCACGTGCGTGCACTGCGGTCTTATGTCGGCCTGCACAAGAGCCAGGAGGAGCGAGAGCACCGAATATTGGACGTCGACTTCATAATTTGAGTTACGGTGGGCAATGCCTCGTCACTAGACCTCAATCTTGCGCCTCTCTTGCCATCATTCCCTCGAGCTCAATTGGCGTCGCCTGCCAACCCACTCGGTCCCAGCATCGACAACGAGGATAATGCCAGGCTACAAATCCCATTAGGGAGAATGCCCCAAGAGACACAACAAAGCTTGCTAATGTGAATGCATCACCCATGGTATACCCGTAGCTTTTATGGACGGTGAAGTATACACCGAGGAAGATACTAAGCGTGAGGAACGACAAAAACACAGCAATGATGATTAGGCAGGGTCGGTGTCGCGCTGGAGTGTAGAGCCGGGCGATTCGCTTGCAGAAGAGCAGGAAGCGCTTTGCAAGGAAGCGTACTTGCTTAGCCACCGCAGGCCTCCGGGCAGCTCTTTGAGCGGCGACGGTACGGTCGTGCTCGGTGTTTCGTAGTCGCATTTCACTCCTTGGTATGAAGATGAGAAGGCTGCAAGCATGTGGTTTCACTTTGAGAAGTACATACATGATTACATCGCACAGCAGTAACAGCCTCTCCTCGATGACAGGTATGAGAGCGATCAGCAACTGCTCAATCGCTGGCTCCAAAATCCACCGTGACCTCTTCCAAACATCAGGCCTGTTGGATGCGCTGAAAAGCAAACCCGCGAGCAAAGCGATGACAGGGAAAAACTCCACGGTCGATCACGTCACGATGGCGGATACCTGTTCTCCATCTTCTGTGAAGTTATCCTGCTCGAGGTTTCCAATCATGCGAAGGGCGGATTCGAAGAGCGTCAGGTTATTAAACAGGCCGCCATATGACAAGATGACGGGAGGACGAAGCCGATGAAGCTCGCTCGACGCTTCGAGCAGGATATTAGAAGTGACGGCGAAGTCACCGATGCAGAATCCGAATGATATCTTCGCGCTGTTTCGAAAATTAATCGCGTTCTGGCACGAAGATGAGTTTCGTTGAGTGGAAGCAGCAGGCTGAACATTGAGCGCTGTGTTGTAGTGTGACGTGAACGCCAGGCTTTCCGCATGGCAGATTGGCTCTTGTTCAGGGCTACCACGCACTTGATAGTAAGGAAAATATCCAATCAACCTGTGCTGATTGGTTCCTGAAATAGTTATCAAATCCTGCTCTCCTGACTCTTCCATAACTCTGCAAGATTTGTAAGGAATAAGATAAGAAAGGAGAAGGGCAATGAGAGCAGCTGATATGGCCCCAACGTAAAAAAACCCGTTGAAGAGGTGAACAAGCGGAAAACGCGGTAGCTAAGCTACTAATATCCCCGCGGCAGCATTAAGCCCTCAACTTCCCTATACTTACTTCCCTGCTTTCGAAAAGTAGGGCAGAGACGAGCCCAAGAAGTCAGACGGTAGCAACAGAAACAAGGCGCGATACCTAGAATTAAGTTTATCAAAGTAAACGATCAATAGAAAGCTCAAAAATGAGGACGCTTCGACGCAAACAAGAGACAAGCTCTTAATGTTAAAGATATCATAAGGCAAGGGATTGGTCTCCAAGCTAAAAACGTACACTTGCACCTCTGGAAGACACCACCTGGGGTAATGAATATACATTTATATACTTCTATCCGCCAATTGCTATGCTTAAACATTATACTTGCAGTCCTCCAATCTTCCTATACCCAATCATATATACAATCCCTTCCCCGTTCCCCTCCTCCCTCTAACCCCTCACAATTGTCCACTCACAAAAGCGCCATAACAGCCCCCAAAACAGCCAACATCCCACCCCCAACCTTCAAGCTCTCCGCACCATTCAAACTGCTGCTAGGCGTACTAGTAGCACTCTCCGTCCCACTCGCACTGCTCGAACTAGTTCTCGTGCTTCCACTTGTGCTGCTCGCTCCACTGCTTGTCGCACTCGCACTTCCACTACTCGTCCCAGTCGTCGACGCAGCGCTCGATCCGCTCGATGTGCCAGTGGTAGAAGCGGCAGACGAGGCAGAGGCAGAGGAGGAGGCGGATGCGGAGGAGGCGGTGGAAGAGCGGGCGGAGGTGACGGTGTTGGTGGACGAGATGGAGAACTGATTGGAGTAGTTTACGATGTCTGTATTGCCGTCGTCGATGATTTGGAAGGCGTAGCCGGCGCCGTTGGTTAGGGAGGTGGAGGGGGTCCAGAGGTAGGAGCCGGTGTTTTGGATGTTTGCTGTGGAGAAAGGAAGTTAATTGTCTGTTCAAGGCGTGGTATTCATGAACTTGGAAATCATGGCTTAGGATTGGGGTTGAAGACAGGCTCGATTTCTGGTGGCAGAGAACGAGACCCGCCAGAGCGATGGCATCCCCTTAACTCGTTGGAAAATAGAGAAATATGGAGGCAACTCACAAGCAATCGTCTCAACGGTATCCAAATCCGTACTCTCACCCTGTCTCAACACCAATGAAACGGTATCAGTCGTTCCAGTCGAAGGAGCCCATGTGATGTTGAATGGTGTACCAGCAGTGATGCTGGTAAGAGATGTGAAGGTAAATGGGTTCTGAGCTGATGCGAGAGCAGCGACGGCCGCGAGGATGAGGGTTGTTGAGAATTGCATTTTGGCTTTCTTTCACTTGCTTCTCTTCAAATTGATTGAGAGAGATGTGAGATTGAAGTGATGTCTGGAATAAATAAAACAGCGAAGGATTAAATATTCATCGAGCGTAGATGCAGACTTTGAACAGCAAGACAGACAACAAGCAAGAAGAAAGAGCAGGAATGCAAGAAAAGTGATGGGCAACACCTCATCTTATTTAAACAACCCCAGACAAACTCTCAAGCCTCCCATCCATCATCATCTCCGCAAAACAACAACCAAAATATTGACCCGTCAACGGAGCGGAGCCACCAGCCGTCCTCCTGCCTTGCACTTAATCCTCGCTTACAGTGCTTTGCAGCCTTTGCAAACCAAAATCCCCTGTCTAGACCGCCACCATCTTGTTTTAGCGGAGCTAATGGGAGATCGGCCATGGGGCTAGATGTGTGGCTTTCCTTGGTAAGGAGATTGAAAGACGCCAGGAAGCCACTTTTTGAGCCCCTGAATTCTTCAAGAGCGCCTAAGATTTGATATTTGTTTTTGTTGAAGGTCTGGAGTTGAGAATGCATTTTGAAAGATGAAAGATGGAGCTCGATTCTGAAGCTGTGAGTTGAGATGGAATGCACGAATGACGACAGACTTCGGTCCTGTCGTACCTTGCATGAGATTTCGAGCTCCAACCACAGAACGGAAGAAGAAATGGATCGAGGCTCCAGGAGAGAAGCAAGACCAACAGCACATGCAGGCTGTAGCTGCAGCTGCAGCTTTCCGCTACAGTACCATGAACTCTCTCCACCAATGCAAGTGCAAGCGAGCGCGTGCAAGTCACCAACCAGACATAAACTTTAAATATGCAGGTCCCATCTCACCACCAGCTTCTTCCCTGCCCGTCCTCCATTCTTGATATCCACTCTCAACACTATCAACACTGACGCCACCGAGGCCACCACCAAGCACAGCTCGAGCAACAGCTCTGGAATGATTTGTTATCATGTATTCGCCACACCTCAAGCTCAACCCAATGGAACTTCTAGAATTTAGGTTTTCGCACTATCTCCAGAATCCACACCCACCCAGCTTGGATTTAAACCCGACTCGGACACAAGCTGCCGAAGGGACCCGACTGCCCGAGAGAGCCGATTATTCTTGCGCGGTCCCTGAGTCCGGTGAGTTCGGTCCAGAGCAGTCTGTCAATCATGCCCTTCAAGCTTGAGCTTTCCATAGAGAAGTGAAGTTTGGTTCCGAGGTTCCGATGGCAGGTATTCTTGTAGATTCTAGAATTTCTCGATATTTCATGTCAATTGTGAAGTTTTTGGAATGTTAGAGTTTGCTGGGTGGCGATAGAGTTGAGACATTTGCTTGCGTCGTTGCCTTTACTTGGCGGAGGTAGATTTGAGTCAAATTCATGAGTAAGGTGCATCATACGGAATTCACCCAGGGAGCTGCACCGCGCCTCCAGTACCATTCTCGACTCCTTTGGGTTAGGATTCAGCAGAGCTCACCTCACAGGCGGCGGAGTATTGCGTCATCGTCAACATGTGAAGAATGGATGGCCGCTGCTGCTCTGCATGATGATGGCAGCCTGGAATGGAATGGTTCGGAGAGTCTGGAACGGGTGGGGGTGGGTTCACTTTGGACTAAGAGGTGCCATCGCATGATGCCATCTGATGCTAAATATGAAACGTGGAGTATCGAGGGATGGAATGTTCGAGTACTCAGCTCAAGGGACCGAGGATTCCGAGAAGAGGGAGAAGATTTGAAGTGTGACGGTAAAATCTGCTGAATGAACTATGGGATTGGAATGAAAATGAGAATGTTTTGAACGCTGGTTTTGATTGATCGATCCGGCTATCTACAGCTTCATCATCCGTCCAAACACAGCGCCGGTTGATGATTGTACTTAGTTGATTCTGTGATTGTGTTATGTATCTCCTACAATTGCGCCTCCCAGATGAAGCCGCAGCTGAAAAAGAGCTACCTTACAACAGTGGTTTTCCTCCCTTCCTTTTGTACTAAATAGATCAAATCATACCATCCTAGAAGACGGTATTTAAAGATCCGAGTAAATCAATACATGCATGCGCTATGCCGTTATTATGACCAACAAAGACTAATATATCTCCCTGAAGCTTTTCGTAATTAAACATTGCTGAATGGTGTAGGTAGTGACATAGGTAGGTGGGCATTTAGTTGAGGGTCATCAAGGCTGCGAAGGCCAAGAGGACGAATGCCAGTGGGGATGCGAAGCTGGCGCCAGCGTTGGTGTTGGGTGGTGCGCTGGCAGTGCTGGATCCAGTGGAGCTGGTGGTAGTAGCGGTTCTTGAGGAAGTTCCTGTTTTCTTGTTAGATTTTGCTACTAATATGGCGTGTGTTGAGAGCATGCTTACCACTGGTGGTGGAGCTTCCAGTTCCGGTGGATGAAGCGCTGGAGGAGGTGACTGTGGAGTTCGAGCTGGAGGTGGCAGATGCGGAGGAAGAAGATCCAGTAGATGTGGAAGATCCGGAAGCACTGCTCGAGGAAGCAGCTGGACCTCCGGTGATCTCGAAGCGGACACTGTAGTTGGGGACATCGGAGGAATCATCGATCTGGAGAGCATAGAAAGACTCGGGGAGAGTGGACGGGATAGCCCAGGCGTAGGAGGTTCCAGAGAGACCGGCTGGCAGACATTAGTCACATTCACCAAAACAGGCGGAATAACACTCACAAGCAATGGTGCTGACAGTAGTCAAAGCATTGGCCTCTCCAGTCTTCAAAGTGAGAGTGACTGGTCCTTCGGCATCGGCCCAAGTGATGTTCAAGGCACGACCGGCCTGGATACCAACGAATGATGCTGGGCCATTTGTGATGATGACAGCGTTGGCGACAGCGCAGGCTGCAGCGGCAATAAGAGCGTATGAGAATTGCATTTTGAAGATTTTGAAGATATTTAAATTGAGTAGGTATTGAAGTTGAAGATTGAACGATTGTTCTGTAAGTTGAAAGATCTCGAATTAGTCGCCGGGTCGTACGGAATGCTCGCAAATTGCGCAGTGGGGAGAAAAGGATCATCAGGAGACGCGACTCGACGCGCCTGCACATTCCAAAGAGTGAAGACTTACGTTTGAAGGTGTTTGAAAGAGAGACTTGACTCAGAGAGACTGTTGTAGAATTGGGATGTTTCTTCAAAGTTTTGACGATGTGCGCAAAGAGTGTGGAAGAGGAAGAAGAATCGGCTTTGGGTGGGAAGACGCCTGGTTGATGTAGAAATTACAGTCTTGCGCCGGGCTGTGTTTTGGCAGGGGGTAAGCAGGGGTCGTCCGTGCAACGCTCGAATCGAAGTCGTCGTTTTAATGGGTCGATGGGGTCAAATAGATCTATGATTGGATGAAAGGCATTTACTACCATATTAAGGTTAGACTTCGATTAATCTCAGGGTCAAGGAGTCCATTAAAAATCTTCGAATACGGGGTATTCAGGGGTGCAGCATGAAAATTGGACAGCAGCTTCCAATCGTGATTGATGATTGATAACCCCTGCCTGGTTCGCGATGTCATGATGGAAGCATTGGAATGGACAATCTGCATCGTTTCTATACTCGGTCACACACCCTCAACCCGACATACTTTTCGGTCATGCGTACCAATCTGCAGGAAGGCGACTTCAGCTCTCGAGTACGAGGCGTTGTGTTGCCTTACGCGTCGGATTCTCACAGCCTCGAGTCTGGAGTGCAGTCTGGAGCAATCCGGAGAAGACGCGCTTCTATTCTGGTAGTCTACCAAGACGGGTGCTAGGAAGAAAGTTCTTTGCTGAGCTTTTAGTTGGCAGAATGGCAAAGCCTTGTGCTGTCTGGAAGACGTTGATTCGCAGCTTTTCATCTTGGAGGAAGATGGTGGTCAGCTTTGAGCCCAAGTGGCGAGCTGGATGGTCACGTGGGTGTCTTGTTATTCGCAGCAGCTTCGTGTCATGTCAGCACTTTCTTTTCGATATTCCCATCAGATGCTTTCTATATGTCAGGCTAAAGCTATTGCTCCTTACTGGGTATGCAGAAGAATCATCCACGAGAAAGTGCCAATCACCTGCATTGTCACGTGTCCCGCACCAATCGCAGCCTTGTTTGCTCTGTCAGTTGACTCTTCGAACTTTGTTGCACGTCGCAAGCAGTGCTGGTTTGGCTCTCTTGCTTACTCAATTGGTAAAAGGGTAAATGTTACGTAAGCGAATGAGAATCGATTGTAGGATGCTGCTCGGGAGTAGAATTCTCCTACTCTCAACATTACTGATCGATTACAGATAAACTGTGTTGATTCCGTTATGGTTCCAGAGACTTTCGACGAAAGTGCCAACTCATAATCTGAGGGGCTGTTCAAGATGTCAAATCGTTGTTGGCCTACAGAACCAATGACTGGTTCCTTCATTCCTGTTTAACACAGAGAAGCGCTGAGCGTCGGGCGCAGCTCAGCCTCACCATCGTCACAGCTGCATCCTCATCTTCCAGACACTTTCCATACTTTACATTCATTGTTCTCTTCAGCACCCTCTGATCTCTCCTCCACCAACAAAGATCGCGTAGACAGTCCGCACAGCTTCTAGCTCTATCTGGGCCATGGCAGGCCTCATTGCGCTCGTAGCTGTCTTCCTCTCCCACAGCCTCGTCTCGGCCATGGCAACCTTCATCCCTAATTGCACCATCCCACTTGCATCAACGAAATTCGTGGCATCTCCTACCACCCGCGGGACGCTTGATGTCCTCTGGAGTGGGCTGTTCACGATTTTCATATGTATCTGGACCGTTCAGCACCTCATTGTTCTGGAGTAGCGCGATGGGAGAGTTAAGCATAACATTCCCTATCTTGTCGATGTTCCTCTACATTTAAAGGCTTCATTTTTAGTTCAGGCTATTTTTTTTTATTTTTTTTCGCAGATCCGGGCTGGAAAGGCGACGTCAGATGGGCGTGGAAAGCTTTCTGGACAAAGTTCAAATGGATGCTAGTAACGCTTATACTACCTAAGATCTTACTCGGAAAGGCTCTGGGTGATCTTTCAGCTGCTAGACGCTCACCCAACTCGTTGATTACGTTGAAGATAGACCAGGGACATCCATTATCTGATGCAGAAATATCCAATTGGACTTTGTCCCACGCCTATTACAGTGACATGGGAGGGTTTTGTTTCAGAACTTCATCCCTCTGGTCTCATGGAAAAGACTGCCAACTTCAGTACATAACAGCAGATGACCTACTCAAGCTTCGAGCAAAGGGACACATTGCCACGATCACCGAACACGAGATAAAAGATAAGAGCAACGGAGATTGCATCGTGAAGGCAATGGCTGTGATACAAGTCTCCTGGCTGGTGATTCAAGTCATGTTGCGAGCAACACGTAACTTCCCAATCTCTCAGCTCGAGATAACAGCATGTGCCTTCGCAGCTTGAACTTTCCTGACCTACGCCATCTGGTGGTCGAAACACCAAACGGTAACTTCCTGTACCGTGATCGAACTCGAAAGCACCGACGTGGAAGCGGAAGCAACACTTAAAGATTGCTGGGTAAATGCAAATTCCACGATGGGGTTTTTGTGGCCATGGGTCGAAACGCCTGATCAACCTAGTTCTCGAAAACGTGACAAACCCATCCGGAATGATCGTGATCTCGCCAGGGCCAATTCCAATGGAGGGTATATTATTGGTCTCACTATCGGGTGTGTCCTTCTCGAAGCCGTGCACTGCGGAGCTTGTATGTACATTTGAAGTGCCACTATTCCCTGTCGTGATTACCTGTCTCTCACCCCAAGCATGCTCTTCCTTACTCTTTGAATCTGTCAACCTCGGCGCTAATGTGCCTCCGTATTCCTAGGGAACTTGCGCTTCCCAACTCGAATAGAGCTGCTGCTATGGCGGTATATAAGTATTGCATCTTGTGCCATACTTCTTGTTCTATTTGTAGTGATGTTTGGCTCGCTCTTCTTTGGAGGGGCGCAATTGGACCGATACCTCTGGTTCTATAGATACATGCATTTCGTATTCATCGTCCTCTACGTCCCATGTCGTCTCTACCTCCTTTTCGAGTCAATATACTCGCTCTTCTACCTGCCGCCAGGGGCATACACCACAACTTGTAAGTACTCAGCTCCCGATCTCCCATTTCATCTGCGAACATTCTTGAGACGTTCAAATTTTCTCGTCTTGGAAATCCCGTCCTTTTGCTGACGTCGCTGACCGGCTCAGGGGCATCGAACATTCCACATATTGGTTAAGCCTCGGGGTTCTCTCTACTTCGACGAGATACCACACTACCTCTATCATCGCCGCACTCCACCCCCCGGATAGCTGGAAAAGACTATTTAGATGACCTTGTTTTTTGTTCGTGGCCTTCCCGCTGTTCTCACGCATTTATGACTCTTAGATATGATCTCATTTCCTGGTGTCAGAAGAACATACAAGTTCTGTCATCTTTTTCTTATTCGGAATGGAAAGGATTGAACATCGGAACGATGTTCCGCCTGGTACTCTCGTGCTGTGATCGGTGAGCTTTGAGTCGTTGTGGACATCATTTGGTCGAGTGCATATACCACATGTTTTTCGTTTCGCTGATTTCTCCAACCTCGTTTGATACTTTGAGCTTATCTGTTTATCTTTTCGTTGGCCCGCGTTGGGTTCGCTAAGGCTTTGCATTTCCATCCAGGGAATCACGCTTCCAATTGTCATCTCGCTTGAAGCTGGGATTTTACACAATATATATTCCTTTATGACAGAGTAGCTATGAGCTTCTTCGAAATGTCTCATTTTGAAATTAATACTAACCATGACTCGCACTAATTGTCTGGACACAGTCTCACAAAGGTTCCTCCTTCACTGCATCACATTACAGTACCCCTGCTTCAGCGGCACCACAGGACAGAGGATATAACCCGGCAAATCCAACCCAACATGCACCGCATTCATCGCCTCATCATTCTCCTCACCATAAAACTGCCTCATCGCCAAAGGCTTGTACCCCGGTATGTCAGGCTGTACCTCAGCAGGCGCAACATCCACACGCAGCCTCCAACCTTTACAAATCCTCCCCGCAGCCGGGAACATCTCCACATCAATCGAAACCACCTCATCCTTCTTCAGCGGAGCATAATCCGCTTCTGTATGCGTATGCCACGGCCTTTCGGGTCGAGATTTCTCAAGATCAAGTTTTCGATGACTGGCGCGCAGGAAGCCTTTTGCAAGTGGTTCAGGCTGGCCTTTTGCGCCATAGGGAACGACATCCCCTTTCTCGTCAACAGCCCAAAGAGAAATAGCAACATCAGCTTCCGAGACTGAAGAAGAGATATTCAACTTCGCAGCGAAATGACCAGCGAACTCAACATCCCTTTCGAAAGGAGCAGAATGGAAACTGACCCCGCACTTCTGGCCCTCAGAACCGACTTTCGTGGAATACTCGAACTTCTTCGAAGTTCCTGTGTCGTTACTGGAGGATAGAGAGCCATCAGTCTGGAAGTGAAATTTCGCGTACTGTGTTCCGGGGAGAGGAAAGTCGGTTTCTTTTCGCCAGTACCATTTCTGGAAACCAAGACGCATCTGAACACCGACTTTCTCTAAATTGACGTAATCCACACCCCTCAGATGCCGGTCGAGGAACTGTGTGATCTTTCCCATGGCCTCGTGACTTGGCCATGGGTAATAGTCGCGGTCCACCAGCTGGAGATGTTTGTGTTCTGAAGCGAGAGTTCGGTATGCCTCGTATGCGCCCCGGCCGTGGATGATGAAGATCTGAGAGCCGGCTAGGAAACATGGGAGGTCGACTTGTTCTGGCTTTGTTTCGAGACTGCGGTAGATGTCATTGTCGAAAGGTTGCGATGCAGTGAAGCTCTGTAGATCCATCGCCTCGGCCCCCTTGGGTGATGCGCGTCTCACGCGGTCGAACCAGTCGGCGAGGTATTTGATGTTGGGGATACCGCCGGGATAGATTGCTTCGCGGTAGGCATCTGTGTCCGCTGTGACGAATGTCAACATCCAGTGTACTCTGAGAGGTATGGGGAAAGTCAAATATACACACTCGCATACGGCACAAAACACTTCAATCCCTTCGGCTTCATCGTCGCCACACTCCACTGCGTATTCGCACCATACGAGCTGCCTACCAAAGCCGAACTCCCATCACTCCAACTCTGCTCTGCAGCCCACTCCACAGCATCAAAGTAATCACTCTCCAGCTGTCCCGGAACGCCTCTCGCGCCAGGCGTCTGCGATACTCCTCTCGGATCAATCTTCACCATCGCGTACCCATTCGGCACATACGAGAACGTATTAAACGTCGCGATATTCTCAAACCCCCTCTGACGAGTCCAGTCTCCCGTCCAGATTCGATTATCAGGGACTTCGATATCCATGCCTGCTGGCGTAGAATGCCAATCATCTTCCACTCTCTCAAATGCCGCGATGTCTTTTACATCATCGAGGTTAGGACCAGAGCAGATCGTTCGGCGACCATAGATTGTGCAGCTGAGCAAGACGGGGTAGCGTTTCCGGTGATCGAGGGGTAAGTATACGTCTGCGAGGACGAAGTTCCCGTCTCGGACGGGGATCTTGATGTCTCGGAGGACTTTGAAACCGGCTGCTTCGCGGCGGAGGTGGTTCTTGGTGTGGGCGATGCTCTTGGGGAAGATGCCTAGCTCGGTGCAGATTTTGGAGAGGATTGGGTCTAGAGTAGAGAGATCTGGGGAGTCTAGATTGATCTCGGAAGCGTATTTGAAGATCACGCTGTTTACCTATCGCGAAGCCAAGCAATCAGTCTGGCTATCTGGTGTTATTTGTCGTTCACGAAGGAGGAACAGACCTTTTCGTCAATAACGATGGGTTGTTCGAAACCTTGTCCCGGGGTTAGACTGTAAAGTAGTCTTGCTCTGTTGAGCAATTTTGCATTTGTGATCGGTGTTCCTTCCGGCAGGAGACTCGACACTGTCATCAATGACTTGCCAATGGACTCTCCAAGTACCAGATTTCCGATTGAAAAGGTCACGAGTTTGCTAGGTTCGTAGTTGAATTTGGAGTCGTCTGTTGTTGTGCCTTCGACTGACCCACAGCGATATGTCAGCCCCACTACGTCGAGGAAGGTCCCATGTGCAGCCATGTTGGGTAGGTGATAAGATTAGTATGTGTAATTTGCAGTCTATTTGCAGAAGCGCGGGGAAATTGGATATGCAGGAACCAACGGTGGATTGTTCTGGAAGGAGGATCTGAAATGATATGCGCAGACCGAGCAGATGTTGGGATGAAGTAACGTTATGTAGATAGCTAGGCGTTTGAATCTTGGCTGCCGAGACTTTAAATACTACAAGTGAATGCCGAGACCTGTCAGTCAATATTGATTGATTCCATGCGAACCGCGGTTGGGCCGTACTTCGGTGCATTGGTGCGGCGTGCGGGTGCGGTCCTTCGGGTCTCGGGGATCGGGACCGACTTGGCTTGCCTGTGCATTGGCTTCGAGACTGCCGCGGAAATTCTATTGCGGTGTACTGCTGCATGTATCAAAGGCAACTTTGGTGTTGATCGTCCTTACGTACGGAAGCTGGTGGCATTGTTGCGAGACTGTCGCAAGACGATCCGATCCCATTTGTGACCTCAATCGAACATCACTGAATCCCAAAACGAAGTGCTAAAAAATCTGGTTTTGGACTGGTCACGGACATCATACACGAAAGTTACGTCGCATTAGGGGATGAGACTCGATCTATGAAATTTTTTTGGGTGTCTTGGACTGAGTATTCTCTTGAAGTGATGTTCACGTTGCTCGCTTACGTTTAGCAAGTAAACAAAGGGGTCCTTGTAAATAAAATTTACAGTAGGGGGTATCATTTAGGTCTATTTTTTGGCTCCAGCAGTTCAAATACCGTTTAATGTCGCATTCTGTCTAGGTTTCGCTCGCGCAGGTGATGCAGCAAGGTTTCATGGATTTTTTTATGCCCCGCGCCCCCATCTTTCACCCCGCCGTCGCTTCACTCATCGAACCGCCTTCGCTTCCCCACTTCCTATCCGAGGAAAGACTACTTCCATGGTGATGAAATAATCACGTTTTTGTCCTGGTCGCGGTAGGCAGAACTCCAGTTTTCGTATGGCACAGTAGTATTCTCACGACGCAAAGCGGCTTCTGGCTCTCAGACGATTGCCATACTTGTACAGCAGAAAGGGAAACCTAGAGGGGAAGGCCAAGTTTCAGCAAATTTGATGACCAGTCAGTGGGGCAGGAAATGCTTTGACTTACGGAGCCATCGTAAGTCCGAGAAATCCTAGCAGCGAGCTGGCCCATTGGTATCCCAGGGCTAGGGAAATTAGCATGTGTCAACACTGTCCGCTTCCCGGAAATCCTGAGATCCAATCGATCGATCATCTCGGACTTACCGTTGTAGAGCTGCACTCCGAATAGTGGAAATGCAGCAGCGAAGCAATTTCTCATCAGGCTGTTGGCAGCGAGAGCTGGGGGTCGGCCGCTTGTCAGCTTGTTTATAACCTCGTGGACGTTGGGTGTAGGTTGGTACTCACCAGAGGCTGCATAAACTGGATATGACTCCACCAGGAAAGTGAAGACACCAGAATAGACGCATATGATGCTTATGAAATGTTAGTAGAGGCCTGTGATCAGGAATAGTTGAATGATTTACGCTACGCCGAAGAAACCAGAAAAGACGATGGGAACTAGCGGTTTCAGTTAGGAGCTGTGTGATTGGGGTCCTGAACGTGATGCTCACCTATCCAATGGACCTGCATCGTCCATTTTAGCATATTCCGTCAAGTTCAGAGGTGAGCTTACCGAGGAGTATGTCGTCCAGCCTGACACTTGAATTAATTGCCATTTTAAAGACAAATGGATATCAATGAGTGGAACTTGCTTACCAAAGCCAAACAACGACATTGGTACCAAGCAAGCACCGAACATTGTTGGTATCAATCGATACTCTGGATCGGGTTTATTCGTCTGATCGTGGTCGCCCTCCTCTTTCATACCCACATGCTTGCTAATCACTCTCTGATAATTCTTTTTCCAGAGCAGGTCGCTGAGGACGCCAATCACGATCCCGATCAGTAAACCGAGGAAAGCAAGACCTGTTTGGGAGAGGGTGAAATCATGATTCTTCCCGAAGACAAGTGGGTAGACGCCAAAGAAAAGATAGATGATGCCGAGAAGAATCGCTGACAATGTTCCTAGACTGAGGACCTTAAGTCAGAATTTTTAGCTGACATTCTCTCTCTCAATCGCTTTTAGACTTAGTATTGAGGTATTTACCATTGGTTCCAAAAATGTCATCTGAAAAGGCCTAAGGCAAGACCAAGCTACGGTTCTGAGGACAGGCTTCTCGTTCTTCTCGGCCGGGGCGTACCAAGAATCGTTGCCTAAGTCCTTCCTCATCATTCGTGCTTTGTGCATCAAGAGAATGGGCTGGTAAGTTTCAGGTACAAAACAGGCAATCAGGGCCAATTGCACACCTGCCCATATTAAGAGCACATAGAACGTCCATCTCCAATCTGCGTACTGGTTTATGAAGCCTCCCAGAAGAGGTCCAAGTTCTGGCCTAGAACGATATCAGTTCCGAAATCTACAGACGATATCGTATGGATGAACTTTACAGACCCTAGAAAAGGCGATGCTGTAAAAAGCATCATAGGAGCTGATAGTTCATGTGGAAGAAACAAGTCTCCAATCGTACCTCCGGACACCGACAGGAAAGCGGACCCGGAAAAGCCGTCCAAGAACCGTGACACCAGTATCGTCTCGATATTTTGAGCGACAGCACATGGAATAAGCCATATAAAGAAGGCTCCGAATGAAACGATGTAGATCAGTCGTCTACCATAGAACTATGAAACATTAATAAGTAGTTATTGAGTACATAATGGTGGGGTATGGGGTACTGTTTTCTTACTTCTGATAATGGCGCGAGTATTATTGTCCCTAAGCCTAGCCCAATGACATAAAAGCTGATCCCGAGTGTTGACACCTATAGAGTCCCATGTAAGTATGATGCCCAAAATTATGGTAGTTTGCTGACGTACGATCCTAGAAACACCAAATTCTGGCATTATCTGTGCATATGTGCTACCATAAATGGACGAAGTGCAAGTACTATTCAGACTTAGTTCTGGTATCTCTACCTAAGCCCTGCAACATAATATGAAGTTTTTAATGGGCTCTCAGATAAGTAACTCACACGCATAAAGAACTTGTGCAGATTATGATACAAATGAGCCAACGCCGCGCCGCGCTTTTGTTCTTCGGATTAAAAGGATCTTTCAGACCATCGAAAGTTACTTCAAAGTTTGTTTCGTGCCCATGTTGGTTCTGATTCTGGGCGTCCGGTCCTCGAGCTGGACTTCGTCTCTGATTTTGAGGTTCGAGGTCGTAGAACTCATCAGCTGCTATGCTCCTGGTGATCTCTGATTGTCCAGTCTGAGGGCGAGTGCTTCGCTGAGATTCTCTTGCTACTGAACCATCGTCTCTAGCTGGAGAATCAGAATCTCTGTCCCAGTCCTTCAGCCCCTGCCCTATCGAGGTCAGATCACTTCTGTTCCTGGAATTATGAAGTCTATCCTGAAGCATGTTCGACTCCATCTCTAAATTTGTCGCTCAGACTGTCGATAGTGTAACTCCAAAAGTGCCTTGCCAGGAAAATAGACTCAACATTCCTTCGCAGATAAGCAAGGTATGAAAATTTGCCTGTCTGAGAGTCTTGAAGTAGAGAGGGGGGGGGTAAGTTTGTGAGCAGTTTCCAGCAAACCTACACGATTAATTTCGGTATTAGCGTCATGTCTATTCTATCCGTACCGATTGCTTCCTTCTCGACTCGAAGTCTCAGAAAATTACGGCCGCATCGTAGACCTCTTCTTCCATGGAAGTTTGAGAAAGGCAGAGACAGCACAGTTCTGACAATGAATTGTTCGGCACATGGCATGGACTGATGACGATAGCTCGTTCCAAAGCGCAGATTGTATCCAATCTCGCCCCGATATTCGGCTTTCGGTGCTGAAAATGTCTGACAATAACCAACAACACAATTAGACTTTATTAGGCGAACACCGAACGAACTCTAAATCTGTGTTGTTCCTGTGCGATTGTCGACAGCTGTAGTCTATCATCCATTCCCACTCGATTTGGAAGCAGAGGTCATGATTACTTAAGATCTGAATTATCAAGGCGAATGTATATCAATTCATCCGCCTGAGAATCAATCTTCCCACTGACCCCGTGGACTAAGATGTTGATACCTGAGCGGTCTACATCTAAGATGTGAATATGCAGTAGTCGAGTATAAATATGCATTGGAAGGCAAGTTACTTGATTATGAATCAATTTTACTGAGTAGTTGCTATATTCTGGACATTTAAGATATAAAAATACAAATATGACCTAAGTTCCACGAAACTGGAGGCTGGTTTGAAGAAGGTTGATTGCTAACAATTGCGAAGTTCTGTTTATCGCTAGCCAGTAAATACAAGTACAAGGCGCATAATATGTAGAGTACATTCTCGAGCAATCTCGAGCAATCTCACAGGTTCCAAGTTTCCCCAAAGCAAGATCAAAACATCCAACACCTCTCAAGACCCCTTCCCTCAGGCTCTGTGTAAGTCTATATTCTCCTCTCCAGGATCATATGCCAGAGGTTTCTGTCCCAGCCCAAACTTCTCCAATCCAAAGGCCTGATATGCCCACAGCGCACCCGTCGCCACTTTCTCATTCACCGCTAACTTCCAAGGGCTTGTCTGTTTCCTCACCCCTCCATTCCGCTCAGCAGTCTTGACCATCTCGTCCACACGCGGCCTTCTGCGCTCGTCATACACGCGGAATGTATCTGCAACAGTATATTCGGGCTTCTCGCGCAAGATCCGCGAGAGCAGGAAGGCATCCTCGAGTGCCATGGACACTCCTTGACTGGCATGTGGTTGCATGGCGTGTGCCGCGTCGCCGATAATGAGACATCTGCCCTTGGACCATTTACCACCCAAGGGTAATCTGAAGATTGGATAGAACTTGACGACTGATGTCTGGTTGACAACTTGTCGTAACATGTCGCCCCAGTCGCCTCGTAGGTCTTTTAGGTAGCCAGTCATGGTCGATTTGAACTCGTCCACTTCCTTCTTGCCGTGCTGCTCCCATCCATCTCGCGTGTTACTTGAGTCTGGCATCTTCACCTCTCGCGAGAAGAACCAGTAGATGTTGTCTTGTGCTGCAGTGCAGGGTGTGAGTGCTATGAGTCCGTCTGTCGTGAGAGTTGCGTTGATGCCTTGTAGGGTGCTGGCCTCGGGAGGCAATTCCGATGTGGGAACGATGGAAAACACGTTTGAGATGCCAGAATACTCGGGGACGATATCTGGATCAATATATTTCGTTCGTACGGCAGAATGGATTCCATCGCAACCGATCAAGAGATCACCTGTGTCTGATGTACCGTCCGCAAAGGTTGCTGTGACCTTTCCATCATGCTCGTTGATACTGACTAATTTCTTGTCGAAATGGATGGGGATGGAAGCTTTTTGCGCGGCATTCATCAGGACTTCCATTAGCTCTACTCGTCGAATTCGCATGTATCCAAAGCCAGTCTTTCCTTTGCTCCATCCTGTCATGTCCATGGTTCCGATGACATGGCCTTTGACTGAGTGTACTGCGAGCTCCGAGCCCGTCGAGCCACGGGCAAGTAGCTCATCCCAGAGTCCGAGGCGTTCGAGTAATCGAGAGCCATTAGATGGGATACCTAATGCGCCGCCAAGCGTTGTTGGTTCTGTGCGAGTTTCATAGATGACGGGTTTGATGTTATTGGCTTTCTGAAGCTGCAGTGCTGCAGCAATACCTGCAGGGCCACCGCCTATGATAAGCACCTGGAGCAAGTCAGCATGATGCAAGATCTTCCTTGGCTTAATGGATCAAAGGCTAACCAATGATAAATGCTTACCTTGGAGATGATGGCCATGTTCGGATGATGTGATTGGAAGATATGAGAACCAATTGAGAAGCGTGTGGGTCCAGGTGTCGATGGTCAAGCTTCGCGGTCGATGGAAAATTGGGTATGAAGAAGAAGGTTTCTAGCGATATGATAGAACTCTATGTAAGCAATAAGTTCTAACACTGGGTCCTCGACGCTGTTATATTCATTCCTTAGAGTGTTCGTGGCAGGCTCGCGCACCCGACGATGAGCCTCCGGTATCAGCCCACGTACGCAAATCGACGTTCAACTCTTGCTCGCTCGCTCGCTCGGCCTTCTCAGAATTGGTGGGATCATACAGTGGTGGCCATCGGCATGAATGTCGTGCCTGATCAATGTGAATCAAAAGGAGGGGAAGGGAATGTGTAGTCTCGGGTTTCGGTTGTGCCAAGAAACTCGGTCCGTGTTTTTCTTCGCTTAACGAAAACCGAAGCTACTGCCCACCACGGACTGTCCATGGAACTTCTTCAAGTGGCACTCAAGAGGCTGTACGGTTCAAGGACCATCAATATTGAGCTCCAAGGATTCAAATTTAGGCTGAGCACTCTGTCGCGATTCATGAAAAGGTATCCAGTTGTCCAGTCTTCGTTGAATTGAAACCCGCCCAGGTTGTGGCGAGTAGCTACAGACATGGAACAAATTCAACGAGAACTAGGCTTCTGGGCTGACAAGGACAGGCTATAAGCAGGCTAATGCGTGCATGACGGCACCTTCCTGGGTCTACGCTGATCTTTACCAAGGACGTTTGGTAGACTTCAGAGCCCAACATATTTTGCGGGTCCCGCATCGTGGTTCATGTCGATTCTCACAAACAGCAAGAAAAAGCGGAATCGTCTAACATTGTATGTCTATCTTGGAAGGTACCATGGCACGAAGTCCAAAAATCAAATACTATCATGCCATGCCCTGATGCTGACCCCCTTCCCATGCGACTGGCCACTGATAATCTACCATGATGTTGTCGAAGAGGTCGACAATATCAAGATGCTCGGGTAAACCGCCAACCATCGAAAGTGGCATATCGTTTATTGGATATGAAAGACTTTCAACACTGGGGGGATCGATGGCTAAAGCCTCGGTATACGAAAATGACTGTTTACTGTTAGTATCATGTGAAGGTTTATCTGCTCAGGTGGCTGATGGCCGGAACATGAAATGCTGTGATAGAATGATTGAGACTTACAGAATCGACCGAGGAACAGGGATTTCGTGACTCAATATCACCCATCATCGTTTGCGATTGCATAAGCACAGATTCCATGTTCGCGACGTCCCGAACTTCTGCGCGGATGTTCGCGCTTGCCTCTAAATCATCCACGTACTGTCGTGCGATGGCTGCAAAATCAGAGAGTAGAGAACTCGGTAGTGATCCTTTAGATGCATATTCCAAGCGACAAAAGTACCCAGCAGCAACTCCTAGGAGGGACAAATTGCTTTTTGTCTCTGGGTGAGTTGGGTTGTGGACGACGAAATCAAAGAGGATGAAGAGGGCTGACAAAGGCATGGAGCCGATGAACCTGTTTACAGTCAGCATGAATTCTGCCAACTTCAGAGCAGAATTTACCAAATAGGGGCATGTGCTTCCGTATCGATGTATCGTGTTAGCTCGATTACTGTCCGTGCCGCATTCATAAGGGTATTCTTAGAGTCTGATCTTCTCGCGGTCGCATTTTCTCCTTCTACGTGCAGAGTTTTCCGACTAAGAGCAATGATGATGCTCTCGTAGTGATAGCGAATCCTCACAGCAATCGCCATCGAAACGTGATCTGGGAAGTGCTTCATCTGAAATGTCTCTCCCGGTCGGAAAGCTTCCGGTATGGACATTCGCCATCGTTCCAAGTCGTCTCTTATTGCGTCGATATTAGCATACGTGGTTTCGGTGGAGTTCAATGTCGCGCTGATGGAGAATAATGTTTCGTATGCTCTGGAAATCAGCCGACTGAACCGAGCCATGATGAAAAACCAATCAAATCCCTGGAAGACTGCCTCAGGAGCTTCGGGTATGGGACATCCAATATCGAAATCTGACAGGATCTACGAGTTCGATCAGAGAAGCCCAACCTTGAGAGCAAAAACCACTCAGGATCAGGGAGAAGACTAACGGAAGCTTTGCTACACGCGAAGCACATCGTCTTCTCGAGTATGTAGACTACCCAGAAAGTTCGATGACAAGTCGCCTCGTTCTCCTCCTGACAAATGGCCTTGTTGAAACCGAGCAACTGAGCAATTCTAGCAGCTTCCGCGGTCAACATATTCCCAATCTGGAGGCAGGACGAATTGTGTGCAAATATTGCCTATGAAATGATGAGCTCGAGCTATACCAAGCCATAATCCTGACGGCGTACCATTGAAATTATAGCCTTTAAGTGTCAGTAGATGACTAGCACGAATTGGATTCAACTCACCTGCATGTTCATTAGTGCTTCCTTGGGGACTAGTACATCTGTGAGAAGTCCAAGTGAAACTTGGAAGAGCTTCCATGCGGTACCCTTCCCAGGGTCAAATGTCCCGCCATCTTGGTACTGGCATCCTAGCGCCAGTACAGTGTGGTAGAGAGCGCAGAATGCAGTACTGTTTTTGATGAGTTGATCCCGATTTGGATTGAAAGCTCTGGACTCGAAGTCTGGTCGATTTAAAAATGGGTAGATAGGGTGAACCTGATTAAAGTATGCTGTATCCAAGGTCAATGAGTCTTCAAGATGGAGGAGATCGATGTATGAAGATAACCCACCTTCGATGTACAGTTTGGCTGATTCATCGCTTATTTGTACTGGAGAGGAAGGTCGGGTGAAGCCAACGACAGATTCGGATGGATTGGTTGTCCTATTCATCCGCGTATGTATGACTACCGCCAAAGCCTCGATATTTTCTCGGAGTCGATTATGACCAAGTCGTTCTGTTATCGATGCGATTCTCTGCTCAGAGAAGAACGCCAGCCCAGAGCTTCCGACTAGGACAAAGTTAGGCACGAATCCAGCAAGTTCAGAGTACTTGAATCAGCATACCATAGGTATCGTTCGCCTGAGTTACAAATTAGCAATTCCAAGTTCTGGTGTTTTGATGATGCTTTGTAGCCATACCTTCAAAATTGACCCCTCAATCTGACGTCGCCCTCTTGTATTTCTGTTCTCAAGAAGTTGGTCAATGTACAATTTCGAACTTTGAGTTTTTAGTTGAAGCTGTTGGTACTGCTGTTCTGGAGATTCCGTGGTGGATTCACGCGTCTGCGATTCCCTATTGGAATTCGATTCATGTGTCCTCGCCGCCAATGTTGGTCGGATGGAGAAGGCTTTGCTCGTCGTTGTAGTATTGAGAGTCTGTCGGATTCTTCTCTTATTGATACTGAAGTGGCATGGTACTCTCCTTTTCTTGCATGAGACCCAAGGTCAGTTCAGGTCCCATTGTCAGTTGAAGAAGAAAGCGGGACTCACAATGCAGTTCATGCAAGACTGAGGGTCGGGACTTTCTGATAGGGAGGGTCCATTAGCCAGGCATTTTGCTTTTTATAGAATACGGATCCCGGATGTGTCAAGTGTCTATAAGGAGATTGGGAATGGCGTGTGCGATAGGTTTTAAGGAAGGAACGACAGTTTCTTTTGAGGCAGGCCGGTTGAAGCATCCCATCAAAACTCGACTTACTCGGACATCGAACTTTGCGAGCTCTACACTCATCGCATGTAGAAGCCAGAAGCTTTCTTGGTATCATATCATTCTGATTCATCCTGCTCTTTTGCTTCACAGAAGCCCGCTCAACCCACTATCGTATAGCTTCTTCGATTGGCAAATGGATCGTGCTCTGTAGGGTCACCGATTTTCTGACAACACACATATGAGACTTTTAGGTATTTGAAAACAACAGTAACAATGTTGCGAGAATGTTGCGTTCCGGAAGACAGGATGAAATCAATCTGACATTATGACAGCGGAGTAAAGAAGTGGAAAGTTGGCGCGAGTCCCTGCAGCGCCGCTGCTCCATGTTAAACCCCCCCTCCCTAGTGGAACTTTATTTATTGAGCGCTCGAGACGCTGTACCGTATTGGGATAGCGTCGCTCCATGGAAATCCCGGCCGATTAAGCTTATGCTGTGATACATGCCCTGTGGCGGAGCTTGGACAGTGATCTATGGACCCTTTAGCTCTTCCATGTTTTAGGCCCTCGGCTTGCTGGCAGATGAACTGTAGATGAAAACTTGAAAGTTCACTCTTAAGGCATCGAATGAAACATTCATGACGAGCCATAGTGTAATTGACATACTGAACATTTGAGAAAGATTGCTCTGCACCTTTGTGATAACTGAAAGACTTAGCAATTGGTCTGCGAAGTGCTTTCACTACTTGCTTGGAGGGGCTGCGGGGCCTGATCCATCGCGGGGAATCGGCAGCAGGTGCCCCGAGTCACCTGCCGCGCGTTTCAAGCCACTTCTACGCCTTTTCATTCTTGCCCATGGTGACTGGAATGGCGTTTGATGTTTAATACATTGGCTTTGGTGACATAATCGTTGGATTGTTGATGACGGCTCTATTTGCTTGCCATGTTTACGATATTGATATTGTTTTGGGATACAGCCGAGTTTCGAGAGCCAAATAATATTGAGATCGCCATCCAATTCACCCCTCCACGTCTGCGTTATCGATCTCCAGCAATTTAGCGGGGAGAAGGAGCGAGCCATTGATTGTGTCTTCTTGTTTCGTTGCTCGCCGAGATTGACCGTCTCAAAGTTATTCAGAAAGGAACATTTTCTGGCCTAGAAACTTTTGAACAATCACCCTCCACCGCACCAAAGCACCTTTAATAATAACACCCTTCTCCATCACCTCCCTCGCCTCACCAAAGTCATTCACAGGATAATTCTTCAACGACTTCTCCATCGGCAAGATCCCGTCTTCACACCACTGCACAAGCTCCGGCAACGCCTCAGCAGGACCCCTATCATCCTCGATAATACTAGAAAGTCTCCTCCCTGTCACTATATGCATCAACAAATCCAACTCAAGCTTCGCGCCAATGGGCCTGACACCAACTTGAAGCAGCGTATAATCCTTCTGCAAAGCTTCTAGACAGGTAATCAAGACCGCGACAGAGGAACTTGTATCCAGGATGTGACTGCATGCCGGTGTCTCTGGAGTTAGTGAAGTACGATACACAAGGAGACCGATGATTGAGTCGCTATACACTGTTCCTCTCAAACTTCCTTGGAGGTACATTAAGTTTCACTGAGAAACAATTCAACCATTTCAATAAGCACACGGCCAGCATATCTGCTTGGGACAGACATTTCATGACTTGGTCTGGAGCCTTGCTAATTCTCGCTGGAGATACACCATGCAAGCATGAGACCTCGATCAGAAGGAAGAGTAATTGATGAAAATTGTGTGAGAAAGGACTGAGGGTATGAATAAACCAAAATACATTCACTAGACACACGTTGACGATACGAACTCAATAGAAGTGTTCTTTTGGTGGAGTGATATCGTATCAGACTGCCCAGGTGATGCATATGCCGGGCATATCACCTGCGATCTGCAGCAACAACAACCACAAGAGATGTAACTGGCCAATGAAGACTACGAGCCTCGAGCATATGCACAGCACATCCTCGAGCTTCGAGTGCGACGTGCAACAAAACCAAACTGGTACTTCTACGCCGTCCAATCAGAACAGGCAGACTCCGTACTTGCAGGCTCGAATTAAGAGGGTGGGGAATATAGACCATATTGAAGCCCTACCTACTGCTGAATGCTGTTGGAGCATTCCGTGAGTCACTGGACGCCTAGTGCTTTAATCAATGGTATCTTATTCGTCTTATTTGACAATCTTAGCAAGTGGTGTCATCCGCTCGCGCTTCCATCCATTTCTGATGAACTCCAGATGCCGCCCATCGGCTTTTTCTATCGTGTCTTTCCCCTTCCCCAGTTATCATTTGTAAACCAAGTCGAAGCATAGCAAGCAAACCAACTGACTTGTGTATCCCGCAAAGCAAAAAGAAGAAAAATGTGTAGATATCCGCTCTCCCGCTCTCCTGCTTGCTCGCTCCTGTATGCATGTAGTAGTGACAGTGATGAAAAGAAAAGCTATTCGTACAAAATTGGGGATGTTCGAGTTTTGTTCTTGACAATTGTTCAGGTGGTTGCCGGTCCGTTCTCGAATTTAATGGTTCTGTTGTTCAGATGTAACAACTTGTCCCGTTCAGCGACCTTCTTCTCTTCATTCTCGCGACGACGAATATTGGCGATGATGGCCTTTTCTTCGACCAGACAAGCTTCATCCAGTTCATCGAGATGGTCGCCGTCTTGAAGTAAATGGAAATGGTCATCCGACTTTCTGGGTTCCTTTGACTCGCCCCAATAGCATTCGAACTTCAGACAAGTCTGCTGCTCGGATGCTTTCCAGACCGTGATTACATCGCCGTACTTCAGCTCACCCCAGAACTTTGATCTGGTGCTTGGATTCTGGCGATCATGGCATGGGACATTGACACCATTGACCCATATTCCTTGTGAGGCTTTGGTTGAAATAAAGAATTTCATTTCTTGGTCATTATCATGCCACATGTGGTTGGAGTGGACGGTAGGTTGTTTATTGGCATAGAATCCGGGCTTGAAAAGGAAGATCTTAAATGCATACTTCGGGATACGGATCTCTTGGCCGTTGGCGTATCGGACTGTTGCCTCATATCCCCGACCCCAGCTCGTAACAGAATCTGTGATATTGAGGGATATCGTTGGCAGGCAGCTATCGGGCGTTGAGACAAGCTTCGCAAGTATACGCTTGGGAGGCTGGAAATCATTGCCAACGACAGGTCCAAGGACAGGTTGAGGGTAATTTGGAGGTGGAGTGGGTTTAAATTCGACCATAGTTGCTGCCTTGGATGGGTGAGCAGTTGATGGAAGAGAATGATCTCGAGTGTCTTGTTCGGTGTGGCCGTTTGATGATCGAGTCTTGTCACTAGTATGACCTTCGTCTACTAGTTGCCTATCATCACGCTTCATCAGCATTCGTCGTCCTTCTTCCTTCGTAGGCTCGGAATGTGCTCGCTCCGGTTCTAAAGAAGGGCTTCTGGAACTCCGGAAACTCTCCATAGTGACCTCGAAAGTCTTCTGGCCATGAATGAACTTCTCGCCCTTACTCTCCGCGTAATCCTGATATCTCCGGAAGTCTGACGTCAACATGCGAGGATAGTTGTTGTGATGTGTGGCCTTATTCTTTGGGTCCCAGAATGTGCTAGGAGGAACGGGAATATCGATCTCGCGCTGGGATTTGCGACGTCGCTTTGAAGGTAGGTCTGCAGGTCTCCAAACTCCGTCATCGTCATATTCCTCCTCGCGGGGTCTGCGGAGGCTGACAGTCGCGTCTCGGATCTCCTCGGTGGTTGGAGCTGGACTATCTGCGCGGGGAGACGCAACCGAAGCGGGAGAGTGCATATTGAGATGGCCCACCATCGATTCAGCACCCATCAAGCTGGATGATCTAACGGCCCTACCGTCATTTTCTGAATGCCTGGTCGCATTGCCTGCCGAGACAAAAGGTTTCATGATGGTAGGAATCGTTGTTGAAGGATGGGGATTGTCCTCAGTTGGCACATCGTTCGGATTGGGGCTTTGCGTATAACGAGACTCGCGAGAAGAATCGGATAGCATACTTTGACGATTGGCAATCGGAAGTGGAAGGTTCAAATGATCCATCGGAATCGCACCGGAGCTTCCTACCGCAGAGATATTTACCTCTCCGAAGAGGCGGCCGCCGTTCGTAGGGTTGCTGTTTCCCTCCAAGAATCCATAGCTCTCATTTCCATTTGAATTGTCCTCGCTGGTCGCAAAACTACTGGGGATTTCGCGCAGCTGAATTTCGGTCATATCACTCAAATTTCCATCGACCATATTCTCGTCATTCTCGTCATTCTCGTCGTTTTCTACATCCTCGACATTGTCGTAGTCTGCATCGATGTTCAACTGGGAGGTTCTTTCCTCGAGCGCTGGGTCAATATATCCATCGCCGATCAAGTCAACCTCGTCTTCCTCCATGGATGACTCGAAACAAATTCGCTTGCCAGTAAACCAGGAACTATTCTCGAGGTCGTCAATGGTAGCACGATGTTGTGGGTGGACATGAAGCATGCCAATGACAAAATGGATTCCCTCCTCAGATATACCAACTTTCTGAAGGGGCCGAACATCAAGGGCGCGTGTCATGATGTGGTTGAGCAACTCTTGGTAGCTGGTGCCGTTCTTGACGGGATATGGCGGGAGACCACAAAGAGAGTAGAAGAGTACTCCGGCGGAAGACCATATATCAACAGCATGACCGTAACGCTGTGGAGGTAGTGATCTCTTGTCCTTGCCCCGGAAATTCCGCTTGCCATAATCATCATACTCTCGATACTCCGAGTAAACTTCAGGAGCACAGTAGAGGAGTGTTCCGCAAAAGGTTCGCAGGAATGTCTCTTCGCTGTCGATCATCTTGGAAAGACCGAAATCGGTGAGCTTAACGTGGATCGGATTTCGGCATTGAATGAGGATGTTGTCAGGCTTAACATCACGATGCGTAATACCACGTGCATGCAGATACTTCAAAGCGCTTAGGAGCTGTCTAGCCATAGATTTGACATCGTCTTCTGGCAACGGCCCGAATTTGTTGACTAGGCTACTGAGATCTCCACATGGAACGAACTCCATGATGATGTAGAGATAGTCTTCCCAGTCAACATGCTCGATGTACTGGACGACATTTGGCTATTGATGGTGAGTGAAGTCATCACAGGGTAGTTGGGCATATACTTACATGCTTGATGGCTCGCATAATGTTCATCTCATTTTCTACCTTCGTGTCTAGGATACCGTTCTTCATGAATCGTCTCTTTTCAAGTTCCTTGGCAGCATACGGAACGCCATCGTACTTGGCTGTGAGCTTGTAAACAATCGCAAAGGCTCCCTTGCCAATGGTACCGATCTTGTTGTATTTATGACCGCCTCGCCATTCTCTTACTGTTCTACCAACAGATGTGATTGAATGAGTTGGAGGAGTCTCTGTACCCTGAGTTGGAAAAATATTGAGCTTGGAACAATTAGCAAAGGCATTTGGAAAAGACCTGAACGAGTGTCTAACGTACCGGATCTCTCCTAGCACCCCCACCTGCAGCTATACGAGCAGCATGTCTTGCACGTAGGTTGTTCATCTTGAGGAAGAATACCGTCAAGTTTTGCTGGTATTTATCCTCGATATCACCCTCTCGGTATGGAATACGAACGACAAAACGATAGTCTTCCTCTGGAGGTGTCATGGTGAGAGTAATGACCGCACCTTGTGTCAGCGTGTGTCGGAACTCATGGCCATTCTCCTTCTCCTTTCCTCGCAGTAGAGTGCCATCTATGGCAGTACCATTGGTGGACTGGTCCTCCAACATAATGACCCCATATTCATTGATGTAGATTCTGAAGTGTATATTGCTGATTCGTCTGGACGCCTCATTCTTACCCAGGACGAAGTCGCAACGAGTAGCATTACGTCCGAACTGAAAGCCACCCATGGTGTCCTTGAGGTTGGCAGACAGTCGTAAAGCAATGTCACACGAGACTAGCCCATCCTCAGCCAATTGACTTGAATTGATTACATCCTCACTAGTATTCTTTTCGCGGATCTTGACATTGTGATCGGTACGGATAGTATTCTCGGGAGTCTCTGAATGAATATATGCTGCTGCACGGCAGGCAGGTAAGGTTGCAGGATGGAGGATGCAGAAGACATCTGAGAGCTGGTCGTCGCTGAGGCCTGAGCCTGGTTGCCCAAGTCTTCGAGGATCGGTCACCAATTGAGTGGCTACCCAGTAAGGGTCGTAAGCATATGGGTTTTGGGCGGAGGGAGGAGAATTGGGTTGCGATAGCAAAGAAGGGGAAAAAGCAAGTGGAGAAGAAGATAGAGCAATACCTGGCTGAGTAGGCTGAGATGGCTCTGCCTCCGCGTCCATCTTGAAGCAGTTGTGGGGGAAGTGTGGTGTTGTGGGGGAAGAGGTACGGAGTTGTAGATCTGAATAGGTTCAACGCACTTCACTATTTCTCCTGACCCGAGAAGACATCGTCAGCCGAACCTTCATAGGCAGCAGTGAACAGTTCGAAGTGTGAGCTGAAAGACGAGCTCACCTCTGCGCAGTGTGCACCATGGAGAAGTTACCGGACATATGAATGAGCGAGCTGAGGTATGTAAGCTGCCTAGGAGATGGAGCTCAACTGTTGAAGAGTTCAGACAAAGATGTGAGGTATAGAACGGTTCATAGGTGGCAAAGATCGTTCAAAGAGCGTAAGAAGACAGGAAGTCTTCGCAGATGTTCGTCAAGTCGTGATACATAAGAGTGAGGTTGACCGTCGTCGCTGTGAACCTGGATATTAGTAAATGGTCTCCCAGCAACCAAAACAACACGAGGAAAGTTTACATTGCCTCATGCGGCGCACAACTTTGCCCCGGACGGGCCCGCCACAACTGGTGATTTTGGCACGGTGTATAGAATGTGGTCGTGACTGACCAGGTCACTTGCAAGAATAGGAAATATTTCAGAGATCACAAGAGAGAGATGGAGATGTCTTAACCACACGAGTCCGAGGTGTTGTTCCGCCCCGGGCACGCTAGGGAGTACCCCCGCTATGGTTGACAGGGGCATGCAGGGGTTCCTGCATCCATATTAACTTTGACTTCTCCATCCTCCATCCAACAACGCCAACCACATTATTTTAGGTTCGACAAGAGTCCGTTCTCTGAGATGGGGATAACAAGATGTAGGTATTTCATGAAAGTGATGAGTCTATTGATAAGCCCCCACGATTTGTCCTACCTAAATGATAGGTACTTTGTGTCACTACCCCTCTATTGCTGAAAGTCATGTCTCAAGCCTCAGACTTGATCTGGAATTTAAGCTTGACCAATTTCAGGTTTGGTACTCATGAAAGCTAGAAATGATCCATAAGTTCTGGAGTTAGACTGGCTGTTTACAGCACAATCAAGTGGCTACTTCTACGCATGATTGGTCGCTGGCCAGGCTGCGTACCGAAATCACCATCTAGTCCAGACTCCAAGACCTCTTCCAAACACCGTGATAATGCCCATGCTAGTCGTGATATCATAGCCGCCCTGAACGCCCCTTCCAAAATCAGACCTAGCCTTCCATTGTGATACCCCATCTCATCTCTTGCCACCTTTCCTCGTCCCCATCTTCTCATTCTTATCCTTCGCTGGCGTAGCTGGTAAAGAGCCTAGAGCCGAAGGAAGAAGTTGACCTCCTGGTCCAAGCCGCTGCGGAGAGCCTTCTGGTGGATTTCGAAGCTGCTCGGAATGCAGCTTATTCAGCGATTCTCCTACAACAGCATATTGGTCCCAGTTAATATGTGGCATGCGTACAACATCCTGTGGCTTCGGTAGCTTCTCCCACGATTTGCTCTCGCCCGGCTTCGTTGAATCTTCTTCGTCCTCCTCCTCCTCCTCATCGTCATCTTGCGCGAGGCCCATAAACGTGTCTCCTTTCTGCTTTATCTCTCCTGCCTGCAAAGCCCTCATGAATTCATCGGGATCCTGTAATCCGCGTTCCTTCGTCCGCTGCAACGACTTGATATCCTCCGCCGCAATGCGCGCCTGCATCATGAGGATCGAAATCGCAGACTTGGTCGCCAGAACATCTGGATTTTCTTCGAATTTGATAGGCTCTGGCGCAGGTGCTGAGACCGCTATCTGTGGTGGTTGAGAGTGGGTGTATGTTTGCCTGCCAACCTGGACTGGTCGCGCCGCTCTCAATGTTGGGGTTATCGGAGAAACTGGCGGTCGCACAGGAGACGCGGATCGCGATTTTGAGGTTGATGTCGGAGAGTGTCCATCGGGACGTGAAGTATTGGTGGGCGACGTATCGACAGTGAGGGATGGCATGGTTTGTCGAGAAATAATGGGACGCCACGCCCACTTGAAATGGGGATGATGAACCAGATCGCCGCTGGGTTCGGATCATCGATTTTGCGGCGGGACGCGGGACCGTTCCGAGTTTATCCGAAGAGTCTCCAACTGCCACCTGAACTGGAGACAACTTTTTTTTCAATTTTCTATGGTACACAACGACTTGTACACCGCGTACTCTGTGATTGCACCTCCGATCACTGATGCTTTGCTGTCTCGAAGGGCTTGTCTTCCACAATGAAATTTCTATTCGCTATTGTTTGCATATCCAATTCTCATATCTCCTAGGATCCATGCATCAGGTAGAGTTACCTGGTCAGAAAATCATCTACCTCTTCTTGCTGCTATTTGCTCTGGACCTAATCGTTCGAAACTCTCTTTCATTTACTATATCTTTGTTCTTTACCACTGTTCAGGTCAATAGAAGCTGTCTGTGGACAAGCGACAGTTTTCGTCCAACCAAAGACTCACATTTGGCTTCGGCTCGCATCATACTGTCAGCAACGACCCTCCACGCTCACAATAAAGGCTTGGTATAGATGTCCCTTGACCCCTGTCCACGTGGCGTCGTATTATACTTCGTGTATCAAACGTTTGGACCTTGCGAACAAACATTGTTTCAGCGATCTCAGGCACGTTTGAAGCTAAGCGTTCCTTGGTGAGGATCTGTTTGGAACGATATGCAAAACCCCCCGGATCTACGGATCCATAAGGAATATCAGTAGTGCCTGATCCTTTCGGCGATACTGTTGACCTCCCTTTGGGTTATCGAAGTTAGTAGCTGCAGAATCCGTGGAAAGATTGATTAAGTTGGTTCTGTATTAAACCTCTATTTACTTCCCAAGTATAGCTCGCTAAGCCGCTGGCCGCTGAATGATATATTTACATAGTAACTTGCTGTTCTCCCAGTTCATGTCCTTAGTTTCTTATGTACTTGGTTGTTCTCAAATTGGTGCTCCTCCCAAAGCTGCTTGCATCATTGTCATGGCCAGCCCTCCACTCCCCATCTTCTGTTGCTCCATGAGCGACGCGATCTCGGCCATGGTGAAGCTGATACCACCTTGTCCAGATGCGGCACTCGAGACACCCGATGCACTTGAAGCACCTTGAGGCTCGCCAGCAACTCCAGCTGCTCCAGCCGTACCATTGGTTCCCTGAGGACCGGTCGTTTGGCCTGCCGCGGACCTCTGCATGGTGACGATGAATTCCCCATTGATCTGGTTGACTGCAACCATCACCCGGCCAGTCGCAGGATCGAATGCCGTTGGAGCATTGACAGCCTGGAAGGTTGGGTTGAGAAGTAGCTGAGTGGCTGCGGGGTTGTTTGGTTGAGTTCCGTCCGCGGGGTTATTGTTCGTAGTGGAAGTGCCATCTGCGGATGGGGTTGACGCGGCTGGGTCAGTAGGAGTTGCGCTGTCAGCGGCTGTTTTTGTGTCATGTTAGCGTCGTTATTCTTACATACTGACCACAATTCAATCATCATTCAGTGAGTTTGCTTACCAGTGGGGCTGGCAGGGTCAGTTGCAGTGCCGTTCGATGTCGGAGTTGGCTCGGTTGCAGGATCACTGGTAGGTGCAGCTGCTGGATCAGCCGCTGGATCAGCCGCTGGATCAGCTGCAGGTTCAGTTGCGGGATCAGCTGCAGGTTCAGTTGCGGGATCAGTGGCGCCGGTCTCTGCTGAAGCGGGAGCCTCAGTAGATGTCCGAGCCGGGCGTGATGCTCTCATGGACGCTGCTTGACGACGAACTCGGCGATTTGGCGAGAGGTTTCCAGTGGCACCTCCAGGGTTCTGTTGGACGGTTCTTTGTGAGATGCCGATAACAATAGCCTCATTTGCACCAACACCCATTTGCGCGGCCATGCTCATCACACGTTGCATGTTGACTAGACTCGTCAGCGAAGAACATCACGTACCACAATCATTGTAACTCACGCGGAAGCTGGACAACGGACGTCATTTGGTTGAGGTTGGGAGCCACAGCTGCCAGGTTGGTGGTGACTAGGTATCTGTAGTTGTCTAAAGCTTGTCAGCACTCTCGGAGTTTTCTACGGCAGTTTGTGGACTACTTACTGACTGATGCCATGTTTGGGTCAGTGATCATCGATGTGCTGATACCATTTACTACATTCGTGGTGATAGTCATGGGCTGGCTGGCTTTCATCGACATTCGGAAACCATCTGCGTACTCGACTTCTTGAATTCCAGAACCAGAGATGTTCACGGAGTTGCCACCGAATGGGGTCAGGACATTGGCGGTCTCGGTAGTCTGTCTACCAATTGCCATGTACTCCCCATCGATGTTAGTCATCTTGACCAAACGGACGGTATTATCGGTGCTTCACTTCGTGTCAGCAGAATCCTCACAGTTAAGGTTCAAAAGAGTCTAGCTCACGTGTTCACACTCTTCATTCCCTCCACCACAACCCACGCCTGTCGACCAGGGGAGAGCATGGCAACAAATGCATTGTCTGGGCTGATGTTGTTCTGTTGAAGGATCGCTGGATCAATTGGTAGTTCTATTTGACCACCCACGAGATTCGACGCATTGTTCGTCGCTATAGTCATCGAGTTCTGCGATAGTTGCACGAAAGGTTGTCCCGTAGATCCCACAACATGGTTGGCAGTCAGAGGACTTGGGTTTTGGTTTACTATAAGTTGTTGTTGTGATTGAGAGAAAGTCTCGATTTTCGAGTTGTCAGGAAATGTTATCCTGTTAAGTGCCATCTGTGTTGCTTGCGTCAGCTATCATCGAGAGGAGCAGTTGGCGAGCAAAACATCTTCGCATTTGGATAATCTTACATTACCATTCAGGTTGATTACTTGATTCCATTGTGCCGTTATATCTTGACCAATGACCAGATGACCAAGATGGAAGCACACAACAAGGAAAGAGAAGGAACATTGCATGAAAGTCATTATGAAAGTAGAGCCGCCAGGGCTGTTGCGCGTCGGAGGAAGGAAAAGAGAGGAGAGCGACGGCGAACGCTAAAAGAGGCACAAGTGAAGAATTTCGAAAGTATTATGGTTTCGTGAGGAAGAGGGAAAGGGCCATGTAAAAGGTATATGTACATGCACGTGCGCCTTGGACGCCGCCAACGGTCCGATAAACAGACAAGGTGAACGCATGAACTCAGCACGCAGGCTGACGTTTCCATGGCACGGCACCACTCCACGGTGTCTTTCTTCCAAGCAAAACTCCCCGTTCACGATGGACTGGACGGAGCAGACTATCGGGCCAGTCTTGATCCGATTTCTGCTGGAAACGCGCCTGCGAAGGGAGCTACCTCGCCAGTTGCGACCAAATGCCAATGCTGGCCAATGGCACGATCCTCGCTGCATGTCGCATCGTATTAGTCTTGCCAAGTTTCTTAAGCATCTCGGGAAGCAGATAACCTTATTCTTTCGAGGTCGGTCTGGGTGGGTAGGTTCAGCCTCCATTCATCTGCTGCACGGACTGTACAGGGGGGTGATGTCGGTCTCAGAAGCAGATCTAGAAACATCCTCGGTAGACAAGTGTCGTGGCAGGCTCCGGCTCTTCTACCTGCCCTCTTGGCAGACTTTCACTGGAGTATCAGAATTGCTTGAAACGGCTCGCAAGCTATTCTGTTTTCCTCAAGTACTGAAGCGACCCACTTTCGCAACCAGGGCTTGATGCAATATCGCCTCTTTCCACATCACGATTTTCCGAGGCATGGCGATTATGGTATATCGCAAAGAGATGAACCAGAGATTTGTTCTTGCGAGCAATTCTGGGCCTCATTTCCAGAGTTATAAACTTTCGCAATTCCCATATTCTCTAGCGGTCGAGCGGTGTCCATTTTACTTTCTTGAGGCCAAGCAACTCTGCGATTGAGCTTTGTTTTCGTCATCACCTGTCAACATGCACAACACAGGTCGTCAGTACTAGAATACAATTTACTATGGCATTCGTAATTTTTCATGCTACAATGCATTGGGTTTCCATGAACGCATCCCAGCTAGGTGCCGGCCTCTACTGGCTTACTGGTGTCCTGCGTTGGACTTCTCAAACAATGAGCGACGGGCAGAAGTGGCTTAACGGAACACCGTTTTCTTCTCTTCACTCTTGCAGCAGAAAACTGTATACTTGGAAGCATCATCTAGATCGTCAATGGAAAGCATCCTCCCACAGAAGGATTGTGGCTGGCGCCAAATCACGTCTTTGTGAGCCAACTGTGTCTAATGATTTTCATTTTAAGGATTAACTTTTGACGATGCGAGCACGATTTCGTACGAGCTGCAGATACCATGAACTGGTGGTCGCACTTGTACTCCTGGTACACCCAGCAGCTGATTGAAAGATTAGATTTCCGGAGTATCTACAGAACTTTGACACACAATTTTCCGTGATTGACCTTGCAAGTGCTACGGGCGATCTTCAATCATTGGAGTATTTCAGCGCTGAAAAACATTCTCTTATAAGATGTTCAACACGGGATTTTATGAGCTGCACATTGGGAGACAAGCGCTTGAGATTACTAATATACGCTCGCGAACCTGTGTCCCTTTCAGCGATCGAAAACTGGAGAAGGAAGGTGGATCGGAGAAAGTGGGCAGATCTCGGGGTTTTGAATCAAAACTGGAAACTTTGGGTACACTGCTTCAAATCGCTTATGGAAGTCCTCGCAAACTTTGAGGGGTTCTCACACTGTTTTGAAGTTCTAGCCGAATGTGGCCCCCTGGCTCACATGGTTGTCCTCTCGCTTAGCGTTGCTCAGACAAACATTCAGGGGTTAGTAAAACACTTGACATGGATCCGATTGGTCGACGCACAATCTGTAAAAGCAAAGGTCCTCGACTTGGTATGTGCAGCCTGATCTACGAAACAAGAGTGTTGCAAAGACGGGCTAAAGTTAAGCTCGAATGCCAAGAAGTTTGGGCGGGGTATCACTTGCCTCCTTCGTCGCCCAACCCCATGTGCACATCCTCACGCCTGACCTTACACAGGAGCGGTCTGTTGCCATGCAACTATGCTGTGAGCGTTCGAAACGAGGAGGAGTGCTGCGATTTCTTGGTATAGTTTTACGAATGTCGTAGAGGTTGTGCGGAACATTTCTCAGCCAACCAAGGAGAGCATAAGATCTTGGCCTTCGTGCTTGACTCAATTTCAGCATCGAAACGGTTTAGAAGTGCACAGCATTCGCTCGCAAGGTCCAAAATAGGATGGATGACAGCCAACAGACAGGCGTGCACCGTCTGAATTCTCTAGTATAGAAGGGCCAGCGCCTGCCTTTACAGTTTTGCGCTTGATTGTGTACAGTTTGATTAATACAGCTGAAGGTCCCAGTTCGAACTCTACATCTCCTTTCGCACCGCTCCTTAGTTTATCTGTCCCGAACGCCCACGGTCTTTCTCTCCGTCTATAACTTTTTAATACCGAACCCCGAGCAGCCGGTTTTGCTCTTCACTTATATTCTTTCATCATGAAGTTCCTTGCTTTGTTGACTCTATCCTTGATCGGAACGTCGGTCGCCGCCCCTCTCAACAGGAGAGCAACATCTACTTCAAAGGCGGTTGCCGCAAAAGCAACTCCAAGCACAGCTGGGTATGTACACTGTCTTGAGTCTCTCTTCTTCATTTCAATTCGCTGGCTTGTCGATTTGTTCTTGCAACTCTCGAGAGAAACAGAATAAATACTAACTTCCATCAAGTGGAGCCGCTGGAGCAAAGCCGCCTGCGGCAAAGGCAACACCCAGCACAGCTGGAGGCGGAGCAGCAAAGGCACCTCCGAAAGCCTCAGCTACCCCAGCAGCAGCAGAACCCGCGACTGGAGATACCGCAGCCAGTTCGAGCACGAGCACACCGGCTGCGAAGGCAACAGGGACCGCAGGAACTGGAGGTGGTAACACCACTGGTACATCCGGAACAGCTCCAATTGCACCCAATCTCCAGACTGGAGGAACTCCAGGTGCACCAGCAGTTCAATACGCAGCTGGCGCTTTCGCAAACGATGCCACCACCGTCTCCGCCTCATTGAATGCCTTGGGCACCGAACAAGACCCAGAGATGATCAGAGCTCTCGCAACTGTTGCTTTTACTGCTGAGTCGGATGAAGATCAACGCCGCAACGTTCTCAACACCGCCGGAGGAAGTGCTGCCAAGAATGCCAATGCCTTGATTGTCAAGAACACTCCTGCTGTCTTGGATGGTCTTCAGAACATCATGAACGATCCAACGCCGGCGACCGCTAAGACCAATCTTCAAAGCATCGAGACTGCAAGGTATGAAGTCCGAACAAATTGAGACGAGCATGATCTGATTTACTATAGAAATCCCAATATTCTTCCATCTATCACTGAGCTGTCGAACGCCGCCATGAGTATGACAGGATTACAACCACTCGCTGTCGAGTTCCCTCCAACGACTGGCTCGGCATAAATAAACTGACCACTGCTTCGAAGCTGCCATCGACTTGGCCCAAGGTGTGCCGGTTAGATGTGGATAATCAGGCTAGACGAGAATGAGATATGATTTCTGTATTTACAAGATATTATTGAAGAATGTTTGATGTAATTCAACGGCTTGCAAGAGTAATATTGTGCATTTGTTTTCCTATGTTCTCGATTCCTCGAAAATGTAAATATTCGCTTCTCGGCTGGGTCGACAAAAAATCAGATCAAAAATGGAACCCCATGTGAATATTTCAGGCCGTTACAAGTTTCTATGTGATGAAATTCGAGACCCAGTCTTATGGTGATGCGCTCGAAACCTAAATCATGTCTGTGGTACTCCACATTGCTCTAGAGCCTCGGCTCGAGAGCTCAGGTGAAAAGGGGTCTAAGCAAAGATCATGTGACCCAGCATGCAAAAGAAATGCTTTCGTGTCAGAGGAGCTCTACAAGCGCCTCAACCTGGAATTCCCGGCTTGGGACGGTCTTTGGTTGAAACGTTGACGGGCCGCGGTCTTGTTACCCACACGGTTTTGTTGCCGGTCGGCCGTCACCAAGAAACTCGAGGCCCGGAAAATCCTATTTAGCCTGAATGTGAGCCGGATAATCCATCAGCTCCACAGAGCTCACTTCACCAAGACTCGACCTCCAACATCTGACAGTGGAGGCAAAATGGGGAATCCTTTTCCAACTAGCCGCGGGCAAGGGTAAAGAGGATAAATGCCTTTCCCCTGAGCCTACTTAAACATCACGTCGCTCTGTTTCTCGAACAAACCATTTCTTCAGCAAACCTATAACGTCATCCAAACTCCACGCGAATAGTATTTCATCATCATGACGGACCAACCATTGGTAACCCATATCTTTACAGCAGATCCATCTGCACACAGCTTCAATGGCAAGCTCTACGTCTACCCATCCCACGATATCAAGACCGATATCCAAGATAACGACAATGGCGATCAATATGCCATGACAGACTATCACGTGCTGTCTATGGACGACGTCGGAAGTCCAGTCACAGATCACGGAGTTGCATTAGCACTAGAAGACATCCCATGGGCTGGAAAGCAACTTTGGGCACCAGATGCGGCGACTAAGAATGGAAAATACTATCTGTATTACCCTGCTCGAGATAAGGAAGGTATCTTCCGCATTGGTGTAGCCGTGAGCGATGTTCCAGAGGGACCTTTCAAGCCAGAGCCGAAGCCGATTGAGGGAAGTTACAGTATTGATCCTGCAAGTTTCGTCGATGATGATGGAGAGGCCTATTTGTATTTTGGTGGAATCTGGGGTGGACAGCGTGAGTGATGTTCTACCACACAATCTGAGATTGTTTACTGACAGGCTCGTAGTTCAATGCTGGACAAAAGGAGAGTTCGACAAGGAAGCATACACCAACATGGAAGCTACTAGCGGCCATGCGTATCATCCCCGTGTTGCTCGTCTGAGCAAAGACATGCTTCAATTCGATGGCGGCGTCAAAGAGCTCGTTATTCTTGGCGAGGACGGAAATCCAATTCCATGTCACGACCACGATCGCCGTTTCTTCGAGGCAGCGTGGATGCACAAGTACCAGGGGAAGTACTATTTCTCGTACTCAACAGGAGACACGCATTATCTCTGCTATGCTATTGGTGACAGTCCGTTGGGACCTTTCACCTATGCTGGGAGGATTTTGGAGCCTGTTTTGGGGTGGACGACGCACCATTCAATTGTGGAGCATAAGGGAAAGTGGTATCTTTTTCATCATGATTCGTCACTTTCGGAAGGAAAGAACCATCTGCGATGTGTGAAGGTCAAGGAGATTTTCTACAACAAGGAGGGAAAGATTCAGCTTACTCCGTCATAGAAGAACAAGCCATTTTGCTAGCGAACAGGCTTTATTCTCCGTGAAATTATTGAAATGGCGCTTAGCTTGACACAGCCCAAAGCGGTTGTCGAGTGATTGCAGAGTGTTGCCATTTCAAAGATAACACCATCGGGCTATCACTTCTCAGCCAGTTGATTGGTCAGCCTTGCACATGTCTCCAGGATGACACCACTAACTTGGTGGAAGCGATAAACTCATGGGGTGATATCTGGAGCGGGCCGATCATGTATACGTGCATCTATATGTCTGCTTGTGGAAATGGCGCCCTCAGCCGCAAGCCCAGTACTTGGCACCTAACTTATAAGTACATCCTTCCCAAGCAATGCTTCCTTCCGTTCCTTTGGCAGGCTTCCGCTTTATTCAAAGTTTGAGAAGATGTCTACCTCAGAGAGCGATGCTTCCCAGACATTGATCAGTATGGACCTTTACCCCTCATTTTCAGCTACAACGACTGACCAGTCTAGCCTCCACTTTATCGCATTTCAATTACAACTCCTCTAGTACCTCAGGAGCTTCCGAACCAACTGGTGCTCCACCAGTTGCTGTGGGTGCCCCATCTTCCCGCCCAGCAAGGTCTTGGATTGGAGGAGTGGTTGGGGGATCTGTCGCATTGGTAGCCATTGTTGTCGTTGCGCTTTATTTATGCAAGAGGAGACAAGCAAATGAGCGGAGAGCAATTGGAGCGCTTGGTCGATCCAAGGAGAAGTCTTAGATAAAGACCCCCACACCTTGGAGGCAAACGTACTGTTTACACGATCACACTTGAGGACTCATTCGCGCTACCAGCTTTAGAACAACCAAGCATGGTCGATTTTGTCGCTTACCAAGATGTCGAGTGTGTGTACCCGATGAGTGGTCAATATGGCCGAGCACCGAGAGCACTATACTATTTCTTACTCGTGTTCGTCAGTATTGTTCGGAAGGAGAACTGGCTCACAGCGGGGGCCGCAGCGACCTGTCTCACTTTCGGCGGTGCCGCAGCAATACATGCCATCATCCTGGCATCATATCTTTCACTTGGCAAATCGTCAATACAAGATGGGCCGATGCTGCTTCCAAATTCGAGCACGGTCCCCGTCGCAGCGCTTGCAACTGATTTAGACTCAGATGCCACTTTGGCAATCGTGGGGACCGGGTTTTTAATTGTTGTCCCACTGGCGCTGTGGTCAGCGAACTTCAAACATGCTGCGGCAGCACCGATTCTTGTTCTGTGGACTTTGCTCATGTCCATCGGCATGATTGCAAGTATGATCAACCTCTACTCCGTAGATGGGTCGTCATCTGGGCCCTTGAAGCAGTTCCGGTTTTGCAAACTTGGGTACAACGACACACTTCCGTTTGGTGGCAGCTCTGCAACGGTCATCGACGGCTCATGGAACGACACTGTATGGTCACACTTCGAGAAACTCAACCAAGATAGTGCTTCCGCTCCCAGCTGCATATATCCCTGCTTGACTACCAGCCAGCGTCTACGGCATCCCGATGCTCTCGCAGTCATTCAATTCTTCGACCTCCAACCTTCCGATCCATTGTACTGGGGCATGAATGTAGTTGCAGCCATCATCTATGGATGTGTTCCTTTAAGCATATTTATCTGCGTAATCATATTGGTCCTTCAACTTCGCGGCCATGATCTAGAGTGGGATTTCGAAACAGGTCCAGAGACGTCTTGGAAAACTCGGCTCAAGAACATCAGTATCGGAGCCATCAACGGTTACGGCAAGATTATGTCCCCATTTGTATTTATCGTGTTTCTTGTTTGGGTTGAGTGGATCATCTCGTATGATTTGCAGGCAGAGTCGATGAAGGAAATTGGACAGTGGGCGCCGTTGGTCGGTTTTGCTTTGGCTTTAATTGCTGCCGTGGTGGGGAAATATTGGCCAGAGCTCTCGAAGGCGTGGAAAACACATCGTAAACGGAAGATTGTTGGAGTCTTGGATGGTGAGGAAGTACAGAACCTTGTTCAGATGACTAGAGATATACCTCCGACTGCTTGGGGAGTCGTGGGATTGACCTATATCCAGGCACATAGCGCACAATAATATGTTGCTGCTGCGCTGAACTTGACATAAGTGCATCTGAGTACCTACTGCCTATATCTATGGTTCATATGATGCTGCCCACCTCAATATTTCTCAATATGGCTCGGTCACAGGAGATTGCACAAAAGGAACTTTGTACTAATCCTATTCGTTATCGAGATTATTCCAATATCTTACAGTTCTTAACAAGCTTTGAGAACTGTATTCTTGATCGATTCTGTAGTGTCTCTGGCTATCTACTTTGCAGATCGTGTCTACTTAGATCTTGCCTGTGCGCCAAGCTGGGACGACCCCCTGGAATAAGTTTCCAAGCTCTAGATAGGAACTGCGAACCCCGGAAATTGAAACAACCTGGAAGATCGCAAGTTCGAGTCTACGGTTACGATCTTTCCCCATTGGAGGTAGGAAGAAGATTTGACATCCAATGGACAACCTTTTGAGCGTGGATAGCACTATGAGACGATTCGTTTACATGTATCTCATAAAAAACTGGACACCGCTGATCCGATATAGTAAGGCGGTCGGGAAAAGCTTAGAGAAGAGGCTGGAGGAGAGGGGCGGGGCCTTGGCTTGTCGATTATGTTCTTGCGAAGAGAAGCGAAGCGAAACAAAACAAACCAGAACAAACATCCCGCTTCGCGACCCCTGAAGTCTGAGATCGACAATTATGGGCTCAGCCTTTAATCAGTCGGTGATTGAACAGGGATACGTAACAGGATATACTTGTAGTTGTTTGAGTCACTTGAAGTAAATAAGTATGTGTGTGGAATTGACGACCGCTGCCGACACTCAAACTGTCGCAATTACTCCTGTGGTAGATTGATTGGCTGCCACCATCTTATTTGTTCATTCAATATTTATGACTGCCGCATCTATTTGTGAATCACAGAACCTACAAAAATTTATTGTAAGAGCTGAGACTACTTGCTTCTTTTGTGATTCAAGGGGTGCTTTATGCTAGGTGAGTATCCGTCAGGGTCTATCGTTCTTCCCAGCTGTGCCGGCACGGTCACTCCGCCTATTACCAGAAATAGAGCGAAGATCTATTAGAGAACCTCAAAATTCCAAGTCCGAAAAGAACCTCCTTCTTTCATCAACTCTCTTCTTGATCGAGAAACAAAAACACAACATTTGTGACCTACAACTTCCCGCACATCATCCTCGTTCCTTGAACGCGCACCTACACTATGAAGCTCCTTTACCTCACTACATTCTTAGTAATGCTCGCTCTTTCAATTTTCAGCGCCGATGTAGTATCCGCGCTTCCTTCTCCGAGTTCTCAGCTTTCCCTTAGACCAGAGCATGCCTCCGAGCTCCGGGACGGCGAGTCGAGCTCAAAGGATCTCAATTCCAAGATTTTTGACAAGGCAAGTCTTCAAGAACACTTTTACACCATGATACATGATTTTGGACGAAGTACACTGCCCTCAAAGCAGCGTTTCATGACCGATGTCAACTGCCTCCGCGCTACAGGTCAGAACTGGTCCCCAGCGCCCGTCAACCAAGCCCAATCCGCCGTCGACTTTCTCAAAGCAACAACTGCATTCTGTGCAGTAAGCGCCAGAAGTTGTGTGTGAGTCAGCTGTGTTGAGCAAGCTGCTGTCTATCTTTGCAACAACGTAAGAGTTCACCATACTCAAACCTCTCAGCGACTTCGGGTTGGAGATAGAATCTTGCTGACGTGTTTGTGGCTTTTAGAACAATGACTACTGTAACTCGTCTTGCTTCAAGATCTCTAAGTATGCGCAGGCATTGATCGATCAGTGCCCGACTGCTAGTCAAGGGGGTGGTGGCAGGGTTGTTGGTGGGCAGGCTTGGAATAACGAGAACTGGAATGTTTTCATTCGGGGGGAGAGTTGTGATTAGGGTTTGGTGGGTGTTCGCTGTGTCGTGATAGATTTTCGGGGGAAAACACCTTGCACTGGTCGAGGAGAATTTCTCATTTTAAGGCTTCCAAGGTGACATATTTGTGGGGATTCGGTGGTTGACGTGATGGATTCCACGTATTCTCTTGTGCATAGACGGAGCCTACCTCTGAATAAATGGAGAGCGGTACGTGACTTGATTCTTCGCCCAAGTTCATTTCTTGTGACACACGAAGTAATGTGATTTGCAAAGACAAAGACGTCGGTTTGGAATGGAATCATAGTGTGAACCAATTTGAGGGGAGCATAGGAAAGTTTTATTTACTCTACGCTATAATTTGATCTCCTGTCCTCACAAAGATGTGGTCGGTCAGAATTTGGTTGGGCAAGCTTGGGATGTTGAAAATTGGAATGTGATTGTCAAGGTAGAGAAGTGCTAGAGACAGCTGATACTTGAGTGTACAGGCTATTATTTGCAGACAATAGATTCAACTTTACTTTTTGAGTCAAGGAAGCTATGTTCGATCAGCACTCACAGTTTATAATCAGTCATTAAACACTGATAATAATATCACAAAGACGTTCGGCTATGCGAGAACATTTGATTGTCTTGCGCGCCACGGCACAACAATGATCATGGACTGATGAATGACAGGGGCAGGGCGACTGTAATCGAGATGATTAGAGTCCAGCGGCAGATCTTGCCGCTTCTATGTAGTTTTTAAGGCTGAGAATGGAATAGGGATATCACGTGTTGTATTCACTCCACTTCCTTTTCAAAGACACGAAATTCCGAGAGCCTGACTCTTCGCTTCTGATAGATATACACCAGGCCGTTAATCTATACCCTTATCATTCTACCCTTCAAGATCCTCCATATCGAGCATTCCGTTTCGAGCCAACTTCCGATTCTAAAGAGCTTCCACTCAAAGTCGTTTCCACGCCTGCACACAGTCCAACATGAAGCTTCTCAACTTCTTCAGCAACATCCTCCTCCTCACCATTGCAATCCTCTTCAATTGCAATCCTGTTCTTGCCCTTCCCTCTCCAGATGCTGAGCTCAAGAAACACGATGAGGCTACCACTGCTACCATCTTCGACAAGGTGAGTTCCACCACCGTCAAATAATATCTCCTAATTTGCTAACAATGAACAGCGTTACATGACCGACGTCAACTGCCTCTCATAAAACGGTTAAAAAAACCTGGAGCCCACCCCCTCGGACCCATCAAGTCCGGAATCAATTACCTCAGAACCCTCAACGGAGGCTTCGGAGCTTGCGGCGTCTCAAGAACGTCCTGTATCCGCATTAGCTGCTCTGAAAATGCTGCTATTTATTGGTGCAACAACGTATGTATTCCTATCTCAACACACTTCTATGATGTGTATGTCATATTAGTGAAGCTAATATTTTGCAAAATACCTGTGACCTCCGCAAAGCCTGCTTCTTACTCGCCGATTATGCACAAGCTCTGGTCGATAAGTGTATCACTACGGATGATGGTGCTGGTGATAAGACTGTGGGTGGTCAGGCTTGGGATAATGGTAATTGGAATCTTTACATCAAATGTGAGAGCTGCTAAGAGGCTCGATATTGGCTTAATACCCTTCCGGGCTCTGCCTGCAGGTGGTAAGCTGGCGAGACTTCTGGGCGAGGGGAAAGGTCATTAAGTAAGCTGATCTGTTCTTATGAGCACTGCTTTTAAATGATGCATTCCCTTTGCTAGAGCTGGAGTCGCGAAATGGAAGGCAATTAGATACCACCAGACCGATAAATCCGATGAATTCTGCACCTGTCTTCGAACCGAATTTCTAGCCTGAATGTGATTGGGAAACAAACACAGATGTTTGTTTTACCAGGATACCAAGATAGACTTTGTATAGGGCCAGATACTCGTAATTATCTATAAGTCCATGTATGAGCCCGTCGACGCTCACTATGTACCCAAGTAAAAGCTTCATGACGGTGACATGTTTATTGACATTCGCGCCAAGAAAATGAGTTTCAAGCGAGTCGTGCACGTGCCTGGAAACTGCCCCGCATTTAGCAGGCATCTCATCGCATCTCCAAAAACATCCCACCAAGACAGCGCATCTCCGACAGCTAACCCAGCATTCCCCTCCATTGAACATTCAAACAACTCCAAACTCCTCAAAACACCCAGTACTGTGATCCAGTCTATACAGGAAATCTGCGAGGCTCTGAAGATGTCTCCAGCAGCCATCATCGCGCCGTCTATCCTATCTGCGGATTTCGCGGATCTAGGTAAAGAATGCTCGAATACTATTGCTAGAGGCGCAGACTGGTTACACGTAGGCACGTTTTACTCGATATCACTTCTTGAGATAATGCTAATGGAACGCAGATATCATGGATGGACACTTCGTCCCAAACATCACATTCGGAGCACCAGTCGTTACCAAGATCCGAAGCCATGTCGACCGCCCAACAGCAAAGCACGGAAAGGGGACCTTTGATTGCCATATGATGATTGCAGAGGTATGACTACCGAAGTAACCTGTTTGCAGACTGGTAGACTGACTCGGTATGTTGTAGCCGAAGAAATGGGTCAAGGAATTCCAGAACGCGGGATGCGATCTCTACTGTTTCCACTACGAAGCCGCAATCAATAGCACAGCAGCTGAAAGTCCCGAATCAACGAGCGACCTAAAGACGAGCCCGAAGGAACTGATCAGATATATTCACGACTTGGGAATGCTGGCGGGTATTGCGATCAAGCCGGATACACCCGTTGATGTGCTTTGGGACATCCTGGAATCGAAGGACTTGAAGGAGGTACCAGATGTAGGTCAATTGTTCAATGGGGCACAAAATGGGATACTGACCTGCTGCAGATGGTGCTTGTCATGACAGTGCATCCAGGCTTTGGTGGACAGAAGTTTATGGCATCCGAATTGCCGAAAGTTGCAGAGCTGCGGAAAAGATATCCTGAGCTGAATATTGAGGTTGATGGTGGATTGGGACCTGGAACCATCGACCAGGCTGCGGATGCTGGTGCTAATGTCATTGTTGCTGGGAGCGCGGTATTTGGAGCGAAGGACCCGGCTGAGGTCATTGCGAAATTGAGGGAGGCTGTCGATAAGAGGAGAAGTAAGGAGTCTCTATGAGCAATGACAAGGCCAGGTATGAGTTGCATGCGCTACGCAAGGCTACGAAGGATGAATTACGAGCTACGAGATGCAGGTAGAGAGCGATTGGCGGGCACGGCCTTATGTAGTGTGCCCTGCCGATTTCTCATGCCGATGCAAGAATTAATGGAACAATTCCGAGCAGAGATACCGATTTTGTACCCGATAGCCTATTCAAGCCAATAAGATATCTCGTTATGTGAGACTGCAACAAAGAGTATGTTCACTGTTACGCCGTGCTACGCCGACTTACACCGACCTTAATATCTCTTGCAGTCTTCGTGTTGTCTCCACGTTAGCACCCCGCATCTTGAGTACGGCTTCTGAGGAAGGGACTTGACTTTGACCCGAACTGACGCCGTGAGACTGACAATCCAGACACTGTGCTGGGTCTTCGAGTAATGCTGGATCTCTCATTGGTCACTTGCACCCACCTAGAACCCCCTTAGTGGACCCCTTCGGATCTGGGGAGCTGCTTGGTGGCTTTCTCGGTTGGTCGTCATGCTGCGGGGTGAGCAAACAACTCTAAATTCCCATCCGGCCCATGGATACGGCAATGTTAGAGACAACTATAATTGAACCTCGTGCCTTTCTGACTTCACATCATCATGTCGCCGTGATTACACATTCCATGGCTGTATGAATTATTGAGTTATTCGATTTCATTGCTTTCTTTCATAGATACGCAACATCCACGAGTTTCATCCCTGCAGCAATCCAGATCTGCAAGCTAAAGGCTCGGCTCCAAAATGTCTATCGCTGACCTCGTCCTCACGCCCTACGCCATTCCAGTTGCCCTCGTGCTCTTCTGGCTCGTACCATATCTCACATCCAACACAGCACTCCGAGATGTGCCAGGTCCCTTCGCGGCAAAGTTCTCGAATCTGTGGCTGTTGCTGCAAGCTCGGCAGGGGAAGCGGTATTTGAGCGTCAATGATGCGCACGCGAAATATGGTAAGCTGGTCAGGATCCAGCCGGATCATGTCAGTGTCGCGGACGAAGCTGCCATTCAAGAGATATACGGACATGGAAATGGATTCTTGAAGTCGTAAGTTAGGCAATTACTGCTGAAGCGTGGTGCTGCTCAGAAGCTCGAAGCTAACTGTCTGCCAAAGGGAATTCTACGATGCGTTCGTGTCCATCCAACGAGGACTTTTCAACACCAGAGACCGAGCAGAGCATACCCGCAAGCGGAAGACCATCTCGCACACCTTCTCTACCAAGAGTATTGGCCAATTCGAGAAATACATGCACCAGAACCTCGAGCTATTCGTTCAGCAATGGGATAAACTAGCCACCAATGCCCACGGCGGCTTTGCCAAGATCGATGCTCTACACTGGTATAATTACCTTGCTTTTGATATGATTGGTGATCTGGCATTCGGTCAGCCATTCGGCATGTTAGAAAAGGGAAAGGACATCACAGAGATCCGCAAGACCCCAGATGCGCCAGTCTCCTACGCCCCCGCAGTCGAAGTCCTCAATCGCCGCGGTGAAGTCTCCGGAACACTTGGTTGCTTCCCTCAACTTAAACCTTACGCCAAATACCTTCCGGATCCATTCTTCAGCCAGGGTCTCGCAGCGGTAGAGAATCTTGCCGGTATTGCCGTCGCTCGGGTTAGCCAGCGATTGGAAGGCAAGCAAGATGCCGATCGAGTCGACCTCCTAGCCCGCCTCATGGAAGGTAAAGATGAAAATGGCGAGAAACTCGGCCGCGCAGAACTGACCGCCGAAGCTCTGACGCAACTCATCGCTGGCTCGGATACCACGTCTAACACCTCCTGCGCTATCCTGTACTGGGTCTGTTCCACGCCTGGCGTCCTCGAGAAACTGCGTAAAGAGCTCGATCAAGCGATCCCTGAGACTATGGACGTACCGACTTTTGAACTGGTCAAGGATCTCAAGTACATGCAAAACGTCATCAATGAGACCCTCCGCATCCACTCCACATCTTCCCTCGGTCTCCCACGTGTCGTTCCCCCGGGCGCAGGCGTCGAGATCCTAGGACAGCATTTCCCTCCTTACACGGTCCTCTCTGTCCCCGCATACACGATCCACCACTCCAAGGAAATCTGGGGATCGAACGCCGACGAGTTCGTGCCTGACCGCTGGGATAATCTGACTGAGAGGCAGAAGAATGGGTTTATTCCGTTCAGTTACGGGCCGAGGAGTTGTGTGGGCAGGAATGTGGCGGAGATGGAGTTGGCGCTGATTGTGGCGACAACATTTAGGAGGTATGAGTTTGAGTTGTATCAGAAGACGCTGGAGACGAGGGAGGGTTTCTTGAGGAAGCCGTTGGAGTGTTTGGTGGGGATTAAGAAGAGGAAGAATATTTAGGGTGGGGCAGATGGGACGGTGGCGTTAACATTGGACTTGTGTTTGATAAGGTGGAGGGAGGGAGGTATGGGAATGTAAATTTGTGGTTCAAGCATATACGTAACAGTCGGTACGACTCAATTCCATTTCATGAAATCGATCGTCTGCTTTCAGCGGGAAGCCGCTGAAATCCATCACGTTCAGTGCATGCAGTGAGGGAATCTCAGGAACAAGCACGAGTTTTACGTCACACTTGGTATATAGAAACGAACTTGATCATGAGTAAATGATATTGACGCGAATCGCTAGGCTGATCAGAGAATCATCATATCCGTAATTGAGATCCCAAATTGTTTTCGCTCTCTGAAAAAGCGAGGTGATAACGCGTTCGCCTGCTTTCACCCATCTGGAACCAAGGTATTTCCCAACCCAGTTCCCAACTACACTTAGTAGTTGTAACGTAGTCTTTCATATCTCGAAATGATCTCAAACATCAAGCATACTCTATACAGCCACAAAGCACAACTCAGCGCCACAGGACCGCGAAGTCGGACGGTCAGGAAATGGGAGTGTGGGGCACGACAACTGGCCAAAGTCTCTGGGAAGGTCTGACTTACGATAAGTTTGAAGTCCTCTGTGATAACAGTCCATCATTTGCTAGTAGTAAGGAAAGATACTTGAGCACGGTTATAGCATTGCTCTACTCTGCCCTGCTCTGCAACGATCTTTGCTGCGGCTTAAGCTAGCATTTACTTCTAGTACTAGTTCGCGAGATCCAATTGCTGCCATGCATGTATTTTGCGGCATTAGACTCTAATCTCAGGCTCGTTTTCAGCTGTTCCTGTCCCTTCCCGAACGGTAGCTTATGATCGTACTGTGAATGAATCGAATCATGCGGGGCAGGTGAAGATAGAGCGGAGGAGCATACAGTAAGGGAGCGACCTGCATGTGCGCCTTACAACTGTTGTGCACGATAAGTGGGAAAACCTCAACAGAAAGCCTGAGGTGTTCAAGGGGCTGCGGGATGTTTTCGTAAACTGGGTATTCCTTTTCCATTCTATATGAGTGTAACTTTTGCCCTTTGAACTGTTCACTCGACACTCACTATCCACGCCCGAAAACAAATGGTCAGAATGGTGGATCAAGCGACGAGAAAGGATTCTTGGCACTATCTTGTACTCGAGTTCGCTCGGAATATTAGAATCCTTGGGAGCATCTGTTATGTATCCTGGCTTGTGGATGGAACTTTGATAAGGAAATTGGAGACATTTCATCATCTCGTGTTGGTAAGATGTCGATCATTGTAAGATTTCAAGACTGGTTAGAATGCGACGCAGACAACACGTAATCTGAAGTCCTATCCATATTCATTCTCTCGTTTCTAGTTTCTGCGTTCCGATTATTGGTAATCTTATGGAATAAGGGTGGATTCACACGGGTAAGAGGGATGGGCATTATAAGGAGGTTTGTCGTGATTGAGAGTGTCTTGTGATGGCGAGGTGGCGATGCAAGGGATGAAGACTGCAGAAAGGTTGGCTTAGAAGGCTTACGACTCACGAGTACTCTTCAAATTTCACGACAGAACTTCAAACTCTCCCTCAGGTCTTGAGACAGCTTTAAAATTTCACAATCAGATGGAAAGGCGCACCTCCTCGGCCTCATCATCATCAGAAACAGAATCATTCTCCGCATTCTCACACCCTCCGTCTCGCCGCAGCTCTTCAGGATGTTCTTCCATCTCAGACCATCCTATCAACCCAAATCCAATTCCCATTCCCGCCGTATACACACCACAGCCACCTCAAGACCCAGATCGTCTAAGCAGTGTTTATGATTCTGTACGGTCGTTCTTCGCACTTCCGCCTTTGACGATGCTTGATCGCATCATGACTTCTCTTCCGGCCGTCGTGGAAATGTGTGTCTTGATACCCATTTTGCTGTGCTTGTTGGTTTACTGGAAGATCTTGGCGTTGGTTACGAAGGGAGGGAAATATATTTTGTGTTGGTTGGGAAGGGGAAGGGAGGGTCTTGATTGGTTGGGATCGCGCTGAAGGTGATAACCTCTTCAGCATTCATGAGCTGTTCTTGCGGTGATTTGGCGGAGTAAAAGATCGTGACTTGCATGGAAATCATATGGAAATGCCATGGGAGACTGTTTACTTTCTTGAGTTCTGGGTTAGCTTTATCGCTGTAGTCTGGGGTGACTGGCACTGTATGTTTCGATGCACGAAGCGGAGCATGACCGGCCTGTACGTGGAGTTTCAGTTCATTGCATCTTGGGGCATTATCTTACGGTTGGCGTTGATTCAGCATGTTTTTCCTTTTTTACATTTTCAATTCCATGATGAACACTTCATTTATGAGATACAGAGCTCGCAAAATACCGTGTCTAGGCTCAGTACTCAAGTATATCTCGGATGTCCATCACAGTACGACCAATGTCGCCTCGCTAAAATTTGGGTTCTGCACAGGTCTTCTTTTCATCTCTATGCCATATCCTGTCCAGTACTTCCGGTGATAATAAGTACAATACACCCTGATCCCCGTCTTAAGACAACATTAACCCTAACTCCTTATTCTGAACCGTAGACAGTGCCAATGGATGTGTTCCTCAAGCGGAATCCCAAACACAGAAAGTATATTCTCTCTTTGCCCGACAACAGCAGGAAACCTGACTTGGGCTCAATTCAGCTACTGATGAGCATCACCAGATTTCCAACTTCCTGGAAACCGCCCGTGCAAAACGACGACCAGCACTAGTGAACGCACATGCTGCCGCCAATGCAGCGCAAATCCAGAAGCTGGATGAGCCCCGCTGCTTCTCAACCACCATCTTCTGCGTCTCAGCAACGACCTTCTGAGTCTCGGCCATAACTTTTGTTATGTATACCGAGTCGGTAGCCCAGGCCATAGGTGGTGCAATGAGATAGCAGTAGACAGTCACGCCGGCGATGCAGCAGATGATGAACTTCTTGTTGCTGTGAACGAAGTCGTACAGAATTGAGATCAATGCTGCTTGCCTGCTGCCAATTTTGGTGTCGATGACTTGCAAGTCCTGGCTAGTGGATGATTTGTCGGCTTGCAGCTTGAGACTGCCATCTTTACCGATCGCGATCTTGAACGATGGTCTCTCTGGAGCGGTGGGCATGCCGTCTTGAGGAATGGGTGTGCAGTGTTCAGCGCGAAGGACTCGTATTTTGCGAAGTACGGACTGGCGTGCTGCTTCGGTGGGGTCTGTGAGCAAGCTTTCTGTTTTGGGGATATTATTGAGCATAGGAAGGATGTCTAGAAGATCTTCGGTTCACTGGAAGCATCTTCAATGATTGACGCGACAAGGGGATGCGGTCTATCGTTTGGTCTCACTATGTCTTGATGTCTGACTCAAAATGAAAGACTGCAACATGTACAGATCGGCTCATTGGTGGATTCTGACTCTGGACTCAAAGAATCTTTCAAGCATTTACCAGCTATTGTTGCTTCCCTTGATTGTGTGTCCCAACTTCAAGCGTGTTCGTAAAGAAGTGTTGAAATATCTTCATGCTGCAGAGTTTATGTAAAAGAGCCAAGCTAATAAGTTCTTCTTTCTTGGAACTATCATTGGAGATTGCTCAGAATATACCCCTTGATTTCAGACAGAGTAAACATCCATACAGTGTTTCAGTATTGAGCGGAGTTTAGTACTGATTTTAACAAATGACTTTCGTTATCCCGCAATTGATTAATCCGATCTTCGGGACTTACATAATAATTCCAATTTAAAACGAAAGACCAAATAGATCTTGTTTCTGATGCAAAAGCACTTGTGGCGAGACTGATCACAGGTGAAGGCGGGGAAACTCGGGTAAACAGAATTTCGCGACCCCTATTCGACGCCTCCAATACGCCTCGCTTCTCATCGTGTTACCACTGTTGCAGTCACCCCACCAGCACTCAAGATATATGTGACAGCACCCATGAAGTGATAACAAGAAAATACAAACAGAGAAGCAAACAGAACAAAACCCCAAAAAAAACCCCGATAAGATATCCAAGATCAAGATCCAAGAATCCAACACGATTTTATTCGTTCAGGATACCATATCAACTCACCTAAGCTCAAACACAGCATGGAAGTCCCCCTCAAAGTCTTCACATCAATCGGCATAGCCAGCACATCCCTCTTCACTCTCAAAGCCCTTCGATTCATCTACACCTACATCCGGCCCTCCTCCATCCTGCGGTACCACCACCTGCAACCACTTACCAACCATCCACCATGGGCACTAATCACCGGCTCCAGCGACGGCATCGGCAAATCCTACGCCTCACTCCTCGCCTCAAAAGGCTTCAACATAATCCTTCACGGCCGCAATCCACTCAAACTCGAAACGATCCGCCAATCGATGCAAGACGCACATCCTGATCTCGATTTCCGAGTCTTGGTGCTAGACGCCTCGCGGGATGGCGTAGATGCTAACCGCGAGATCAAGGATGCAGTTGACAGTCTGAAAGATCTACATGTCACAATCCTCATCAACAACGTTGGCGGAGGCGAGAAGTACGATGGCCCGTTCATGGAGCCGTATATCCAGTACACGCCTCGTGATATTGATCGTTTGTTGAATGTGAATGCCCGGTTTCCGGCTCAGATGACGAGGGCAATGTTGCCGCTTCTGAAGAGGCATGGTGGACCGGCCTTGATTATGACGATGGGATCGATGTCGGATTTTGGGATGCCGTATATGAGTATTTACTCTGCAGCGAAGGCGTTTGATTTGACGTTTTCGACGGCGTTGAAGAGAGAGTTGGAGGCGGAGTGTGAGGTTGTGACCGGAGCGGATGGGATATTGAAAAATATCAGGAGTCAGATTGAGGTCTTGGGGATCATGACTGGAGGTGTCACGCAGGTGGCGTGGGATAAGACGAAGGGAAATTTGTTCAGACCTGGGGCGGAAACTTTGGCGAGGACGGCGTTGGCGAGAGTTGGTTGTGGAAGGGATGTTGTTGCTGCTTATTTACCGCATGCGTTGATTTGGCCGATGCCTGATTTGTTGCCGAAGTGGTTATTTGAGTGGGTGGTGGTTAAGTCTTCGCAGATGGAGATGAGGCATTGGAGAGGTTATTGGGAGGAGCTCAAGAAGAAGCCTTGAGGTGGAAGAAGTGAGACTTTGCTATTCTTCCCTCTCGGGCCGTTAGAGTCTTTGAAATGGGAGACTACATTACAATGAGGTGAAGCCACTAATCAAAAGATCTTCAAACACTATTGCTATTCGATGTCGTATTCGATGTCGTATTCGATGTCTAGGTCATGCAAGGCTATCTAGGGTTTTCCCAAAACCTTATCAAACATTCCGATCAGTTGCTTAACCTCATCCACTATCACGAATTAGCATTCAAACACCTTAGAAAAGCGAGGACTTACGAGTATTATAATGCACCATCGAAACCCTCACGACTCCATCGTACTCCAGATTCAGGATCTCACCTGCCAATCTGACACTATAGAACGTGCCCCATCTAATACCCATCTCCCCATTCGAAAGCTCATCTACAGCCTCAACCACATCCTTACTCTTCCTTCCCGTAACCACAAACCCAATCGTACTGACTCGCTTCTTGGTATTCGAGCTCGGCTCACCATAAATGGTGACATCTGGCCTGGCGTTCAGATACTCTAACAGAGTACCTTGCAACTTCTCCTCGTGTTTCTCGATTGCTGCCCACGATTCTGCTGGGTTGTCTCCAAAGTAAGCTAACACAGCTGGGATGGAGGCTGTGAGTTCGTAGCAGGAACCAGCAAGGCCGAGCTTGTCTTGGAGAGTGGAAGAAGGATTGAAGTGGTGGCCAAGAGACTTTACGGCTTTCAGCGCAGTTGGCGAGGCGTAGAGCATGGACATATGAGGCCCGTATACCTATTCATGGTCAATTACGTGATGTGATACTAGTGGGTTCGTCCAAAATACCTTGTACCAACTGAAGCAATAGAAATCGACATTCAGAGCCTTGACATCAACTTGCCTATGCGGGGCATAAGCTACAGCATCAACACATAGCATCGCACCGGGAATGGTATGGACAGTTTTCGCAATGGCTGCGATATCGTGGATCGTGCCCAAGATATTCGAAGCATGTGTACACGTGACAAGTACAGTCTTCTCTGTGAGCAGATCCTTGAGATCAGATGCCTCCAGCTTAGGGTTCGTGCCTGCTTTAGGTGACCACCACTTGATGGTCAGGTTCTGACGGGCAGCGAGGTCTACCCAAGAGGCGATGTTGGCTTCATGGTCGACCTTAGAGATGACGAACTCTGAGCCGGCTGGGAAGGAGAGCGCGAAGGATAAGGTTCGGAAGAGGGATGTGGTGGAAGATCCTAGGACTGCTTATTGTAAATATTCTGTGCACTTGATGCTTGAGCAGCTTGACTGACCGATGTTCTCCGGTGATGTGTTGATGTACTTTGCTGCTGCTGCGTATCCACTTTCATAGTGTGCAGTTGATTTCTTGCCGACGGCATATGATGCTCCAAGTTGAACATTCGTCTTTGATAGGTAATCTGAGATCCTTTCAGTTATTAGACGTTGACCTTGAAATTGCTGGGAACGATTTACGAGTCTATCACACTGCCTAAAGTTTGGCTTCCTCCTGCATTGTCAAAGAAGACTTGCGGTTGATTCAAGGCTGGGAACTGATCCCGGGCAGTCGCAATGTCAAAGGAACTCATGATATCTGGCTTGCTTTGAAATAAAAATTGTATAGTGTGAAGTGAAGAGAGAAAAGTTGAGGCTGATGAGTGCAAAGATACACATCCCATTCTTCGATGGAAGGCTTGACGAAATGATCCCGGCCAACTTTGACCTTCCTCTTCGGGCTACAAAAGAATTGCCGAGGCCAAGTAGTATGAAAACAAAGCAAGCAAGAATAGAATAATATATGAAATGGCATATTCTCCATCAGTCTCTTGTCAGACTTCCGAGAATAAGAGACTGATCAAGGTTCCCAAACAAGACTCACAATTGCATGAATGCGATCCCAGACTTTCTTCCTCACGCGTTTGACACCGCGCTTTCTGGCGCGTGAAGATAAGGTAGTCTTTGACGGCCAACAACGCGTAGGATCCAATTGCAGGAAAATGACCTGCATGAAGCCTTCCGGATCTTCATGGGCGTCCATAGACAATCAATCTGCAGCATCGAGCGCTTACACGCATATCGCGCCAAAAGAAATCATAATTGTATGCATTCGAGGTTCAATCAGAACGAGTTTCTCTGCATACCCCTTTCTCGGCTGAGTCGGCCAGCGCTTCAGCGATCATGCAACCACTGAGGTCAGAGCCCGCTGAAAAATGTCGGTGAGAATGGGCAGATAATGCCGCTCCACCAAAATTTGTTGAAATGGACTGATATTCCCATCTTCTCCAATTCCTGTTCCACAATACATCAATTCCTCTACAAACACCATGAAGCGCAAGGCAGATACTCAATCAAATGGCCAGAATGGCAAAGGCATTCTTAAGAAGCGTGCAAAGACAGGTACGGCCGCAATTGTTGCCAACGATACCCCGCGAATACTGACAGCCTCGGAACAGTTCTGGCAGAGGAAGATGTCCACAAGAGTTTTCGCAAAGGTCTCTTTGCCAATGATATCCTGAGCAAATACACGAAAGACTATGCCGAGTCAGAACCATACAAACACAGTGTCATCAGCTCCCTCATCAACGACGAACTGCTTCGTGCCGTCCGCAACGAAATCAAAGAGAATGTTCAGTTCACCCCGAAGGAAACGGATATCTACAAAATACACCAATCTGGAGATCTTGCCAACCTGGATGGACTGGATGATGGTGCTCTTGAGAAGCTGCCATCTCTGCTCAGGCTGAGAGATGCCATGTACTCGTCCAAATTCAGAAAATACGTTTCTACAATTACGGGATCAGGAGAATTGAGTGGCAGGAAGACGGATATGGCTATCAATGTCTATACGCCTGGATGCCATCTGCTGTGTCACGATGATGTGATTGGCAGCCGGAGAATCAGCTACATCCTCTATCTGACAGATCCAGACATACCATGGAAGGAGGAATGGGGTGGAGCTCTCAGATTATTCCCTACAACCACACACAAAGACGACGGAGTTACGACCATTACCCCCACACCAGATACCACAAAGGTTATACCTCCGGCCTGGAACCAGCTGAGTTTCTTCGCGGTACAGCCAGGCTTGAGCTTCCACGACGTCGAAGAAGTCTATCATGCCGAAGACGAAGAACAATTGAAGAAAGATGGCGGAAGAATACGAATGGCTATCAGCGGATGGTTCCATATTCCTCAGATTGGGGAGGAGGGATATATTGAAGGAGAGGAAGAGAAATGGGGCAAGAATAGCAGTTTGAAACAACTTCAAGGCAACCCAGATCGTTACGATTTTCCCAAGCCACAGCCGGTTGCCGTCGAACCTGCCGCGGAACCAGCCGCAGAGAAGGAACTGGACGAAGCCGATCTTGATTTCTTGCTGAAGTATATGGCTCCGACGTATCTCACACCCGATACGCTGGACGATATCGCAGAGAGCTTTATGGATGCATCAACGGTTACACTCGATGGTCTTCTATCGAACAAATTCTCTGCTAGAGTTCGAGAATATGTCGAAGCACAAGAGGCGACTCTCCTCCCAGAAAGTAGCGAGGAGATAGAGCGAACAGGACCTTGGAAGGTCGCTCGGCCGCCACACAAACACCGCTTCCTATACCTGCAGCCTTTCAACAGCTCAAAAGTCGACAAAGCTTCGTTGGAGGACCCCATCAAGGAGTTGACTGAGGTCTTCCTACCTAGTCGTCAATTCCGACTATGGTTGGAGCTTGCTACCAAGTGCAATATCGAGAATTATGATATCTTGGCACGGAGGTTCCGACGTGGGCTCGATTATAATCTAGCTACTAGTCACGATGGAGAGCCACGGCTGGAGATCAGTCTGGGATTAACTCCAACTCCCGGCTGGGGTGCAGATGAGGTAGAGGAAGATGAAGATACCGATGATGGAGATGAAGACGAGGGAGAAGAGGGACAAGAGTCCAAAGCGAAGACCAACGGATCCAAGCCAAAGCAGAACGGGGAATCGAAGTCCAACGGCAAGCCAAAACCATCGGAGGCCGATGAGCTCGAGGAGGAAGTGCAAGAGGAAGAGGGAGATGATGTCGGTGGTCACGAAGTCTACATGGCAGGTGACGATGACGAAGACGAAGACGCCGCTGTCTACAAGACCTCCGACGAGACAGAAGACGACAATGTTCTTTTCACGATGCCGGCATCTTGGAATAAACTGAGCATTGTTCTGCGCGATAGCGGTGTTCTCAAGTTTGTCAAATACGTCAGTAAGAATGCGAAGGGTGACAGATGGGACGTCAATGCTTCGTTCGGAGTGAAGATAGAGGAGATGGAAGGGGAGGAAGAGATGATTACGCTGGAAGAGAGTGATGAGGAGGAGGTGTTTAATGGATTTCCGGATTCGGATGATAGTGATTCGGATTGAGGGTGTGGGACCTTGTGAGAGTGCTCTTGAGAGAACGTTACATTTTAAGGCTATCCTGTCACGTCTGATGATATACATGTACAGACAATAGAGCAAGGGTCATACATAGAACCCAGAATAAGCATACAAGACCAACATTTACATCAAACTATCCAACTAAGCAGAAACCATCAGGGTGCTGAACACTTGAGCATCCAACTATCCTCCACTCTCTCGACCCCCACCATCCCGGCCCGTAGCTTCACATCGACCTTCACATCCGAGTCCGAGTCAGCGCAAGAGGCCAAGGCGGTACAGCCCGTCCTTAGCAATGCCCTCAGGACTTTTGTTGCACGTCGAGATCTACCTGTCAAAGAGACGATCCGACGTTGACAGGTGCGCTGAAACGGACGTTGTCTGTCGTTGTGGAGTCGAGGCGTGTTGGTGGCTTGCGAGAAAGCCCCACGGAACCAAACGAGCTGAGAAGATCTTGGAGATCGGCAGGTTTGCGCGTGCCAGCTGTTTGGGACGTCCCACATGAAGATGAGGCTCTGTGGGGCTCACGTGGTAGATTTGATCCTGATACCTGATCCCAATTCTCTTTTGATCTCGAAGAAAGTGGATGTTGGAAATAGGAGATTAAAGTTCAAAGTCTCATATCCGAAAAGCTGACCTCTCTTCGTACGTGTCTTGTCTTTATTGCATTAAGCATACTCACGTGGCTTGGCTGACGCCAAGTCACCTCCAACATCCAGCTTTCCTTTCCCAGCTCGCACCCCCCAAACAAATACCATTACCCCCAACAAATCATACGCAACGGATTCTCGGATTCTCAAATTCTTCCATTCAGCCCTGCAAGTTGCAGATAGTCAGCCAAGATCAAGATAGACTAGATCAGGCCAGCATCACAAGCAAGATGCAAGCAGCGATTGCGATGCGAGACGGCCTAAAAACCCACCGCCGGAATCTGAGAAGCGGAAGCGAGACAAGCGAGGCGAGTGCGATAGGCTGGATTTCCGATCAGACCAATCAGAGTACCTTATCTGGATTATAAAGCCAAGGAGTGAGCTGATTTCCGTGCCTCATTGGTGTTTTTGTCTCTTTGCGGAAAGTAATTCGTGCAAGGCTATTACTAGCATGTAGGAGAGTATCCAAGGTAGGTAGGGTTTCGGGTTCGCATCTTTGAACACTCTGGCTAAGTATCGAGATCTGTCCACTGTATCTGGCTTTGGTATATATTTGCTTACTTTCCCACGTCTGTGGTATTGGATTGTTTTTCGATATCGTTTTGCGCATGTTAAGCTTTGTTGCTGGATTGAGTTCTGACTGTGCTGCATATCTTGGATCGAGATGGTGTTTTTCTATCTTCAAGCTATAGCACTGTTTCTAGTGTCGTGGTTGGCATATGCTAATGTTCAGAGCTGGTGGAGCTTCAGGCAATTGAGGAAATGGGGAGAGCAGTATGGATGTGCAGATGCGCCTGAGGTTCCTAATGAGTGGCCGTGGGGACTGGAGCGAGTGTGGTTTCTTCTCACGAAGTTGAAAGGTATGCTATCTCGTGCTCTATTCTGATTAAAATAACCAATTCCACATCTTCCTGTTGTTGTCAAACCTGAGCGCTAAATCACCTCAGGTCTTGATTTTCTCGACGATTTCGTCCTGAAGCGAAATCTAGACATGGGATGCAACACGTACCGAATGCACAACATGTTCTTTCATAGTGCAGTCTTCACCGCCGAACCAGAAAACATCCAAGCCGTGCTAGCCACCAAGTTCCACGACTATGAACTTGGACCTGCTCGTAACGATGCCTTCCACTCTCTTCTAGGCAACGGCATCTTTACTGCTGAGCGTGAGGCATGGGCTCATTACAGACATCAACTCAAGCCTCAGTTCACACGCGACCAAGTNAGTGATCTCGAAGCAGCAGGTCGCCATCTAAACGTCCTCTTCAAAGCTCTCCCGCAGGAAAACGCTTCCGGTTGGGTCGAGAGCGCAGACTGGCTGCCACTCCTCTACCGCTTCACACTCGACGCCAGCACCGAGTTCCTCTTCGGCCAATCAGTCGACAGCCAAACGACCGCCCTTCACGCCGAAGACTCCGGCTACTCCAAAGAACAAGAAGAAAATATGACATTCGCAGAAGCCATGAACACGGCGCAAGAATACGTCGTCTCCCGCCTCCGCTTCCGCCGCCCAGCATGGTGGCCCCTCCCAAAGGCTCACAAAGAAGCATGCAACACCGTCAAAGCAATGGCCGATCGTTTCGTCAAGCTCGCGCTAGATCCAGACCACAAGCGACAATTACAGCAAGCTGAGGATGGCGAGAAGAAGAAATTCGTGTTGTTGGATGCTCTGGTGGCGGAGACTCGTGATCCGATCGAGTTGCGAGATCAAGCTTTGCATGTTTTGCTGGCGGGCAGAGATACCACGTCTGCACTGCTAGGCTGGACGATCCTCTTGCTTGCTCGACATCCGGAGATTTACGCTTCCCTTCGCAACACTGTTCTTTCAACTTTCGGGTCTGAGACAAAACCCTTGACTGAACCCTCTTTCGCGTCACTGAAAGCTTGTAAAGAGCTCACGCACGTGCTGTACGAAGTCCTGCGTTTGTACCCAATCGTTCCGCTTAATGGTCGTGGTGCGGTGAGGAATACAGTGTTGCCAACTGGTGGAGGAAAAGACCGGAAGCAGCCGATTGCGGTGATGAAGGGGGAGCAGGTTGGATATCATAGCTATGTCATGCATAGGCGAAAGGATATCTGGGGTGAGGATGCGGATGTTTTCCGACCGAGTAGATGGGAGGGGAGGAAGTTGGGGTGGGAGATGATCGCGTTTTCTGGGGGACCGAGGATTTGTTTGGGTCGTGAGTTTTTCTGTTTCTCTTTGTCTTCCTTCGATTTTCCCACTTTGTATTCGTAAATGTACTTTCTTTGTACTTGCGAGGTTATTGTTGCGAGCACGTACGTTGAAGATTACTGCTGACGAGAACATACAGAACAATACGCACTTAACGAAGCGAGTTTCGTGATCGTACGGGTCCTGCAACGATTTGACAGGATCGAAGCTTTAGACATGACGGGTCCTTTGAAGAAAGGCATGACCATCACCCTTCAGCCCGGTGACGGAGTGAAAGTCAGGATGCACAGAGCTACTTCGTAAGTAGTGATTTGGCGATGAGATCATGTATACGGGATATCAAGCGAAGGAGGCAGATCTCACTTCAGCCAATACAGCAAGTATTCAGAATATAGTCACACGAAATATTCATTTAATTCAGTAATAACAGCGCCTAAAAGCAAGGGTATTTCCAAGTCCGCCTTCCCACCCATCCGAACGATAAAGAGAAGTCAGGCAATTCTACCAGTCCTATCTCTAACACGAAAAAGCCATAGACTTGCGCAACAATGTATGCTACTTTCGAAATCTCAAGAACAGATATAATATCATGCCAAGCCCTGCGACAGCGAACTCAACGCGCCGCCAGTCTTGATGCCTGTAAATCATCAATCAGTCAGTCACCATTCGCAAAATTATTCAAGGAAGGGAACGACCTACCATCCGTCCCACTCAACAGTCCCGTCTTCTTCTCCTTCGTCGGCTCCGGTTTATACTGCTTAAAAGCCTCTTCAAGCTCCTCCTCCGTCCACCGTCTATGCTCCTCACTTCCCACATAATTCCCCTTCTCATCCCTCGCAAACCACTTCTGGTATTCCCTCCTCGGCATATACACCACCTTCATGATCTTATCCTTCTGCTCCTTCTCCCTACTTCCTTTCAGTTTGCTCAGCAAACCGCCTGACTTCTTCCCGGTGTCTGTCTCTGGTGATTTCTGTGCGGGGATCACGTCTGTGATGATGGCGGGGATGATGCTATCATCGGTATACCGCTTGGGAAGGAGTTGAGGCACGGTGTACATATGTCCGCCGAGGTTGGCGAGGCCGCTGGGTTTGAACGTGGGTTGGGGACGGCCTGTGGCGGTGAAGTGCTGCTTGTCGTGTTCTGAGAGTTCAGAGGGCTGCTCGGGAGGTTGTATTAATGCTTCGCCATCGGAGTCATCGTTTGAATGTTGTTGTGCCGCTGCTGCTGAAGGTGCGTATTTGATGGTCGTGTTGTTCTCGTCGCGGTAGGCGAGCATGGTTGGTTGTTGAGGGGAAGACATCTTTGTGGAATTGCGGCGAGCTCTCTCGGCTGGATTGCTCGAAGTGAATGTTTTGATTGTGAAAGGCATCTTGAAGCTGTCGAGGCGTTTCTTATATGTAGTAGATGTGCTACGGTTTTCGGACTATTGAAGATCGCGAGGCTTGGGAGAGAGCTTGGAGATGTCAAAAGGTCGTCACTGTACAGCTTGCCAAGTAGGCTTCCAGATTTCCTGCAGGCGGACCAATAACTTTATGGACCGTTGTGGGCTTGAGATGATGGGTGATGGCCGACACAGCCTCGGACCTGCTTCGTGATACTCGAATGTACGTCAAATGATGTCAGTCGCTGATCAGGCCTTGTCCCAGGCAACAGGTTAGCAGGGCTGAGGATCACAAGGGTTCCACTATTCTGTTGTTTGAGTGATCTCCGTATTTCCAAGGGGTTTAGAATTTCGAAGAATGCTCGAAGAAGGTTCGCTGAGGCTTGGAAGAGGCTTGGTTTCAGCAGAAATCTGTTTTGGGGGCATGGTCGAGATAATGGGGAAGTGGATCTACCCCGCGTTCCATTCTCGTTCAGCACGGGCGAAAGACGATTAGTCAGCATTCCTCGAGAGTGGCGATATGGAAGATTGATAACCGAGTCTTGTAAACATGACATTAGCTTCAACGATGTTCGTGAAATATAATCATTTGTCTGCTTGTCTCAAAACCAGAACCTGGTGGACCTTAAGTGTTGATCTCTGATGAAAGTCGGATAGAAATGAATATTTGCTTGGTTTAAGGTACTCAAGTGAGTGGCTCGCCAGTAGGGATCTCGCGCCGGCAAGAGGCTTAAGGGTTGGATGATGAGAAGAGATACCTGGAATTGTCCTCGATATTTCAACCCAAGATTGTTCCAAAACGTACTTCTGGAGTCCTATGCTGAACCTCAACAAATCCTTTCCTGGGCCTTCATGAATAGCGGCAAATACCCATATTGTACGCATAAACTCGGCGGGCTACTCTGGCACAATGGAAAATTCACCTCAAGCTGCGTAGTTCCGCTTTGAGAAGTCTCGTGAGTCATGCTTCTCGTCCGCGTTCTCGCTTACGTTCCAGATTTTTCATATCTGATCACCTAATGTGCATTCCATCGCAAACTCCGACTTCAAATTACTCAAGGCTTCTACTCATCAAACCTTCTCGAAAAGAGTTCACTCACCAAGCGAAAGCCATTCCCCTCAATGTAATGCCTCCAAAAGAGAACCAAGTAGGTCGACGTGCTGATCGCTTAGAAGCAGTCAGACGAGGTGCTGAGACGCGTCGTCGAAATGCAGCCGCCAGGATGCACCAACAGCAATCTCGATCCATCATCATCATTGACGACGCCGGAGACAACGAGAAGACTTCCAAGACCAATACTAAAAGCTCAGCTAAGTCAAAATGGCACAGTCAAAGGCTTGAAAGCAGGAGGCAAACTCAATCGCAGACATTGGGCAAAGTGGCATGGCAAGTCGCATTGGAGAACAAAGCTATTGTCGCCGCCTCCGTTGCAGAAATGATTTTCATGTATTTGCTGAGCGGTCCGAAGGACGAGACGAGGATCATTTTGAAGATGATAGAAGCTCAGAGAGTCATGCTGAACACGCTGGATCGGGGTGCGAGTGGTCCGAGTGGGGTCGCGATGTCAGTAAAGAATGCAGCTCAGGTGGTTGGTGCTGGGGTGGGGATGCATCTTCTGGGACTTCTGTGGAGACCACTGGTTAGAATGGCGTTGCAGTGGTGTTTTGGAGATTGCTGATTTTTGTTGTAATGTTCTCTGTTTAGATTGTATGGTAAGATCTCTTCAAGTCCATTGAGCACGCTTGGCTGTGGATCGTGGTGGAGACACTTAGATGGGGTACCAGAATCCATCGTGTGCCCATTTCAAGTCTACATAGCAGTTTGGCGATTGATATGATATCAGCGGATTCTCACACCATATCTTCAAGCTCTTTCTCCAGCTTGTCCGTGCTTCTAGACATAAATTCATGTTTACCCCGCCCCTTTTCACCTGGACAGAGCTTTCGCTAAATAAGCGACGAGCTCAAATAAACAGTCCAAGCAAACATTTCTAAGCAAATGCGATTACGAGAGACCATAACGGATTGGCTGCCGAATTTGGGCTCTTGGGATAATTATGCTGCATTGTTGGTTCGCTACAATCTTATTTCGATTTTTCACAAATCTTTCCCATCAGCTGTTCGTGGATTTGATTCGCTCATTCGAACCTTCCAAACACATGATCATGACAATAAGAAGGATGTGCCTCACTACTACAGCAGCATACATGACTCCTCGCCGACGAAAGCGGCCTATCTCCAAAGCGGCCTATCCTCCTGTGCGGGCTATCTTAATCGCGAGCTTATAAATCTGACCAGATTCTATTTATCCAGTACGCGAGATACAGGGATCCACAAAAACAAACAGGGAGGTAGACACCCCGCAAAGAAGATATAATGTTCACCATACCCCACAAGCACACTACTTCATTTTCAAAGCAAGGGACAAATTCTTCTTTATTTTCTCTGAATCTCGTAGCAGTCTCCCCGATCTGACCGTATTCCTCACCAAACAATGGCCTCAGAGGTGATCCATGGCACGGTCACCAACGAAGGTTGCGACCTCAAGTACTGGCATCAAGGCACCGGCCCCCTCATTATCTTCATCCCGGGTGGAAACGGCCACGGCCGCCAATATGATCCCATAATGGTCCTCCTCTCCCCCAACTACACCTGCGCAACATTCGACCGCCGCCAAATGTCCTCCAGCCAAGTCCCCACCAACAAAATCTTCAACCCATACCAACAAGCCCGCGACGTCCTCGCCATCATCAAAGCTCTAGGGTTCGAGGAAGCCATTGTCTTTGGATCCAGTCTGGGCGGCGTACTAGGCTTCCAACTAGCAGCCGATTACCCTGAAGTTATTGACCATCTGATCTGCCACGAAGCACCAACCGTCACTCTCCTTCCGGATAAGAAGGAACTAACAGAAGACCTCTTCGAAACCTACAACATCTTCAAGACCCTCGGCCAAGACGCCGTCAACGCTCACTGGGGCCAACGCTTCGCCGTCATGGCCGACCCTTCACTCCCGCAATTTCCACCACCAGAACCCAGCAACCCGAAGAATTTCTTCGAGAACGAGTTCCTGATCTGTACGTTTTGGAATACGGAGTTTGAGAAGATTAAGAGGGATGGGACGAGTGTAGGGGTGATGAGGGGGAGGAGGAGTGGTGAGGAGTTTTTTGCGAGAGCGACGGTTGAGCAGGAGAGAGTTTTAGGGTGTTTGAGGTGGGATGTGCCGGGGCATCATCAGGGGTTTCAGGCGGAGAGTGAGGTTTTTGCGCCGGTTTTGGTGGGGATGTTGGAGGAGTTGGAGAGGAGGAGGGAGGAGAAGAAGGCTGAAGCGTTGGGTAAGTAGGAGAGAAAGAGTGGTTATCTGAGTCGTAGTGTGCACTGGAATATTTTCTGGGGAGTAAAAATGAGGCTTCCGGAGTATTATTGATTTCAGGAAGACTTTAAGCGACGACCATTCAATGGCTTACATCGAGTTCTCCGAGTTTACTTCAATTTTCTGATCCCGAACTCATGTTGACATTCGCTTAAACTCCCGTCCACACTCACAAAGCCCCTAATGCCATAATTTCCTCTTCAAGCACGATCCCTTTGGTAAACTTTCACATAACCCTCACCCTCACACCTCCCTCCTTTTTCGGCCTACTCAGGAAGTACTCCTTATCAGGAACAACATTCTCCCTCCCCGTCTCCCACAACTCCATCTCACATTTCCTCACCACATTTGCAAGAGTGATATACAGCTCCGCCCACGCTAGACTCATACCAAGACAACTTCTACTGCCTTTGCCGAATGTCAAGAGATAATTCGTGAGTTTCTCGCCGCTATTGTCTTCGGACTTTTCGTCAGAAGAGCGTGAGCAGGAGGGAAGTAGGGGAGCGCGTGGCGGTTCACCAGTCACTGGGTCGGGCAACCATCGTGAAGGGAGGAAAGCTTGGGGATTGGGGAAGAGAGTGGCGTTTTGGTGGATGGTGTAGATGGAGGTTGAAATTACTGTTCCTGGTGGGAGGGGGTAGGTGGTGTTTGTATGGGGATTGGTGTAAGTTAGAGTTTGCGAGGGAGCGACGCGTGGGAGGCGGACTATTGGGCCGTAGGAGAGGCGGAGGGCTGGTCGAGATGAATTGATTAGCTTCGGGGTTTTTGAAATCGGGGTTGCGGGATGGATATTTCTTGGGCAGCAAAGGGGACTTTGGGAAAAGGGGCAGAGGGAAGCGAGATTGCCACGCAGAAAGTAAACAAACACTTTCTCCACACACAAACAAAGGTAGAGAAAAAGACAAGGAAATACCACTCACCTTCCTGTATAACAGCCGTCAAATACGTACACCCCTCCAATCTCACCAGACTCGGCATCTCACCCTCTCCAAGTTCACTCCAAACACCATCCATCTCCTCCTTCAACCTCCTCAACACCTCCTTATCCTCTAGAATATAAAACATCGCCACAGCCAACGCATTACCCGTCGTCTCCAATCCCGCACTAACAACGACTTGCGCTTCATCAAAGAGCCTCTCTTGAGATTTCTCTTGAGGTGGCGCTTTCTTGACGGAAAGAATATCGGCGAAGATGGTGGGGTGCGAGACGTTTTGGTGAGATTGCGATGTGCCAGAGAGAGTTGTGGTGATTTGAGCTAGGAGGTTCTGCGCGGGGCAACTCAGTTAGTGATGATGTATAGTCCATATTGCTTGTATTAAGAGATTCCAAGAGAAAGACGAAAGTAGGGGGGAGCAATTGGCTAGAGATGAGGAATTTGAATAGGAGTAAACATACATCCAGATACGAGAAAATAACCCTATTGACAGGATCCAACCACAGTACGAACCATCTCGGCAAAACCGCCATCTGTAGGTACAACAGAGAGGGGAAATTAATGAGGACATGTATCTCGTTGAAGAACACAACAAGGATCTTGATTAGATCGCTTTTGAAGTCCTTCTTTGAACATAGATCATAATGTTCTGCAAAAGAATACTCCATGATCGTGTCCGCTGTGAGACAGGTAAAGGCGTCAGTCAAATTAAGTATCTTTTCCTTGTTCTTGCCCTCATCTTCACTCGCAACTCTGAACTCCCTATTAAATCTTTCACATAACGAATTCGCACGGTCCTGTATCCAAGGCGCGAAAGTTCGGATCTTCGCCGTCGAGAAGAACTGATTGACCATACCCCGCCGGAGACGATGATGGTCGTGATCAAGCGTGGAGAACGATGAATCGTGTGCCCAGAATGCATTATGGTACAGTCTGCCTACTTTATTCCGTTTTTCGGTTGAGGAGTAGATCGAGTTGTAGAATGTGGGGTCGGAGATGTGGACTTCGTTTGGGCCGAGGCGGATTATTGGGCCTATGTCGTAAGCTTCGGCTCATTTCCTGAGTGTGAATGAAATGAGGCGGACTTACCGTATTCCTCGTGTAGTTGCTGGATTTTCAGAAAGAACTTCCCGCCTTTCACGACATTATAGTAGAACTCGTACAAGGCAGTAGCAGCCGCGATTCTCGGACCTGGGATATTCGAGATTGGGGAGAAGTAGAGACGACCGACCACAAGAATGACAGTGTAGGCTAAGCTTACGATACCAAGTAATTGAAGGGTGATGAGGGGAGGAGGTAAGTGATTGTATAGTTCTGGAAGCATCTTTGAGTGATATGAGCGAAAGTGTCAAGCAAGTTGATTGAGGTCAGCGTTGAGAAACAGAATACGTGGTCTTCGCAGTGAGGATGCAGAACCTGATCTCAATTTCAATTTCTGCGAACCATGAAGCACGAGAAGAATCGAGAAAAAAATGATCGAAATCAAAATCTATGATCTCCAAATAAGCACAGCCAACTGTAGTGATATAACATTTCAAGGAACGGAAAGACTAGTACGCCTGTACGTATATACGTAAGTGCTCGCTTGGCCACTTCAGCAGCGCGGTCGATTACCATAACAAGTTAGTAGGGCGAGCTCGCTCTACCAAAACCGATGATCTGCACGTAGTTATCCAGACACAAGTAGTTGGAGCTTACGCCTAGCATTGGCCATCACTCAGCCCTATGATGAAGCTCTATCAGGGAAAGTGGTGGAGAGGGGTTATTCATAGATATAAGCATGCTGTTATGATTTTGAGAAGATCATAAGTCGTCCTAGAAGCAATGGGGTCGAGATGGAGAATTATCCTGTAGCGAGTATATGGCCAGAATCTGGGTCCGATAAGGTATAATTGCGCACAGCGTGTAGTTACCTGAATTGAACGCGAATGCATGTGCGTACTGGCAGTATCAGTCCATGAATGTAATTACACCTACGTTCAGATGAGACGATTATCGCGAGTCCTGAGATAAAACACACAATTCGAAAGGGTTATCGCTTTCACCGGATGTAAAGTCACGAAGCACATTTACTCGCCACAACAACAGCAGATAAATCGAGATAATACGGGATGAATTCTGAGTTGTGATGTGCTTTGCATTCCTATCATAACCCAACCTAATCATCGATCTGAAATACCCATGGCAATCAAGGCCATCAATACGAATGCGAGATCTATCTCCCCTCCATTCTTATCAATCATGATACCCCAGTGATCGCACTTCCATATGCCAGTCAGATGAAGACAACCCAATCCAAATCCCAGTTTCCCAAAAACTCATACGATACATAAAAGGATCTCATCCCATCTGTCAACCACATCCATCCCCGGAGTCATGCTGAGATGACAACAAGCAAGCTAGCTAACCCCGTCGAGATTCTCCCCATCGATCCATCCATCCAATCAATCCTATCTATCATAACTTCATGTTCTGTGCTCCTCTCAAATCCGCCAATTACGCATCTGCTGCCGCTCTTGCTCAAGAAATGGAAAGAAAAACAGTGGAGTGAAAAGAGTAAACGCCGTGCTAATCTCACAAATTCTGTAATTTCGTTCTTCTCGTTCGTCGTTTTTCTGTATGCGAATGTGTATGAGGTCGTTTTCATGCCTGACGGCTGACAGCTTCCACCAGTCCAGCTAGCACTCATCCCTGTGCCCTCAGCTTTCATTCGCCTCATTCGTCTGATGTTCGGCTGATTACTGTGATCGGTAGCCGTTGGTGAATTGGTCGTCCATTGACCAGTCCATTCCTTGGTGAGCGTTGCCGGTGACAGCAGCTGTGCTTGCAGCGTAGAAGTCCAATAACTGCTGCGCGGAGGCACCAGCGAAATTGTTCATCGGGTTGGGGATTTCGCCGAAGAGAGCGCTTGGGGCGGAGCTGGCGATTGTGCCACCGGTTGAGCTGGGGAAAAGTTGGAAGTCATTGCCGAGATTGCAGTTGCTGGGAACGAAATCCTCGAAACCTTCGTCAACTTCACGTAGAGAGGTGGGGGTGTAGAGCATGGTGTTTCCATGACCAACAGGGGAGATGTGTGGCATGGGATTATTGTAGGTCATTCCCGAAGTCTCGTATTGGTTCATGGAGAAGATGTCATGCGATGGGGTTGGAGGAAGTTGGACACGGGCAGAGTACAGATCTTCGTTCTCAAAAAGGCTGAAGTCTGCATTGCCATTGTTCTGGAAGGCATCAAAGTTCGTGCTGAACTGATCCTCGAGGCCGTTGGACCCCATGAATGGAGATTGACCGTTGGAAGAGTTCGAGTTGATGGGCTCAGAAACGGGAGAGTAATCCAAAGTCAGCTGATGACCTGGAGCAAACATCTCTTCATCAGATGGGTAGACTGGGAAGTCAAGGTGGGTCTGTGGTTCCCAGACTGAGCCATCGTATCCAGTCATGATATCATCCTCTTCGGGAGTTGCTACGGTGTTTCCATCACTGCTTGGGGTGTGCATGTTTGTGATGGTCGGAGTTGGCAATCCAGTGTTTGGGTTGGTGGTTGTGGTGGCGGATGCCTTGTCACGGTTCTTACCGTTGTTCTTCGATCGAACATAAGTCCAGCCGTGGGCCTTTTCCATGTGCTGCTTGCAGTTCGACTCACGCTTGGAGCGATATGGGCAAGGCTTAAAGTGGCACTCGTAGAGAGGGGGAGCGGAGGAGTGCTTGTCATTATGATGACGGTCCATCTCCTTCTCGGTGGGCCAGCCATACTCATGATACTTGCAAGACTCAACTGGGCACTTCCATGGACGAGAGTGTGTCTTCTCGTGCTTGGTCAAATCACAAGGGCGCTTGAACTCCTTGTCACATCCGGGCTCACGGCAGCGTTTTGGTGCGAGCTCTGTTGCCGAGGCAGATCTCTTGCGGCGGGCCATGGAGCGCAAGATCGACTCGTCTTCCTCGGCCTCCTCACTCAAAGATCGCTTGAAACGCATGGCGTCTTTGCTATCCTCTTCGATATCGACTGGGAGTCCAGTTGCGACAGAAATGGCTTTACCGTTCTTCTTGACTCGTACGAGTTCTGCGGGACGTCCGTTCTTGGTAAGGCCACCGTGAAGTCTGACTTCATCGGTTCTGTGTCAAGAAAAGTCAGCAAAGATCGTTCTTAAATGGTAGCGAGGTCGAGGGGTTGGTGAGTCACTCGCGCCAGATTCGCTTTCGAAGCGACGCAAGGCTGGGAGATGATGCTCGCCGGATTCGCCATAGAAATGGTGTAAGGCTGAGAGAAACAGGTGAACATACGATTCTGGATCCATCTCGCCAATCTTCTCTCCTTTCTCTTCCTTCTCTTTGGCGGCCTGGACCTGCTGGGCGTATTGCTTGATCTGATCGACGAGATCGACGAAGTATCCGTTAGTATATGGGCGGTCGTGTGGACGAGTTTGTTCGCGGTCGCTGAGAAATTCGACAGTCGCTTGGATGCACCGGATTGACGTGAGGCAGAAATCGAGATACAAGGCGGCAGTCTTGGTTCTCTCCTTCAAACGCGAAAACCAGTGAGCAACTCCCCCTACAACATCATCGTGGGTTTCACTTACGGGTGCCATAAAAATCAAAGTCTTCTCGAGATCACGAAGACATACTATCTCCTTACCGTGGATCCTTCTGGGGCAGTCTTTGACAATTGGGTGGAAGTCCTTCAAGGACGATTTGGCGAGAAGCGGCTTCAGAATATGCTCGTGGATGCGGTTGCTTGCACGAGCGCTGAGTCTGGGAAGACTCTCGATTGTCGAAGAATGAGCAGCAGCCGACCTAGTTATAGCTGAAGCAGTGACAATTGACTTAGCGCAATGGTCATCAGAGACACTGGTTGGTTGTGTGTCTGCGGCCTTCTTTCCAGACATGGAGCCGATTGAGGATCCAAGCCCGCTGTCGGAGTATCTGGATGGACGGCGGTTGTGGCGGGGTCGAAGGGAGCGTCTGCTTGCAGCAGGCTCCTGGTCCATGACGCCTGCCATGGTTGGTCCGTATGATTTGGTTGTCGGTGAGCCGACGGTGTGATCGAGGAACCCTTGGGGAACGGGGTTGGCCTCGTCTGGGAATGATTGTCTTGTTGTAGTTGGGGAGCGATCCTCGATTGCTGAGAGACCACGATCAATGTCTCCAAGAGTTAAGGCGACACGACGCTTGTGGGCGTCAACGACATCCTCGAGTGTTGTTTGGGAGCGACGGGGTAGTGAGGGGACCTTGAAGTGATGTGGAAGTTCACGCTCAGGGCTGTTGGGTGAATGGAAGGTAGCTCCTTTGCGAAGGGACATGTTGGTATTAACGGTGGGACGGCCTGACACACTCGACGAGGAAGGAGTCAGAGCAGACGATGTGGTCTTTGTAGTTCGGCGGGGATGGTTGAACGACATGATGAGTGGCCAGGGGGGCAGCAGAGGGCAGATATGTATGATCTGTTGGTTTTACTGCGCGGGATGGACTGTACTGGGATATGATTAGCCTTGGTTGCAATCCTGAATTCATGCAGCCAACGATTGAAGGTGCAAGCTATGTGAGTCACAGCCCAATTGAGTCAAGGACCGGAAAGTCCAATTCGTCCCAATGCGGACTGGCCGCCTTATATGGGCTGGAATTGGCCGGTCGATGAAGCTATTCAAATCGATGGGTATATATCGGACTGATTTGCCAATGGGCCTCCCCGTTCTCGAGTTGATTGACCGATGAATGACGACTGCGGGGAGAGAAGACACAAGAAAAGGGGGGCATACAGTTCAGGACTGGAACCACGTCCTAACTCACACTCGGCAAGTCTCGAAGCAATCCGACTCCGAGGGGCGAATGTTTGCTGGAGATGCAATAATACACTTTCACTTTGCAGTCGATTTGCAATCGTCGTCGTCGAGCACGGTCAGGATGGAGGCTGAGAAGAAGACGAGGACGACAGAGCAAGACGGCGGGGGGATGGGGGGTAGGTAAGGCTTGCTGCTGCCTGGAGGGCGAGACGAGGCGAGGAGTATATAGAACACGAGGGATCCAGCGGTCCTCTGAACCTGGCGGCGGCAGTCCTGGAGAGCAAGAATGGGCGGATAGATAGACTACGCGTAGAGGATGCGTGGCCACAAAAAGGGTGCTGTTGGTGATGGAAGGGCGAGGAAGTCGAGGTTTGGGAGAGAGAAGAGAGGGAAAGGCGGACGGTCTGGAGTGAGATGAGGTTGTCCTGAGGTTCTCTTGCGTGGAGTGCCTAAGCAGAAAGCCTTGCGAGTCCGTGCATGACTGCTGCCTGGAGTTCATGACAGGGAGTCAGCAAGAAGTGGAGACCCGGAGAGAGAAGCGCCAAAATTGACGAGAGAGGTGGATCTCGCCGCCCTGAGCACCGAAAGTCTGTGGATACGCGTTTGGACAGAAGACGAATGGGATTCCAGGAACGGGCCGGGGATAACAGTCCAGCTAAACTCTAAACAGTCAAGCGAAAAGGACAGACGCTAGGAGAGGGGCGAAGTACAGTTGGATGTTTGTTTGCTCTTCGTGATGTGATCCTTCGATGGTTGGAACAATTTGCGGGAGCGAGGTTTGGGATAACCTTGGTTGACTCTCAGTGATCCGCAATTGGAAAGAATAATAGCGACAATAACATCCCTAGTGATCAATTGAATCTATATCCAAATTGCACGCCTTTCCATCACTTCAATTCCTCGTGTTCACGTGGGCTTACAAACTCCCCAAGCCTCAGACCAAAATAGTCTGGCGTCCGTACGTCAAAGATCGGAACCACACCCGAAGTGGAGAGGCCCTTGTCAACAGAGGCAGATCATTCGATAAGCAACCGACACCGATGGCTTGGGTAAGACGGCCTGCCGTTGTGCCGACTCCATTCTGAACACCGAGCAGGAGAGAGATCTTCAAGCGGCGTGAGATTTTGGCAAAGGGAAGGGAACGGAAACATCATGAGCCTCATCTGTGGCAGCGATAGACCACATTTGCGGTCGCTCAGCCACCGCCGCGCCCTGCTCTGTTGCAGTTGCTTGCACGATGTTGCGTGAAATCGCTCAATTAATCCATCGCTTCTCGAAATTGATCCTCGTAGATGGGCCTATCAATTCTCTCGTCATCCAGTTTGAGCATCGGTGAAGTCTACACCGTGTACTGCAAGAGAACCTGGTTCGGTAGGTGCGTGAAATGCAAACATCTATTTGCTTGCTTGCTTGCGCTCTTGCACTCGAAACCCACAATTTGCCCTTCCTCGAACAGCAAACTACCTTTTGCTGTCTTCTTGCTCCTTGTATGGTACAGTACCGGATGTACATCCAGCGATTCCTGTCTGTTCCGCCGACCAGCCAGATCACAAATCACTTTGATCAGTCCGACCCATCCACACCGAGTATCGATTTAGGAATGGGCAGGCCCCTCCTTCGTAAGCACAACCAACCCTCAAGCTTGGCAACTGACGAGTCTTGCAACGTTTCTCGTCACGCTTCCCGCTCTCTTCCTATCAGGATAAATGCATTTGCAGCTCATCCAAATCCGGAACCGATGTCTCCCTGGACCTGTCTTGTTCTTTGCAACATGCAAAGTGGTTTGCACTGCTGGCCCGGACCCGTCCCGAATCGCGCTTACATAAGTAGGCGAATGAAATGATGAGACCTCGCGATTGCAAAGTCTTGGCGGGGAATTTAAGCTTGAAGCTTCTTTGTACGCAGTAGTCGTCAGCTAATCCTGGGCACCAACCATCTCATCAACCATCCCTCACCATTGCGTCAACTTTCCTTTCCCTCTTTCCACATTCAGCCCAGCCCTACAACTGCAAATACAAGATCTCCATACAGTAGCTTTGCAAACGATAAACACCCGCTTCACATTCCCCTCTCGTGACTCCTCTCTGCTTCTATTCCCTCCAATCAGCACCCACGCAGTCGCTTCCTCGCAGCAGATGACTCGACGCTTGCATTTCCCACTCACTCCCGTCTCAAAACGGTAATGCAAGTAAACCCCCAAGCCTCCCTCGTACCCAGTAGAAGTCCAAAGTCTAGTCCAGACCATCTATGATCCAGCGGCTCGTTTCTGCCGGATGCTCAAAGATAGACTTTTGGCTACCCCACGCCGCAGGGCTGCAGGAGCACTTGTTTCTCAAGGCGTCATAAATGTTGATCCTATCATGCCATGCATGCCTTTCTCCTTTGCCCTTCGCCTTCTGCCCTTCGCTTGCCACCAGTGCGCCCTAGCAAGTATTACACTGCAGCTGCAGGACTGCCGCCGTCTATCCAGCCAGAATAGCGAAACAGACGTCTGTCCTCCTTTCCATGCAGTGCAAGCAAGCATGTACAACCTCCCTCCTCTCCTGCATGGCGCAGACACAGCAGCCATACAAGTCCATTCAAACCAAAGCAGACCCTTGACCCGCTGAACGAACACATCCAGGACTCCAGAAATCCCTCAAGTTACTCGCCAGCCCTACGGCATCTCTGCCCAACGAGTGGTCCAGCTTTCACTGTCCCCCCCGCATGCACCGTTTGACGCTGCTCTGGTCGGTATCGCCCTTTGTTTCCCTCGACATGCACCTGCATGTCGGTTTCCAGGATGCGGTATTGTTGTACTAGGCACGGGAGTATCATTCACGCCGAGTGAGGCCATGCTGGACTTTGCATCATGCTATGATATGCTATTCTTTTGGTTACCGACGTGATCTGATCTGATCTGGTTTCAGTGAAGTGGATCCAACTGGGTGGAGAAGTCACTTCTCTAGGAATTGCGGAGTTTTGCACAAGGCTGTGCAGCTGTGCTGCTGTGGAAGTGCACTCTTGCAGCTTCGTATTTCCAGCCAATCGTTTTTCGGCCAACCGACAAGGAGCATTTAAAGAATGGTGGGAATTGAGCATTATGTTTGACGTTCAGTTTCTGACCGGTGATTGTTGTTGATGGTTGGAAGTCGCTGATCGGTGGCGGTTACCGACTTCTTGTTTGGGACGATATCTTGTTTACTGGGTATCAGTGTTGAAGGTAGGTACGATGTGAGCTCAGCGCTCTTTTCGTATTCTGAAAGTTCTTGTCTCTCTTCAACGTTAGTATGAATTATTGGGTTCATGATATATCTGTCATGAACCCGTAAGTGGGAATCGTTTTGTTGCGGCCAGAAATTGATTGTTTTCTCTCCATATCACGTTTCAAGCTTGTCACATGACAATTGCATATTTTCAACGTCTTACCTAATTTAACCAGCCTTACACCAAATGAAATTGTTTGAGTATGTAGTCAACATATAGATGTTGCAATAGCTTCGAGCTTCTGTATCTCACATGGCGTGTCTATCACATGAAGAGAATGCGCAGCTATCACAGTATTTGCTTAAGCGCCAGCCTGATTAAACATCGCAGCAGCAATGATCACTTCATCTAGAAAGTACACAGAGTCATCCTTGAAGAGGTTCCGCACTCGTGCCGAGGATATAGATAACCCTGTGAAGTATAGACTTCAATTTTGTTCTTTGCATCCCGAGTCCATCCATACGAGTAGTCGCCTTCGAAGATGGAAGCTTTGGCGGCGGTAAGCCTGGCTGGCAACGTTGTTGCTTTTGTCGATTTCGCAAACAAGGTGGTGTCCCAAGTCCAGGACATCTATAAATCGGCATCTGGAGCCTCGCAAGATAACCTAGACATCCAAACCCTCATCGCCGACCTTTCGGTTCACTCAAAGAAGCTCAGCGAGGCGAAGACGGTACCGGCTGCCAAGCAGAAAGAGCAGCAGCAGCTCCAGAGCCTTGCAAAGAGATGTGTCGCCCTTGTGGCCGAGTTGGATCAGCAGCTGCAGAAACTCCAGGTTGACAAGCAGGCGAATATGAGGCGCCTGCGTAGTTTCGGGAAGGGCTTCAGGAGTGTGTTCAAGAAGAAGGACCTGGAAGAGAAGATGCGCAGGCTAAGTGAGTTTCGTGCTGAATTAGATTTTGGGATCTTGAACACGCTGAAGTAAGTTCTACATGATTCTTCAATCATGGGCCCTTTGTCGTAATGAGTAGATGTCCTCACGGGAGACGACACTGTTGAGTACTCCGTCAATGTGCCCTGTCCTTGAATTACTACATGGTTCGATAATATACTAAATCGCCCAGGAATGATTTCGATCTCGTATCTATCCAGCATTCAAAGCAATTCGACAGCCTAGAAAAGCAGGGGAAACGTCTTGTCGTCATGCTTGCCCAAAATCGAAGTGTATTCGACCAGAGCTTTGTAATGCACACGGCCACCCTCACCAGTCAGATCAAATCGACTCAAGTAGTACTCGAGCAGAAAATGGATCATCAGCATGCTCAACTCATGGAAAGGGGTCTCAATAGAGCACGCGAGGACGACTCCCGCCGAGAAATGATGATTCTGCAGCACATCAATTTCGATGCCTTGGACATAAGGTACGAGCAAGTTGAAGAAGCGCATGCTAGAACATTCAACTGGATATTCGAGGGGTTCGACTCGACTAGCTCGAATGGATTCTCAGATTGGCTAGAAGGGAACGGCAAGGATGAGAGCCTGTTCTGGATCAACGGAAAGGCTGGCTCGGGCAAATCTACCCTGATGAAATATATCTACGACGATCCTAGGACGAAGGAAAAGCTCTCCAAATGGGCTGCAGGACAAAAGCTTGCCATCGCTCCGTTCTTCTTTTGGATTAGCGGCACCGCAGACCAGTGCTCACAAACTGGTCTTCTGAGATCTGTACTCCACTATCTGCTTTCACAGCACCGGCGCCTCATTCGTCAGGTGTTTCCCGATCTGTGGGAGGCACTGTCTATTACTGATGTGCCAGTAAAATTACGTGCTTGGACCGTATCATATGCATCCAAGGCATTGACAACCTTACTTGGCTGTGCTCCGGGTAAAGTGTGTCTCTTCATCGACGGATTGGACGAATACAGAGGTCACGATAATCACCCAAATCCTTCGGAAGCCGAACGTACTGGACAATATAGGGAGATTGTTAGCCTGATCAGAAATCTCTCCTTGCCTAATGTCAAGATCTGCTTTTCGAGCCGACCCCTACCAGTCTTTCATAAAAATTTTGATCAGCGGCCGAAGCTCAAGCTTCAAGATCTGACATCCAAGGATATCTCCAGATATGCGAGAGACAGACTGATTGAAGATCCTATGTTGGCAGAGCTGCGTTCTGAAAGTGACTGGAACCCTGCACATCTTGTGTCGCGCATTGTGGAGCAGGCCCAAGGGGTCTTCCTGTGGGTCAAGCTTGTTGTAAATTCACTACTGGATGGCATTGAAAACTTTGATGACGTTAAGGAGATGGAATTCAGACTCACACTTCTTCCGTCTGATTTGACAGACCTCTATCGTCGAATGTTGAGGCAGATTGAGCCACAGTATCGTGAAGAAGGATACATGATATTTGCAATGACTGACTTGGCGCTCGCCATGGCCAATAAGCAGGCCAATTACACAAGGAGTGTTATAAAAAAATTCTCTGGGCACTGTGAGGAGTTGTGTATGCTTGGGTTGTGGTTTGGGCTCGAGTATTTCAAATTGGAACGAGTGGAACCCACACAAAGACTGTCAAACGAAAGTCTCTCAACTGGAAGCCTCACAGACGACACCGAGATTGTCAAAGCAATCAATGGCATCGAACGAAAGTTGAAGACACGATGCGCAGGACTTCTCGAAACCGGTTATGCAATGTCTCTTGCAGAGGGTCGGGCATGGTGGCAGAGAGAAAACGTGTTGATGGAAAGTAGGCTTGGAAACCGCAGAGTGCAATATATCCACCGTACCGCAAAAGAGTTTTGGGATCTAGAAGAGACGAGATCATTTCTTTCCAAGAGATCAATCACCGGAGGACAAGATCCCGGACTCGCACTCTTGTGGTCAGCAATACAGAGAGTCCGCATCTATGAGCCCGAGCAACATAAGCCTCCGCTAGCAGATGGATCTTTTGAGGATGATCTCCTCTGCCTCGCACACTCGGCGCTGCTATTAGCTCGGAGTATACAAGATGAAGGCAAAGCATGCCCTGTTGAGCTTTTGAACCTATTTGACAGCTCCATTCAACGCCGGCACATTCAGCATGGGAAAGTGGATCTTGCATGGGTGAGTCAGGCCATCTCAAACCTCTACAATGATCACGACCGCTACGTAAGACCATCAGATACGTCAATGAAGCTTAATGGGAAGGACGTTGAAAGAGATTATGTTTATCTCAACCCCCCTTTCGATGACGACTTCTTATCATTATGTATTATCTACAGATTGTATGATTATGTGGAGGCCACGACAAAACACAATCCCAATCTTGTCAAGCAAAAATCGGGAAGACCATATCTGGACTACGCGCTAGCTAGCCACAATTTTAGATCAGTTGACGTTGATCCAAAGATCGTTGACATATTGCTGAAAGCTGGAGTCGAACCTGACGAGTACTGCCCCACTATCTACTCGACGGTGGAATGGGAGGGAAGAAATGAAGCGAGGTATCGTGTTTTTGGCTACAGTACATGGACACCATGGCAAAGTGCCTTGGAATCTGTTCTTTGGACTGTTTCAGGCTGGTTGAGGTCTGCTACGCTCGATGCAAAGCAACGACATAACTGGATCGAGGTGTTCAAGCAGCTGCTTGCCAAAGGACCAGATGTCAGTTTGAACACTTGGGTCAGATTTGAGCGCGAACCTGATGATGTTTCCTACACCGTGAGCCAAACGATTGCGACGGTGTTTGGCGAAGAAGATCCTCACGAAACTGCAAAGTTGTTGAAGATGGTAGAAGAACTGGCTCATGCTCAGGGCTGCCCAGTATATAAGCATGAGGAGGGCATGCCGCCAGCCGTTAAGATGAAGTTAAGGAAGTCACTACTGCCTCATTTGGAAATGACAGAAGTTCAGTCTGCTTATTGGAATTCGAGAGAGGGCGAGTCCGACTACGGTTCCTAGTCGATTTGAAGGCCATAATTTCGGTCTGAATCAAGTTCGATTTTGGTTTTCAGTTATGCAATGAATGGAAATCAGGCTCGAGTCGGAAACAGCGCTGAATCTCAAGCCCACCTGAAACCTGCGTGCTTTTGTTGATAATTGAGAAAATAGCTTGAGTGTGATGTTGCTGTGTTGCTGGCTGCGCGACGCGCTTGACACAGGCATGCCGTGAAGGATTGGTGTTCGGATATTGAATTCACGGGTATCGCTCGCCTGGCGGCCTGGGTTTGGAATGGGCTAATTTGTGTACCGTACAATATTTTCAGCTTCAACATCTCAAGTGTCGTTATATTCGCTTTGCTGATTTTGGTGTTGACTTCTTCGGTATTTGGGACATGCTTTTTTCTCCCGACAATACCGAAACCGGGCTAGGAATTGATACGGTAGGGATCCACGTTGATGTATCAGATTAAAGGTATGCCTGGCGGATATTACGCGCTCTTTATTAGAACCGAACTTTAGTTGAGCAATTTCTTTTGTGCGAAATGGGGTTTCCTTCGTCCAGGGTAGTTTGGTGAGGATTGTTTACCTCTTCGGTCAGCTTAGCGAGTCAAGCCCAATGTAAATTGCAGGTTCGATCTTTACGCCACCGTTTAGATATGCTCGTCGCTCGCTGGGGATATAAAAAGCAATCGAGAAGACAGTCCTTCAACTCAAAAAGCCAACAGGAAATGACCCACACTCAACCCAGTACAAGATCAATCCATTCCCTCTCCTCGTCCTCCCATGCACTTTTCATCACTCGCCCACAGCCCTTCCGGTACGCGATCCCATCTTTCCACTCAGCCCACAGTACATTATAGAACTCGTACTTCGACCCTTCTAGTCCCTTAGGACGGTCTGGGTGCTCCCATTCATCCATATCACAAGCTCCTTGCCCTTCTATAGCATAGCCAGTGGAAATTGCTACGAGCTCGCCGGTGCTGGGTATTTGTGTTGCTTCCTCGTTGGAAAGGTCGCAACTGAACAGACGATCTCGGACGTTATGGTGCAAGGTGAGTATACCCGCCCACGCTCGGTTGGTACATCTCAGCAACACATTATTGGGGTGTGGAGCCCGTGATGCCAAGGAGGTGTCGACGTCGGCGTCAAAGTGAAATATCGCTTTCTGGGTTCGACAGCAGAGGAGAGTATCGCGGTGTGACGGTAGTAAGTCTTCCGTGCCATTGCATAGTGGAATAGGGTGTTTGAATCTTACCACACTATTTGACTCATGCTTGTAGTAAAAGCGGAGGTACTCCTCCCTCCTTTTCTGGGATAAGTTCAAGTCGTTGTCGATGCCTTGCCAGCCACTAGGCGGTTGGTACGTGGCATTTTGTTGCAATGCTGATGTCCGAATCGAGTGCAACTTCCAAGGAGCTCGGATGGGTATTGAGATATCCTTCCCGGGAGCTCTACTTGACCATTCAACAAGCGGCGTCGTTATTCTTGAAGTCTGATACGTTGCAGCTTTGACGTGCATGTTCATGTAATCATCTCCAGAGAGCCAGCTGTTCTTGTCAATCTTTCCTTTCCAACCGATCCACGACCAGCTCGGAAGAGTTGCCTCGGTTGCATCTATATGATTTGTTGGGACCTTCCTGTTGCAAGTCTTCCATGCAGCTGGCAGCCAGCACAATCCAATATCGAAGAACAGAGCGGGGATGCCGCAGACGAAACCACCGTAGAATACCTTAGTTAGCGCCGTTACGATACTGGTGAAAGCATCCAAGGTATCTTGAGGACGTGTGAAGTCTCGGTCACCGAAATCGAGCACGAGATCCGCGAAGTTCAAAAACAATGGAAAAGGAAGGGCAAAGCAGGTACTCTGCCGACTAACTCCTCCTCTCTCGGATTCAGATTTTATCTTTGGGGCAATGTCTTCGGAAAATGAGCAACAGCTACACTTCCACCACACGCGGTCGTCGGCAAAGATCAGCAGTCGGCTGGAGAACAGCGCCTCTTGGAATGTCCAGCCTCGTCGAGACCATGAGTCGGGCGTCATGTCCGGCTTCCTTGACTTGATGATCAAGCATTCGTCATTCAGCGAGAACTCTTCTTGAACGATGTTCCGAGGCAGGGAAATTCCCTTCAGACCACGTAATCCGTAGTTGGCGTCCGGTCCCTGACGTGCGACGATAGTAAGATATGCTCCACCAAAGATGGACCCCATGCTATTGATCTGGTCGACTTTGGTACAGCTATCGTCTTATACAATGCAGAGTGCATCGACCCATAGATAGCTTTGATCTGTGAGACTGACAAGCATTATGGCATCTTCGATAGTCTTTGGAATGCCAAATCTCTCATGGCATTTCTCAAAAGTCTGATACAGCTGTAGCTCGGCTATGTTGGCTTTCGTTGTTTGGAAAAACGGCTCAATGCCCCAGACATAGCTCAGTGCTATGTATTCATGCTCTATATCTCCTGGTACAAGACATAGGTCCAACGTGTCGATGAGCCAGAGCGGTCGTGTTGGTGGTAGGCGTCTCGCAGTCGACGCCAGGTTGCACGATTCATGCTGCATGGTCTCGCAGGCATATTGCCATCTGCGGAGAAGGCTACTGTCTATCCAAGACGAATTCATGAGTCTTCCCTCATGATAAGTTCGCATCCATGGATCTCGACGGATTCGCTGATGCAAAGGGATGTATCGCAGTGGTCCTGCATAGAAGTGCTGGCCTTCGGTCAAGGGTCGGCTTATCATAATCCATACCTCGGACACGTAAGATGCGACTGCGAGAATGTCTGTGTTTTCGAGAAAATGACCTTGAGGTCCAAAAGATTTTATCATCCTTGGGTGTCTTGTACATTTTGATCTGAGCATGACCTCCTCAGCGGTACCTAAAATGCAATCGTCTGGAGCCCCAATCTTGAATTGTGCGAGGATCTTGGTGCAGATCTCGCAAATGGTAGTTGAGTTCTCAGACATACTCAGTTCAAGGAACTGTCGACTTTCCTATCAACCAAGGGTCATTGATGTGAAGCTGCCTGCTACCTGATGCAGTGTCAGCAAATACATGATATTGGTGAGGCTCTTCGCTTCTTGCTCCGCCACCACCGATTTGCTCGGCAACCTTTTGTTCAGCCAGATGAGGGGGGCATGCTGTCGCGTTCTTACGAGTAATAAGAACAAGTGTGCATGAAGCAAAGTCAAGTTTTGTTTGTCGACCAACTCGATGCAACCCTTCATTTGGACCACGCCTAGTACTAAGCATAAGGCTTCCAAACTCGGTCCAATTGTGTTCGTGTCGCGAAAGAATCATGGCTTGGGATTCAATGCAGGCAGAGACATGGTATGCTTCAATTACTTACAGAAGAGTGTAACTCTTTCGAACATCATGGACATCAGCCAAGCCCCGATCTCCTTTTCAATACATAAACGGCCTCATCTTGAACTCCTCATCCTCCTCGGGCTTCCCAGCCGGTGGCACACTCATAAATCTGGGCTCAAGATACCACGCCGGATCTCCGCCACCAGGCATATGCGTGACACTCCACCCATTTCCCAACCACCTCAACTTATTATCATCCCTACTCTCAAACTCAAAGTCCTCCCACCTCGGACTCCTCAGGGTCTCCAAGCAATGCAACGTACTCCCCGGCCACAATCCCGTGATCCTGTTCCCCTTCCCACCCTCACTTCGATACCAGGAGTTGCACTCATCCATGTAGACTGTGCCCTTGAAGTACTCTTGCGTGTACTCTGAGAAATCAGCGACACGCTCGCGCTTAGGAGCCATAGAAACATAATCCTCTCTCTGCAATTTCCTCAAGCATTTGATGATATAATCACCTTCCGTCTCAATCATCATGGTCAAACTACCCGTTCCAATAGCCGAGTTGGGACCAAGCATCATGAAGAAATTTGGGAAGCCGTCGGTGGACATAGTGAGGTACGTTTCCGGCCACGGCGTGAATTTCTTCTGGAGACTGAGTCCGTTCTTACCTTCTACGTAGAAAGGTGGTGGAGAGGAAGTGTTGAAGCCTGTGGCGCAGACGAGGACGTCTAGGGGGACCTCACGGCCGGTTTCAAGTACGACGCTGGATGGTGTGATGGAGGTGATTTTGTCGGATACAAAATCGACGTTGTCTTCAACGAGCGCTTCGAGGTATCCTGGGCCGGGCGTAAGACGTCGGCAGCCGACTGAGAAGGATGGGACGAGAGCGTCTAGGATCTCAGGCTTTTTGGAGAGTCGTTCAGCCATCATGGCTCGGAAGGCTTCGACGGCTCCGTTTTGCATTTCGGATCCGCGGAAGGAGACGTCGTGGATGGTGTTTCCGTCTGTTTCGATTACTTTGCGGAAGGCGAGGAGCTTCTCTGGGTCGTTGGCGAATTCCTTCCTGCGTTCTTCGGAGACTGTGACCAATTAGGATAAGTTTTGTGTGAATTTAGTACATTTAAACTTACAGTTCAGGTCGAGAGGGTCAAGTCCTAGTTTCATCATTGCATCTACGCTTGGTCAGGTATCGGTCGATACAACATTTAGGGCAAAGAAGTACATACGATCACCGAACGGATTCGAAATCCACGTTCTACTTCTCACGAAGCAAGTCATTTTGACACCTTCAACTTTCTGCAAACTGGGTACAATCTGAATGGAACTTGATCCGCCTCCAATCACACCGACTCTCTTGTTCTTGAAATCATATCTGGAAAATTCTTAGTGACCAAACTTCGACATCCAGATCACGATATTGACTTACTCTTGATTCCAAGCTGCCGAATGCATGACTTCGCCCTTGAACGAGTCGAAACCAGAAATCTTCGGCCACGCAATATCATTCAGCGTTCCTCTAGCCGAGATGACAATATCTGCGTCTTCATTGAACGTCTCTCCTGTAGCGACATTCTCTACTACGATATGCCTGTACATTTGTTAGAATCCCTCTACTTTCATACAAGCCATGCGAGGGAGATAACAAAACGTACCACTTCTTCGCCTTGTCATCCCAAATACAACTTGAGACTCTATGAGAAAGCTTTACATATCTCATAACCCCATAATTCTCCGCAATACCATTGAGATACGTCCAGATCTCCTTGGCTGGTGCATAGAAAGCGGACCAGTTTGGATTTGGATCGAATGAGTATTGGTAGCTATGTGACGGGATGTCACATGCACAGCCTAAAAGTCAACAACGTCAGTCTAAACACAAACTCGGAAAGTTCCAATTCTACTTTCACCCTGGACGTGACAGCGAGACAAATAGGTTCAGGGTTTCAAGACAAGTACGAACCTGGATACCTATTCTCCCACCACGTCCCACCAACACCCTCATTCTTCTCATAGATCTGCAAATCGATATTTCTCATTCGCTGTGGGATGCGAATTCCAAGATAGATACCAGAGTATCCCGCACCGATGACCCTGACTTTCAATGGGCGCAGGTTCTCGACTGGCTCATTTTTGATGGAGAACATGTTGATGGATCCCATATTTTCCCACTTTGATACCGTCTGATGCACGCCCGTTGTCTCTCTATTCCTCTGTCAATCGTCTACTCGCGTGCTGTATGTCAAAAGTCCAGTTGCCAGGATCAGGAGAAGAGATTGCAGTCGTCGGGGAGAACACAGGACACAAGATAGAGGGGAACGTTCGTCTCTTTGTAGTCTAATCCAGAAAGCGCCGTACTGCCGCGGTACTAGTCAATTAGCTAGATAGAGATTCCACAGGCGCCTCTCGATTGTTCCTTTCTGCCATAAACTGGGACTGGGACCCGTGGACCGGACGATTAAACCAGAAAGAGCCAGAAATGGCCTGCCGCCCTCTATTCCCGACTCCCTCTTAGTCGCACGATCAATGCATGTGCAATGAGTGGAGTGGGTTCCGGAGTCGCCCCTCTCCTCCCTCCTCCCCGATTTCTCTTCCACCACGGTGCACCATAGGCTCCACTGCCCCTCGAGGTAGAAGACTTGGGATTGTGGGGTAGCGGAAGTACACCAGTACCAAGTGGCTCAAGTCCCGTGTCTTGACTCTCGAGGCGGGGGCGGGGTCGGAATTGCCCCCAGATGTGAAACTCAATTTCTAGCTTTACCTTGAAGGAGCTCAGACAGCCATTATTTGAGTTCGTGAAGAACAAGGGGTCTAGAATCGGATTTCCTCCTCCCCACAACACATACAGGACACTTTACAGTAATGTCGGCTTTTCCTGCTTGCATTGAGGCTGAGGTCTAGTGCGTATTGATGGGGAGGAATAGAAGCCGCGCATGGCGAAGGGGGGAAATCCGGATCCACAATCGCGGAATTGAGGGTTCGGAGTAGCGTGGCGTGGTATGATAATCCAGTTTACTTGAATGTCATGTGGGCGTCTGAGAAGGTCGGAGGGTGGTGAAAGAGGTTCGGGTTTGAAGACATGTGTTGATAGGAATGGGAGTTGTATCTGCGCTGGGGGGTTTCCAACCACGGTGACCCCCTCGGCCTGGAGAGTGATGGAAAGGGCAAAAAGTTCATTGTAAAACAGACCTCAGGGATTGGGGATATCATTTGTACTAAACTTGCTTGACAGGACCAAGCTGCGTTATTATTGCTCATGCCACTTGGCTATTGATCTTCAAATCTGGATGGAAGAGCTTATCATGACAGACCATCACTATCTATGTCACTCGACTCAACACTGTAATCAGAATCCTGACGTTTGTGTATAGAATCAACTGGGTAGCTCAAATTTAAGCACCCATGCATTCATTAAAGGAAAGATACGAAAGGCACCCAAAAAGTATAGGCCCTGATAATGGTATAATGGTATATCCTGCCCGCAAGGCCAGAGCGCCTTCCAAAACGCCTGTACGCTAAACGCAGATTGTGAGAACACAGCTTCCCTTCCCCTGCCATTCTCCTATCCTCATATTCAAACCGAATCCAAAGCCTTCAAACCCTATCCAAACACTAAGCCACCTTCGCAAACCATGGAATCAATACAATTTTTCTTTGTACAATGATCAAAAGCAAAAGCATTCACTATAACGCTTTCCCTTCAGCCATGTTCTTCCTCAGCCTGTCGAAGTACGCTTTCGGCCAGATATTCAAAAGTTCGGTTTCAGTGGGTGTTTGGTTCTTGCATTTCGCTGCCACGTTGAGAAGGATACGACCAAGAAGCTCCTCACTGATGGGCAATGCATCGTCGTAATCAACCGGGTTCAGAAATGGATCCTTTTCGTCGAGAAGCTCGGTAGCAGATGGACGATCAAATTGGTTCCTATTCAGGCATCGCTTGAGTGTCTTGATGAGTGCTGACGGTACAGGCACGGATCCAACACCGAGCGTAGGGTACTCGATCTCGTAATTGAAGTTGATGATTGCTTGGCAGCGATGCATTTGATTCTGGATGTGGGCGAAGGGAGCGCGACCATAGGTCATTTGGTAGAGAATGCATCCTAGGGACCAGATATCCGAAGGCTTGCCGAGTTTCATAAGTTTTGGCTCATTGGGGATTCGACCTCTGGCATCTGGCTTTGCATTGGAATCCATCAGTGATTCTGGAGACATGTAGTTCGGGGTCCCAATTTGGGTTTCTCGGTGAACGTTGACAGTTTCATCTGTTTGAATTGCATTGGCGATGCCGAAATCGATCAACTTCAGTCGCCCTTGGACGAGAACAAAGTTGTGGGGCTTCAAGTCCGAATGCACAATATCATGCTCATGAATTGCTTGCAAGCACTCCAGCATTTCCTTCCAGTAATGTCGAACAAAGCTTGCGTCAAATTTGGCGTTCTCCGACTTTAATCGAAGCTCCAGCATCTTGTTCATGTCTAGCTCTCCCATTTCCATCAACTAGAACACATTAGCATATATCTTATACCAGAAGTAAATCCACGCACCACTGTCAGTGTCGACTTTTCCTCATTCAACTCGTAATCATAGAGACGAATCACCCTCTCCACTCCTTCTAGCTTCTTGAGCAAATCAATCTCGCCTTTGAAGCCTCTAACAGCTGCCTCGTCCGCATCTTCCAGAGATACACGTTTCAGCGCGAAAAATTTGGAGTTCTCTGCCATGACCCTATACACCCGAGAGCTTCCACCACGTCCAATGCAGTCTAACCTGGTGAAGTGCTTTCCATTGACCCTCAATCGATTCCTCTTTCCACTGGCATGAGAAGCTGTAGCTGCACCGGCAGTGCTCGTCGCAGCGTCCAAGATTGACATCTTAGGAGGTGGAGGTGCAGGCCTTCGAGGCGTGTTCTGGCTCCTAAGCGCCAAGGGTCGCCTCTCGGAGGGTGTAGCAGCACGTAAAATGTCAAGGTCCATGCTCTCTGGGCGGACTGGGACCTTTTCAATTTTATCCAGGTGTATTAATGGTTGCTTATTCCGCTTGAAAGTAGGAGGAGCTTCGTTCTCCTGATCGTGTGTTGATGGTAGATCTGGCCGAGGTGCTGGCATTTTGAAAACCGGCTGAGCTGGCTGTGAAACTGCGTTCGACTGTACAGAGCTGGGCCTTTGGGAACTGGCTATTGTGGGTGGTGGAGGTGAATTTGACCTCAAGACCGAGTTCAACGCTTCTCTCGTGCTTATAGGACTTCCGGAAGCAAAGTCTCTGTAGCTTGGAGCATTATATGATCCCATGATGGGCTCCTTTTCCTGACTCGATGCCGCATCTTGATCTTGCGACTCCTGTGCTTGAGATTCCTGACTTTGGGGCTGCTGACTCGACGGAGCAGAATCCAACGCGTTGTCTCTTTCATCGACTGGGCTCTGCTCCTCATCGTCCATGCGCCTTCTCCCTCTTCGAGCTGGTCCGCTTAAGAATGTCCCAGCGACCTTTCCAACTCTCTTGACTCGCATAGAGCTTTCTTCTCCGTACTTCGTCCTCCCAATTGTTGATGGTTGATATCTGGATACACTCCCCTGGCTAGTTGCAAGATGTGATCGCGCAACGGTTGTGGGATATTCCTGCGACTCTGGTGCTGCGTCATCCCTTGATGCCGAATTTGTTCTTTGCGAATGTCTCCCAGAGGACCCAAATGATAGTCCATGGTTGCCAGAAGAGGAAATTGGGAGGCGAACTGTTCGAGGCGCTTGCGCCGGCGTGCTCAAATCCAGTGGGCTCTCTGGCTTCTCGAGAGGCTGTTCGCCACGCTTTTGTACCGCAGATAAAGATGAAGTTCTTCGCAATGTCGAAGGCGTGCCACTTAATCGTACAATCCTCCTCGGATATGGGCTGTGAATCCTACTTCCTGGTGGCGACAACTTCTTGTCCGCGACCACCCCCGAACCTCCAGCCTTGAACTGAAACCCCCCATTGTCCGGCTCTGGAGTCGTTCGCGCTGTCTGTGGAAGGGATATATCGACCGAGGGTACAGCATCATTAAGCAAGGCGTTTGTCAGGGCCGAGAACTTCATCATCGGCAGCGGGATCTCATCGTCGGAGCTATCATTCAGTGAATACGTTCGCGCATGCGTCTCTCTCTCGGCAGGCAACGGATCTCCACGAGTCAATTGCGGTCTGGCTATCGGCGGCTTGAAGTTCTGTCTCGAGGCTGGCCGTCTGAGCGATGCGAAATGGGAGGATCCCATGGGCGTTGGTGAAGCCATTGCCATAGTATTATCGTGTCGTGTCGTGTTGGGGATTTGCTGGTTGTTGATTGTTGATTAAAATTAGTTGGCGATGATGGCGAATGTTGCTGTTTACCGCGTCGATTCCAGTAATTCCATGCTTGAGCAAGAGGATTGAGAAGCAATCGACTATTTTGCACGTCGTGGGTTGGAAATATCGCGTGGGTGAGATGTGCTTTTCCCGGAGTGGAGGCTATTTTGGCCCGTTGCTATCGTAAACTTGCCTAGCAACCAGCGGCAGAGCAGATCCCTGCCGTTTCTTCCGCTACACCTGGACGAGGCTGATACATGTCTCATGATCAGTATGAACGCCAACCTCAACGGTTGTAAGAGTATATCCAGTAGAAAATGAGACCGATAGGCTTATTACATTCTTCAACAAAGTTTATATACTCATTTGGATGATCAAGTTCTATTTACTTTTTGACATCTGAATGCTCGCAAGTTGATTAAGTTCATCACATCAGAATGCTCTTAACAAACTCCCTCCGAGTCTTGTGCTTCGGAGACAGCCTCACAGCTGGACACACTCAAGGCGGCTCATTATTTCATCCTTATGGGATCTCATTGAAAGCATCTTTGGAAAAGTCACTGCCGTCATGGAGTATCACGACGGACATTCAAGGCTTGGGTGGTGATCAAGCTGTTAGTCCACCCGGTCTCTTCTTCCCAAGGATGGACAAGTTGTGTAAGTATTCGATCGACTTATATCAAACTCTACTCTCCAACTAAACATGTCCACCTGATATAACATCGACTGAGCAAATCTGACCACTCTCATTAACAAACGCATCTAGACACAGAAGTCCATCCCAAAACCCCCTACGACTGGGCCATCATCCTCGGCGGCACAAACGACCTCAATCAAAACCGCCTCCCCTCGGACATCTTTCCCGCCCTCGAAAGGGTCTGGGACATGCCCCTCTCGAACAACACCAAAGTGCTCGCCTTGACAGTCACGGGCTGCGGAGCTTGTCCACCTGTTGTTCCGGAAAGAAGAGCTGATTTGAACCAGAGGATCTTGGAGCATAAGGCTGATAATTAGTGAGTGCTTTCTCTCAAACCGTTCTCATGAATTGTGGTGTGAAACTGAAGATATGTTGACATTTACAAAGTTATACATATGATCTCCATAAAGCTGTCCCGTATTGGGGCATGTCTGAGGAGCGCAGGAAGGAGATCTGGGATGATACGCTGCATTTCACTGTTAAAGGGTATGACTTGATCGGTAAGTTGCTGGCGGACCGGATTGTGGAGTTGGAGAAACAGGCGGAGAGGGACAGTCCAAAGGAGGAGTTGGTAAGGGAGGAGTTGAGAAAGAGGAGGGTTAGGAAGATGAGGGAGAGGGAGAGAGCGATGGGAGAAGAGCTGCAAGGTCAGATGGAACTTTGATCTGGTTAGGATTTCTTCATCTGAAAATGTTTCTGTGCATCAGATTGACCTTGCATTTCCAAGAATTCTGAATGTCAACAATGGGGCTCGTGACTTCCAGTTCTCGCAAGTAAAGATTGAGGACCAATACTCGACGTAAGCCCTGGAAAAGCTATTGTGAAGATTGTGTTCTATTCGGTCTGATTGTCCCCGGTCTCATTCCAATCATAACGCCATCGATTATGCCAGTAAACGCTCCCCATTTCCATGCAAATCCTCTAAACGCCAGTCATATCTCATGTTCCCACTCCCTCAGACCTTCAAATTCTTCGCCACGAAGTCCTAGATAATGTTAATCTTCTTCTGAGATACAAGAGCGCAATACTGACCGGATAAACCAACTGAAGCTCAGAAGTAACTTTTTCAACCTCTTCAGCTAGGCCCTGAACATTCGAATCCCATCGCTTCAGTTCCCTTCCAACCACACCTTCCGATCGACCGCTACCCTTTTCACCCGTAGCTTCACCACCCTCAAACCAGATGAACCGCTCGATTTGATCAATTCGACCAACCAGACGGCCTTGCTCGATCATCCTAGCAGTAGTCTCTTCCGCCTTATCTCCATCCAAACCAAGCAGTAGACCCAATGCATCAAAGCCAATATTGCTATACAGCCTCGAAGCACCTCTCAAATTATGCTCAACCACAGCCTTCGCCAAAACCGTACTGCCATCTGAAGTCTTAGCCAGTTGATGTGGTGCAAGACCCTCCGCAAACTTGGCTACCTCTGTCGGCGACAACAGGCGATCCAGGAACATCTTCTCCAGAATGCTGTACTCCTCTAATGTGCTTGCTCTCTCGTCCTTGTACAATCGTCCCAACGCACGACTTCTAGCTGGACCAGCGGGCGCAAGAACGGCACACTTGATAGCCATGCTCAACGTATGCAGTCGTTCCTCCTCAGCGATCACCGTCATGAAACTGATATCTTGGTATCCTTGTGCAGCGGCCAGGAAGTTACGTCGCGCATCCTGAATTCGTGCCTGGCAGAGACTGAAATGCAAATTCATATCCCGATCAGAGACCGTATAGATCAAATTCTTTGCCTTATTCAGGTATTGCTCTGCCAATGTGGTATCGTCGACCTCCAAGTAGTTTCTCGTAATGCGAATCCAGAATTTAACCTTGTCTTCGTTTGTAACCTTCCGCTGAGAGCTTTCGAGCGGGATTCCAGCGAGAATTTTTGCAGCATCGAGGAACTCTTCGTCTGCCTCGTAGGCGGTTGCCATGGTCTCTCTGACCTGAGCATTTTGTTCTTCGAAGGACGATGCTTGGGATTGGAAGACCGAGAGGGCGTGCTCGCCAACTTCGATTTTCGTTTCGTTGCTCTTGATTTCTTTGAGGGTGTTAACGAAGTAGAGGGTGAGTGATCGCGTAGCTACTATTCCGAGAGAGCTTTCGAAGATGGCGTCAAGAATTGCCTTGAGGTCTTTGGGCAGATCTGCAGGTGAGGATGTGAATTGTACATCGTTGAGGAGAGCTTCGTAGCCTTGTTGTTGATCTTGTGTACTGGGGATGGTGCTTAAAGCGCTGGCCACCTTTGCAGATACCATACTGATGCCGTATTCAGATTGAGTCGACGGACGGCGATTTCCAATTTGGAAGAAGGTTTCGTACTTTTGGAGTTCTGATGAGGCTGAAGATTGCCTGCTGGATGGCGGGGAGAGCTTAAGCTCCGACTAGGCTGAAGCGCTAGGTGCTCGCTAACTTGCAGGGGTGTTATGCAGCCTGAGGCGGTTTGTTTACAACAAGAGGACTCTCAATTTATCACCTTTGCAAGAAAGTACCAAACCACTGTGAACTTCAATACCATGTCTCACTCATGACCTCATCCCCAGGACAGCACAAGCCAATGCCGATGATTCTCTTCTGCTGTGGATACACGTACAGTCAGCTCACAGTCACATCGAATACAGGCTGGAAACTCTTCAAGGCATTTNGCTAGAAGACTATGTATGCGTTATCGCAGAGCAGGTATGTAACCAATCGATCCAAATACCATTCAAAGGATCAATACATCTCCCCTAGATGCAGCAAAACACCGGCAAATGCATCGAAAAACCAGGCCCGGTCATCATTCCCTTCTGAACGCCTTCCATGCAATTCCATACCCTGGTATCAAACATCCTCGAATTTAACGTCTTCATCTTCCTCGCCGTCTTCTTCATCTGCCATGTCACTCTCGTCGCCTCCCATACCTTCGGCTGTCGGTGCGATTCCATCCCCAAGTTTTTCGTAATTGGAAATCTGGTTTTCTGGCTTCAATGACCATTGAGTAGCGAAGCGTCCACTCTTGGCTAGGACGGCGATCTTCTCCAAGGTTTCTCTCAGGTATGCTTCGGGCTGTTGCAGTTCGGCGCGGAGAGCCTTCATAGACCAGTAGTTGTACTTTCTGAAGCAGTCGAATATGCGATCCAGAAGCTCGTTCTGTGGCATACGAGCAGTTTTCGTAAGCTGTGGACGATCCTTGGAAGCTGCGTTTTTGGTTTTCTGCAAAACATTAGCATTGGACTCAAAGTACACACAGGTTGCATACGATAAAGTCGTTGAATGAATTTTGGGCATGGATTGTGCCAGGCTGAATGAAGCCCGGACCAAGTGTAGCCAGATCCTCGCTGACGAACTTGGTGTGGAGCTTGGGGCGCATGGCTTCAAGGGTGCGAACTGCCAGAAGGTGCTTCGATTCATCGTTGTCAACAGCAATGCAATTCATCTCGTGTATCACTCTACCAGCAAGGGTTGTCCGTTCTACACATGTATCAGCACCCCCGTTCCTCCAAATGGCCCATTGCACTCACTTGGAATGGCCTTTCTAAAGTATGGTTGAAAACGCTTGTTGGGATCGTACGGTTGCTTCGAGAATGGCTTATCGTTCTTCGGCCGGGTAAGTCTGGAGGGCATGTTGGCGCTGGCAAGGTCAAACTTTGCTCTAGATCTCGATTTAAAGCCTGGCAGGTCCTTTTCGGTGAAGACAAAGGTATTCTTGACGCTCTCGTCGGTGATGTCTAGATCATATTCCTTGGGCACAGTCTGGTGCTCAGCAAGGTCTTTAGTGAGCAGCATCTGGAGGCGCATCTGCATTGCATTAGCATTGACCTCCCATACCGCGCGCCATCATGCCCACCTTTCCATCAGCATCAGTCGACTGTCTGATAGTTCCAAGAGTAATCTCCGCATCATCGTCGAGTTTGGACCATGCCTCCCATATGTACTTTGGTACGCGCGCAAGATATAGCCTTTGAAAAGCGTCGTTGGGGTTGAATTCGAGATCTCCAGCATCTTCATAGATATCTTCCTCGCTGAAGCCTGATGGAGAGCCCACGTTCTCGGGGTCCGGCTTGATCTTGACGTCCTCCATGGTCGCGAAGTCGGTGTCCTATCGAATCTCCTCCATACAGAAGCTGCAGAAGCGCCTTTTGTTGTATGGAATCGTTTCTTTGTCCTTTGTCGCTTGAAGCAATTATTGGAAGGTAAGTCAAGGCAAGCTTAGGCTGGAAGCTGGAATGAATGCGATGCGAGGTTAGCCTCACTGGACAGGGATGTCATTGCGGGCAGCCGCTAGTGAAATACGGTTAGTCAGCAAACAGCCATCGCATGTCACTATTTGCAGATGCGCGCGCGCAACTAGTTCCTCTTTCATTACCCTCTTTCCTAACAAGTACCTTCGAGTCAACATTGAGCACATATAACGTTGACCACTACCACGTCTAATACCAGGCAACTGTACAGTCATACTAACTTACAGCAAAATCAATATGTCTTCGGAGGACCAAGAAGCCCTCCTCAGTCAAATCAGCCAGCTTGCTGGTGAGTCGCCACGCGCGATCCTTTTGTTGTGTATACAACTGACTCTTCTAGGCCAGATAAACAGACACAAGAACGGCCAAGTATTAGGACAGCAGCAACAGACCCAGCAGGGCTATGGAGGTACGAAATCGCACCAGCTGATGACCGAATGGGAGACTGACCGACTCGAAGGATATCCACAACCAAGCACAGGATGGAGAGGCGGTCGCGGTAGTTACAGAGGCTCCCGGGGATCCAGAGGTTTCGTCAGAGGCGGAAGACATAACCCATTACATCGAAACAAAAGCCTTGTCTTGAATGCAAGCAGCGCCTCTTCACCTTCGACCAACGAAAATACGAATCCTACTGAGTCTGGCAACTCTGCCGCTTGGATCTCCAAGAACGAACCCGGCCATCGCCAAATCGTCAATGCTACCGTCTTTGAGAAAGAGACTCGTAAAAGAGTCAAGTCGATGGAGGAGTTGAGACTGCAGAAGTTGAAGAGAAAAGACCAACAAGAACGGGCCAAACTGGAGAAGCGGGTCAAAATGGAGAAGAGTCATGAGGTAATCGTAGGTGGAGGTGTGTTTCGCGTGAGCGATTCAGGTGCAAAGCTTGAGAAGATCTCCGGTGAGGAAGTGTTCGCTCAACAGTGGATACATTGCTATCATTCAGCGAGTTAATCGTGCTTACATCCTTACAGGCGCGACTCCCAAGGTGGCCATAGTCTCAGGAATCAAGTTCTACCGGAGCAAAAACGGCAACCTGTGCCGCGATACTGCCATAAAGATCCAAGGGTATGGCAGCCTTAGTCTAGGACGATCACCTGAACTCATGACAGCACTGACACTGATGATACCAGGAAAGCAAAGAGAACTACCAAGCCATGCAAGGCATTCAACATCACGGGTATTCCCTTTTTCTCCGAATCTCTAATCACGCTCCAATCGCGGAGGAGCGACCCGGGTTTCAGCTAACACTTCTTTTAGGTTCATGCACTACAGCAGATTGCCCATTTGTTCACGATCCTTTGAAGGTCGCAGTATGCAGAGACTTTCTTCAAAAGGGGTCCTGTCCAAGTGGAGATTTCTGTGACCTTTCACATGAACTAACCCCCGAGAGAACTCCAATCTGCCTGCACTTCGCCAGAGGAAACTGCTCTAATGACAACTGTCGTTACACACATGTTAGAGTCTCACCATCTGCGCTGGTCTGCCGATCCTTCGGCATCTATGGCTACTGCGAGAAGGGTGCAAGCTGCACAGAAAGACATGTCAATGAGTGCCCTGACTTCAGCAATACAGGTACATGCACCACCGAGGGTTGTAAACTGCTCCATCGACACAAGGCCAGTGTTATGCGTAACAACACGGATCCAGTTAAACAGTCAGAAAACATGATCCAGGATGTTTCTAGTGATGAAGAGGGAATTGGAAGCGATGTTGACTCTGATGGAATCGAGGAATTTCTCGGCGACGAGGAGGGAGAGATCGACGAAGACATCCCTAAGCAACAGGATTTCGTATCCATTACATGAACAGCTGCCTAGAGGGCATCTCAACTTCTAGCCTATGCTAGCAAGTATGCCTCTATTTTCCTTCCTTGGTTTTCCAGCCCTCTTTGAAGAGGTGCTTCCGTTGGACTGAAGAAATTGGGTTCAGTGTGGAGGATGCGATATACCCGGACAACAGTCCATTGCTAGGAGCGAAAGCTCTGATTGCTATGATTTATGTATAGAATAGAAAGAAAAAGCGAGCATGCAAGCATGAAATAAGAAAATGATCAATGGATATTTGAAGATCTCGATGTCTCTCTTGCTTATTCTATGTACTAAATTCCCCTAAGCTGGGGGCTCTTATGATCATAAAAATATCCTTGAAAAGTGCTCACCTTCGGCTCACTTGAACCTCTTCTTCACACGGTATCGGTCTAATTCAGACACAAGAAATGATTTCGTAGATCAGCGCCTCCTCGACCTACGATTTCCCTAGAACTCCCAAAATATGATTTGTGGAAGTATTCCTACGAAGTCCTTCTCTAGCTCATGCAGATTTGACTGAACGTCTCGTCAGATACAGTGCTCTCGTATTCCAGTCGCCACCGATCATCACGATAATCAGGTCTGATAATGAGCGCCACAATTTCCCAAGAATAGGCATTGCTTTCGAAGCCATCGAAAACGCTAAACGCGACTTCAACGCGCTACTAGACTGCTACACGTGATCAAGACTTTATTTGCACTTCTTGAGCTCTTTTCTTCTTCTCTCGCGATCCCCTTCTAGCCTCTAGCAGCGCGGACTTTAACTCTATCGCATTTCGCAACAGCTGACATGTATCAGTACCGGTACAGTACCCGACTATAATGTCGCTCTTTTTTACCCTTACATCGGTTGAACCCGCCACTCCCTTCCTCCGTCTCAAAAAATATTTATCTTCGGGGCTTGCCTCCGATCATCTCCCTACAAGCGTAGGCAGACAGATATGTTTCAGGTACCTTGCTTGCTTTGCTCAGCTCTCCGTTCCTACAGGACAGTACAGGACAGGACAGTTCTTTTCTATTTCTGTCACGACGTGCAGGAGAGCTGCATGCGGCTTATACTTTTCTCATGCGGGTTTGCGGTGCGGTCTGTCCGTCTGGTCTCAGGTCAGCCCGGGTCATTTTTTCATGACTGACTGAGATGTAGATTGGGGAGCGAGAAGCGAGGAGTAGATGGGTCGAGAGGTATATGAGGCGTTGTATACCCCGGATTTACGAGTTTGTGATGGGGAGTGACGTGCGGTATCTTCGAGGGGAGGGGAGGGACGATTGAGAAGGGGTTGAATGTCCGGCGTCGGAGCTGAGTTCGTGGTGATGTGATCGAAAATTGGATTTGTTTTGGCGAGCGCTGCGTCGAGTGTGAATTGGACAGGGTGCGATCAAATCTCGTATCTGATGTTTCTCTTTGATGTCTATCAAAACGGGGTTGGGGGCGGGGACAGTGCCGTCGCCGAGCAGACCTGTTTTTGAGCATCGAAGCGAGGTAATGACCATTCACAGTTCAATATTGTGAGGGGTATCTAAGTTCTCTATTTTCAAGCTGTCTGTGCAATTATTGTATTTCTCATCCTCGTATTCTATCTTGCAAGCCGAGCAATTTGTGTCATTCCATACGAGAAGTTCCCATCTTCTAGATTCCACGATCGGCAGTCAATGACCTGATCAAGATTACAGTCATATTTACTCCTTGATACTATGGAAGATCTAGAATCCAGAACGAACGGGGCAGTGCACCATTCCTCCCAGCGGGGCGATCAATCCCTTATTCATAGTCTGCTGGTGGAGAAGTTCGTTCGGCAAATGGAGATCGCGAGCAGAAATGGGAGAGGAGACGTAATGGTCCTTCCGTCATAGGTAGGCAGCAGGATTGAGTTCACGCGAAAATACAATTGCAGGAACTGCAAGGAGGAGAAACTGGGAAGTGGAGAGCCCCCGTTGAAAGTCAAATTCAAAATGTGGGATATAAAAGGAAGTTCGGCTGTCGAAAGATGTAAACAAAGAGGGATACCCCAGACCACGTGAGGCTGGGTTCCCTTATATTAAAGAAGAAGGAATGTTCGGATGACAGGATAGATGGATGGTTGGGAGTGAAAGATATCGATTGACTTGGAAGGATGTCCCAAGTCCACGGAGCTGGGTCATCCCTCCATCAGGATCAGGTGGGGATGTTGGAATGGTGGGGGTTGGAACGAACGTTCGAACGTTAGAAGAACGACACTTTGAAACTTCATGCAAGTCTGGCGTGATCGGGCTTCTGGGCCTTGTAAGAGAAGCTTTGGGAAAGCTGGAAAGAGAAATTGCTTTCCTTTGAGAGTTTCTGAAGTGCTTGTGATGGGAGATTGTGCATGATCGAGTTGCTCTTGGACCCGGCATTCAGAATTTCTAAAACTGCATGGAAGAACGCTCGGCAGTTATGGAGGGTAGAAAAGAAGCGCAAAATATGAGATTGAATCTCGGAATCCGGATGCGGCATTAACTTTTGAAGCCCAAGCATGCTCTCTCTATCCTCGGGGCAGCACAGGCCATGAGAAACGTTCGATCGTTCATACTAAGGACGATGATCGGAAGATAGGCACTCGAATCAGTGGATTCCTGATCTCCTCGGATCAATATCGAAGAAGAGCTTATTTCCCTACCACACTTAGGGCTCATGTCCTTGTCAACTATCGTCGTGCCATGTTCGTTGCTCGCTCGCTTCGCTCAAAACACACACAAGAACGCGCAACCCACATAGCCAAAAACCAGAATCAAGAGCAAAAAAGAAAAAGTGGCTGGAAGAAAGTTTCATCGTCGCAAACGGACGACCAATCAATGTTAAGGTAAACAACGATGTCGTCACCGCCACAAACCTGGAAAGGCGCCAAACATCTAATATCAGGCGTCGCATAAGAGAAGGCTGAAAGGGGGGTTCCTTGTTCCTGCTCACCGCTCCGAGCAGCGAAGCGAAACTGAAAGTTTATTCGAGAGCAGGAACGCCAGTACGGCGTTATTGTTCGTAACGTTGTTGCATTTTGCAAGCACAGCAGATGATTTCCCGTGGTGAGGGCATGGCTGGTTGTACAAACGGTACTGAAATGTAGGAATAGCCGTGTAAGGTGTGAGGTAGAGTGTGACTGCTGCACTCTGCAGCTTTCCGAGCGGGTATGCTGCAACTTGCAGTAGGCTCGCGCGTGTGCACTGCGGCGCGCCTGCAGTTGCATCGAGATGCGCGGTAGGACAGGAGATGGAAAATATAACAGTGTGGAGAGAGAGGGTCGTGAAGAGGCCGCAAAACAATGTCGCTGGATTGTTATGATGGCTTTTCCATACTGGTCGCGATATTGGCCTGCCTTGTGTCATACAAGGAAAATTCAAGCGAGACAGAGACTTTCGTGTCTCACCCAGACCGACAATTGGATTGTTCCTCAGCTTGTTTGTTCGCAGATCTGGACATATCGAAAGAGTCTTCACTCCGAGAATAGCACTGGCGGTGTAGTTCCTCCTGTCGCTCGCCAGATCCTCCGGAAGACAGCCGATTGCTTCCAAACCTGTCACTCCAGAGTAGAGGATGTCTACAGCCCACTACGCGCGTTTGAGGATGATGGTGATGGAGAGAAAGGTCATTGTTGTTTAGATCATAGCTTGTTGTTGATTTCACCAGCCACTCAAGACCTGCAATGCGGAAAAATTGCTGCTGCGTACCCACTGTGAGTCGAAGGCAAGGCTCACCGCTTTCCTTTGTTTACTCGGGCGAGGTTCTAGAAGAAGCAGAACTCGGTAGGCTGTCCCGCTTCTTCAAGCCCCTGTCCGAATTCCCGAAATCCCTGGATCATCGCAGTTTATTGTTGTTCAGGCTTCAGATCGATGGTTCTCGGCAAATGGATCTGGAAGTCAATCAGAGTAACTATGCCGTCATACGCGCAATCGCGATCTGCGATGCCTTATGCGCACATCGCTTCGGAAATGATACAAAGGGTGATTTAGGAGAAAAAGAGAGTTGCGGACAATTAATATGCCTGGTATGATCTCGGGCAGTGAGGATCTCCCGGTCGCATCTATCGTTATCTCGTCCGATTAAGGTCATTGGCATGGGTTGCCCTGGTCTAGAGAGGACTGGGATAGGCATGGCTGTCATTCTCCCGCCGCCAGCCCGGCATCCAGGACTTGGGAGACGAGACGAAAAAGGAAAGGAAAGAAGAGGGTATCGCTATCAGAGGGCGCGATACCGCGATAGGCTGACATTGAGGTGATAAGGGCTTCAGAAAGGGGAGCAGGCTGGAACTGATCCGTATCGACTGAAGCTGCTTCGTCGTGATCGAATCGTTGCGTTGCCCTGACCGTTGGGCACAACTTTCTATTGTTCGGGTAGCCATATCCTCCAAATGCCCCGTCCTGACCTCGGTCGGTCACCTATCATATGAGGCTTCCGGCGCGACCGTTTCTGCGGCCATGAGGTCGCAGCACAGTGCAAATGCAGTGCAATGAGAGGTTAAGCAGCAGCAACTGGCGAACATTTCAATGCTATTATTTGGGGGGTTGGTAAAACCTGGCGGCAGCGTGACATGACGGCATTTGCTGAGATGAGGATTGATGAGGATTGATGAGGATTTACCCCATGCCTGATCGTAAGATTTCTTACTGCCCAAGGCGGCGGATAGGGAAAAGAAATCATAACCTCAGACATAAACCCAGTCTCTTGAACGCTGATTCCTCTCCCACTCAGTCATTGTAAAACATCAGACCTGACGCGTGATGGAGAACACTTGAGTGGCCTCTTGTCTCTGGCCTACCTCCCACGCCAAACACCCCATGGCCAGCCGGAAGAATAGGCACAAAGGGAAGGGGACCTGAAGATTCTCGGCTTTCCTCTCCAAGGCGAACCAAAGAAACGTTTCACTTCATTGGCGTTCGCTTCCAGTTACAAAGTCCAGCTCCTCACAGCCAACCAGCAACTCCAAACAAAAGGTCCTTTCGGTGGGAGTGGGAGTAAAATCGGAGTAAGAGAGCACGAGAGTCGCGACATCGCCAATGAGCGCGCGCGTGGTTAGAGAGAACATTTTCTGTTGCGGAACACAACCTTGGGCTTGGCTATTTTGGCCCTTGTTATGCAAGAGGATAGCCGTGGCCTATCGGTGCAGAGGGCTGCGACTGGCATGAGAGAGGGGGATCCAGATGGGCAAGGTCAGCGACTGAGAGAGCGAGGACAGACTCCATCGCTGCCCAACCTGAAAATGGGCACGGGGGTAGACTGAGGGAGAGACTCAGAAGGGGAGAAGAAGGCAAGCCCACATAGCAGGAGAGGTAGTTTCGCAGAGCGCCTGTCACTGAGTGGATGGCTGCGACGGGCAGTGATTGCCTCACTGGATCAGTAAGTAGTTGAGACCACTGAAGAGGCCTGCCTGTGTTCACTTGCTCCGCGGGCACCGGGTCGCTCCCTACTGGAAGTGAGACTATTCACAATCGCTTAAAGCGCTGGAATAGAGGGGGAAATGTCCCAATCGTAATCCGACGTCCGATGAGTAGAGTCAGATTCTCATTCTGGGCCTCTGACTGGTAAGAAGTCGAAGTCGTAAGATTCGGTTCCTACCTGAATACTTCCGATTCTATTCCAGGAAGTGACGGGCGATCGTCGGGTGGGATGCTCTGTATTCTTTTCTATCACTCAATACCATTTACCGCGCCTAGCCCTATTCTCGAAAATCCCGGTATTACAGTGGTCATTTACTATCAGTAGTGAAAGTTAACCTTATTGTCCTACCTGCCCAGGTCACATAACATGACTACATCGGATTAATGAGATCGCAGGATTTTAATCTGTCCAGTAAGACTTCTGGGTTCTCACGTAGAGAGTTGGATGGAAGTGTAACATCATCATCGACCTCCTCCTGACCTTGCCTTGGGCTAAACTTTCACTTCTCATATGAAGAGTCATAGAGTTCCTCCTGACTTGGGCTAATAGATGCTCTAAGAGTTACCCTCTTGGGCTTCTATCTAAACATACCCTTCCTCTCTTGGGCTCTTTCTCTAAGGTCACCCTTCGCCCAACCCACATTCGTACCCCCCTCTCCCTAATTCTCCCCCCACCTACGGCGTCGCTTGCACCCGCACCCGTCGCCTTGCTTTTTTCCCGTCTCTCCCTGGCCTGTCCTGTCTCTGAAGACTCCCTGTTCTGGACGGTCGATGCATGGCGCATGGGAGGCCCAGCCAGACGGGGGCATGGGACGAGGAGACATGGGGCCCGCTGCCTCCCTCTGCTCCACTCACTTGACTTCCTTCGGGTGGGACGAGGGAGAAGCAGCAGAAAGCACCCGCTGCCACAGCGGAAGCCAGCCATAGACCAGCCCAGCATCAGAGGCACGCATCGCAGATGGGATAAGAAGGAACGCGGGCCCGTTCGCTATCGTAGCCTTCGATTACCTTACCTGCCAACGGTACTTCTTACAGCTCACCCAGTTTGTCTTCAGCATCTGCTTTATCCGCAGACTGAAGCTCTTTGCCATTACACGAACGAACGGACGAAACGATTGAACGACTCGAATCTCTTGATTGTTATCAGAGATTCTTCATCACTTATTATTACTCACTCGCTGCTCATCTGCACGATTGTTNCCNCCCAGCCGTCGTGATCATCCGCGGTTGCCCAGCTATTTTCAACGCTTCACCGCCACACCAAAACCTCCAACCATCCGAACCTCGCTTCCCCCCACCACACCACCACAACACAACATTCGCAATGGCAGCTTTCCAGATGCACAACTTCTACAGACCCTCATCGCTGACGGTCGATACGCACACACAGAATTACTTTGAGGATGAGGAGGGAAGCATCTTGGACGAGAACATCCTCGACCAGAACGCATTAGACTCCGGACTTGAGATGTCCCCACCCATGAACGGCAGCCGGCGGGACTCCTTTGCAGTCTCCTCCGCATTGTTCTCACCGAAGACCGACGAATGGCAACAGGTTGACATGCAGCAGCAGCAGCCGATGGGCTCGAACAATCCTTTTGTTGAACAGAACAATAATCCATTCATGCGAGGGGTTGAATCGCAATCATCCTATGGTCACCAGAGTCACGGATGGTCAATGGGCAATGGATCGGGCATGAGCACACCTATGCAAGGGCACGATGGACTCCCTTCTGAATTTGAAGTCCCAGTATTTCAAAGACCGATGCAAACTCCCTTCACCAACCCCGGCAATCAACAACTCCCAGTCTTCTCGTCAGGAAACACCAGCAATGGTTCGATCCCAACCTCACCACAAAAGGAATGGTCTGTGTCAGACGCTATGGAACATCGATCTATGCCCAAGAGAATGAGGCCGCACAGTCCTACTCTTCGATCGCATCCTGATATGTCCAGGAGGGGTGATGGCATCCGAAAGAAGAATGCTAGATTTGACATCCCAGCTGAGCGAAACCTCAACAACATCGACCAACTCATCGCGCAATCCAACGATGAGCAAGAAATCAAGGAGTTGAAGCAACAAAAGCGACTACTGAGAAATCGACAGGCAGCGTAAGTCTATGCACTGCCACGGCAAGATCTATTCACTAACTGATTATAGTCTCGATTCCCGGCAACGCAAGAAGCAACATACCGAAAGGCTTGAAGATGAGAAGAAGCATTTCACTGCTGTCATCAATGACCTCGAGGAGGATCTGGCAGAAGCGAAGCTGGCTTTGGACGATTGGGCCCGCAAGGAGCAACAATACCAACAGTACATTGAGAGCATGCAGCTCGAGAAGGAGGAGATCGTGAGGAATCACACTATCGAGACTGGTGACCTTCGTAAGAAAGTCAGTGTTCTCACTGAACACATTCAGCGACTGGAGAGTGCTCCCATGGCCCCTATGCCAGCTGCCAACGGTTTCTCCAACGACTATGCCGACATCGATAGTCTCACTATGGATGGTGCATGGGACAACATCTCCTTCCTCAACGACTTCGCTCCCGAGCCAGAAGTCAAGGTCGAGGCCTCGTTGGCTCCTGTCAAGAAGACCGAGAACTCTCTCCTCAGCGAGCCAGAGAAGCCCGCCGCCCAAGGCCTCTTGCTGATGCTTCTTCTTGTTGGTGCTTTCGTCGCCTCCAAAGGGTCGTCACCGACTATCCCGAAGATGTCAGACGATGTTCAAGCTGCTTCTGCTACTCTCCTTGAAGATATCTTCAAGGATGCTGGTGTGTCCAATGCTGCTTCCTCCATCTCTGAGGTCATGGCCCCTCTCCCATCTGGCAACTCCTGGTCTTCTTCCATCCCGTCCATGGGCAGTAATGATATGGTCGGCGTCACACAGTCAAGGCTTGGTGATCTAGTCGATAGTCTCGCTCAACCTACCGAGCAACAAAATAACGAACAACTTTTTGGTCTCTCGGCAGCTCAGTATGACGGTCTCACCAATCACGACTTTCTTCAGAACGCTCCTCAACACTCTACATCTCAAGGCCGTCGCAATCTCGGCGAGACTCTTGCCGCAATGCGTCTGAACAGTAAGAAGTCTGCCGCCGAGGTCTACACGAGGTCGCTTCTCTGGGACCAAGTCCCCAGTGAAGTTGTCCGCAACTTTGCGAAGATGGTCTCGGATTGCAATTCGCAGAACAGGAGTCCGGAAGAGTGCGCCACTGCAGTTGGCTGAATTACTCTTATGACTTCATGATACACATACACAACATTTCGGGAGCATATCCCACGGCACGATCAACGGTCACGAAATTACGGCATATCACACAACAACAGCAGCAAAGACACTGTCTGCCTACGCAGCATTTTATTTGACATTTCCAGTTTCATTTGTCCAGCGAGCCCAGCGAAGCGTCTAGCGTTGATTTTTTTAATTTTGTTTTTGCTTTTACCAATCTCATTCTCATGTTTGCTCTCATACTTGCATCATCATGGCACAGCGACGGAACGGATAGGATTTCTGGATTTTCGGATAGGTATGGGATCGGAGGAATAGGGAAACCGGATCGGGATCGGATTTGGATAGGCATATCCCAAACGAAAGCTCATTTGCTTGATTGCTCACGCGATCGCGAATCAGCAGAAATGGATCGAGCCCACTCTACACACATACACATCAGCGGCTCGCAGCAAACCCAAAGGACCCAACGGAAAGATTGGACTTGTGTAAATTGGACATCTTGTTATTTCCCTTTATTGAACTCTTCACTTCAAACTAGTTTAGGCATTTTGGGAATTCATGTTCGACGAAAATAGGAGGACACTTTTAGTTAGGATCTTAGTCGTAGTTTTCCTTTCATCTTTCTCCTTTTTTCTTGAGTCTGGATATTGCAACTGGCGGACGAAAGAGAGCAATGGCATCAAAAATTTCGAATCCTCCCCGGAACCGGCTGATCGATGGATCGAAGGCCTGCCTGATTACATTCACCCACCCTCACCGTCCTACCTCCTCCACACAACCACTCACACAATCCTCTTCCATTACTATATTACGAACATCACGAGCCTCATGACCAAACACATAAGATACCTCTCAGCGCACATACGCTCAACAATTTCCTTCTTTGCATCCATGTCGTACCAGTACCACTACAAATATCAAAACACGATTCTCACGAACCAAAACCAAACCCACACACCGCCGCAACACAACCGGCACATTTCCTTGAATTCTCATTGCTCACTATCAAACGAAGCGAAGGGAATCACGAAGGAGCGGGGTTACGTTGTAATGATCACGAACGAACTAATGCTTGCATAATTTTTTTCTGTCATTCCATCAGGCGTGGATCACTGTCGATGACGAAACGATTCTCGCTTTTCTATCACAAACAGGCGGTGGGAGCTGTGTATTTACGATGGAATGGAAATGGGATGATTGGATTGGGGGTTGTATTTAGTGGACTACTACTGGTGGGGTAGGATGAGTGATGAGGCTGAAGTCGTAGTAGATACTGCACAGCATTGCTCAGCATGGGCAAGGAAATACTACTCTATTTTTCTGTCGCTGTCCAGGCGATGGATACATCACCACACTTAAGTCTCTTGACTCGCTATGATGCTTTGATATGTGAAAATTTTAAACGGTGAAGAATACTTTCTGCTGCTTGCTCTGCAATGCTCAGACTAACTTCTGTCCAAGAGCCTCTGATTGCTCTAACGGTACAAGTAGACCCACAATGTCAAGTGACGGTGAAGTATCCCTCTCCACTGTCACGTAGACTTGTCAAGTAGTCAGCCACTGCATCATCACCTCCAATCTCGAATTTTCAAATATCAAGTTTCACATTCCTCCTTCTAAACAAACGGTGAGGCCTAACCATCTCAAACCTTCCATTATGATTCACACCTCGCTGTCTAGTCCAATCTACGATAACCATCTTCTCGCTTGCCAAGTACAGTACAACCACCTACGTATGTATGAAGAAGATACTAAAAACAGCTTGTCCGTCTACCAAGCACCTACGTAGTCATGTATGTACCTATGTACCTGCTTGGTCCACACACACCAGACACACACACAGGGCATTCACACCTACACACCTATCTACCATCAAACCTAGTTCAGGCTCAAGAAGCGGATCTAATCTAGAGTCTAGACCACGTCTACATCAAAAGTGTAGCACAAACCAGTTTCTGCTCCCTGCTCTCTTACTAGTATCCAAGACACCGCACGCACAAGACAGTTCCAAGCTCTGCCTTACTCCTCCTTCCTTCCAGGATCCCACCCAACCCTCAACCACACGCCCTCAAACAGCGAACGAATCGGCAAGCCGTAGAAATGTGGGCTGACCACCCACATTACACCCCCCTCAATCTCGCCAGCCCATCCAGGAACAGATACCAAAAACAGAAGAATGGCACTTGCCAACACATCAATCACGTGATGCACCTCATCATCCCTTCCTCCCAAGTCCCCTTCCATTCCTGCCCGTATAGGTAAATCTTGCTCATCAGCTCACACATGATACTTGCTAGAGTCCGGACGGAGTTCAGTCTCCTACTCTAGGTTAGGTAGGTGGCTAGGTAGCAAATCAGACCAGTCAGAGGCCCTTGATGGGCGATGTGGTATATCACACACATTTGTGTTTGACAGGCTGAGATGGGATGCTAGATTAGATTGGGGGAGATAGATCGGCGTTGGTTGTCGTGACACCTTGTGGACGGTTGTATCATAGACGTAGCTTTGATACTGCTAGTATGTATCTATCTATGTACCGAGCTGTAACTTGCAGCTGTTCGTTCGATCTCGATCGAGTCTGAAGATCAGATCACTTCGTGTCGTGTTAAAAGTCTACACGCGACGTCAAGTCATGTCAGATCAACTACCGAGACATGAAAGCGTGCGTGTGAATGATATTGAATACGAATGTGTCTCAGCCATGTTAGATATCATTTTTTTCGTTATACATCTCTGGCTAGGGATATTGTCGGAGCTGTTTTGTGCTGAGCTGAATTAGAGGAACAAAACCAGCAGACGAGAGTAACGCGGCTGAATAAAGCCTGACCAAGTCCAAGCCTTCGAATCCTTCTCCGCTTCGCCTTGCCTTGTACTCCCATCCCAGCATCGATCGATCAATCGTATTTCCCATACCCAGTCAAAGATCCAGCCGGTTCTGTTCAGGCCAGCCGAACAACTTTGAATCTCGTGCTGAAATTCAGAAATTGGAAGTGAAAACTTAGCCCCACAAATCCATTACGCGAGCTTGTAGAGAATAACACTGGCCAGAAAGTTTCACTTCTCATTTCTTCCCCGTATAGTCGGGGTTGTACTTCTCCTTCCAGATCCTGTTCATTGCCCAGTTAGTGAGCTCAAATAAGATCCAGATGCTGGTAATTTTGGCTTGGGGTACTTTAGGTTCCTAGGAGTGTTGGGTCGAGGAGGAGGCCGTGACCGCTGAGCCTATCGGCGTCGGTTCGCAGAAGTCATCTGGAACGAAGAGCTGCACGGGATGGCCACCGGGCCGCGGCGCTGCAGCTACTATATGCATGTAACGCACATGCAGACCCAGCATGACAGTGTCGCTCTCCCATACAGAGAACTCTGTTTCTCCAAGCCCGCCAGCCAGGAACAAAAGTTCGCAGAGAAAAGTGATGGCTGATTTCTTGGGCGTGGGCGACGAATGAAATTGTTTGACATACCATGTATTGCCTAACGTCTTGCTGCCTCCGGCTTCCGCGAGCCTGTAGTATTTTGCTGCTGCGAACTGTACCAGTTAGCCCTGCGTGGTTATGGATGGTTCATAGTGTGCATGGGGAATAGACATGTGAGGGAAGCCTCATTGCTGCCCAAATGCAGTCAGCATAGGGGGAAGCCCGCATGCAACGCAGCCGCAAGCCACACTGGAGAACTGCGAGGCTGACGCTCCCAATGGCTATGAGTCCATGAAGCTATTCGGAAGGTTCGGTAGCGGGTAGTAAGTAAAGGAGAATAATTAAATTTAAACGTACCTTGTCTTTCTTGCAGCCGAAGCCTTCGACGTAACACCATGCAACTTCATTCATAGCATCTATTCCGTATCGTTAGATCATGTTTCGGCGAGATCAGGCCTGAATGCACTTACCAGTGTCGCCTAGATTCGCAGCGGTTTCGTAATACTGGCCCCCAACGTGTCAGTCTAAATCTTTGCGCGGGTTAATCCCCCATCCGCTTCTCATGGCCTCACCTGTTTAGCTGCAAATTTGTCAACTTGCACTCCCCATCCATGACGGAAGCAATTCGCCAGCTCGAAAATGGCGAGTACAAGCTCCCCCTTGGCCGCGCCGCCTTTTTTCATGCCCGCTTGTAGCGCTTGATCCTCAATGGATGCTGCATTTGATGCAGCTGCCGAGAGATATTTCACAGCTTCTGCTGGATCTGGAGTGCAACCCCACCCGTGCCTAAAAGTTGAGACATCAGAATCGCTTTGTGAATTGGGTCTGAGTAGCTGCTCTTGAAGCAAAATAGACAGCCGCCCATGAGAGATCTCAATTTCCACACAAAGGAACCAATTGAACATACCGCAAAGCAAGCCCATACATGACCTGACTCAAAGCATTGTTCTCCCCATTCGGGTCCGCCAACCGCCCAAACATCTGCGTAGAAGTCTCCAACTCGCTCGCCTCATGAAGCCTTATGGCCTCCTGGATATTATCGTCTGCCTGTTTCGTCGACACCACAGCTTTTTCTCTGGACCCTCCACTTATATCCAAGTCTTGAAATGAGCCTAGATCTGTCGTAGAACCTCCCACTGGCGTTGTAGGTCTACTCCTTGACTGTTCATTCTTCCTGGCCAGCATCGTTGCCCGCTTCTCCCACAACGACTCGCGCGCTTCCCCATCTTCTCCCTCTGGCACATGTATCTCTGGCAGATCGCTAGGCACACTCTCGGAAGTTGGTTCGCTCTTTTTGAAGTGCAGCCTTTGCGACAGGCGCTTGGAGTTCGCATTCTTCGATTTGGAGGACGAGGCTGAAGCTTGGGAATTGACCGAAGCGCTGCGCGACCGGCCTTTGAAGAGCCTGCTGGTCCTGGACTCGGTCGGCCCATCGATGAAAGATGGCGGAGATGAGGAATCTCGCGAAGAGAAGGTTGGTGGGCTGATTATTTCTTGCGTGTGCGTGTCGGATCGCATGAACGTGAAGGTCGGAGGCTCGAACTCTGGAGTTGGAGATGGCGTATCGCGCTGCTGCTCGACCTTTTCCTTCTTCTTAAGAATATCTCTGAGAGGCATTTTGGCGCGTGGTAGATTCCTTGGTTGCGTGAAATTGTGAGCTTTTGAAATTGAGGGGTTGTTGAAGTGGAGTGTTTGTCAGGTAACCTCGTGAGATTTGCAATAAGCAAAGACAAAGAATGGTAAAAGCAATCACTCTTCTCTTTGCAACTTCGTTGTGACTTAGGATATCCGTAAGGTTGCTTTGCAACAGCGCAAGCATGTATATAGACGTCGCATCTGGATTCAGGCGTCTTTACGTTGAGTTGGTAGCGGTTGCTGATCTTGGGTTTGAGCCGTGGAGAGGCTTAGATCTAGAAGGCGGCGGGCGCAGCGTCGAGCTCTCCCCTGTATAGTACTTCGACGCGCCGTGTGAGATTATAATAGGGTCTTTGTGCCGCGAATGAGTTGCTTATTTATGGAAAGTGGTACTGCATTGGGAGAACTGTACGATTTGTGGGCTTTGTTCATGCTTCTTAGTCAAATGCGTTTGAGGTTACGACGTCTCGACCCCGCCCCCTATTCATATCCGAGACCTTCGCTACGAAGGTAAATATCAGCGACAAGTAATCATGAGGAAATCACAGGCATCACGATATATGTATACAGCCGCATAAGAAAGTACTGGTTGATTATCTTCCTTTTACTTCTAACTGAAGTCCCAGAGGTTTACCAACAAGCGATCGTGCATTTCAGATGAAGCATCCTGCTTCATGAAAATCTTCTTGGGTATCTCAAACTCAACAACGGGCATCTTCTTAACGTCCTTCACATATTCTGACTCTAGCATCTAAATGACTGTTAGCCGAAATCCTGGATAGCGAAGCTGGAACTTACACTGCCATACGAATGGTCCAAGAAATCTTCCATATTGTAGGATTGCTTGGTGAATTGCTCGGATATGATCTTGGCCAAGGTAGCAACGTTAGGGTGATAATGCGACTGGAGGGTCACAATCTCCCACAGGCTGCTCTCGATGGCCTTTGTCTCCATCGGGTCTTCTTCCTCCATCAGAAATGGGTCATCCATCCCTTCTTTCTCCAAGAGCTCTTTCGCCTCTGTACCCCGGGTCTCTCGATGTATCATGAACGTACACATAGGATGCTTCTTCAAGATGTTGTAAATCCATGGCACAACCGTCACAACAGCAGCTGGTGGCGCGTTAAGCGTCAATCTTGAGAGTCTTTTGACGAAGCTAGCAACAAGGACAGCCGGAAGATGAGTAGAACCTAAAAATGTCTCAAGAAGTCGAAAGAACCTTGAGCGATGCTTGGAATGTAGGATCTCAGAGTCCAAGAGAGAATAAAGCTTTCGGTAGAATGAAGGGTAGTCGAGATTCTTCTCTTGAAGCAGATAGAACACTCCAGACAGGGCGAGGAGCGAAGTTGATCCGCCAGCATTGTACGAATCCGTCAGAAAATCCATCAAAAGCTCTGGCTTCATAAACCAAGGCGCAATTGATTTGACCATGAGTCCTAGTATAGACTTTCTTTGTTCCTTGTCCATCTCCAGGTTCATCAAGGATAACCAAGCATTTTGCGCGCGCTTCTTGTGTTGTGTAAGAGAGTACAAGGCGTGTGAAGTTTTCTTTGGCGCTGGAACCCAAAAATCTTCCAGTTCTTCTTTTGATTCTGGGACGGATTCAATAGCAGTAAGCATCTGAACAGCGTTTTCAAAAAATGCTTGCGGCTCGGCTTCAGCCAAAACTTTCCTATGCTGCTGTCAGAACAGTACTTTGGAAGTGGGACAAGAACTAACTCAAGAGCCTCTAGAGTATAGAATCGAATATCGTCGTATTCCTCGACATACGTCTCACTAAATTCCTCTCTTACACTGCCATCATTTTTTGGATCAAGAAATACCCGTACCATGTCCGTAAGAAATGTAGTCGGGAAGCTATATTCCTGGCCTCGGAAGTGCTGCCCTTCAGTCTTAAGCAACCGCATACACAGATCCAACACTGTTGAAGAAACCCCTTCCTCTCCAAGCAGTAACAGTAGACCCGCCTTGTATTCGGAGTATCGTTCTTTCAACCATTTGATCACCACAGCATCCTTCTCAGTTGTGCCTTGCTTCCTAACCATATCTCCAGATACCATCAATGAAGTGAAGACTCGACATAGCGAAATGGCTGCAACCACTGAATCATCTGCCTCATCTCCTTCTGCTTCCAGTATCTGGATCAATTTTGTTATGTTGTTGTAGTTTTTCTTTGATTTGAGAATTTCGTCTGCAAGCAGTATAATTTGCGCCTGGCTGTCTTCCTCCTCACTGCTCTCAGAACTCTCGGATCGCGCTCGTTTCGACGGTCCTTTTTCCGAGGAAGTCCTCTTCCTTTTGACGGACTGGCTGAGTCCACTGGTAGGTGTTGGCATATTGGCAATGTCGCGAGTGCGAAACTTCTTCGAACCTCAGAAACTTGGGACAAAATATGTTGCTACCGCCGAGTTGAGGCTACTTTTTAAAGTGGGTCTACAGATCACGTGGACCAAAGCTCAACCGACAGCCGCTCCAATTCTTCACTCCCTACAAGCACATCGCGAAGCTCGACAGCATCTCCCCTCATCTCACAATGGCATCACGTTTGGCAAGAAGCGCTGCAGGTATGTAATTGAATCCCCAGACGATGGTTTTGAAGCAATTGGAGCTTGGATGGCTGACTGGCGACTCCTCCAGGCGCCGCTCGTCTTCGACCAGCTTTCTCTCCCCGTACCCTCCCGGCCCTCACCACCTCTCTCACCAGCTATCGATCGTCCTCGACCGTTCCAGCAGAGGACCCAAAGAAGAAGGCACAATCGATCCTTGATTCGCTGCCAGGTAACTCTTTGATCTCCAAGACCGCGATCCTTTCGTCCTCGGCCGGTGCCGCGATCTACGCCATCAGCAACGAATACTATGTTGTGAACGAGGAGACAGTTGTTGCGCTCTGCTTGTTGAGCATCTGGGGTGCCGTGTTCAAGTATGGTGGACCAATGTACAAGGAGTGGGCGGATGGACAGGTCAACAAGATCAAGGGCATCCTGAACGCCGCTCGTGCCGACCACACCGAGGCCGTCAAGACCAGAATTGAGAGCGTGCAACAATTAGGAAGCGTTGTTGATGTTACCAAGACCCTCTTCGAAGTTTCCAAGGTTTGTGGATGATGGAATAATAGCACGCGGATGGCAACTTACAATTGGCAGGAAACCGCTCAACTCGAGGCAAAGGCATACGAGCTCGAGCAAACTACCGCTCTTGCTGCTGAGGCTAAGGCTGTTCTCGACTCGTGGGTTAGATATGAGGGACAAGTGAAGATCCGCCAACAGAAGGAACTCTCGGAGTCTGTTATTGCCAAGATCCAGAAGGAGCTTGAGAACCCCAAAGTCCTTCAACAAATCTTGCAACAGAGCGTAGCAGATGTTGAGAGTAAGTCATATTCATAAGTTGGAGCTAGAATTGCGCTAATATGACATTTCAGAGATCATTTCGTCCAAGGCACAATAGATTGGTGATGGGATCCGAGCGGAAACAGATTTCCTTTGTTACCCATGTTGTTTATAAACCTCCTGTGCCATAGTAACCCCTCAAGCATCAATTCCCAATAATCACATCCTCGTACCGTCAGTGATGATATTCCGAATCTGGCGATACCAAGCATTGTGAATGGCCATCCAGGCGAATAACATTTCATTACAGTCAGTGTCAAGAAAGATCTGGCTGCTACCAATCAAGCACATTCAAACCAGTTCGATATTTCAGGACCTCTCCCTGCTCGAGTATTGCCCATACTTAGGCCATATAAGTGTTGTCATCACGCCCTTCTGTTTCTCTGATCATTTCCCGTGTGGAAGGCTGGAAGCCACTATGAAATGTCTTCACTATATCCTTGCGTTTATGCCACTTCTGGATCGTCAGTACAGAAGCCTATCGACAGGCTGCGCCAGCGCGACCCTCTTGTTATTGACTACATCAAATTCCAGGGATCTGAGATACACCAATGTCTCTTGGCCTTGCCCGCCCAGCCATGATGATCTCGTTTGCGAAGGCCGGGTCAGTAGCAAGTCATTCATCTGCGTATCTTAAGGTCGTATCCATTGTGGAGAGAATAGTCCAAAGATGAGCCAAAGGCTTTGAATCGATGTGTTAGTTCCCCATGTGAAGTTGCCCGCAGTTTTAAAGTAGGCTCAATTCTCATCTGCCGTTGCCTGATTGGTGAGCAGAAGGTCGGAGGGAGGAAACATGCCGGGGTACGTCGCAAGCGAGATAACTAGTTTTGATATTGGCATCTTGCTTCACTTCTTCCTCATTACAACACAAACTGAACAGCTGTCAGTGCCACTAAAAGCAAACGAGATGTCTGTATGATCCTACTCAAGAGGACATACATATCTGTAGTAATTCTTCACTTCAGCCGTGGAATCTCACTCCCAATATATTTCATCTACTTACGTGGACACTCGTTTGCTCGTCTCCGAATCTTGTTTCCGAACTGCCATGGCTTCCCTCTCGAAGAGTTATTTGGACCTGGTGAATGACTGCGATAGGTATCTAATGCATACTTCTGAACAACTCAAATTGCTGACTATATATTCAAGCCTTCCCTACGATGAACCACTCCAGGCTCCACGCGAGCATTGGTCCACTCTCTACCGATTCTTCCTACCCGAAGACTCTCGCCCTCATGGTCTCATGCTCCCCGAGATAGTCAAGAAGATGCCCTGGACCTCCGATTTCCACGTCGACCACACAGCTCGAGCCGTTCACCTCAAGCCAGAAGACACGACCAGCGATCTCTCAACCTCGTGTACCAACGCCTTCTCCAAGCTTATCCAAAGAAGCATCGATCAGGATAACTTCATTGTCATCCACAAGAGGCATAGTGAGCATTACCCCATCGTCGGATACAAGCACCCTGTCAAGTTTGAGCGATATGCTGGCAATCTGTTCGGCTTTGTGTCACGTGGAGCGCATTTGACGGTCCATTCGAACACCAAAGACGGCATGAAGATCTGGGTTCCAAGACGCTCCGCTCATCTTTTCACCTACCCCAATTGCCTGGATACAACTGTTGCGGGTGGAGTACCGGCGGGTGAAGGGCCATTCGAGTGTATCGTTCGCGAAGCAGACGAGGAGGCTTCGCTGGCAGAGGATTTGGTTCGCAGGGAGGCGAAGGCATGTGGCTGTATCACATATGTCGGTCTTACAGATCCAAGAGGAAACGGCGAACAAGGTCTACTCTCCAGCGATCTGATCTACGTCTACGATTTAGAGCTGCCCGAAGGTGTTGGCTGTCGCCAGAATGACGACGAGGTCAAGGAGTTTCATCTGATGAGCATCGAGGAAGTGAAGCAGGGACTGAGAGCTGGGGAATTCAAGACGAATAGTGCTTTAGTCATGATTGATTTCTTCATTCGTCATGGCATCATCAAGTCTGAGGAAGAGAAGCATTACACGGAGATTATGGCTCGACTTCATCGCAAGTTGCCGCTTCCTACAGCTGCAGAGTGAAATATGACGATCTTGCTTGAGTGTGGCTTCTTAGACTATTAGAATCGGGAATCAAATCCAGAATCGGAACTAGCACTAGTGTTCCTCGAATGTTTCTTTCGAGGCAATTGAGACTTCGAAGACACGGTCTGCTCCTTGTCGTCTTCAGAGTCATCTCTAGCTAGCGGGACAAAGTGCTTGCTCCATATCCAGCCTACACGATTCGATGGATCGTCTTGACTTTTGGCTAGCCATAGTTCACCTTTCTCGGCAATTACATCGAATATCTGTAACTCTATGAGCAAGGAATCATCACATGCACGGGAGAGTCTTGGCACTTACTTCGCCTGCTTGATATAAAAGATAAGGGTAGCCTGCTTCTCTTACACTGCGAGAAATGTTGAATTCAAATAGACTGGCAGCGATATAGAGAATTTTAAAATCAGGGGTGACATTAGAAACAGCAGAATTAGAGCCACCGGGTATTTCGTCGTCCATCGGCATCGCTGACGAAAATGGGTTTCGATAGAATGAGTCTGGTGAAGACTGTCGATCAGCATCAGGACGATCTTGCCGGTCGTTGAAGTCCTTTTCAAAGTCCAGTTCGCCCAATTGAAAATCTGCCTTTGCTAGATCTGGTAATGTCCGCTTTTGACCATTATCTGACTTCAGCCTCGGGATCCTTGATGTAGCCTGAGCAGAAGCTGATGCTCCGCTGGTTTTAAGCTCGAAGGATGAGTCGTCCTTCTGTACGTCATTTATCTCTCTGGGCTCAGCTGTACTTGAATCGCTTGTGACTGGGATCTGGGGTATTTCCGAATTGATTTCCGTTGATGGTATGTCGCCTGGATTTAGTGGGGCAATCAACTCTAGAGATTGGACCTTCGAGGCAATTTGTAGAAGAGTTCCTTCATACGCGGACGAAGAGAGCAAGATCGGCTCCGAGATGTCTGTCTTCCTCAGAGCTCTCCTGCTGACCGTGGGGTTTCGACCAAGTAGACGAAGTCCTTTGGGCAGAGTTATTGTTTCCACGGCACTGCCCGCTTGAGTTGTGAGCGTTAGCTTGGGCCCAGACTGCGTCAGTCTCGACCTGATCTGAGATGCCCAACTTTCCGACACACTTCTCTTGTGCTTTCGTGAATTTGAGGTCGGAGTGGCAAGTAAACCTTCAATTTCTGCACCGCCAAATGAGTAGAGATTGCTGTTGTGCAGATCCGATTCGAAGATAGGGAGGGCTTGCACGGCAATGTTTGATATCTGCGACAAGCTTAGTGAAGAGAGAACCGACCAGGACTGCGTCAGCTGAGTGGATGAAGCTATCGAGAAGGGCCGTGTTGCATGTGCTTTCGCCCGCTTATAGACCCATGAGGTCTGTAGGTCATTTTCAAACGTGTAGCCGAGAGCAGGGTGTACATCCGGGTTGGTAGACGCCATGACCGTGGCATCGCGAACAATCCCCTGGTTGAGAAGGGATGCAGAATCACTACCGCCAACTTCAATAGACCGCGCCATCATTCGTTCCATCCTAGCCAGTCTTTCTGACATCTCCAGATTACCTTGTACCCACAGAGTTTTCAGCTCCCCAACAGCGGTCTGAGCAGCAAAGGTAGATTTACTTTAATGCCATGTTATTTTCATGCAGCAAACTAGGCATTAAGAAATTGCAAGACTTGCGACTTACTTCGTCAAAATACTAATCATCAAGATCAACGATGATTTGCCCTTCTCAAGTCTCTGCAGATACCCCTTCAGCTCGTCTGCTCTGGATAACCACCTTACGCTATCCAGCCAGCCAAGCTTTTGATCAGCGTCCAATCCTTCAACACACTTTCCCAGATCCGAGAAAGCCTTCACGAGATCTGTCAATGTCGAGGCGATTTCTTCGAACATAATCATGGCAGCTCGTTCCCGATCGATCTTGGCCTGATTGAGAAGCAGTAATTGTACGTGCTGCACAACGGGTCGCAGGGTGTCAACTGTCGACTTGACATCGTTTATCTCGTTGGATCCGCTCTTCTTGGTTGAGACCAATTTCGAAATCGCAGCTGAAGTCATCTGAGCTGCCGTCAACAAGCCTGCTATCGAGGCGGCTACCGAGAGAGGGTCCGACATCTCCACGAATTCAGGACGTGTATCGTTTTGACTGGCGACTCAAGTGTGTTGCTAGAAGTTCTTATACTCCACAAGGTTCGCGACTCTGGGAGATGCATATAAGACTTCCAAGGAGGAATGGGGGTTGCAAGTTGACCAGGCTGAGCAGAAGTATCTGGCGGCTCAGCCCCAAGTCACGGGAGTGGCTTTCCAGCCACCAAACAGGGGCTTGAGACATGTAGAGAATAGCAAGCGCGAAAGAAGTTCGTCAAATCCCATGCCTTGCCTCCACCTTACGAAAGAGTCACTTCAATTGTCTAAAGACAAGCGCATGATAAGCTGTTGACATTTTCGGCAAAAAGGTGCCGAACAACGAAGTAGGGATGAGGGCATATTATTGCTCAACGACACCGATTACAATGATTCTAGCAAGAAAAGGAATCTTTAGTAGGAGAGGACCTACCAAGCCCACCATTGACGAAACTGTACAATAGTTCAAGGCGAACATCCTGCTCCATAAATCCGCAGCCAAGTAATCGAAGATGGATTGGATTAGGCATATCATTGGCTTCAATGATGTCTAACGAAAGTCCGAAAAACAAGCCGAGAACGACCCAAAATCAAATTCAGCACTTCTCGATGATGGCAGTCAAGAATGGCCACCGAAGTCGAGGACTCGAGAAAGATCGCTTGATACTTCACCCAGCTCCCAACTTGCCTTCTGCAGCTAGAAGACTGGTTTTGAAATCTCGTTTTCAAGGGCAGATACCCATTTTTCGAACCACACAATCGACGAGAAATGAGCACTGGAACTCATAATATAAACGGAGTTCTTTGCTTGGAGATCATATCATCCATTGGGTATTGTTTTCCGTAACCTTTTGCACTCCAAAGCACCATGCTGCCTTCCTCCCTGTACTCCCCGCCATATGATGTATGCATGATAGGAGCATATGTCTCCCACACGATGTGCGATTCGCTTGAGGCTTCGTCCGTTTTCGAACAAGCCGAAGAAATATCGGGCTGAAAACGCCCGTTGGCAACAAGGTTGCATGCGCTCGTCCTCTCGTGATTCGTAACGAGAACATCTCTCTCCATTCCCCAGTCGCAGTCCACAGCACCAAGTCCGTCATCATTTACCTTTGGTAGCCTGCTGCGCAGCCTCTCTTCGGGTGGCTAGAAGAAGATATCAGCTCTTGCTCAAGGGCAGGTACACGTGCGGGGTAAATACCATCCTCCAAAAGCGCCGTATCTACTGCACCGCCTGGCAGATGCACATATCTGACTACACTGCCTCTAATGAAGACATTCTTGACGGAAGACTAGAGCTACCATCAGCAATTGCCCCACTTCAAGCCCATCTCGCAGCCTCAAAAACCTCCTCCTGCCACATGGAAACACTGACCAGATGCGGATACTTCAGCTCCTCTACCACCGAGATATCATCGAGCTTAATGTTGAGGTATTGGTCCACCGATTTTAAGGTTCCGCGGATTTGGATGTCGTTCTTGAGCTCGACGGTGACCTCGTGGTCGACAAGAGTCTTGAAGAAGCTACTCGCACGCGACAAATTAGCAATGTCGCAAGAATGACGTGCTCGGAGTCATGTCGGGGCGTATGTACCTGAAAAATAGCATCTTGGCTGTCGAGACGCGATATCAGGGACAGGAACCGGGGTTGTTGTTGTGTGATGTCGAATTAGAGAACGAGGGTTGAAGTTGATCGTAAGGCAGACATGAGGCAGAAAGATCCGAATGTTCGGGATTTTGGACCAACCCCACCTCGCACCAATGACAAAAACGAAGGATGTACAAAGTCCCTTGTCCTTGGTAGCAGCTATCCGTGTATTACTGGACTATCAACAAGAAACTACTCAAATCGAATGGCATCGATATACCCAACCTTATTCTGCGAGACGTTGAAGAGGTCCACGAATTTGGTCCAACTTAACCCAACCACCAATACGGCCAGCTCCCGTCATGTTGACACATTCATACCTCGGGTCTTATGAGCTCATCACCTCTTCCTCTGAGATCACAGAGAAGATACTCATGATAGCGCATTGCGCTGGTTGACGTCTGGAAGCGTTATTACATGGCTAGAGGCACTGTTGAACAGCTCCGACAGCCAGCCCAATCGGCGGAATTACCACGCTATGGGTCTCAAATCTGCAGAGATCATAGGGAAATCACCTTTCATTCATCCATCATCTTTGGATATTCGATCTTGCTGTGCACGTTGTTAGACGGAACGATCGATGTATTCTCGCTATCTTTGCTATCCAGCGGGTAACTTCTCATCTTGTCTGAGAGTATTCAATCGCAGGAAGCTACAGGCTTGGACGGCGGGACAAGATTCCAGCTAACCCACGAGTGACTGCAAGGCAGTGACATATGCCTCTATTGACACGGACGTTTCGTTCCCGGTCACATCACATTTTCGAAACTCTTATCATGCTGTTGAAGGACAGGGACAGGCTGAAGCCTCTGAAAAGGTCTCTTTGTAGCCATACTGGCCTACGCATATTTACTTCTGTACTTTCCGCACGTGCGGTCTGCCGGTCCTCCTCTGGCTTGTGGTTGTTACCGAAATCTCGCTTGGCTGCCATTAAATGCGAAATCTGGATGATTCATCTCTGGTATCACTTCTTTATGCTCTTACTGCTCTGCTACCTTTCTCTATAGCGAATTCAACATAACCATTATCAAGGCACTCCGTCTGCGTCTTCTAACTTCTAAGCTTACAAATTAAAATGATATGCAAGCTCGTCCATCACCAATTGTCCGAGCAGGAGGATTGTGACGCATCTTATGGTACTCAACGGCAATACAGAAGCGTCCTGCAGGTATCCGACCAGACATCAGAACTTTGAACCTGACCCGTTTCTGTCGGCAACTTGATGTTCGTGATACTCACATGCTGTTGGAATGTCACCATACAGGGCATGCCATTTCCACCGTCCTGGTCTGTGTATCACAGTATCAGGTCCTGTCCATATTCGGCCTCTACTGCCGCAGGTAGATCAGTTTCTAGCCACTTACCTGTGAATATCAAACCTGCAGATCAATTTTGTGTGCTTGTCGCACGGTCTACTTTCCTGGCACATGGTCTAGATCTGGTGTCCAGATAAGGTTGAAGGTTTGCACTGGTCAGGCTAAATCCTTCAAGCCTCGAAGTATGACCTGCATATCGGAGATCTTTGGAAAAAGGACGAGCAGTCTGGTGCAGACCGGCGACAGTGGTCTGAGCCTATCAAAAGACAGACGTTGGCAAAATTCGAAGCCCTGAGCGAAGCGGGAGCCCAGATGCATGGATTGTCTACGGATAAAACCCAATCATTTTAACTGCATATGCTAGGGGTCCTGTCCTCTCGCTCGTTCCTGTATTACTTCACATGCACTAACTTCTAATTCTGGTCAGAAGAAACAGTCAAAGGACGGCCAAAATCTGTCCGAGGTTTGCTATATCTTATCTGCTTTCCTCTAGGTTGACATTGGTGTAAGTGGGGTTACACCGGCTCTCAGTCACGAACTTGCCTTGTTAGAATGCACAGCATTAGTTCGACTTCCTCTTTACAAATATCTAAAGCGCAATATATTCCGTAGAGCTCCAGTAGTTATGGCAGCCGCTGATGTTGAAGCTCCGCCCACAGAGACGTCTGCCTTGCCAGACTACCTCCTTGATCCCAATGCCACATTGAAGGACGAATCCGCAGAATGGAGATATGGAAAAGCTCCAGACTACTCCAATACTCGCAAGGTCTACGAACAAAGTAAGTACAACTCTCCTGATGTCCAACGATACCCATTTCGAAGTGTAAACCAATAATCCTCTTCAGCCAAAACCCAAAACCACACCGCAGCCTCTCTTCCTAATCTCGTCGAGAACCTCGTCAAGAACTGGGAAGTGGAAGCCAGTTTCAAGCCTGACATCTCCGACTGGCGCACCATCGACCATGCCAACTACACATTCTCCATCAACGGTGGTCCACCCCAAAGCGCAGAGCACATGCTGGAAGTCGGCACGTACAACGCGATCATCACATCCAACGAGTTCTACGACCCTGAAAAGTCGGATTTGGCTAGTAGCCACAAGACGTTCAAGAGGATGATGCCAACTTTTGCGTGGGAGGTGCTCGAGGTTTACAGTGGGCCACCGGTGGTTGCATTCAAGTGGAGACATTGGGGTATTATGAAGAATGATTACGTCGGGATCAATGAGTAAGTCTCGTACTGGACTCCTTCCAAAGTCCGCCAATCGCTGGCCGTACTGATATATGATCAGTAAAGGTAAAAAGGTCACCGCTAAAGCCCACGGCGGAGCAATCGACATTCAAGGTATTACAGTCGCTAAAGTCGTCGACAAAGTCCGCCTGCAAAGCGTGGAGACATGGTTCGATCCTATGGAGATGTTCCGGCAGATCGCGCCTACTGGAGAGGTGACGAAGACTGCCATCAATGCTAAGCCGGGCGAATATGTAGCGACACTGTTGTATGGTGCAGGGATGGGCTCTGTTGAGGAGGAGCAGTATTCGGCGAGTTCGGTTGCGACAGTAGCTGCACAAGAGGATGTGAGAGACGCAATATCCGCTGCTTGTCCTTTGTTGTCGGGCAGGTAAGATAAAATCGAGACTAGATGTAGTTGACTTGGTTTTTTGTTCTGTTCTTCAGCTGCTCTGCAAACAACTGTCAAATTGAAGGCTCTTGTTCTATGCTTTACTTCTGAGTGATCTTCTGCTGGAGGTCGCCCATTCTTACACCAGTGAAATATTTCCTCGATAGCCGAATCTATGATTGTGTGCTCTCTCGATTATGGATGTAAAAGCTATGCTCGCGTTCGATCCCAACCTGCCCTGACTTTATCGAGCAATTCCCTCATGGGAGAAAAGCCAGGATCGATAACAGTATCATGGCCTGCGCCAGCAATCTCGCTGATCTTCACCTCAATGCCTTCGCCACAATTTTCCTGTTTAATACACTCTTTGAAATAGTTCATACCCTTTGTACCAATCATCGAATCACTCCCCTCCCCAAACACCACGTCAAGCTGTAACCTCTGCCCAGTCTTCTTCGATCGTTCCTCCCACTCAACTTTCAACTTCAGGACGAATGTCGGATAGACCTCACATCGGTCCCAGCTAGTACCTGGTCCATTCTTCAAGCAGAGTCTCGCCTCATCATTGCCGCCTGAAGTATTCTCTTCGAAGAGGAACTTGCCCATATTCTTCGCGACTGCCGTTTGAACGGCTGAGCTAACACCATAGTTTCCCTTGGCCAACTTCTCTTCGCTCTCTCGTGATTTTGCCTGTCTCTGGTCATTCTTGAAGAGGTTGGTAATATTGTCGAAGACGGTAGAGCTTGCTTGGAAGGAAGGGACGCCCATGGTGACTACGCCACCAATGATGCTGTTCCAATTGTTGAGGAGGGAATCGGGCAGTGCAGCAGCTAATTTGAGGGTTGTGTCACCAGAGATTGATTGATGAACCCATGGCGAGAAGAGTGTAAGTATGGGGTTTGTTGGGTAGAGCAAATCGGGATGGTGAGCGATAAGGTTTAAGGCGTAGATGGTTCCAGCGCTCTGTGAAGCTAGGGCGATGTGTTGGATTCTCAGGTGAGCAAGCAAAGAAATGACGGTCTCGAGAAATATCGAGAGTCTTTGCGATACTGGAACAGGAGTTGAGCCTCCGAAGCCCGGTCTACAAAGCATCAGAATGTTACCAGCCAGAAAGCGCAACGACGGAATGGGCTGGTCATATCACACATTCTCTCACACAGAAACTCAATATTGTGTGGAGTTCGGATTCTGCTTACCTATCGATCATTAGTATTCTGACGCCCCTCTGATTCGCGATCCAGTCCTGTATGACGCTCAGGTATCGTGAGCCAAACATCCCACCACAATACAGGACTGTAGGAGCATCCTCTTCGAAATCTGGCCCAGCAAATCCGTACGAGACTTTCAAAGCTTCATGAGTACTCGTTGCTGGAAGAGTGAATAAGCGATGGAACTTCCTCTGTGAGATAATTTCATTTGCTTGTTCCTCAGCATTGAGACTCGCCTCTTCTGCTGGTGGTGGGTGAGGAACAGCTGCTGGTACTTGTGCATCCATGTCTGTGTTGTCAAACGAGAATATTGAGAATGGACGATCGCGGATGAGGCTTATCAAAACTGAAACCTTTGCAAGGATTTCGAATTGTTGCCTTGACGAGATGGAAATTGCAGCTGAAGGTGTTGCACGAAAGAGTCGAAGAAAGTTGGCACACGAAGTTTGAGTGGAGCGAGCCAATTGGAGAGAAGGTACGAATGAGCCAATCGCGACTGCCGTCGCAACTTACATAATTTTCTCGACGAAAGCCCCGTGAGGAAGCCGCCAAAAAGTGGATGGAAATTATTCTCTTCATTTGAGAACTCCTTTGAGGACGAGCTTGTCGACTATTTATTTTCTTTTCCAGATCATGTTTCAATGATCCCCTTATTTTTCTTTGTGCCCCCAGACGCCTCAACTCCTTGCCATGCAATTTCCACTGAACCAAAGTGATCAAACAAGGAGGACACTGAGAAGATTAGCTTACTGATCGAGCCTCATCATCAGGATTATACTTACGCATTTACGCATCCATCGTTCTCGCAGTTATTACTGTGAGCTTCGGTCAGCTTCGGTTCTCTAAACATACAGATCCTGGAGGCGATCAAGACAGGCTTGGACTGGTAAGTCATGCCAGTAGAAGGATGCTGTCAAAATACTCCAGTATTTGCTTACGTGATTTGTGCCCATTTACCCCAAACGACCTTTCCTCCAGCTGTCACCATACCCAACTCACTGACATTGACTTCGATGATCGTTCCTTTGGTCAAAACACCGAGTTGAGTATACATGGGATTTTGCGGGTTCTTCTTGACCTGGTGGGGATTAGCATCGCCGCAGATTGTATAGCGAGCATTCTAGCTTACAGAGATAATAGGCAATTGAACAGTAACGCCCAATTCTGGATGTGTGACATTGCACTTTTTGTATCTGAGACCCATAGGTCTGATGAATCGCTCGTACTTGACAGGACGTCTGGTAAAGTCTGGAATACTGTTAGCAATCTGTCAAAGGTTGTCAAAATGAGGTATATGTACCTGGTCCGACAAAGGTAGGCTTGGTGATCATTCTCTTCCATCCTTTCTTTGCCGTCTTCTTTCCGGTCTGGTGAATGTTCGTCAGCTGAAATTCTCCTTTTACGAAATTGACGAGTAACGTGAGGAAGCCCGTCGTATGCAGTCTCAGGATCGCCAGATACTGGCGAGCCAGTATATCAACCCCGGATGACCCGCCAACTGTAGCATGATCCTCCATGAGATTTATGCTCCGAGTTCCAGAACTCGAACCCGTATCGGAAGTAAAGAAATTTCTTCTACACACCTTCACCACCTTGAACATCTCCTGCTCTGAGATTCCCTTGACCTTAGGCAGAGGTACACTGAAACGGGCTGCCTTCTCAGATCGCTTGTTCTTGATAGCACTCGACAAGGCCTTCGCAGAAGTCGGATTCGAACGGTCGAGGAGATACTGGGGAAGTGGTGTGCTGCTTGGCTCGTTTGGTGCAGAAGACTTGACATTTCGCTCTTCGTGCGCCTTGATTTGCTTTTTCATCTGGATCTTTTCATGATGCCTCTTCTTCTGGTATAGCTTTGCCCTTAATCCCGTCAATTTCTGAGCATCCTCTGATGCTTTGTGACCCTCTCGTGCCGCCTTCTTGCGAGTTCTCTCCTCGTGATCGAGTCTTCTGCCGTGCAGCTTACGCCACCGGTCCATGTACCTGCAAACAATTTGTTAAGGAAGATCACTGTACATCAAAGACTGGAATACGTACTCATTCTGAGGCATGATGGGCGAATATTGCGGAGGAAGTTTGATGTGGGGGAGTGTTCCAAAATTGAAGCTGGTTGCGATATCCGATAAGATATTTTTTGAATTTAGGTTAGACACGTTTTGGGACTAGCCTCTCCTGACTAAGCACAAAATCATCTCAGAAGCTCTCGATATCTGAAGCTCTTCTTAGCATTAAGAGGGCAGGCATTTTACTCAGCCTCAAGATGCTCAGCAGAACAATCAGAAGGTCTCTCCTGGACACGGGGATACCCTCTTCCGCCCTCCCTCCGACTTTCCTGCTCCCAAATCGCGCTCGATATTTCCAAACCACTACACAACATGTCGAGTCTCCTGCGGCATCGTTCGAAGCCTCACAGCTACCTACTACAGTGTCGCGTGCACCTGTTTCGGTCCCTCCACGCGTCCTAACGAAGAGAACTGTTCCCCCGCCTCCAGCACCAATTGAGACTCCCCTCGCGCTCTCCGAATCAGTCAAAGAGCTTCTTCCGCTTCTAGCAACACAACCATCTCACTATGTGAGCGCACACATCCACGGCAAGCCATATCTCGTCACTGTTGGAGATATGGTGCGACTACCATTCCACATGCCAGGAGTCGTACCGGGGGATGTTCTACGGCTCAACAGAGCATCAAGTCTTGGATCTCGGGATTACACGCTGAAGGGAACACCATATGTTGATGAGCGGTTGTTCGAGTGCAGGGCAAGAGTTATGGGAGTGGAGGCAGAGCCGATGAGAATCAAGGAGAAGACGAAACGGAGGAATAGGAAGATCAAGACTGTGAGGAGCAAGCTAAAGTTCACGATCCTACGGATATCGGATTTGAAGATCAAGACTCTTGAGGAGATTGAGCAATGATCGGGGCGAGTTGAGTCGTCCTTGTATGGACGTGAAAGTAGTATGGGCAACCTTCGAGAATCCGGATCGGACTTTCGGAGCCTCTTGCTTAGCTATAAGCAGTGTATATTATGTATCATGCTGGGATTGGATGGAATGGCACTATCGAATGTACTGGGAAATTTCCAGCCACATTCATTCCCGAAGACCTGGGTTCATTCCGTGCAACGCATTGTCCTTGTGGCTGGAGCTGAGTTCAAAACTAAGGTAATTCTATTTGGGGAACCTTCTTCCCCCATCGTGTCTCATAAGTCTCTTGTCTCTGTGGCGTTTGCGGGTCTCGAGTTGCTCTTTCGGCTGCCAAGTATTCAGCCTCAAGCCTTACAGCACATCACGTCCGAAAAGCTGCATATTGGGCGTATTCCCGGCAGAGACTTTGATTTGATCAAAGCACAGTTTGGTTTGGTGATGTCCATATCTCGCCTAGGGCTACGCCTTGTTGAAAATATTGTCTTTAAACTGGCCTTGGTATTCAGAGGCGTTTACTATGACTTCTCCGTCTGCCCCATTGCTCCAAGTCCGAATCTGAATGATCTTCGATGTTTATGTGACTTTCAGCATGCAGAACTATTCCAACGATACTGGTCCGTCTGAAGTTCTTCCAACGTTTTGGCTCTGCCATCGCTAATTCTTTCAGGTCGGAAGTTCTACAAACCATTTTCAACCCGAGCTCCGGTCTTGATTTTCTTGTTACTTTGTACGCTTGGTCTCATTGTTCTATCAGAAGTCGCAGTCCGGCGATTACCTGCTCATGATGGAGTTGGACGGTTGGGCAAGGTTGCCGACCAGCTAAATCAAACACTCAACCTAAACATTGGGAGAGATTTCAAAAGGCAGGAGTGGAGTAAGTTCTACTTGATTCCCATCTCGCATAGATTCCTCGATGCTTCTTGATCCGGAGACTCGGTCGTTGACGCTCAATAGCAACACTGGATTCTACTGATATCATACTCGATGCCGTTCCATCGGTCACAGCGACACAAACAGACCCAGTCGCCGACCCAACACCTACAGAAACGTCCTCGTCTCAACAGCCTCAACAGACGGTCAGTGATGGGCAACTTGGATTAGGAGATGGTTCGCTGCCTGTACCACCACCAGACCCCGTCCCAGAGTCAGCACCGACTCCAGCGCCCGAAATACCTGCTGGTGGTGGAAACACGGATCTCAACACAGGTTTTGTGGCTTCCACGGGCCATTTGCTCACTGATGGCCCATCAATAAGTCCTCCACCCGATGCAGTAAATACGAATTCTCCTCCAGCGCCTTCACCACCCCCAATTCTCGTTGCTGCAAATGGGCAAACTTCCACGATAACCCCTGCACCAACACCAATTGCTTCTGATGTTGCGGTAGCTTCTGCGCCCGTCATTGTTATCTTGGATGGAGTGTCATCGACGTTGTCAGCTGGTCAGATTGCTACAGATTCTAAGGGAGCATCCATACCCGTTCTTACTGAAGTCAATGGGCAGATTTACACAGTGGTCGGAGTGATTACCCCAATTGTGTCTGGTACTTTGAGGGCGAGGTGCGTAAGACCCGATTTCAACCAAATAACTAGATAACAGTAAGCTAATTGTATCCTATTGATAGTGCTACACCTTCAACGACAAAAGCTGCAGTCGTACCAGTGTCAACGTTCGTTAACGGAACCGGGACATATCTCAAATGGTCAAATGGAGGGGTAACTTTCGCTCCTCGAATAACACTCCTTCAGTACATCTGTGTCGCGATCGTGCCCCTTCTTCTGGCTGTCATCTTCACGATTCCTTGGCGTATTTTGGACAGCACCATCCGAGAGCTCGAATCATTTTACCAACTTGCTCAACCAGGAGGTGCACTAGCCGAAGACTCATTGTGCTTGAACTATGGCGCTTCTTTCCTTATCACCATGCCGTTCAAATCTATCGCGAAAGGCCACTTCATCGTCTGCTGGAGCTCGCTGATTTCTATCGCTGTCTTGTTCCTCGCACCTCTCGCATCAGAAGCTTTCTTCGTGAGCTTGACTGGCACATGCGGCCCAAATATTCCTAGCCATCTATGTCACGGTGTCTGGGGTGTCTACCCAAGTCTTGTACGAGCCATTCAAGGAATTCTTGCCTTTGTTGCAGTTCTACTAGTGCTGCTCATTGCTTTCAACTTCAAGCGCACTTCCGGCGTCTTCTCGGAACCCCTCAGTATCGTCGGTCTCGCTTCGCTCCTCTACAAATCGCCTGTCTTGAAAGATTTCCGGGAAATTGACTCGCTCGTCAAAAACAAGGAGCTGAAAAGCATTCTCTCCGGCAGGCAATATGCACTTTCTGGGTTCATGAGTTCTGATCAAAAACCTTGTTATGGGCTCATCAGCGTCAACACAGATGTGGAGACAGGATTTGCGGCAAAAGCTACGAGATCAGGAAATAAAGGACGATACAAATTGGTTGTTGGCTCGAAGGGCAATGTAGATACCACAGTCGAGGAAGCTAGCATTCACTCTTCACGCTCAAGGGGTGCGAAATTCTGGTGGGTGGTCACCGAGAAGTTGTATTACATCGCAGCATTCGTGATGCTTGGAGGGCTTCTGGCGATGATCTCTTACTATCATTGGACGAGTGCCGATACTGCATTTGAGCGGTTCATGAACTCTCAAGGGTTCGGTGTGAGGTTTATGATGACCGGATTGGGCGTGGCTGTCAAGCTGTTTTGGAGTGGGATTGATCAAGGTATGCCCTTCTTGAGTCTATATGAATGTGCTCGCTCTGACGGATATCAGATTTGCGCAAGTTGGCACCCTTTCAGCGCCTTCTCCATGGGTCGTCTCATCCCAATGATTCGATACTTGTACCAATCTGGACATCCCCGTTTGCAGCCATCTTCCCTTCTCTCCGCCGCGGCCACTTCTTCGTCGCACTGATCTGTTTCGTCTCACTTCTCTCCGAGTTCCTGCCTATCTGCCTAGCCAATATATCCTTCTCGCCCGCCATCACCAAGAAAACATACCAAGTGTGTAATTTTATTAGTATGGGGGTATTGATCCTCATGGTTGGATGTATATTGTTCCTAATTGGACGACCAATGAGAGGGAGACCGTTGCCGAGAAGTCCGGCGACAGTGGCAAGTGTTGGTGTGTATTTGGCCGGCAGAGAGAGCGAGTGGGTGGGTGATGGGCATGGTGGGTTCATGGATGGATTGGAGGGAGCTTCGCTTATGGAACGGAAGGAGAGGGATGACTTTGTAAGAGAGAAGGGTGTGCTGTATGCGATGGGTGTAGTAGATGGGGATGGCTTGAGGATTGATGATGATCGTAGGATTCAGCGTCTGTGGGCTGACTAGATGCCACTTGTTGAAGCTGCGAAGCTGGAAATTTGTGGCGAACACGGTCATCAGGGAGTATTTTCTGGGACTCTGCAGCGGCTTCATGTTGGCCTGCTATTGGCTGTTAGTGTGCCTACGCTGTGCATTGTATACAAGCTTAAACCTTTACTGTGAAAGACACCCTCTAATCATTAAGCAATTGGTCTATAATTCGTGAACATCGTGATAGAAATACACATCCTAATACAGGCATTCGACTCATCGCTCCAAATACACAATCGTGACTATGCCGCAATACTAAAATTAACATGACCCACACGCCAAACCACAAACAATAAACGAATACTTAGAAGAAGTTCCCCAGCGTGACTCGGTAATACTTCTGATACTTCGTCTCCCTCACTCCACCCTTCCTCCTCATCTCCTCCGCCAAAAACTCAGCCTCATCATCATCGATCTTCGCCTTTCCACCAAATAGATCCGCATCAGAAGCCTTGACCCTCTCAGTCTTCATAATAATCTTATACCCAAAGATCATGCCGAGATAGATCGGGATCGGAATATAACTGACGATGAAGTTCCGCCAATCGAATTTTTCACCCGTGACAGGATTGTGCACGAATGTCGGCCAGCCATTGAAGAATGTGATGATGCATGCGAAAATGAGAGCTGCGTATGAACCCTTCACGCCAAAGGGAGAGACATATGCCAGTGCTGTGTCTTCAATGTTCTGCGCTTTGCGGGCACGGACGAAGCCAATGTGTGAGACGAGGATGGAGATCCACGTCAAGATACCGAAGATGGTGACGAGGGTCACGAAGTAAGAGAACGTTTTGAATGTTCCTACATCGGTACTCATGAATGCTATGGCGCAGCAGGCGCTGGATAAAGCGAGAGCGTAGATAGGGATGCCTTTGTCATTGGTGCGACCGAAGATCTTTGGGGCGTTGCCTTCGATGGCCAGAGAGTAAAGTGAACGTGTTGCGATGTAGAGATCGGAATTGGCTGCTGAGAATGTGAAGATGAGGAGGCATACGTTGATTACGTCTGGCAAACCATCCACACCTGCAATCAAGGCTGCCACAACGAACGGACTTGCCTCGGCTGAGACGGTTTCGTCGCTTGCTGTATTGGCTGACAGAAGTTGCGGGCTGTTGTATGGTGCTGTCATACCCAGCAGAAGGATGAGAACGATGTAGAAGAATACGATTCGGAAGAATGTTAACTTCACCGCTCGTGGAATGGCTCGACGTGGATTTTGGGCTTCACCCACTGTGACACCAACAAGTTCTGCACCGAGATAGGAGAAAACTGCAGAAGTCATGACGTTCCAAAAGCCTAGAAACCTACCACCACCGCCGGCTATAGCAAGTCAACAGTTGTTCCATAATGACTGCGAAGTGCTCTTTATGAACTTACAGGCTTTGTACGCAGCAAAAGCTCCAGGATCATTCCAGTAGGAGAAGCCTGTGGGGCGAGAATTACTCCCCGCTCCACCCGTTGCGAGAACGATCGTGAAAATGATGAGTCCCAGCATGACAAGGACTTTGGCACTGCTCAACCAGAATTCGAACTCTCCGAAAAGTCCAACTCCGAAATAGTTGATGGCAATAATTGCTGCAAGGATGATAGCAACATAAATTGCGCCATTTGCCCCGGGACCATCGTAACCTGCCTTATTGAACCAATATCTGATTACCAAGACTGAAGCGATTATGTTATTTGGAGTTGTGATGATGTATTTGAACCAATAGTTCCAGCCTGAAGATCTATATCAATGACGCCCTGCAATGAATCGAAGGGTCGACCTACCGAGGGCGAAACCAAGAGCCGGGTCAACGAATCTGTGCGCAAAACCTGTGAATCCAGAGGGCAAAGGAAGCCAAGCAGCCATTTCACCCTACTTTGTGGTCAGCCATGAACAGGAGACATCTTGAGGATGAAGTACCATTGCGCTCATGACTGTAAAGCACAATACTCCAACCAGAGCATATCCAAGTAACATAGAACCCGGTCCAGAATTTGCGAGAGAAGGACCACTGATTTTTGTCAGAAACTCGATAATAACCATTTGAAATAAAGAACCCACGTATTAATGAGCAGTCCCGTCCCCAGAGCACCACCAAGTGCTATCATAGCAATTTGTCTAGTCTTCAAGTCTCTGCGCAGTCGCGATCTCGGATCCTCGTCGTAGACGTTCGTGTTGTGATGAAAAGCTACTTTCTCTGACCCATCGTCCGACGCATTTCCTCCATATGTGTTTATTTCCATTCCGTTGTATGGATTTGTCTCCATTCCTTGATAGTGAGCCATCTCCATCCCGTCATCGTAGCCGTTGTTTGGTTGTACCATCGCTAATTATATCTTTCACTTCGACCACTTAGTTACTTCGATTCATATGCGATGAAGAGGAAGATGAGATTGAAGAGAGAGGAAAGAGCATAAGAAAGAGGGAAAGGCTTCAGCCTCACGAGGAGACCTCGGAATTTGTACAGCCCTCCGAGTCAAATCACTCGAACCACTCGCGGCTGTACAGATTGCATTCCGCTCCTCGGATACATTGATTTGCGCCTGCATTCGGCTCAAGCAAATCACACGAAGGTGAGGCTGACAATCACGCTTGTGATTGCTCGGTGAGCGTTGAGACAATGATGCCAATGTTCTCCACAGCCCACTCTCCCGGTGGTTTGCATGGAGCTAAACTGAATACATCTTCACAAGAACGCCACCAAGAGCCCTTAGCCACCACCCCCGAGCCAAAAGAGACGTGTGACACGTTCAAGCTCCCACTTGTGGTCGGCGCGCGTCTTGAAGGATTCGGGGCTCATCAGGGTTGAGATGGGTAAAGTCGTGCGAGAGATGAGCTCCAAGACCATGAGCTGGTGTCAGGCAGATGGCGAGGCATTCTTGATGCTCCAGCGCCGTCGGATCCGGCGCAAGATCAAGACCCAAACCATAATGTCTCCGAATGACAGTTGTCGACAACACCTTGAGACAACGCAAGGAGGAGAATTCCTGCACTTTTGAGATGTGGGAGGCTGTACTTTTGTACCTTCTTGGCGACGATCTTGGAGGACTTCAAATTAGCGTTGCTGCTGTTAGAAATAAGGGGTTCGAGAGTTGCTTAGTCAGCCTACCCCTTATATCTCTGAGCCTCTCTAATCTTAATCTATCATTGTTAATTCCATCAGCTGCCGCTGTTGTGTAGCGAGCTCCTCGCCTAGAACTCAAAACCGCATACCCGAATCTGCACGAAGGTAACCTTNTATATCGTTTGGATGTTTAGAGAATCGATGTAGATACGGATCGCTAGCCCTAATAACAGCATCTTCGATTGGAAGATTACAGGCCAAAAATTACAGGTAGAATAATTTCTTATCCGAAAGCATGATCCGCTTAAGTCCGAACTGAACTCGAACGTGTCCGAAGGCGGTAAACAAACCTGTTCGACTCCATGCTTACAGTACGGCATTGGCGTTTAATTTTCTTATCTTTTGCAATCACGATACATGTTTTTGGAAAGGTATACCTTCTAAATAAAAATCGACGTCGAGCTTAGTTCACGTTACTTTCATTGAACACGGTTCCCAACTCGATCATGGTTTTAATGGCTTCTGTAATCATCATAATCCAGCATAGCCAGAACCTGCTTCATAAAACTCTGCGCTTCACTTTCTGAGAAATAAAACCCAGAGGCCACCGAGATGCCAAGTAAAGCTTCTGAGTTTGGCAAGTTTCGACGATGGGGAAGTAGTATATCGAAGGTCAAAGGTAACCCCTCTCACGATCACCTAGCACTTTTGCTAACATGTAGTCAGAATGTTGCGAGAGGATACTTGGTGGCACCCAAGCTACCTCTCGAGCCGTGCTAACTTAAAACTTCAGACATCTGCAATGACTGTCGTAAGCTTGAGCTACAGAAACATTTCGACAACAATTTCGAGGAAATTGACAGATGGGGCTTCGTCGTCGCGGACGTGGGCACGAAGTACCATAGCCTTGGGCCCTATTCTTGCAGCTTAGGCCAATCACTAGCCAACTCTCGATACAGCTTATTGAATCATCTGGGTGTGATTGAAGAGTCCATCAAGTTATTCAGGTTCACACAGCAATACCCACGCATGAATCTGCAATTTAAGAAACCTTCTCCAATGCAGGATTTCCTTGTACTCAACCTTGTGCCTCATAATTCTCCGCTTCACAAGCTTCAGAAGGAGGGTCTTGAAGTCAAAGCAACATGATACCAAGCGAATTTAATTTCTATCATAGAAACGGATTCATCATATGTCGCAATGAATCAAACCAAGATCCAATGCTCTGGCATGCTCAGCAAATTCGCTCACAACCCGACCCCGAACTCATAAGGAGTTGGCTCAAGTATTACTGTAGCAATCACGAAGGCAAATGCAAAAGTACTAGCCAGCAGGTACAAAATTTGCAAGTGATCGACTGCAACACAGGCGCCATCATCCCAGCTCCACGAGCTTGTTCATATGCTGCATTGAGTTATGTGTGGGGTCAAAAGTTGAACAAGAATGGCATTGATTTTTCAGGGGAAGAAGAAAGTTCGTCTATTGAAGAATATGGTTCATTTCGCCTACCAGCCAACCTTCCAGCCGTGGCGAAGGACGCCATCGAAGTGACGAAAAAGCTTGGATATGATTATCTATGGGTAGACAAGTACTGTATTGATCAGGCAAATGGAGATCTGATGCAACGACAAATCATGTCGATGGATCGGATATATCAGAACGCTGAGTTTACAATCATCGCGGCTGCCGGTGAGGACGAAACCTACGGCTTACCCGGTGTGAAGACAACACTTCGACCAGTACAGCCCACGGCACAGATTGGAGACTCGTCATTCACATCGTCATCCCGCGATCCTTTTCAGGATATTATTCGCTCAAAATTGTTCTCGAGAGGCTGGACATTTCAAGAAGGCATACTATCGCGCAGGGTAAACCACATCCTCGTATTAAAACTCGTCCCCCATCTCCTCATGGTGTCTTTTCATTAGAACCGATGGTCCTCATAGTATACACAAATCACGCTGGTAAAGATGATTGATAGAAACTGGTTTTTACAAAACAGCAGATCTACTTTGAATGTGAGGGAAAGTTCTGCTCGGAGAGCCTACCGCCCCGGATGGATCTTCTTCACCCCCCAGATAAGTCAGCATTTCGACCTGGACTTCGAGCTGGAATCTTCGGAGGAGGACAAGATGGATGGGGCCGCTCTGCTCGTAAGAGTAAGCCCCTGTCGCCATATGCACAATTTTGCCAATACGTGGAAGACTACTCCAGGAGAGAATAAATCCACGACGAAGACTCGCTTAATGCGTTTCGGGGTATTATGAAGCATTTTTGGGGGAGTGCTGAGCCTGTTCGCCACTTAATGGGACTACCACTGGTTGACGCCAAGAAAAGCACAGAAGAAATTATATCTGCTATCTCCTGGAAGCATGAGGAATACGATAGTCCCGGAGTTGTGTGGCATTTGGAGATTTGGCATGTAAAGAATCTGACAGATCCGCCTCGTCCAAAGCCTCAGTTTCCTTCGTGGTAAGTTATCAAGACAGCGCTGAAGAAGTCTCAGATGATTCAACGCTCTCTGGATTCTTACAGATCCTCCTTTAAATTATGCATACTACCCTCGCTTGGTAGGTCGTGGCTCGGCTGGCAAGGTATCGTGGAGTTAGGATCGGTGAAGATCGAGGAAGTCAAGCCTCACCCTTCCAACCTCTCAAGTCCTACCATCACTTTGGCCAATGGCGACACATTGGACTTGCAAAGTCTTTATGTTTCCAACTCACCTCCAATATCCCAGCCTCGGACTCTGACCTTTGAAGCACACGTGCTTCCTGCCGCTGCCTTCAAGCTGAGCAGGAGAAAATTGTTTGGTGTCTTGGCATGTTTGCTCTGGCTACCAAGGCCGAGAGTCGAGTACGAAAGGGGCATGTGGGCTGATATACGTCCGATTGGGATGTCGGATTCAGGTAAAGCTTGGAAACATGATCTTTTGGTACTCCCGAAATTGCGAACAGGGGAATGGAGCTGCGTGTTTTTGGGCATGAATGAACATCGTGTTTGGTTATTGATAGTTAGGTGGGAAGACGAAGTAGCTCATAGAATGGGTTTCATGAAGATAGAAAAGGAGGTCCCTGGTGAAGGTACGATTACAGCAGCGAAACGGAAAATATGCTTGAAATAGAAAATACTGTCAGCGACGTCTCACGGCCACTCTATATCCTTTGATCATATTCCTAAGCTCTCATAATACTCATTTGAAACCAGCCCTGAGTTCCTCCAACCATTGCATCATGACTCCTGCAACTTTTCTCTAAAACATGTACAGAATGGAGTAAAGGGAAAGCCTTGGTGACTTATTGAGCTCTTTGAACATGCCACCTCTGTGCCATAAGTCAAATTAAGATGAAGCCATCGTCTGTTTGGTCGCGACTACCCGTCCGGTCCCATGCATCCTCATACATACTAAACTTTTCCCATTCATCGCTATCTTCTTGGGTTTATTCTTCTAAAAGTGAATACACTCGGTCAAGTTTCTGCGTTCTCCGAATACTCTTGGTTCCAATACGATGGATGAAACACAATATCGCCATGCTCTTGAGGCTGGCGCAAGGAACTCCTTTCAGGTACGATAGGCATCGGTTCCTGCCTTTCAAGATAGAAGACTTTGTGCGATGTCTTGTATCGTCTCGAGATCGGGTTCCTTTACTTAACTGGCAGGGGTTCAGAAACATTGGCCTTCATCCCAGGCCCCAGTCATTGAACTCCTACTTAGCAAGTCGATTGTAGGTATACAATATTCCTGGTATTCCCTCGTAGGACTTTACAAAGAGATGGTGATCTCTTATTTGTCCTCTCTTCATAGATTGTCGGAGTCTCCACTGATTGTAATAATGCCCGACTGCTCAGGTGGTGCATATTGCTGATGCGGTTTGACTGGGGTTGTTGTATGGGCCATTTTGTGCAATCCTTACTTGATAGTATAGTTATGTTCTGTTAATCTTCGTGTTATGTATCTCTGGTGACTTTATAAGTTTATTTCAAAGTTGATTTGTTGCAAGTGCCAAAGTGAGTCACGCCGTGGTAGTGTAAGGCTGTGCGAGGCCTTTCGAGACTGAGCCAAGTTGTGGACTGAGTATGGCGTTGTCAGAAGTAAATTGTAGTTTTTCGCCGAACTTCAAGGCACACTTACGATAAGTTGCATCAAGGACTGCAGTTTTCGAAAGAACGAGCCCTTATTTCTTTGTTTACATTCTTTCCTGAAGGAACCAGCGAGTACCCCGCCTCCTATTCAATTTAAGCGAGGGGTTAGTAAGGATGACCATGTTACAGCATGCTTCGCTGGCAGATAATCTCTGCAAACCCTTCCTCTAAGATTGTGCGCCGAATAGTCTTAAAAAATAAGATGAAAGAGAATCTGGCCGGAGACTCAAGGCTGTACAAAGTCTGAAGGAAGCCCGACAAAGACCTAGACTTGTGCAAGCTCGAAACAAAGAACTCCTAATACAATGGAACAATGACAACAATGGTAACAGCAGACAGAATGAAGAGGACAGTTTCACACGATTTTGTATAATTTTCCATCTCGACCTGATGATATACCTTCTTTATCCACACCAACCTGCCCGGAGCAATATCATTTTTCCCAACACAAGCCAACCTCTCCTCCACAACAACGCTCTTCAGCCGATCCATCCATCATGTGTTACCACAGACGGACAGTGTACTCTTGCCGACACAACGGTTGGGCTAGACGAGTCCGCACCTGCAATCTCCAGAAGGCGTTCCTCGATGGAACGTTCTCCAAGGAGTGCGAGATCATGAACGCACACCCGCTACACTCCGTCAAAGTCACGATTGTCTGCCAGGCATGCGCCAAAAAGCAGAGAAAGACAGCCGCTACTCTGTCCAAAATCAGAGCCGAGTTGAAAATGCTGAATAAGAAGGTAGAGAAGGTAGCCAAAGCTCAGAAGGAGAAGGCTTCGGGTGAGGATGGGTCGCAAGTGAGTGTGTGTCCTCCGTGGGAGGGTATCAACGATGGCGAGTCCCAGCCCGCCACGGAGGCTCTGAAAGGGAAGAGATCAAGTGAGGATGGTTCCCAAGCTAGCGAGCATGCTTTGTGGGTCGGAATCGATGATGGTGAGCTTGAGTCCATCTCGTTGAATGCTGTCGTCATGAATGATGCATGATGAAATAAAAATTCCACTAGGATGTGTCAAGATCCTTTGAATGTTGAATTAATCTTTATTTCCGGTAGAAATTGATATGGATTTGATGACTTGTCGATGTAGAGTTTTCTTTTGTTGAGCGAACGCTTTGATTTCCTTGTTGTTTTGTCATGGGGCTGATGTTTACAGTGCTCAACTGCTATTTGCCTACATCTTGATAAGCCTTTCCTCCAGCGGCCTTTACGAAATCGATACATTCCTGCAGGCCACACATATAGAAAAGTGCTTTCACACCATGCCCGGCGTTTACTGGGGAAACAAAACCCTTCGTCCTCAAGTGCCCCAACTCCGCCTGAACACTCAACATCACCGGAGTCAGACTAAGGATAGGGAAGATGGTATTTTTGAACCCTAGTGCTTTGGCTTCATCAACTGTTATCTCGGGCGTAGTTCCACCCGGAACCATGTTGAGCAAGACTGGACTGTCGCCCATCATATCGCAGATTCTCTTCGCTTCCTCCTTAGACTGCAGCGCTTCCAGAAACACGGCGTCGACTCCAATTTTGACGGCACCCCTTATCGAGAGAGGCAACAGGCAGCTTCGAACTGATCTCACTACGACATTCAGCGACAAATTACCGAACGGACGGCTCTCTAAGCGGCAGAATTGGGGAAATGAGCAATTTTATACAACTACTGTAGTACGAGGTCAACCTGGTGAAGGATGAGACGTTTGGCTGACATCGTGAGACAGGAAACGGTACAGAAATCCTACCCCTCTCACCAACCTCATAAACATGACCAGATCAAGCCAAGCTCGAGTTCCAGAAGATCCTATATTCTGTGATTATGACGCCTGCCCAAGGCGAAAGAATCTAAGCCAACTGCAAATCATTTGGGGCGATGGGCATTACGACTTCATTGAGACTGGCGATTGGTTGGGGATATGCATGCGTTATCAGAAGAACCTTGGGTCAAGATTCGGACCATCATTGACAATGACTGGATGTTTTAATTCAGTAGAGCAAGCTTGCACATAATTAAATAGAAAACTAGGTTTATGAGCTAGGCAAATCCAGAGCGACAGTGGATGACAAAGACTCAGTCATTGGAGATATTCGGAGGGCCGAATAAGCGTAATAAGCTTGTTCTAGAGATGGCTCTCGATGAGTTTAAGAAAAGAGAAATGTGTATGTGAAAAGGCTCAAGGGATTGATTTTGTCATTATGGAATCTCTCCCCAAAGATACTCCAGTAAGATAAGAATATGCATTACTCCAGCACTGCCTCTGAAAAGCCGGTCGAAACGTTATTCCTCACAGCCTTCTTTATTGCAATGCTGACGAGAAACTTTATCTTATATTTTTGTATAGACTCCTGTTGATCTACAAACCGATCTTCCATTGACCAGTGAACCATCGAGCAGACGATGTCTAGCCTTCATTTGGTCAACACGAGGACAAATGATGCTCGCCCCTCCCAACCTTCTGCACCCACCAGCTCTGAACGCTCACACCACGACATACATATTCCAATCGCAGGCAATAATAAGTTGGGGATGTGTCTTGTTCATAACGAATTTGAATGGCAATGCTGACCGCACGAGGCGATGCCAAGATGGCAGCAGTATGGTATCCAGCAATCGTCCAAGTGGTTAAAGCGATTCGGTCTAGTTCCACCAAAACGGAGGTGTTTAGCTTTTGAGGGCGTATAGGTCTCACGGTTAAGGAACAATTATTCCATTCGGCAGACTATTTTACCTTTCCCCAGCAACGCATCCTCAACAAGTCCACATGACCTTACTTCAGTTCCGCATCGGACATAAAATGTGATCCCCCAGCACACCGATACCCACCTTTTTGCTTGATCCATTCAAACCCCATTGGGCACTTCCCCATCATAGCCAGCTTGAGCTTCAACTCTGCCTCTTTTTTGCGTTGTTCCTCTTCTTCCAACAGTCTTTTCAAAATATTGTCTCTTTCAGCATCGGTAGCCTTGTCCTTCGCTTGAAGCAAAGCTTGGTACTCTTCTTCTTGTCGTAGCTCAGCTTCTTGATCTCGCTGAAGCTGCTCCCAAACTGCATCAGTGACGCCTGCATCACGCTTTGGAGTAGGGTATTTTGGTTTGTCGGCAAGCCTCAGCTCACTACGGCCAGGCGTTGCTTCCTCTTCTGATGGTGGATCAGCGTCGATAGCGACTTGATTCTGGGCCAAAGTCATCTTGATTGTAGTTCTCGGGCTCTTCAAAGTCTGGCATTGGGGTTCTGGAACAAGACGTCTAGATGGAGAAGCTGGAGCAAGTTTGGTATCTCCTCTGGAATTTCTTTCCGTGATCATTGAAAGACACTCAGACTCGATCAATTCACCAGTGATTGGAAGCTCCCCACGTTGGAGAATCTCTTTATTTTGGATCGCCTTGTTGAAGATAGACTTGCTCAGTGTCTGCACATCTCTGGCACTGGCCCAATTATCCAGTTGCGCCAGACGGTGAAAGTGACTCAGTATATCTCCCTTGAACTGCTCCGTTGGAGCTCCAAGAGATGAAATATCCATATTGACATTCTTCCCTATCAGTTTCGTCTTCTGCATAGCCATCAAGGAAGTCAGCAGAGTGAAGCACTCTTCGGGCTGGAGTCCTCTGAAGTCAACCACCTCTGGAAATCTAGATGTGAGGCCCGGGTTGGTTGTCATCAAGTTGTTGATATCTTTCTCGTAACCAGCAAGTATGATGACCAGCTTCTTGTGGTATCTGGTTTTTGTGGTACAGTCAACTAGCTCATCCATCGCTTCTTTGGCAAAATGGCCTTCTCCTAGTCGATATGCTTCATCGATAAAGAGAACCTTTCCAAGAGCCTTGTCAAGAAGCTGTTGTACTTTTGGGCCAGTCTGTCCAACATATTGACCCACGAGATCAGTGGCCGAAACATCAATAAGCTCAGCAGTGGCGAGGAACCCCATATCGTAGAACACTTTCCCCATCTTCCGTGCAGTGGTCGTTTTGCCAGTACCTGGTGGTCCGCGGAAAAGGAAGCTGAAGGGTATGTTCTCTTTGGGATCCAAATCCAGAGTTTTCATTGTCCGAACAGTGTTTTGATAACTCTCAAGCAAAGCCACTACAGCCTCCTGGCCAACTGTTCCTTCAAATAATGCTTTGACATTTGTGTCAGAGCGAGCTGCACGATCGAATTCCTCGTCGAAGTCCTTGGCTTCAAATTTGCTTGCGTATTTTGCCAACCCCTGAGATCGTCGAGTTTGATGTTGAGCTTTCGCAGCATTTAGTAGGATGTCAATCTCACCCGCATTTCCAAAGTTCGGTCTATTTCGAGTTCTGTCGAGCATATCCAGGACAACCGTTCTCGCTTGGTCTGTTATATCAAAGGCTTGTTGCTTCAATTTGGAATCAAGAATCTGATCAAGCTCGTTTTGATCGAAATCATCGAATTGAAATGCGCTTGCGAGAGGGAATCGCCTGCTTAGACCTGGGTTGACGTTTTGGAACATTTCCTCCAGCTGGTCTTTGTAACCAAGGAGAAGAACGCAACGATCGTCGCCAGGAACGCTTTGCACTTCAGCTACGATGGTGTCAACGACAGCGGTCTTGTAAGGATCTGAGACACTGCTGCCACCATAGAGCCCATATGCCTCGTCGATGATGAGGACCTTTCCCTCTGCAGCTGCCAGTATGCACTTAGTTTGTTGCTCCGATTGTCCGAGAGCGCTTCCAACGAAGTCTGATGGATTCTTGAGTACCACTTTCGTGCGATTAGCAAGCAATATAATTAGCAACAGCATTCGAGAAGCGCTTACCGTCACCCTTTGAAAGAAGACCTAAATCCGCCAAGATTTGAGCATAGTGCTTTCCCACAGTGGTCTTCCCTGTACCCGGGTTTCCAAGAAATACACGATTCAAACTGTACTCGATGATTGGTTACTCGGCCAGTTCTCTCTTGTAATTTTCGCTGACGGTATGACAAAGTGACTTGACAGCTTCTTTCACGGCTTTTAGACCAGTTAGTTCAGAAAGCTTCTTCCATGCCTCCGATCCTTTGAGAGCTTCAGAGGGTTTCGGACCAATAACATCTTCTTTAGTAAGAAAGAGATCATCCGGCTTCGGTTGACCAGGTTTAAGTGCAGCCCTCTCTTTCCTTAGTCGTACAGCCTGTCGTTTGACGATGGTTGCCATTGTGTTCTCAACCGTACGAGCATTGCCAAAGCCAGGACGCCCGCGCCCATGTCCGATTCTGCGTGTAATAATTCGGCAATAGAGGCCTTGGAGTCCGTCCTCAACTTTCATCCTCTCACCATATCTCGAATTGATCTTTAATTCGAGAATGCGAAGGAGCTCGTTGTCAGTGAAGTCGGTGAATCTGAGATCCGTTGGAAATCGACTCGGAAGTCCTGGGTTGTGGGAAAAGAAATTCTCCATCTCCTTATCATATCCAGCCAAGACAAACACCACCTTGCCTGTTAAGTTCTCGACTTCAGGCAATATAAAATCAAGTACTGCTCCACCACCTGCGCTGTTTCCTGACGTGAGTTGGTAGGCTTCATCAATGAAGACGACTCCGCCACCCTCATTCAGAATGTCGTCAAGGAGTTTCTTGCATCCGGCAACACCCTTGTTCGCAACAGCCGCCCCCGTCGTCTCCACGAATTGAGTTCCAGCGATGACTCCGACTGATGTGAGAAATTTCGCGTAGAGTCGAGCCACAGTAGTTTTGCCTGTCCCAGGATTCCCAAGAAGTGAACACCCAAACCTCTCTTTGGAGAGAGATACTCCTTGCCGGACGGAGGTGTCAACCTTCGCCTTGATAGACAAAAATTCCTGCTTCACATCTTCGAGTCCAATCATATCCATCAATTCATCTAGCGGCTCACTCTTAGCGAGTTCCGTTTGCTTGAGTAGCTCCCATTCCTCCTTGGCCGTCGTCGGAGGAGACCAAGGCTGATGGGGGTCTCTGTTCTGTGAGGGAACTTTAGACTTCTTCTCAGCTTTTCGCTTCTCCGACTCGAACTCTCGTGCTTTCTCCGCAGACTTCAATTCTGCAGACCTTTTGGACGATTCTTTGAGCGCAGCAAGATCGTTCTTCTGTTGACTGAGATGCTTCTTGGCTTGCTCTTCCTCCTCGGCAATTTTTCTGACTCGCTTGTAGTGTTCAATTTCGTCCTGGATCTGCTGGAGTTCAGTTGCGTATTGTGCCTGAGCTGCAATCGTTGCTTTTCGAGCTCGAAGTCTCTCTTTACCCTGCGCTCAAGTGCCTTTTGCTCCTCGATGCACTTAGCACATGCTTCCTTTGATTTCCAGCATGGGAAGCTAGTCTTGTGTCCCTTCTCACAAGTTTTTTCGAGAGTGCGCTTACATTCCACGTTCTTATGATCGTCAATACGATGGCACCGACGGATGCATTTGTGGCGGTTGCATTTCAGCAATTGTCCACTTGTTTCTTATTAGCGGCAAACTCAACGAAGCGTTGGGAGCAATAGCCAACACATACCAGGGTTCTGCGCATCCACCATCTGGACAAAAATGATCAAAATCCTCTGGGCCTTTCAAAAGATACGTTTTGTCCGGATATTTTTCACACCGTACTGGCAGCCCATCATGCAGACATCCTTTCGCTTGTAGTGACTTGAGGAATTTGGTCCAAGTTTCCCCGCCCGTCTTGCTTGCCATAAATGTTTCTTCGTTGCCAATCATGATCAAGGCACATCGCGCTCTAGATAGCAAAACGTTTAGTCGCTCAGGCGCGCTCATGAATCCAATGTCGCCTCTTTCGTTACTTCGAGTTAGGGATACAATGGCTATGTCGCTCTCTTCGCCTTGGTAATTGTCTGCGAATGATCAGTTGTATAACGACAAAGAAATGGAAAATAATTACCGATGGTTGAGATTCGAAGTCGACCTTTGTCAACATTGGCTGCTGCCTTTGTCATGAGACCCGCTTGAAGAAGCTCAAACGAATCCAAATCGTTCAGCCATGGGTCGTTGTCTTCACCTAGGTATTCTTGGAGTAAACGCAACTGACCAAGGTATGGCGTGAGGACTACTAGTTTCTCGCTTCCATAGCCCTCTAATACGAGTTAGCAAAGTGCCATGCGATGAAGAGAGACGAGAAGAATTGCATCTTGTCAATAATCGAAATGCATTAAACCGGGGGACGGAGAAGAACACGAAAGGGATTAGCTACGTTGGCTCAGATACCTGACTAATCTCAGAACCATCTTTGCCTCGAAGGGATTCTGTCTGCTATTTGTTCGCTCAGGCTCGCGCCGATCGACAATGTCAGTGGACTCAACCTCGGGATGTGTATGATTAACAAATGTAACACGTTCTTGTACCCCAAGCGGACGCTTTCTGTTTGTTGTATTTGGCCCATCCACAAGTTCGGGGTACATGAGTTCTCGAACAAGAACTGAGATTTTTGGGTGCATTCGGTGCTGCATGCGTAAGGTTGTATGCTCCTGACCCTGCAAGATCAATCTTTCGAATAAAGACCTGTTAAAGTCATACCCATTTCCTTTCTCAACAGATAGAGCATAATTGTTGGCTTTGGGACGGAGCTGCTTGTCGTCTCCAATTAAGATCAACTGCTTTACACTTGGCGTCAATGCGGTGAGAATATGGCTCTCCAAAATCTCTCCTGCTTCCTCTACTAGGACAACATCAGGGTTCGCCCCACGAATCAATTTGTTGTACATGGCGGCAGCCGTGGTAGTGCATCCAATCACTCGCATCTTGCGCAAAGTTTCAATCTTTCGCTCGCTGCGTAGGCCAATCAGCTTTTCTTGTACTGCACTATACTTCTTGTACAGCTCTTGAACCATCTCAATTCTTTCTTCAAAGAGTGACCTCGTCCACTTCTCCACAAGGCGAGCTCTTGCAGGGACCGGTAACTTCCAGACTTTCGGGAAGGCCTGGGATGCAGACTTGGCGAAGACACCGGCATCGTTGCCAGCTTTCCATCGATCGTACAGGTAGTTCTCTTCCACTTTCTTATTCTTCTTGGCAACACGATTCCACCCTGGTAATTCCTCTGGGACAGTGAAGGCTTCATGAAATTGCTGGTCGTCTTCAGAGAACTCCAGATATTCATGAATATCTTTCCAAGAGATCGACGCCCTATCGAAATTGACAAATGCCTTTTGTAATTCTTGTGAAAGTGCTTCCACCTCAGGCTCAAGAGCAATTATCATCTCCCGAGTATCGGCAGTCCGAAAGTGATGCCGATGATGCATAAGCAGTGATGCAGTTCTTGTAGTCGACTTCGATCCAAGACGTACCATGACATCGGGTCCGACTCCGAGATCGAGAAGCTCCTCCAGAAAGTCGTCGAGAGCATGATTCTTGAAGCTAATGACCAAAACCTTCAGGTTCGTTTGCGCAAGAATTGTTTTGACGATCCAAGATCCAAGAAATGACTTTCCAGTACCTAAACACTAATTAGATTTTGAGAACTCGAAACACGAAACCATGTGTTTGCAGTAAGGTATCAATAATAATGAAGCTTGCTTACCGGGAGGACCTCGAATAACAGTGACTGGCTTCGTAAATGCATTGACAACTGAAGATATCTGTGACTCATCCAGTTCAACTGTTTGCTCAGTACTCGCCCGAATTGTGAAACAGCCTTTCGCATCAATAGTACTAAGGATGCTTTCGGCTTTCGATTTAAGACCTGGAGATGGTTGGAAGCTTTCGTCGCGCGCCGTCGGAGAGAGAAGATTTCGGTCTAGTGGAAGCTCCATCATCTTCTTCAGCGATTCCAAGATCGGCTCGTAAGCGAAAACTGGAGTGGTGACTAAAGTGAAGCGAAGGTCTCGACGCGTCTTCAAAGCTATGACGGCTTTCCTGAAAGATGTATTGTCGGGGAATTGAAGAATTACTATGGGTGGATTTCGCAGAAGGAGGTCGATGTTTCGGTTGATATGCGCAAACCCGTAAATGTCGTGCACGCCCAGCAGAGCTCCGAATGATTGATGTTTAAGAAAGTTCTTGGAATCCATCAGGAACTTCTTGCTGCTTTCAGCTAAGCCTGTTAATCTCCCCAGTCCCGATCCACAGTGTAGCGCAAGGCAAGGCTGATCATCCTCCATGTGGAGCCCTGCGATAGAAAGAATTTCAAGTGTCTCCAACTTTCGACCCTTTTTCTGGCCAAGAGCAACTTGTAACCCAGTCCGCAACTCACCCAACATGTCTTCTCTGAGTAGCCGAAACTGATTATCGAGATGTATCATAGTGCGTTCATTCTCTGGCGTTTCCTCCACTTCCTTAGCTCGAAGATAATATGGTGTTTCTTTGAAGAGGAACTCGTCCGTCGTGGGATAGATGCGGATCTGCCGATAGTCTGCGAAGTCGTTATCATGTCGTCCACCAGGTCCGAAAGCAGCCTTGTTAGGGGATTTCGATGATTTGGCCTGCAGGATTTTTACAATCTTATATCCGTAGGTACGAGTTTCGTGGTTCTGTGCAGCGAGAATGTGCTGGATAAGAGACTGGATGTCTTCAAGAACGTTGAGGTCATCGTTGGGAGGTATACAGAGGAGACTATATGCAAGCCATGAGAATTGCTGGAGGTTTTCCTCAGAAAGGCTTCTGCTCAGACAAAGTTTGACTGCCGCGTTCCAGAATGTGGGTGGGCAGGTGATAGCCAGTAGCAAGTCATTGAGGAATGAACCATCGGCGAGTGATTTCACTCCAGGATCCGAAAGGTATCCAACAAGCTTGAGAGAATGGGATTTGATAAAGCTAGCAGAAATGTCGACTCTAACAGAATCTCTGAGGGGATCGAGTTTGGCCTTGCTGGAAAAGAGAGTCTCCACACACCGACTAGGGTTAATCTCGATCAGAAGGGCTTCAAGAAAGAGCTTTGCGTCAACAGCTATTCGGACTAGACGAGCACCGGTAAGAAATTGATGAAGTGCTTTGGAAAGTCTTCTGGCCCGTACAGGGTCTTGGTCTGTCGAAGACATCGGTTTTGCTTGAAGTTTGTGTCGAATGAGCTGCAAAATTTGAGTATAATAGAGTAAGGTTAGATGATCTTATGCGACACAATCTTTGATCCAGCGGCTGATGCCGGGGCGTTTTTCAGATCTACCAAGATCCAGCTGTCAGATCCGGCAGCCTCACGTAGGCAACGAACGTGAACGAGTACTTGAGAGGCGCGTGAACGAGTACTGGAGAGGCGAAATTCGCTCAAAACCGCTGTAGATTTGACTTCCTACTGAATTCATGCCGACACTTGACAATAACTTCAAATTTCGTAATCAGTGTTGGAGAATTATGATGTGTTGGCGTATACAAGAAACGCAAGAAGGCTCAACAGGGTAGTTTCATGCTGTGTTGCCATGATTATGCATGTCGCTCGGCCAGGCTCTAACGTCCAGTCCTTCTATCACATTCCGTAGCATGCTACTACTGCATGTCCGCCGACAGTGAGAATTTTTCGCCAATCCTTTCATCGTATTCCCGCTCCTCTAACCAGCTGATTTCAGCCCAAACGCCGGAGACTTTGACTCTTCCATATCTTCAGTCCTTCCGCCAGGCTGTGGTTTGGGTCTTTCATTCCAACACTGACCAGAGCCCGGGCCACTTCGTTCCTTCCATCAATTTGTTTTCCTGATTTTGACTGGTAAGTTTCTAAAACCCAGAACAGTTTTGGAGAAGAAGGATATTGTTCATGATGAGTTTCGCACCCGTACGAGGACATCGCTCCAGGCGTGGGGGTTGGAGGAGGCCCTCGTTGACAAACGCCTCACCGACTACGATGAAATCAGCCCCTCCTTTCGGAGATGTCCTATCCAAAGTTCGTCTCACCGACCTGGACAAATCTGCGAGGGAAATCAAAGATACTGCAGTCATCCGAAATGCCGTCTCTATTGCATCGTTCAATTGGCAATGCGCCAGCAAGCCAACGATCGTGGTTCCCGGTATGTTGTTGAGTCTTGTCGAGTCAGATCGAAAGAAGTTGTTTGGTTCATTGATGAGAAGTCTTTCCTTTCTTGCCTACCTTTAACTGAAGGCCTAAGAATCAGCTTGATCTCTAGTCGTGACCATCCATCTTTCAGCTCTGTCTCATGAGTTCTTCCTGTCTACCAAAATACCTGAATCTTCAGCCAAAACAGCAGTCCTTAGAAGGACGAGATATTTCTTGCAGGAGCTTGTATCAGTACTCCAAGATTCGGTTGCGTTGAGGTAAAGACCAGTTTTGAATAAAGCAGAGCGCTAATTGCTCCATAGGCAGCCCACCTCGATGGTCTCCCTCAAATGGCGAAACACAGCTGCGCGAAGACCAAGGGAACTTTTTCCGAGACCGCAACGCAGCTCAATATCCAAGACATCCCATGGAACCTGCCGTCATCGCAGGACTTCGCTCAACTCCCAATTTAGCAAGGGAGATCAGTGTTGTAGGATGCAGCAGTACTCTCGGAAACCTTCTTCGATTTGTTCGCGGCGAGGACAAGTCATTTCGAATTCTTGCACAATTGGTTGAGAATACTTTGTTCTTGATCCGGCGAGAGAACTCCCCCACAGAGTTGATCCCAGATGTTCGTGGGTATGGCCATACTTTTCCTGAAGCATACACCAATTGGGATCGCGATGTAAAGCAATCCACATCTCATCAGCGTGTCCTTCGATACAGCTTTGGCGGTCTGAATCTGCTTGTCCGTTTCGAAGCAGATGGATACATTCCAATCCCAAACAGCGAAGCATCGACACTTCCTGCCGCTAAGATGGAAACGAGGCAATCCTTTGGCATCGAAGACTTGACGCAGAGCTTCCAGACGGCAGAGGTCGCAACTGAAAAGAACTCCGCAATTTCCACATGGGGACAGTGCAACCTAATTGTCAAGCAGGCAGGTTCAAGAGTGAACCAGGACCGTATATTCGACCTGAAGACCCGCGCAATCTGGAAGAAAAATCAAGATCTTCTCGGCGAAGAAATCCCACGCTTGTGGATTGCGCAGATCAGCAACTTCATCACGGCCTACCACGAGAAAGGCTTATTCCGTCCCGAGAACATCGACATTCGAGATGTCAAAGCAGACATCGCAAAATGGGAGAGAGAGCAGCAACCAGTGCTTGCTCATTTGGCTGCTCTGCTCCATACTCTCATATCGAAAGCTCATGAGCTGAAATATGGAATCTTCGAGGTCTGTCGATCGGAAGGTGGAGACCTTGAATTGAGGGCACAATTGGCTGGCGCTGGAGATGCACTGTCGTCGAGTGTAAAGGAGGAGTGGATTCGAAGCTCTGAATCAGTGTTGGATAATGGGAAGGTGGAGTTGAAGGATGATATCAATGTGACGGATAGTTTGTCGTGGGATGATGGAGGAGAAAATGATTATACGGCTTGCACTAGCGCCTGCGGCTATTGTGGTCGATGCACCTACTAGGTTACGATACAAACTTTAGTTGGTTAGGACGAGAATGATTCGAAATGTTGGAAAGATCATCAAGTGGAACATATCAACCGTAATTACCTTCCTGATGATGATGATGATGAATTCCAGTTGGCTGTTCAGGGCCGCTGGGGGGTGCGACGACTCAACACCTGTACGCGGTGCATCCTACGAACCTCCAGTACTCTTTTGAGTATCTGCAGAGCTAATATTGAGTCACGATCGGTTGGAGTTGTGGCCATCGTGGCCACAAAACAGAGGCAGCCACCACGACAAGGGAAGGAATCAACGAAAGATCGAAATCGACCACCTGTGTAGGGAACAGGATCAGACCGAGGTGTTCAGTGGAGCTGATTGCCTAGTACGACCGATCGGTCGGAGTCCTCTGTGGTAGCGCGAGCGAGACCTCGCCAGCTCGCTTAGCCACTGATGACATAAGCCGAAAGAAAACAAAATAGAAATACCAGTAAAATATTGAATCGCAAGAAGCGAAAAAGCTTCATGAATGATCAATCGAGTGTTTGAAAGCCGAAGCGGAAACTTACATCGTCACAAGCTTCATTACTCCGGAACTATTCAATATGGTGTTGGGATCCTTTGAGCTGAACAAAGAGGGCAAGTGTTTGCGTTCCACAATGAATGTAGCATTCACACAGTCTTTGACGTAGGTACAGTATTCACTCGGTCACTGCTAAGTTTTTGAGTTCCTTTCAGGCATTGTCATTCTGCGCGGTTCTCTGTTCGTTCCAATGCTGCTTCGTCCCTCGTTTTCGTATGTGGCAAACTGTTCGACAATTTGCCGCGTTTCCCCATTAAGAGCTCTTGAACTAGGTTCGCCACTTTTCAAAATGTTGCGTTTCAGGTATCTGGGGCACACAATCACAATTAGTTCTCTTGTGCTACTTCTTTTCTCTATTTGGTATCCAGGTCTGTACCAATTGCCACGCTTCTGGCGAGAAAGCCAACCTGAACCGAAGACTGTGGCATCACGAGTCGCGTCAATATTGAGAGCAATTCCATCATTTGGTAGACATGGTAGTCTCAATAAGGGAACACTTTGTTCACGATCTTTTCCAGATGGACACCTCGACCTGGCATACAATATCCGATGGACACATAACAACCATATCTATCAGAAGAACTTTATCGATCCTTTCGAGTCTGGCCACTTTACCGAGCATGTAGACCTCGCTCGATTGCGGGCAGGGCAGTTGGGAGGTTCTTCCTGGTCTACATTATCAGATGGCCCTAAAAATGGGTCTAACATAACCTCGGAATACTTCGCTGAAGGTGAAGAGGATCTTCTTTCCCATCCAATGGGGCAGAATATTACTCAAACTGACCTCGCCTGTGATAGTAGACCTTTCCATACCTGGCGCCGTAGTAGATACATTACACCGTCTCTTTACAAAGTACAAACACACGTTCAGCATTCCATCCGACAGCAGATCTGCAATGAATGGATGTATTCAAGTCCGGCAGGGTCATCTCACCGCCTGCTCTCGAAAGGCTTCATCTCACGGGAGATTCATTCTTGCGCCAATGCCTACGCCGACTCTGCACTTGTTGACCTACCTACCGGTGGTGTAGCTGCAGCGCAGCCATGTTAGGGAGGCGTCAGTAAAGCCGGGCACGCGATGGTCCACGAGATGAACCGTCTAGGCATGATTGTCGACTTGTCGCACACGGCCGCAAGTACCATGCATGATGTTCTCGAAGGTTCGAAGGCAAAGAGCTGGAACGGGAGCAGAGCTCCAGTAGTATTCAGTCACAGCTGTGCATATGCGCTGTGTCCTCATCCTCGGAATGTCCCAGACGATGTTCTGCATCTGGTGAAGGCTCGTAACAGCCTTGTCATGGTGACCTTCTCACCTGACTTTGTCAGCTGTCGAAATTCTGAAGGAGGCAACAAGAACGGTCTTCCTGAGCGGTACGATGCAAATTTGACAATCTCGCAGGTGGTCAGGCATATGCGGTATATTGGCGATTTGATATGGTACGAGCACATGGGGATTGGGAGTGATTTCGATGGCATGCCAGCGACTCCGCAGGGGCTGGAGGATGTAGCTAAGTATCCTGATCTGGTTGCTGAAATGCCCAGGTAAGGCATTACAGACGAAACTGCCAGGCTCATTGTGGGAGCGAATCTCTTCGAGTCTGGGGTGACGTTGATCAGGTTTCGAAAAGGATGCAGGAGGATGGAGAGCTACCCGCTGAGGACGTCTTTTCTTCTGTCAAGGATCCATGGCAATAACCGCTTTTGTGACCATAGGCCATGTTGAAAAGCCTTCTTTTGAATTTCCCGAGCAAGAATAATCTAACCCCGCAGAAACGGGCCAAGGACCGCGCCGTCGCTTCATCCAGGGGTAAATTAGCGAACTCTAGCTCCTAAAGCCAAATACAAACATGGGCATTCGCCATCTCCTAGAGGCATTGAGAATAATAAATATCCGCCAGAAATCTCACATGTTTTCAGCTTCATGTCAGTTTCTCAGCCATACTAACAGAGTTTCAATCCACACCAATACAAGTAGTTGCTCTTCGCAGTAACTTCGTGCAATTCTTCGCTTCCTCTCAAATCAACAACATGGAAGACATCCTTTCCCAGATCAAGCTTCTGGCACACACGACGGACGATTCAGCACGCAAGAAGATCCAAAATCGTCTCCAAAGCCAGTTGTATTCCTTAGAATCAGAGCCAGACGTGGCCATGAGACTTTCCGGCTTGGTATACCTACAACCCTACAGCTGAATCATAATTCCTCTTACATACAGAGGCTGGCTTTGAACTATCACTGTAGCCACTTCAAATCACATGTGCCCGAATCGGAGCAGATCTGAAGATCTTCAGCATCTTATCTGAGCAAGAAACTTCCACCACAGTCCGCAAGCTCGCAGAGAAGACTGGTGCTGCTGAGGAATTGCTTTGCATGTTATCGGCTTAGCCTTTCCCTTGATATCCAAAGCTCTGAAGCTTAAAACCTGCAGGTCGCATCTTGCGATACCTCGCATCCATTTCAATGGTTTCTGAACCCGGCGAGAAAGAACTCGCCGCCAACAAAACCACAAGACGTCTGGCGCAGTCGAGTTGGAACGGAGCTATATACCACAGGTAAGCTTGAGTACCACACCTCACCATCCCCTCCTGCTTTCCCCTCAAACCCAGGTAGTATAAATCTACATATTGGTATGCATGTTGACATAACAGTCGCTAAACAGCTTCGACACAATAACCCCCGTCCTTCACACCCTCCCCTCCTTCCTGCACTTCACAAATTACCGCACTACCTCCTCCTCCACTCACACAGCCTTCCAAACCACATTCTCCACTCCCCTTTTCTGCTTCCAATGGCTTCCCAGCCAGCCAGGGCGATTCAGGAATTTCCAGCTCTCGATGGGTATCCCGCGCGCTTCGGGTGATTGGCTTGATGTGTTACCGTTCGAGGAGGAGGTCGAGGGCTGGAGTCCAGGGGAGGGGGTGGGGAAGGGCGATGAGATGGTAGGAGAGTGAGAGAGTGGTGTTTGTAGATGTTGGCGGTGGTAGGAGCAGGCAGTGCGTAGCATTGAGGAATGAATTTCCTAGATTAAAGGGCAGGTTTGTCTTGCAGGATTTGAGGGAGGCGGTTGAGGGGCTTGAGATGGAGGGGGTGGAGGTTCAGGTGGGCAACTTCTGGGGTGTGCAGAGTGTAAACGTATGTCGGTTTGACTCTCCAGTATTTGGCTTTGATCTCCAGTCCCTGAAGTCTGAAATATTAGACTCGTATATGCTGTGCTGATTGTACAGACAGACGCTAAGTTTTACTACCTCCGCGCCATCATCCACGACTATCCTGACGATGAATGCGCTGAGATCCTGAAGAATATTATCCCTGCTCGGGGAAGTAGTCTCGTATTTTGGTTGATGAGATTATTCTTCCGAAGGTTGGGTTCTCGACTGAGGCTATGGGCATGGATTTGATGATGATGGTTTGTTTCGGTGCGCTTGAGCGTACACAGGGACAGTGGGAGACTTTGGTTGAGAGGACTGGGTTGAAGATTGTTGAGAGGTATGTTTACAATGAGGTCTTGTATAACACGGTAGTGGTACTTGCTGTGAAGTAGAATTGCGGCCAGGAAGGAATGATACAAGTTAGGAAGTATTGATAGGAATGTCCAGGCAACGAGACTGTAAAAGCGATTCAATTCTCGATTTTTCCACTGAAAAAAAGGCAAGCAGGTATTAGAATGGACACAAAATACCTTAAGCCAAAGTCGCCGCAACGGCCTTCTTCATCTCCACAATGTTGGCCGCGGATCTCCATCCACTCCAATCATGATTGTAGAGCCCCCAAGTCTCCTCATAATCCTGGGTTCCCGACCTGATATAATAACTCCCAGCAACAACCCAATAAAACCAACCCACCTTCTGCGCCGGCAGATAACTCCTCAAACAGCTAGCATACACGCCCGTATACGAACTGTCTGCTTGATTATGTCCCCATTCTGTCAACATCATGGGAAGCGTATTCGTCTTCGTGCCAGTGAGAGTGCTGAATCCGTTGTTGACAAGATTGCTTTGTAGGGAACTACACGACGTGATGGAATTTTCGTAGTCGTGGAGCTCGAGGATTATTATATCGGCGTAGGTGAAAGACGACTTGAGAAATTTGACGCCGTTGCCGAGATCTGTGCCTTCGACGACGGGCTTGAGTTGAGTATCGAAGTTGAGGCCGGAGAAGGTGATGAGGATGTCGGGATTAGCGGCGTTGATGATTTTGGAGGCTGCGACCATGTTGGTGTACCAGACGCCCCAGTTGTAGGTTGTTGCGAGAGTGGCGTTGTTGGTTGGGTTGCGGAGTTCGTTGCGCATGCCGATGCTTGTTAGTGCTGGCCAATTCTTGCCCTGCGAAGAAAGGTCAGCTGCAGGAACCTGAGTTTGGATGAAAGTGTGAATGCTTACGTGTTGAACCATGTACTCAAGTCCTCGCTTCCACTTGGCTGTGTTGAAGTATGTGTCTCCGAACCATGAGTTGCCATCGTCTGATGAGCAGCACCATTTCCCGTCGGACATGTGGTTGTCGAGATGAACGTAAATTTGTTGCTTCAAGCATTCGGCAGCCACTGCATCGAAGACCTATGGCAAAGTTAGACCTAGTAAATTTTCTCCCGAAGTGTTGAAAGTACTTACTTGCAGTCTCGTGGTACTGGCAGTGAACGTCGGGTTATTCTTCAGAACTTTCTGCAACACGATCGGACCATTCGTAGTCCCCAGAGCCTTGTTAAACGCGGCAGATAACTTGACGTCTCCTCCATTGTCCAGGATGTCGTCAATCATCTCAATGGCAAAGGTTAACCGAATGGCATTCATCCCCAAACTCTTGATGTCCGAAACGATTTTAGCGATGGAAGTGTACTGAAGACCTTCAGGAATCATGACATCGGCAGCTCCAGGCCAATTGACACCCGCATAAGTGACATTGTTTCCCTTGGAGTTATGGATCCATCGTCCTGAGGAGAAGAATGGTGCATCTGGCCAGCATTGTCCTCCGACAACACTTAGTGCCAGGATAGCGAGACTGGGTAACTTGAAATGCATGGTGGAAAGAAACTTTGGAGAAAGATGCAACGCGGAGATCGTGGGGTAATCTGAGCTTCTAACATAATAGCAACCTCAACCCATGGTCTTTATATATTCGGGACATGGAAGAATACGGTCACCAAGTGAACGTGTCTGGCCCACATGCTTTACCCGCTCCATTGAGCATCCTCGACTTTCATCCCCGAATATCCCCAGAATTGTAAAGAAACGCCGAGGTACTGAGAGATTCGTAAGTCCTGTCGTTACTACTGGAGAAGATCACCAGGTGATGCGTACGATTCATGGAATTGAGGAGCTTCCACGAAGTAAATCGTGCAGTAGCTACATCTCGGACCGGACCTACCCCGCAATATGTCAACACCCCTTGTGCAACTAAATGGAATGTGCCTGATGGAAACATGAGAAATGCCGAAAGAGGATCCTGGTTGTGGGGCAACGGCATGTAGAATAACTGTTCTTGATATAAGCTTGTGTTCATCCGGCAGGTGTGAACCGTTCGATATCCCCGACATCCCCGGCTGCAATCACGAGGACGATTGCCAAGTCATGACTCGGGCCAAAGCACTATCTTCGGCAGCACCTTTTGCAGTTGATCGTGGTGAAACATTTTTCTGATCCAATACAAACGAACAAGCTTCCTTGCTCAAGCAATTGGAAAGAGTATGCGAAGAATTCCATACATAAAGCCCCGTCTAGAAAACTCTATATAGCCACTAGATCAACAGTGAAATCAAGCGTCTGGCAAATAAGCTGATGTTGCGCCGGTGCCACAGGACCGCAAGAAGCACTTCCAAGTCCGTGATGTCCACCATCGATGCGGAACAAAACCTTATCGCTTTTCCCCAGTTCATAGGGATGCTTAGCATTCTGCAGCTCATGTGCAGAAAACCTCTGAATATTGAAGTCGAACCCCTTCTCTCGTACCGGCTGGTGGCAAGCGAGAGTCGCTCGAATGCCGCTGCCTTTCCCACTCGTGAGATGAACCCATCTAGCGTCCGTTCTGTTGCCATTCTCTTGAGGAAACTCGTAGTTCACCATCATGTCGTCGACGCTCCTTGACCAGACGCCGATTTTGGCGGCTTCTTTCTTGTCGCGGTAGCTTTCGCCTGGACCGCGGCCGAACCACTTCACAGCTCTAGTATCTTTGTTCATTTCCATTTCCAGGCCGAAGCGAGGGAGCACTTTGGGCATTGGTCCGCGGGGTACCGCCGTTACATGTATGCGAATCTCTCCATTTCCGTGAATCGTGTAGGTCGTGATCGCATCAAAACCCCAAGCAAGTATAGGAGGACTCATCCAGCTCTTCACGATAATAATGAAAGTCCCAGAGTCTTCAGTGCACTGGACTGATCTGATCTGCTGCGTCATAGAATCGACACCAAACAGCTTCCACATCTCAGCGTCAACTGGCGTATCGTTATCGGTCGGTGCTCGCCAGAACGTGAGCTGTGGACCACTGGTACCATCAAACATATCTGTGCCTCCAACAGACCATTTCGTAACCTGACCGATGGTCTTGTCAAATTCAAATGCGAAATCGAGGTTTGAAATCTCGATTTTGGTGCGATTGTCTGAAAAGGTTGCGTAGCTTATTCCTCGAGGTGTGTCCACGATATCGAACGCGGCGATGGAGTTGATCGAAAACTGTGCCCAGGCAATCTCGTGCCCTGGTTTTGACCAAAGACTTTCAGTCGTAGTTCTCAGTGAAATTGAGATCCACCATTCGCTGCTATCGTGGATAACATGCTCGAGCCCTGGGATGGCTATCTTTCCGTTGCCTCCTGCTGGAATCTCTTGCAATTGGAGAAATCCTGATGCTACGATGGATTCGGAATCCCTGTTCGTGTCAGTATCTACGCTGTTCCCAGCAGATTCGAGGTAACTCACCCCACAGAAAAGCTAGAGACCCTCCATTCTGCTCTGAGATTGTCTAACCCAAGGAAATCGTATCGGTTGGTCAACACCAACTCGTCGCCTTCTTTGGAAATATCAACAGGCTCAAAGACTTTCTTAAGTTCCACCAGCCCAGGTCCAGGTTTGTGGTCTGAAGTACACACTCCATCCATGACAAAGTTTCCATCGTTGGGCGTGTCTCCAAAATCTCCACCGTAAGCATAGAATGTTGTACCATCTTCGAGCTTTTTGATCAAGCCGTGATTTGCCCATTCCCAGATGAACCCCCCTTGAAGTCTTCGGTACTTATCGAAAGCGTCTTGATATTCTCTTAACCCGCCTGGTCCATTGCCCATCGCGTGGGCATATTCGCAAAGAATAATAGGCTTTTGGAAGTTGTCTTCTTCCTCGATGGCACGTTCAACAAGTTCCTCCACAGGCATATACATGTAGCTGAGCATGTCCGCTGAAGTTGCCTTCACGTCGCCCTCGTAGTGAACAGGTCTGGTGGGGTCGATCTCCTTCACCCACTCATACATTGCTTTGTGATTCTGCCCGTAAAATGCTTCGTTTCCAAGACTCCAGATAATAACACAGGGGTGATTCTTGTCGCGGTGAACGAGCTGTCGCATGCGCTCCACGTAGGCCTCTTGCCAAGATGGATTGTCTGATGTGAATATGGCCGACTGTGGGAACGTCAAAACCTTGCGGTCTTCGTAAGGCATGCTCTCAGGAATGGCTTGTGGCCTAGCTACAGCATCATAGAAGCCATGACATTCTAAATCAGCCTCATCCATAACATACAGACCAAGCTCGTCGGCCATATCATAAAGCTCGGGAGATGAAGGATAGTGAGAGCAGCGAAGTGCATTGATATTGTGCTGCTTCATCAGAAGCAGATCCTGTTTGGTAAAATCCTTGGGAACGGCTCGACCAAGCTCAGGATGATGGTCATGTCGATTAGCTCCTCGAAGTAGGATAGCTCTCCCATTGACCTGAAGATTGCCATTTTTCATCTCAACTTGACGAAAGCCGACTCGTTGCTGTATCTTCTGAAGAGTATTTGAGCCATCGAGTAACGTAATACTTAGATCATACAGTGTTGGAGTCTCAGCTGACCACTTCTGAGGACTTGCAACATCTATAGTGAATACACTCCGTGAAGAGTTCGCTTCCACCGCAAAATATTGCTCGTGAACGATGGTTTGCTGAGTCGGGCCAGGGCTTCGTAGCTCGACTTTGATCATGCTGGAGGTAGATAGCAAATGTTGAAATCGCAATTCCAGTTTTGCGTTTTCGTATTCACTGTCAAGCTCTGTTCGTATCGTAAAATCCTCGATATGACCGCGTTTTGGGAAGGCGATCAGGTGTACGTCACGGAAAATGCCTGATTTTTGAGCAACGGTCATGGATATGCATCATTTCCATTGGTAATAGACATACCTGATAGCCACCACTGATCTTGATCCTCGATATAGCTTCCATCGCACCATTGATAGACAGTGAGACGAACTCTGTTGACGCCATGGACTCCGAACTTTACAAGTTCCGTAATGTCAAATTCTGCTGCGTTCCGGCTCCCCTGAGAGTACCCAACTTCAACACCATTCACGTTGAGATGGAAGGCACTGTCGACGCCTTCGAATCTGAGTCTGTAAGAGAAGTCTCCTCCAGTTCCCCATTTCTGGGGAACTTGGAAGTCTCTTTCATATGTCCCAGTCGGATTTTCTGAGGGAACATGTGGCGGGTCAACGGGAAAGGGCAATTGCACGTTTGTGTAGTGAGGCTTTCCATACCCTTGGAGTTGCCAGTGACCTGGAACATCGATTGTAGTAGCACCATCCAATTCCTCAGAAATCGAGGGAGCTAGTGCTGGACGAAGTGCGTAATGGAATCGCCAACGTCCATTTAGAAGCACTGAGTGTGCAGGAAGAGCATAGGCTCGAGAAGGAAGTCGATTTCTCTGAAACACACGCTCATTCTCGTAGTCCAGAGGAGTTTCGTTTTGGTCAGAAGTCACAAGCATGACTCGCAATACTTTAGGGTCTGTCGCAGGAAGAAGAAGTTGAAACGAGAATATGGAGGCTCATTGAAGAGCGTACATTGAAGGCATTTATACATGTTGCCTTCTAGGTACCGAGATAGTCAAAAGCAATCTTTGAAAGGATTTGTGATAGGCTGGCACTGGTCAAACATGACTTCGTTGAGCATGCCGCTACCCACTATCTTGGGACTTGAATATTCATCCCATCAACTGAAAGAGGCATCTTTTTTCCGCCGGACCGCGCGGGTATCGGCTTTGCATCCTACCTGCATGCCAGTTGAGGTTGCATGCATCTTGATGCAGAGTGTACCTAGGTACAGTACAGTAGGGAGGGGATGAGGTTGATCGTGCTTGACGAGAGTCCGTGGTGGGGAGCCGCAGGAAAGGGGTTGACAGAAATAGGCTTAGAGATCCCCGGCTATCCGAAAGGAAAACATTGCTAGTCAATTATGCTAGCGGATCTAGTCCGATCGTACCTATGCTATGTCATGCGATATGGTGGAGAAAGAAGTACAGTTGAGTGATGGAAAAACAATTTGTTTCGAAGCCAAGGGTAGATATTCTACTGGACTAGATAGGGGTGTGGTGCTCTTAAGTCCCTGTGAGGCGCCAGACCTGTTCTGAAGCTCAAAAGGAAACATATCCCGCTGTCAAACCACACCGTGCAACGTCCGCAGGCACATTTATTTTCATGTTGTTGCTGTTGTTAGTCATGCCCATCTTTCTTTGTTCCACAAGGGTAGCTAGCACCTGTTACCGTCACCATCACCGTCACCGTGATGGGTTATTCGAGTCCAGGTCTCAGCGAATACCAGGCTGTCTTGGGCCAGGGCTCCAGTGTTCGGCGTCTGTCGAACGTTCGCTTAGCGGTCTGGGCAAGCCCCGATCTAAGAAAGGAGGGAGGAGGGAGGGAACTGGGAAGCAAGCCAGCCCAGTCTGCCTGCCTGCCTGCCAGTGCCAGCCATGTTCGTTGATTGATGTTCCCAAAACCACATCTATCCAAGAAACCTCGAATCCTCCATCAAAGCATAACCCGCCCCTGCCCAGCATTCGAACCAGATCTCTAATCCTCGGCCATGCGACAGCCGGTTCTCCCTCTCTGACGCCTTTTACCCGCACAATATCGTTAGTGGACGCCCATCTGTCGGTCATCAAGAAGCAAGCCCCCGATGCCCAGCGTTCTGCTGCTGGTAGTGAATAGAGCGAGCATCTTGGTGCTAGTTCCAACACAGCCAGGGGAGCATTCCTTGAGAATCTTGTCCTCAGCTTCCGATGAAGGTATGTAGCCTTCTGCAGCTCGAATCCAGCCTCCTTGTCGGTCCAGATTCACCATTATCTTCTCCTTGCCCGCCTGCTCCCCAGCCTTGCGCTTGTGTCTATCTTCCTCTGTTGCACGCGAGCACTGGGATGTTGCACGGCATCCTGCACAAATATACAGATCAGAGCTCAGTTGAACATTCGCTGACCAGTTCCCCTTCCTTCAGACCTCATCTAGACCCCGAGAGATTGGCGGGAGCTTCGCCAGTCGCCGCGGGCATGCTCCTCAACTCTCCATAAGTGATACCAACCACCACGTCACTGAAGCAATCGGAGATATGTATGGCGATGACGACTACTCGAAACGCGACTCCCGACCTTTAAGCTTTATCAACTCTCCGCTACACGACTCGATCGATTCTGGTGGTTTCGTGACCTCTCCTCTTCACGAGTCTGTTGAAGCAGGGAATACATATTTTGACGGGAACAACAACTCCAAGGGCAGACCATCGCCACATACAAATGGGAATACTGGGAAGGCTCATACTAGTCCAGCCATGCTCCAGTCTCCCAGAAGCGGTTCCTTCAACAAGGGAGACTTGTCACCTTCGTTATCCCTTCGAGATCGGAATGGTTCCGACGCAAATTCACAGTTTCCTCTCAGTAATATAGACTATGAGTCCGATCCAGCTGCAGTTGCTCAAGAGCTCAGCAATCTTCAGGCTTTACGACGAATGTCCATGGATGTTGGAAATACAAGCGACCCTGATCTGCCTTCCTTTCAGAGCTCTATGATGCCCTCTGTCGCCCCTACTGGAGACGATGACGAAGATGACCCCTCGCGGCTTTTCTGGGTACCAGCAAGGGTGCATCCCGAGCTTGCTCCTATGGAGTTCAAGACATTCCTTGAGAATAGGGTTCAATCTATCAAGCGTCGGTCCGGGGAACAAGCGTCGTTATCACCGGATGGTATAGAACGGGCTGGATCTGTAGGCGGATTGAGGAGAAAGAAATCCATGCTCTCAAGGCAGATTGACAACGACGGAGGAAGGGGAGCGCTGGGATACAAAGATGGTGCAGACCAGCTGGAGCGAAAGAAGTCCCTATCAGCCCACCAAATCCCGGAATTGAAGATATCTGATCTGAAGGAGCTGGATGCGCTGGTTAGGGATCCCTCGAAAGCCATGCAGAAACTTACGCTGGATACCAACATGAGAAGGAATAGCAATGGAGAGGTGCCGGAAAGCGAAGATATGCCAATATTACCACAAGCCCCCGGAATTGGACTTCGGAGATCTACCAGGACTACCTACAGGAGGGGATCTCTGCGGAAGGAAGGGAGGGGACCTAGAAGAGCGGGCACAATGCGGGCTGATACGGATGGGGAGGAATCTCCTATTGCAGCATCACCTATTGGATTCCCGCTCACCAAGGTGCAGTCTGAACCGACGACCACGGAGAATTTCTCTCGACCTAACCGTGGCGCCCGCCGTCTACAAAATCTGTCTCAAACAAGTTCCCAAAATGACACCCCAGATAACAGCAACCCTGAGGCTGGGAAAATCGATTTCTTCTCAATGGATACCGCTGGCCCAATTCAAACTTCCCAACAGACCTCTTCAGATCCGAGGAGCAATTCCATTCCTAGAAATGAGACGCCCGTCCCCCGTATCATAGAAACCCCTCCACCAACGGAAGAGGTGGAGCCAGCACCGATCAAATCGACGTTACAATTTCCCGAGAGGTCTTCGTCGCAAGGACCTCCGCCTGCAATGCAGCAACAGAAGCAACCCTCTCCTGAGCCACCCGCTCGGTCAAGTAGGCGCCCTGTTCTGGATCGGCAGATGTCCAGCCCCAATGTGGTCCAGAAGCCCACTGCATCACAGACTCTCAATGATATGGCTCAAAATCCATCACCGCTACCAGGAAGTAATGCAAGGACCGATACTCTTACATTCATTCCTACCGCTGACGAGCGGAAATCTGATAAAAAGTCTAAGAAAGACAAGGACGAGCCAGAGAGTGGGACCCGAAAAACGAGCTGGGGTTGGTTCAAGGGTAGCGATGAGAAGGACAAGAAGGACAAGAAGAAGGAAGAGGACCATAAGGATGGCAAAAAGGGCAAGGGAAAAGTGGCGGTCGACAAGGCACACGATACCGCTCGCTTAGATGTGCTCCAAGCGACTTTGGATACTGGTGCCACGAGAGGGAGAGAAAGCATTCTGCTCGAACGTGACAATGCCGATTATAGGCTTCAAGACGAGAGGAAGAAGGAAAGCAGTCGGAAATCCGGTACGGAAAACAAGAAAGAGAAGGACAGCCTCTTTTCGTCATTCTTTGGTGGAGGCAAGAAGAAGAACGACCGTGATTCTGGTGGGAAGAAAGGCAGCTCCTTGCGAACCCTGTCCCCAGAGCCTCCACCTCGTCAGCTCAAACCGGACATTGACTACAATTGGACAAGGTTTTCTATCTTGGAAGAAAGGGCGATCTACCGAATGGCACATATCAAACTGGCAAATCCTCGTCGGGCGCTGTATAGTCAAGTTCTGCTGAGTAACTTCATGTACTCATATCTGGCCAAGGTGCAGCAAATGCACCCTCAAATGCACATTCCTCAATCTGCACTGCAGAAGAAGCAGGAAGCAGAGCGCAGGCAGAAAGAGCAAGAACAGCAACGACAGCAACAACAGCAGCAAGATGGAGGCGACCAGTATAGATATGATTATCATCAGGTATGCATCCCAGAAACTCTCAAATGATCCTCAACTAATTCGGAATAGGGAATTGCTCAATATGCTGAACCCACACAGGAGCCAGCCAAATCAGACGGTGTCAATTATGTCGACGACTCTCAAATCTATGATTATGACCATCAGGATGCCGATTCTTCCCAAAGCCAACATTCCAACCGGCCTGAGTCGCGAGCATCGCAGCACAGTCAAGAAAACGGATACAGTGATCAAAACCAGTACGATCGAAATGGTAAAGACTTCTACTCTTATGGTCGCCCAGAACAACGGCAACAGCAACAGAAGCATGAGGACGATGACGACGATGATATGTGGTGATTGTACTGTTGCTGGAGAGGCAACATTGTTCTTTTATGCATATATGATGGAGTTATGGGCGTTCATCAACGCTAGGATGGATTTGGGCAGTCGGTTTGGTGTCCGAATGCTCCTCTTGGAGGTAATTAGTCGTTGAAAGCATAGCGTCTGGTGGGCACATGTGTTTATGCATGGATCATCGTCTCTGGGTCGAGACTCTCATAATGCCGTCTGCAGGTTGGGAGGGCAGGGCATGGCATGGTATGCCTGTTTATATGTACACTAATCTAGCTTCTTGATGGAGGAGGCTGGCGGATTGGAGATCGGTGAACATTGTTCAAACAAATTTTAAACATTCAATACGCCTGTTTTATATTATTAAGACATGTCCTAATTAAAATCGTCGCGAAGTGAATCTTCAAATATGACTTCATGGATTCAAAGTGGCGCCTGAATACAATCTTTTTGAATGATTTTTAATCCAGATCATAAACATAACTGGAGTAGGGTCCGCAGCAAAAGTCCTTCGAAAATGGCAGCCTGGACATTTGTCTGGGTGAAGGGTTGGATGACGCAGCCACTGAGGCGGCGCGAGCCTCGCGAGACCAAGAGCCTGACTTCAGTTCAGTTCGTTTAGCGGGGAGCTTCCTCCTGCTTCATCCACTGCCTGACAACACCATTTCCTGTCCTCCACCCCAACTCCAATCTACCAGCGTAGAGCCTCGTCATATTTGATCGCCGCATTGCAGACAACTAGAATCATGTTTCGCGCCCAGCAGAACGCCTTCGACGATGTCGTCGGTAAGTTGCCTGCTCAAGCCTCCTCCAGATTTAGAGCTCGGAGAGCTTGGGAACAATACCTTATCGACCCATTGCTAATAGCTCACAGCCAAGGCGACTGATGAGAACCTTACTTCCGAGAACTGGGAGTATATTATGGATGTCTGCGACAAAGTTACAACAGAGGACAGTGGTGCTAAGGATGCCGTGGCGGCTATGATCAAGAGACTGGCGCATCGAAATGCCAACGTACAATTATACACCCTAGAAGTAAGGAGCTCTTTCTAAACACAACACCATTAATATGTGCTAACACCGATCATAGCTTGCAAATGCGCTCAGTCAAAACTGCGGACCCAAGATGCACCGGGAGCTTGCATCGAGAGCCTTCACAGATGCCCTCCTTCGATTAGCCAACGACCGAAACACACACCAGCAAGTCAAGGCGAAGATTCTGGAACGAATGCAAGAATGGGCAGATATGTTCAAGGACCCAGATCTCGGCATCATGAAGGACCAGTACCATAAGCTCAAGAGCCAGAATCCAAACCTCCACCCACCGTCGGCCCCACAGAAGAGCAGGCTCACGGATCTGGACCGACAGAAGGAAGAGGAAGAACTCCAGATGGCATTGAAATTATCTATTCAGGACAAGACACCCCAGCCACAGACGAAGCCAGCTCAACAACCAGGACAGTCTGCTGGGCCTTCACAAACCCAGCCAGCCTCGCAACCACAGACAGTTCCCTCCGGAACCACTGCAGCCACAGTATCCCGAGTCAGAGCTCTCTTCGACTTCCATGCTACCGATCCAGACGAGTTGACGTTCCGGAAAGGAGACGTGATCGCTGTATTGGAATCGGTATACAAAGACTGGTGGAAGGGACTGTTGAGAGGGCAGACTGGAATCTTCCCTCTGAACTATGTCGAGAAGCTGGCGGATCCCACAACAGAAGAGCTACAAAGAGAGGCACAAATGGAGGCCGAAGTCTTTGCCGAGATCAAGAATGTTGAGAAATTACTTACACTACTAAGTACTTCATCATCAGACCTGAATGTCAAGGATAACGAGGAGATCACTGTATGTATGGTTTATCTGATCTACGCCAAATGCTGACTAGAATCTGCAGAAACTCTACCACTCAACACTTGCTATCCGCCCAAAGCTTATCGAGTTGATCGGGAAGTACTCACAGCGAAAAGGTAACGCCCCAAGAGTCCACATCACATGTCAATTTGTTCTGACTTCTTCTAGATGACTTCACCCAGCTCAATGAGAGATTTATCAAATCATGCCGTGATTATGAGAATCTATTGGATGCATCCATGACCCAAACCCAACCCGCATACCAATATGGTCGTCACCAACAAGGTTATGGTGGCGGGTATCCACCTCAAGCTGCACCGCCACAACAGGATACGCAAAGATACTACACTCCTAATCAACAACAAGGTTTGAACAATGTATCCGAGCTGTAAGGCATTGACTGACTCTTCAAGACCAACAATATCCGCCACAATCGTCTTCTCCCCAAGGATATCCTCCACAGCCCCTACGGACTGGACCGGCTCCATTCTATGTTGTGGCACAGCAAGGACAGCAGCAACCTCCTCCAGAGTCCCAACAAGGGCAGCACCAATACCCTCAGAGAGATCTAACTCCCCGCATACCTTCCAACAACATGCCCGTACCTCTCCAAACAAGTTCGCCGCCTCCAAATCAATATCCTCCACCGCAACCCCAGACTGGCCACCGACCTCAAAGCACGTACTCTAATCCACAAGAGCTCGCTACTTCTGTTTATGATTCCCCAGTTGGCCAGCAACCAAACTCTGCTTATAGTGCTTCTCTCTACTCCCAAGACGACCCTTACAGTGCCGGCCCTTCCAATTCCCAACCACCACCTGCTCAACAACAATACAATGCTTACGCCCCTCCACAACAGCAATACCCACCTCCCAGTCAACCCGGATATGACGCCCCACCGCCACCAACTGCAAGCGCTCCCCCACCTCCACCTGGCGGCGTGAATGCAGGCTATCCAAACATCGATGCCAGACAAACACTCCCTAGCCAAGGCGCAGCACCTCCATCCCAATACAAGCCTTATCAGCGACCAGGATCATCAGATGGTCATATGGCGGCACCGAGTGCACCTCCCGGTGGCCCAGCCGATTTTTACAGACAGAGTACAGCCTATTAGGTCCAGTGATTTTCTTTTGGTCGGGTGGTTCCTTTGTATGTAAGAAAGGCAAGATACTTAGCGTTGAGAATTTTGAGGCCATGACGAACGAAGAAGAAATGTCAGATTTCGAATTACAGAGTTCGGGGTTACGCCAGCAGGGGTGATGGACGGACAATAGGATCAGACATAGCTAGAGATAGGTTTCCCACTGAAATGTAATTATCAGAACTCGAAACTTGAATCTTGAAACTCTCATTTCTGGTAAGCGTGACCATTGCATTGCATATAGCATTGATCCCATGCCTAGCTACTCCTTCTCCGCTTCAGCACTGCTATCGTCTAAACAGGAGGGTTTCTTCGCACTTGTTCTGCTTTCTCCCCAACTTATCAAACACAAAGTGACAGTTTCAGCAATGTGATTAATGTCAAGAGTGAATCTGAGAATACTTAAATATAAGCTTACCGAAATCAAGAAAGCTTTCTGGTCCGAGGTCTACTCATCCATCCTCATCTTGTTACTATTCTGCTTCTTCTGCTTCTTCTTCCTCCTCTGCTGAGACGGTGTCGGTGCCAGTGTCGATACATCCGATGCTGGCGGTCTCGCTGTTGCCGGCACGGAGATCCTTCGTCTCCTTTTAGCGGCGGGTAGATATGAACTCGAGGGTTTTCATTGTCATCATCATCTTCTTCTTCTTATTCGTCTTGGCCGTCTTTGGTAGTAGTGATGTAGGTAGTGGTGTTGGTCTTGATGTTGGTGTTGGTGTTGCCGTCGATCCAGATATGCATTAGCTCAGCGGATATCTTGAACAGATCGATGATTATTCTTGCTATAATAAGACGTCGTTCTGAAAGTGATAGATGGATTAGAGATATAGATCGAGTTGGATGGATTTAGTGGGGATCTTCTTAGGTTCGGATTCTGGGAATCGGAAATGGGAGTGAGATTTTTGAAGTGAAGGAGAGGGGGAAGGCGTTGTATTAGATGATGTAAGGTTTGCGGGAAAGTGATGGGGAAGCTAGATGAAGAGAGTGGTTTTAGTAGCGATGGGCGATGGGGATAATCTTTGGTGAATAGAAGGGAACACTGTGGAGATGGAGCGGTGGTTTTTTTGTACAGAAATGTTTGCAGTAAGGGTGGTAGGAAGAAACAAGCTTGGTGATCTTTCGAGAAATAGGGCTTGTATGCAATTCACCTTTTTTGTCTGCACCAGTGGTATTCTTTTCAACTTGGTCTCGGTCGCTGTCTGGTTTAGTTATAGCTCCAGCCCTGCCAGAATGAGAGGGTAATAATGTGCTTAGAAAAGGGATATCACTTCTTAACATGAGCATGAAGAACTTGACCGGTTGATGACTTACCTCGAAGCCATTGTCCAGGCAGAATGTGCTTGAGACTGAGAGATGGGAGACAGATCGATAGATATCGTGTCAATAATATTGTTGATACTCTCGCTAACGAGCTTATACAAGTAATATAGCAACATGATTTGCAATAAGCGTAGCAAGAAGTGAATCCTTCAACATTCAATTTCGATATTTACAATTTTCCGGGCCAATGCCTCGCTTAACCCATTAATGATCCATCGCATCCTCAAAAAGCGCCCTCAACTGCTCCCTCTCCTCCCCAACCTCCTCCGCCAAACCCGGCGCCAACATAAGCACCCTCTTCTGCGGCAGGGTCCCCTCCACCAAATCATCCAGATGCTCCCTCTTGAAGCCCAAATCCTTCAAACCGCGCGGCTGGTCTCCCAACTCGGCCAGGAACTTCTCGAGCGCTTCACCGAGGACTTCGCCTGCGCTCTCTTTCTTGACATTTGAGATGTCGACGCCGAAGGCTTCGGCAGCTTGGAGATGACGTTCGGGGTTGGAGGGACCGGTGAAGCGGAAAACGGCGGGCGCGGAGACGGCGACGGATACGCCGTGGGGGATGATAGGTGTAGAGACTTCGTAGCCGGCGTGTTTGTAGCCGGGGTTTTGGCCTGAGATGGGGTAGGACATTCCTGTTGGTGAATGGTATTAGCGAGGATCTCATGAGAATGTATAATAGTGAATGTGTAGGGTGAGCTTACCGTGACAGAGATGGACACCTGCATTTCCGAACCCAACGCCTGCTAGAGTGGCGGCTAGCAACATCTGGCTTTGGGCTTCGTGATCTTCGGGGTCCTTGGTGGCTCGTGGTAAGTACTTGACTGTACTTCTCAGGGCTTGCAGGGAGAAGATATCACTGATGGGGTTAGCGCCCTGGTATGCTGGTCTGTTGATTGGATTCTGTGGTCTCGGTATCCTTTCGAAGTAAGGGATCGCAGTCCAACTCTCCAAACTGTGACATAAGACGTCTAATCCTGAACTTGCGTGAACAGCTGACGGCATTGTTCGGGTATTCAGAGGATCACATATTCCCAGAGTTGGTTTCAAGTTCCGGTGTGCGATTCCCGTCTTTGCACGTTTTGATACCAAGTCGAAGATTGCTGTTCCAGTTGTCTCAGATCCGGTACCTGCGGTCGTTGGAACGGCAATGAGAGGCTTCAATGGCTTGTCAATCGGCAGACCCTTCCCCAGAGGGGCATTAACAAAGTCGAGGAACTCGGCATCTGGGTAGCAAGTGTACAGGTTCATGAGTTTGGCCGTGTCGATGACTGATCCACCTCCCACAGCCAGAAAAGCATCTGGCTGGTATGGCTTAGCGAAGTCAATTGCCTCCTTGATCCTGTCCACTAATTAGTCACTTCTAAATTATTTGAATAACAAGACTTACGAGCTATCCTTCGGCTCAACTCTACACTTAACAAAGACCGTAAATTCAATACCTTCTCTCGTCAATCCCTCTACAACCTGCTTCATCGCATCCAGATTCCGCACCACACTATCCGTCACAACACACACCCTCTTCGCGCCCATATTCTTGAAGTCCATGCCGACTTCCTTTGTCACGCCTGGCCCGAACCTAATTGACGAAGCAGCCATTTCGAACGCATATTCTTTTTGGCGGGAGAGGTCAACTGGCGTGGCATAGTTGCGTTGGAGGTTGCGCTTGGCGTGGGAGAGGAGTCCGGAAGAGGGTTGGTGGTGATGGTGATGCGAGGGGTTGCCGTGGCAGGGACAGCTGGGGGGATGGGTGTATTGGACTGTGCGGAGGAGGTTCATTGCTCGAGCCGCTCGCTGTTCCAACATTAGACATCTTCAAGCTTGGGAAGAGTCAGAGGGGACTTCTTACCGTAGGAGCGACACGCACTACGGAAGCCATCTTGAGCAGGAGTGGGGTAGCTTTGAAGCTGTTACAGAGCTCTGAACTGTGTATTATGCTCTGTTAGTTGAATATTTCGAGATGTTTCAGACTTGGTTCAATTGAATATCAAGAACCGCACTACACAAAGATAGAAATCATATCAAGGAGAGAACGAGAACCGGTGTAGAGGTCATTGATGTGGGGCTTGGCTTCTAGCTGACTGAGAAAGGCTGTCTCCAAGACCGAGCTCCAGCTTCAGCCCAGCTTCCCCGCATCCTCGGCTCAAACATCCGGCAGGGGTACCGATTTGTTTACTTTTGAGTGAAGAGTAAAGTACTTACTACTTCTCTTTTTGGCTCATAAAGAGGAGGCTTGGACTAAATAGATGAGTCTTCATACAAGAATGGCATGTAGGTGAAAGTGTAAGTCCACAGATTCAGTATCGCTCTCACTTGTTGGTATTGATGTCGCAACTACCCCACATCCGAACTCGGCCGGGTACGAGTACCGGAACCGAGGGGTAAAAGGCCGGTTTCGACGAAGGGAAGTTTTGAGAAGCCCTGATCAATGAGACTTTGTCCCCGGGATCGAGATGAGCGTGATAGCCAACAAGGAGGGATGCTCCAGAGCGTCTGGTGTATCATTCTAAACGAAATTCGTACCGAGTCAAAGTGTAATCATAAGTAGCAAAGTCAGGAAATGATATCGAAAGAGCCTCCAAGTAGTTGAAGTTTATCATAAAATTTATCTCAGTAACTGTTCGCCTATAAACAGCCTCTTATAAACTCCCATCCAAGGTATCAAATCCTATCCATCCAATATCAATTTGGAAAATAATCTGTTCCGGGTCGCCCCAAGATATGCATGCATCAACCAACATGCATCAAGTTGCGCCGAAAAGTGTATAAAGAGAATAACCAACCATAGCCGCCACCGGACCCTCCTGGCTGCACATACCGCACCTAAGCATTTCGAAATCAAAGGCAACCTGTAAATGCCCATTCCAGACTCCAGCTACTTATCCGCGGAACCAGACAGAAATGTCGCTTGCTTGTGCTGCGCTGCGCTGTGCAAATATGTGAAAAACACTCAGAGATGGCGTGCATCAATGGTTGAAACGTATGTCCTCAAGAATCCCATTCCACCTTCTTGCTTCTCTTGAGACCTGCTTTGCAGGATTTACTCTCCATGCCAACCTCTTCGGCTGGGTCTGCGGCTGCTCGAGCCGGAATCTCCTCCACCTCGAGCATCAAAGCCATGTCGGTCACCAGTGCCGGCTATCCCACCTCCTCTGTTATCCTCCAGACTTTTCCTCGAGTTGTCCCTTCCTATCTCGCTCATTTGGAAGAGCAGTGGCTCATCGTCATGTTCATACGCTCCAGCTGTCCTCGTAAAGCTCAATCTACCACTGGCTCTCTCGCTTGTGCCGCTTCCACTTGCTCGCTCGATCAAGCTGGATGAAGATGCTGTTGGAGGTGTCACACCCCGTCCTCCACCACGACCGAGTCTCGGACGATATGGCGAGTTCGTAGAGCCAGATGACTGCCCCCTAGGTACTTGAGCCGCTTCCGAATCATTAGCATCTAGAGAAGACGATGGCTGGCGAGACATTGCGGTAGAGGACTCTTTCAGATGAGGCGCCGGTTGCAGGAGCCGCGATGGAGACGGCGAAGAGGCTGATGCAACGGGGTCAGCTGCTTGGCTAATACCAAGGAGGGCACTGAGACTCGGTGGCTCGCGCTCATCAGCACCAAGGCTGATGCTCCTATGAATGCCGAATGGCAGATCGCCCAGGTCCTCCTCTACAGCCATAGAACGGTGCTGCTGCGCAACAGAGCTTGACCTTCTCGCATGTGGGTAATACGTTCGCGGTGACGTTGGGATGTTGATCGCATTCGTACCCCTCTCATTAGACTGGTCATCGTCGGCAACGTCCTCCAGTGGAGCCTCCGGCGCTGTCCTACTGCGATAGCTAAGCCTTCGAGGCTCGGCAGAGTACTCTGCTATAGAATTGGCACTCAATCGTGACGGGATGGCCGGCGTATGTGGGGTATGTGGCGATACCGGCTTACCCGGCGACGATGAGGCCGACATAGATGTTGCTGCTACCATTGGGGGAACACTTGACAATTGTCGGCTTGAGGAGCTTGACGATCGATGTAGCATAGTCGAAGATGACATGGACTCTGTTAATGCATTATTCGACTCCCGCATCGACTGAAATTTTGACAGCTGGGCACTTGTCCTTTTTGTCGATGCTTCCCCTGAAGGTTCGAAACTCTGCAACGTCTTCTTGCTATCCAGTAACTTGAGAAACTCTGAGATATTGTCGTCATCGGTCTGTAAAGAGTCCGAACTCGCACCACCTCCTAGGTCAGCGAGGAGACCGGATCCGGGTTGTACAGAAGACGACAGGCTCTGCTTGCCACTGCTTCCTTGGTCCTCGTCTACCATCTTGCTAGTGCCCCCGAAAGACGACCTTCCGCGTCGATGGGTGAAACTACTGCTATACCTACTGAGGGGCGTAGGCTTTGGCGAGCTGGAAGCGGATGGGGTGACCATATTATCAGGTACAACTGGTCCACCTCTAAGTGTAGCAGGCATGCCGGCTGTAAGAGAGGAGCGATTTCGTGCCTGCGTCAAGGCACTAATCCCTGAGCCTCGTGGTAACGATTGTGGCGATTGCGGTGGGTTATCACCCGGATTTTGGAATGGATTATTGCGCCCAGGTGACGAAGATAATGAACCTGCTTTGAACGGTTGAAATGATAAGGAAGGTCTCCTCGCGGATGTCACACCTTCCAGAGAAATAAGCGACGCCCTGGATGCTTGCAATGGCCTGGACTTTGGAGCAGATCCTGACCCCACGTTTGAAGAGCTTGTATCCGATCCCATAGTTTTGGCAGCTCGTAAGGCGGAGATGGGGCTTGAAGCCCCTGGAGGCGCATCGCCGTGGAAGGTGGAGAGACTTCCATAGGCTTGGATTGGCTCAGGTTCTTCGTTTTGTTGGTGTCGATGCGCAGGTAATGATCCAACTTCAACAGTTCTCGATGCTCCACGACGACTCTCTTTCGCACTTAACGATGGCTGGAAGAAGTGCTCATCTGCACCCATGAACCTCGAGCTCAGAAGCGCCTCAGAGTCGTCAACACGGAAATTACAATCGTTTCGGTACGAGACTTCGGCTGAGAATTGTCCTACAGGAGTCTCAGTTGTGCCGAGAAGATAGTCCGTAGTGACCGGGCCTCCATACTCATACAGGGGATGAGTAAGCGCATCGAACCGATTTTGTTGAACATCACCGGACGAGATACGGCAACTGACCCGCAGCGAACTGTTTGCTGATCCGCTCTTCGCCAAGGTCTTTACAAATCTCCAAGCTGGGACAAATTTGGTCGTCGCATACAACGAGCGAAAGAAGACAATGCACTTCTTGTAGACTGTGGGCAATGTAGAACCAAAGTCGTGCGTCCTTTCTCCTGGACTATCTTTAAGTTCGATTTTCCACCGCTCCAGTATCACCTCACTATTTTCTCTTGATCCGCTTGACCTGTTCAATGCCTCTAGAACGTCCCATCTCTTCCCTTGATCGTCAACAATGACCAAGCTCTGACTAGTCGTCAGATTCGAGGTGTCGATAAATGTTTCAATTATAAGCGGTACGGGTCGATTTTGGTATCCGCCGCAAGTCTTCCATAAACTGAGGTCGTCCTTGAATGCGCTTGTATCGTCGGTTTCGATTTGGAACTGCAATGACTTATGGTTAGTTTATCGAGGCAACCAGGAAGAGGCTCCCATAAACGTACCCATTTATTAAGCTTCTTCGTCCCATCTTTGGTGAATACCACGGGTAATGGCATTCGAGATTGTAAGACAAGATAGGCAGCCTTGGTGTGAAAGTTCTAGTCCGCCAGAATCATCAGTATGCCAATTCCTAGGATTGTAGTGAATTGTTGCTCTCACCTGTATAATTTGATCCAATTTCTTCACCACATCTCGACTTGGACCAGTTGTAGCTATAACACCACTATCCCCACTGCCTTCATCAGCCTCGTTGTATGCCGGCATATCTGCTGCTAACCTGGAATTCGAACTCGAGCCTTCTTCTCTGGGATTATTCGTTCGAGTAGGGTTTGTTCTGGGGGAGGAGGCTGGCGAAGCCGTGATAGGCGATGGGCGAGGATGCTGATGCATCTTGGGACTTTTGTGATCGACGAGGACGTCGCGTCTGAGGATGCTGTCGTTGTGGGATGCTGAACGGTGCACAGCTTGTGCGAGAAGCTCTTGCTTGCTCCCGTATGCAAGGCTTAACGGCAGCTATCGTAGGGCTAGATTTCGAATGAAGCAGAACCTGGATACCTCATGATTTGGGCATCCATCGTAGTCTGATCGCTAGTGATATATTCGGATGAGCACCTTTGTGTGCTGGAGTGAATACCGAAGGGGAGATGGGGGTGAAGCTGGCGATGGACGTATGGGAATGATTCCGGTGAGTTCAATCAGGTCGATAGCAGGGGTAGCTGGGGGCCTACAGCTCAGGCAACGGCGGACATCCTTGTTGAAAAGGCTCCTCGAGTGGTTTTGCAGATGGGGGGGAGTCACAGGTGAGAGAAGTTGAGGAAGTTTGAGGAGATTCCTTTCACTCGAAGACGAGTTGATGATGCTTGGACCTAGTGTGACGGGATACAGATGGAGAGTCAGTCCCAGGGACCGGACCCGTAACCTTATCTCGTGACTGGATCACAGCGCTTATGTTTAGTCTGGATCAACCTTGACGTCGACCGGAAATGGAGTGAGACTGATGATGCAATTGCAATGATGGAAGTCTAGCTTGAGAAGAGCAACAAAGACGAATTCCTATAACGTCTGAACCACGGTGAGATGCAATGCAGTGATTGATGAAGCGGATCGAAGCTCGAATCAAGAGGCTTGTCTTTGTACTGACTGCTAGCTAGCCGATCGAGAGCCGGTCGGTCGAATCGTTATCAGTAACCGCTAAGATGCAATGAGCATGGCATGGCATGGCATGGGCTGCAACCACACCACCACCATCTGCACCACCACCAACAAAGAGCCAACCCTCAACAACACCAAGAGCGACATCCCTCCCATCCATCCCTTTCCCATACAGGACAGGCATGTGATCTCCCCGACCTAGTCATGTCTGTCATGTCGACTACGCCTGTCCGCTCCGGATCTGATCTGGTGCCGCTACGAAATGCAGGACTGCTGCAATGTAGGAGTATGCATAGAAGCAGCAGTGACCCCAGTGGGTGATAGCCAGTGAGCCAGCTCACCCAGTACTCTTGTCTGGACTGCAGTGCGCCTGCGGATGGCTCATTGTCGCCATCCGAGCTATCACTCCAGGTCAAGACACCGAGTGGTATTGCCTCATTACCTGCCTCATCCTCACCCCCTGGACAGTTCGCCTCGCCGATTGCGCTGCGACTGACTGGCTGATTATTATCCGTCCGGTGCAGATAGGGAGGAGGCCTTCCCATCCTTCATTCAGCATCAACATATCACATCTCAGCGGAGCGAAATGAGTGTGCCTGGCTACTATTGGACTTGTATGTGCCTTCTTACTCGTGTCTGCCTCCCTCTTGGAGCTTCCCCACTCTACTTGCATCTCAAGTCTGCCCTTCCCCAGGGCTAGCCTTCCACTTCGAGAACTGGCTGGATGAGTAGACCCTATTGGCCAAATTGGTCGAGGCTTCCGTGGAACTCCAAATGGTATTGTTGTTGGGATCGGGAGAGTTATCTATCTCACGAAGCACGGCAAACAGACGAAGTCCTCGCCGAGTGGCAGTCAGCAAGAGCTGATTGCGCCCTGCTTAGAAGAAGCACGTCATGTGTCTCGATTACTACTACTTGCCCATTGAGAAATATAAGAGGTTAAGAACGTAGATGTGGCAGCACCCTGGGCAAGTGTACCATAAGCTATAATGGGCAATGCAAGGATGCCCAGCAACATGTCCGATGAGAGTCTAGACATAACCGTCCTGTTGACTTCGATTGTACGTTGTTTACTCAATCGTGAGCACAGCCAGCAATTGATATCTACTACAAAGCTACTGGCTCTTCACTTGCGAAGCAAGAAGACATCGAGCGAAATTCTACCCAAATCTTCAATTCGGGGTGGCCTTATCAAGACGCCGGAGCCCGCATGACTTGATATACCACGTGGTTATCACTTCCAGATCGTAGCCAAAGATTCATACATACAATATGTGTAAGCATTTGCGCGTAAAATTCATTCTGCATACAATCTCTGGCTCTGTTCGGACGGCACTTCTCTCGATTATTCGAAGCTCTAATTAACAGTTACTTCCTGAGTTATATCACGTGCTGCTTTTGGGCTTCATTCATTTCAGCTCGATAAAGTTCTCTTTATTTTCTATATCGTACAAAAGCCGAGTCTGTAGAAGATGAAACTCTCCTACCCGCTCACTTTCTTCTTCGTGGACTCCATGCCGCTCCCCACTGAGCAATGCGCTCCCGCTCGAGCTCCTCATGAGCATACTTACACTTCAGATAGTGTTGATCCGTAGGATCTCCGAGCGGTCTACCACAGAGCTCGCAATTGTCCACATCAGGATCCTGCTCAACATCCGCGCCGCCAGCGAAATGACAGTTCTCTAGCTGTCCTTTGAGAGTGTGGTCGAAGACCGTGTTCAGCCATGGCGATAGAGGTTCTCGTACACGGTCAACAGGCGAGACAGGTGATATGGATGCAGTCTGTGAGCTAGAGGAGCTATCGGGATAAGTACAAGTAGGAGAGCGCACGTGGGCACCGATTTGCGTCCTATCTGACAAGGTCTCATCAAAGTCAGCTTCAGCCTCTTGGTCAGCCTCATACCCATCTCCATCAGACTCGCTCTGCTCACTCACACACTCACCCTCATCCTCATCCTCATCCACATCTCCCTCCATGGCAGCCTGCGTCTCAACATCATCAACATCCCAATCATAATCCCCCTCATCCGCTCCACCTGTGAATTCCTGCCCAGCATACACCGTGATGTCTCGATTGACTTTCACCTCTTCGACCCAAGCGGCGACCGTCTCTGTTGGGCGAGGTCGTCGCGACTTCGCTTCTTCTTTGATGTCGAAAGCGAGGGAGCATGCTGTGCAGGCTGGACCGAAGGGGTAGAGACAGTTGGGGTCCGAGCAGATTGGGGGGAGGGCCGCGGTAGAGGCGGAGGTGTGGATGCTGGTGCGGGTTATGGCGGTGACGGATGAGAGAGAAGAGATTGTTGACATGGTCCTGGTAGGATTGTGTGTGCGTGTGCTGCGGTAGGTGGACTTATGTCTTTGTACAATTGGTATGATTGTACGGTTTTTTGATAAAGGTGGATCTTTACGTAGATCGGGATGAATAGAGATGGAACGATTCTTGAATGTGAGCGCATTGCAAGGCATTGTTGCTATTTATCGAGTCCATCGATGCTATTCTGTTCTTGCTGAACAATGGGATTGTGGTTTCATTCTGTCTTTGTAGTTGAAACAAGGCCTCTTGCGGGACCATATAAAGGTCATTGACGTCTGATATATTTTGGATGAAACTGTACAAAGGAAGGTGCTGTGACCGTTGTGTCACTTTCCATTGTTGAATATCGTTTTACCTCGGTGCCTTTGGGGAACGTCCATATCTCGTACGGGCAGTATAAGCAGCAACCATAATGGTCGATAATGTTGATGATCAAAACAGTGAGATGAGAAATGAAGAAGCATGAACAGGAAGAGACCAACCTGTATTTATAGTTGCCTTGGGAGAGGCGCGAGTGAGTCGATCTCTGGTCTGATCCAGCACTTTCATAACCGCCACCTCCCGTCTTACCAGTATATACTTGTCCATTCCAAGTCTCGTCAGCTAGATGTCTTCAGCCGAGACGAAAGACAAGCGAGAAGCTTGGGTTCTCCTGCCAGACTGCGGCCATCTAGTCCTCACCGAGCCACCCATAGATGCACTCTCACCAGCTGGCAGAACACTTGAGATCGTTCTCGGTGACGGTGAGGCGGTTCCGTGTCCATGCTGTGATGATCCCGCAAACTCTCCCATGACCATCCGTAATCATCTCTTCATGTGCAATGAACTACGAAAGCACTGCTACGCTCGAGTTCAGAACCGCGAACTTTTTCAAAAGGCTCGAACTGCCGCGGTAGAAGAAGCCGTGGTCTGGTCCCTCAACACGCGATATCTTGAGGGGATCATAGAAGGCGCGAAAGCCAGGCCGACAAATAATATTGTCTATGAGAACCACTTCTCGAACGAGCAATCAGAGTGGAAGACTGAGAAGCTCGTGCTTAGCCACGCTCGCAATACCGCCATTGCAGAACGTCTTCGACAAGAACCGACGGCGAAGCTTGAGCTCATGCTGACCAGACTGCGGCATGAAATTGACTGTAAATTCGCATTTGCTAAGGGTAAGCTGCTTGGACAACGCTGGGCCGAGGCAAGAGGGGAGATGATTCCATCTGTCCAGCTCGGTCATGAAGTAGATCTGAAGCTGGGCCCGAGTGAGCCAATTGAACAGGCCCGGCGAAGGAGTAGCGCGCTGGCTTTGTTGATAGCAAGGAGAATCCGTTACAGAGGACATGCAAGTCGGAAAGAAGTGCGGAGACGATATCAGAGACGCCTGCTGGTGAGACTTGTCAGGATGGAAGAACGGCCCGTTGAAGAGGCCGAGCAGATCGCCTTACCTGTGGAGACCGCTGAAATCGTCTGAATTGCTGAGATCCTGATGTGCTGGTAGCATCAAGTGGAGTCTCGAAAGGTTAGAGTAGTGCTCGAAGCTTCGAGGAACAATCCAAGTATATAACGTCTGTCCCTGCGTAGCGAGACGCACCTCGACGAGACAAATTATAGGTACTCCGAATTTACCTGGCTCTAAAATTACGAATATGGAAGATTTTCAAACTATTTTCAATTATACTTGTACTACAAGCTTCTATTAATGACTCTGACTTATTTATTCTGAAGATTCTGACATGTCATCGCCACCCACTTGAATTATAAATAGCCTCTCATTATAGTTAAATAAAGCCGAGGTCGAAGTATAAGGCAGAGCAGTGTTATTTGTGTAAACTCTTGTCTGAAGGGGTATTGTTGCTGTTTCGCATTTGGCCTTTGTGCTGAAGATGAAGGATGGCCATTCTTGAGACCAGCTCGTGTTGGACAATGTGGCGTAGGGGGTTGATATCGCGATGCGTATAGTTCGTGCCCGTTGGCTGCAACATTTAGGAATGAAACAAGGACTACTGCTATTATTCCGCCAACTATGTCGAAAGGGGTAAACCAACGGAAGGGATATGGGCCTGTGATGTTGTAGGAGAGGAATAATTGATGCATTGCAAGCAATCGGAAGTAAAGGAAGCAAAACACCACCTGACCGTGGTAGAAATGTCAAGCGAGAAGGGGAAGATCATGACGGCTGAGATGACGATGTTATATATATGTTGGCGAACCTGGCACAGCTGGACAGCTCAGCTGCGCTGCTTAGCCGTGTCGCAATCTGCCATCTGCAATTTTCGAACAGGTTACTGTAGTTGTACAGTATCGAAATTGATTCGAGCAGATTACGAATAGGGCTGAGCTTACTGCATTAGCGGTACCGCCTATCACTGGCCACAATGCTTGATCAGCTCTCCATTTTGGGATTAAAGTTTCTAGAAGGCTTATTCCATACTGCCTATTAGAAACTTGATTTGAGAAATTTACAGTAGTGTGTTCTTCTTTTGTTGTTCTGAGACCAGTACTGTATGGGACAAAGAAGCGAGAGATTAATTATGGGGGACTCTAGTACGCGAACATCGATGACATCAACAACGTCTGTAGGTATCACTACTTCCAACCTTTTGATATAGCACAGCACAATAGCGCTGAAACGCGTCAACTGGTCTACTCGTGTCTTTCGCCATGGCTGGTCCAGTCTCACATAAAGTATTCACTCCCAGGTAAACAAACGCTCGCAATCCCCTCGAGCCCGCAACAATGGCAGGAAAACGATCAATACGTAAAGCCATAGACCCTAAGAAGAAAGGGAATACCCAGTATTTGGGGAAAGATGTCGAGGATAGAAGTAGACCGGCAAAGGATCGTCAATATCGGTTTAGGGATAACAGGAAGTTGGACCCGGATGACCAGAGGCGCGAGGAGTTCAAGCACAAGCTGATGGATGGAGTCGAGAGGTCAAAAGTGCTCCAAGAGTATCGCAAAAGCGAAGATGAGGTTAGATCATTATTCTCTGTCTTGGAAAAACACTACTGACATCTGCTACAGCTCAAGCAAATCCGCAACAAGAAAGTCCGCTCATTCTACAGCGACCAAAATGATCGACTGGACGATTGGCTCGAGATCAATGCGGTCGTACAATCCATCTCTGACGACATCCTCGAATCCTTCGATCCGCGCGACGACAACGGAGATGGCATTGCAGAAGTTGGCGGTGCTCTACAAGATACACTCGGGCACGTCGAACCTTTCCTGCCCGAATCAGAGCAAGAGAAACGTCGCATCGGACGCCGAAATGCAAAATGGGCTATCAATATCAATGTCGTTGCGAATATTATTCTCCTAATCGCCAAGATAGTGGCTGCGACCCAATCTTCTTCTCTTTCTTTGATTGCATCGCTCGCAGATTCGGCACTCGACTTGCTATGCACGGCGATAGTGTTTACAACTCATAAGCTGGTTGAGTGGCATATCTCGAAGCTGAAGAGGAAATTCCCTGTTGGGAGACGGAGGTTGGAACCGCTGGGTATATTGGTCTTCAGTATCATTATGATCATCTCTTTCTTTCAGATATTGAAGGAGAGTGGTGAGAAATTGATAGCGAAGGGACCACATAAGGCAACACAGTTGCCACCCATAGCGATTGCGGCTCTGGGAGCGACGATCGGTTTGAAGGGTATTCTTTGGTTTGGATGTGTTCGGGTTAAGACTACACAAGTACAGGCATTGGCTCAAGGTGAGTGTGTTGAGATAATGGTCAGAATCGAAACTAACATTGAGATTAGATTGCAAGACGGATGTGATCTTCAACTCCTTGTCGTTGATATTTCCAGCTGTGGGCCACGCGGCTAATATATGGTGGCTCGATCCCGCCGGAGCTGGACTGCTTTCTCTCTTCATCATCTATGACGTTAGTGCATCACCTTCATAATTCATCTCATCTGTACTAACATTCTCGCCAGTGGGGAACCACCTGTTTCGAAAATGTCTTCCGCCTCACAGGATCCGCAGTAGACGATCGAGTCATGCAAAAGCTCACATATCTCGCTTGGCGTTTCTCCCCTCTAGTCAATGGATATAAATCCATACGAGCTTATCACGCTGGTGATGGCGTCTGGGTTGAGGTTGATATTTTGTTGGATGAGAAAACGCCGTTGGAAATTGCTCACGATATTGCAGAGACTTTACAGGTATGACTATTGCTACAATGTAGCTCATCTGGCCTGCTCTAGGGGACCAATCATGGACATATGCTAATAATCCGTAGTATTGTTGTGAGGGGTTGTCGGAGGTCGATCGAGCGTTCATTACCTGTGATTACACGACATGGGGTCCGACCGGGCACGCGGCCGAGAATTTTGAATGATAGGCAAATAAAACGAAAGGTCAAATGGCGGACGAGTAAAAGCCAGGCTGACTCCAAATACTCGGTGGGTTCTATACCTATGAAAATGATTCTTCTCCATCATAACTTGGGCAAGGTCTCAAGGAGATCAGGGGGAAGTAGAAGCAGAATCCTCACGTTGAAAGCCGCAAGTGAAGACGGACGAAATTATATTGAAAGACTGTTCAGTTTCCAGCTTTCGCAGAAACGCAGAATTATTAAAATTCAGAACAAACGAAACTCATTTGTAAATATTTCTCGTCAGTGAGGCTCAATGGGGAAACTCTTTTCTGGACGTCGAAAAATGACACTGTCTCCACTTCCGAAGAGACAGCTACAGGCCATAAGTTGAATCGAGGGACTCAAAGCGAGCAACATCCGCAAACGCGTCCGTTCAGCGCAACCCTTTGTCACCTCTGTCGCAAGATCGACTCCCTCTCACAACTCGACTCCGCAGCAACTAAACCACTTACCCTGGTTTTCTCGAAACTCCACGAAAGCGTCGAACCTCACTTGGGCACCGTCTATACATGGCGTCTGGCGAAGACGAAGATTTTTTATGATATAGTTGGAGGCATCTACAGGAAGATGCCACTGGCGGCTGTGAAGGAGATATTGGATGAAGTTGAGAAGGAAGTAAGGTATTTGGAGAAGGGGTTGATTGATCTTCTGAAGTTGGGGAGTGGGGTTGGTTCGAGTCGATTGAATAAGAGGGTCGCTTCGAAGGAGATTGAGAGGGAAGATGGACGAGACAATGGAAATGGAAAGGGAGATATGGTCTAAGGATGTAAAAAGCTAATCACACCTCAGAATGGTAGGCCACGCAGTGAAAAGAGATGCGAGACCAATAAATTCATGACATGAAAGATATTCCAAATTTGAGCCATGACACTGGAGCATGGGAAAACAACGAGATAAAGAGAATAAAGCAACAAAGACGGGCAGTCAACGAGGCGTAGGAATGAGAGGTATCAATGCAAGAAACAATGGTCAAGCCGAAATGACCTTTCCTGTGGAATCGATGAGATGATCAAAGCAATAGAAGAAGTTTCTTCCTTGGGAAGTAATTGGCTTCTACTCCACTCCCTGGCTGGGAGTGGCTGGCCTCGTGCAGTAGCGTGCGCTCCTCACCGCTGGATGATGCCATGGGATTCATCATATAAACAGCATTCCATTCCCCTCTCAATTCCTCGGTATTGCTGAACAAGGCATGTTAGTCCCGTCATGAAATGTGAGTAGAGGTAGGTAGGTAAGTGATGGTGAGACTAGCAATGATGGTGGTGAAGCATGCCGACCAGTCCAATTCTCTTTTCTCCTATCGCCGGACCATGTGCGCAATCTGATTCGACGGGAGGACAGCTCCCACAACCATCTTGTGTAAATTCGATGACTCTTGCTTGCTCTTTCTTCAGATACACCTGCACTTACAACTTACCTACAACAACATCTGTGGAATTGATTCTTGAGACGAACAAATCTTTGGACAACTGATAGGACACATTACCATCCAGAAGTCTCGAAAACCTGCCCATCGCATTTACCCGTCTCGCCCATCACTTCGCCCCTCCTCAAGCCGCAATCGCGTTACCCAACGAATAGCTATTCCACGCGTCGCAACGTTTGGCAGATCCCCACGAAACCTCCTCGTCTTTTCTTCCTTTTCGGAGTCTTCCTCCACTTCATCGCGCCTTCAAATTGCCGTGCCCCGATCGAGGTCACAGCTAGGTGCTTTGGAGTGACTGGAAGATATCCTTTTCGCCACTTCTTCAGATGAGCCACCTTCTCTGGAAATTCTACCATAACGAGGATGTCGATAAATTTCGGCACCTCCTTTCAAATGGCAGTCAAAATACACAATTTACACCGAAGGGTTATGGAGGGCTGGGAAATGCGCAAAGTTGGGGAAGCTTGACTGGGAGCCCAGGTGGATTTGCGACATCGCCGAGAACTGTTACGAAGAACCGGAAGGTATCTGGACAGCATGGAACTGGTGGCGCGAAGGGTCTGAATACGAGTCTTACTCGCGCAGACGTCAATAGCAGAGATCATGCTGGACTCACGATCCTACATCGTGCAGCATCGTCAACCTCGGAGCTTGCGACGAGCTTCGCCCTGGCACTTCTCGAGCATCCCGCTATTGATCTATATGCACAAGATTCGGAGAACGGGTGGACTGCTTTGCACAGAGCTTTATATTTCGGGAACATCACTCTCGCTAGAGCTATTATCGAGAAGGACAGCCGGGACCCAGGGAACCAAGTTGTGAGTGCAGTTCAGAGAGCAGCTACTTCCGTCATCAAAGTCAAGGACTATGAAGGAAACAGCCCTTTCGATGTTTACAATGCTACCATCGCGCGACGCTCTTTGAATCTAGACGGCGACGAGGGTGATTCGGATGACGAGTCGGACGATGCGGAGTCGGTGCTTGCAGGATCAACGCTGGACAGTACTCCGTTCTCAATCAATGGCGATGAAGTCTTCGCTTGGGGAAGCAGTCGGAACCATGGTCTAGGTTTCAAGGACCAGGACGACCGACAGCATCCTGAGAAAATCGTCTTGAAAAGACCCGATCATCTCCTATTTCGCTTTTATCACGAGTATGTGGAGTCGTTCGAGGGTAAAGATCTTCCATTTGACAAGCCTTCAACACCCCCGATATCCGTTGCTGAGCTTCCTACTCTCATAACAAATCGTCCTATCACGATCCAAGACATGGAACTTTCGAAACTTCATAGTGCGATTCTGACGACCGACCCCGAATCCAATCTCTACATGTGTGGGTTTGGTCCGGGTGGTCGACTAGGAACTGGCGATGAGACTACCAGGTTCTCATATGTCCCAATAGAAGAAGGCGCTCTTGCTGGAAAGAAGGTTTGCAAAATTGCCCTCGGCCAAAACCATTCTTTGGCTGTCACATCCGACGGATCTCTCATGTCGTGGGGAACAAACACTTATGGCCAGTTGGGTTATACTTTACCTCGACCGGCACTGAAGGACGAGGAGCCGATCTGCTCAACGCCTCGCCAGATCTTCGGACCATTGAAAAGAGAAGCGATCGTGGGTATTGCGGCTTCGGCTCTGCACTCCGTGGCTCATACATCCACTTCTCTTTTCACTTGGGGGAAGAACGAAGGACAATTGGGTTTAATGGACTCGGATTCTCGGAGTCTCGAAATGCAGCCAATCCCTCGCAAAGTAGCCGCATCTTTGTTCAAAGCAGCTATCACCATGGTGTCAGCGATCAATTCTGCTACTGTTGTCTTGCTGGCAAATCATACAGTGTGTGTCTTCACAAACTATGGTTACAACATTGTCAAGTTTCCGTTGTACGAAGGTTTCACAAACTATCATCTGAAAACCAATGCCCTGACTACCCGATACGAGACGACAATGAACCATATTTCGCACATCACCGCTGGCGGGGATACCATAGGTAAGTCATAAGTTCTTTGAGCTGTCGCCCTATACAGTGTTCATTCTGGTATGGAGGACCTATTAGTATATTTGTACAAATTTCCGAGCAGTTGTCGGGGGTTGAAGCAAGAATAGACATTGCATCAGATAAAGCCAGTGACTGACGCTACGCTTCAGGGGCGATATCGAGTCGTGGCGATCTTTTTACTGTCGCTGTTCGAAGTATTCCCACAAATGCTGCTACAAGTACGACCAATCCAGCGAAGATCAAGGATTCGCTCTCCACGCCAGAAAGAGTTTGGTCTCTGCGGAAAGGGCATTGGGATGGCATAAAGTCTGTGGGTATCACCGAGAACGGTTCGGTGATAGTTTGTACGCAGGCCGGTGCTGTGTGGCGTCGAGTCAAGCGAGCCAACATCAAAGACGCGTTACCTGGAACCAAAAGCTTCAGTCGTAAGGACTTCAAATTCCAGCGGATTCCAGGACTTACCAAGGTGGCATCCGTTCGAAGCACCACTTTCGGTGTTTACGCTGCTATCAGAAAGGACTGTGACGTGACAAGAACTCAGATAAGCATAGACGAGCAAAGTCTATGGTCTGACATGGCCCCTTTACTCAGTATCCGAGATCTGGTGGCTTCTGAAGCACTTCAGGATACGGAGGATACAGACACGCCTCGCTTCTGGGCGCCTGCTCTACCAAAGGACTTATTTGAGCCACTGAAACGAGCTGTTCTCACCTCGCCGGATCTAGAAGGCGACGTTTCTCGTCACTTTCTGGGTCAGGACTCGGAGGATACGTATGACTTCAACCTTGCAACTTCGATTTCAGAGGTCCGGATACCGGTCCACGGTTTCATCCTAGCCCGAAGTCCAATTTTGAGGAGATTGATGAATTATTTCCGGAGGACGGGATCGGCATCGATGCCTGATATCCTTGAGATACGAACCAGGTCCACCACTTCCGATCATCCATTGGATGTAGTAGGAGTCGAGAGACCGGAAATTGTGTTCCAAGGAATCGACTTTATCTCTCTTGTTAACTTCGCCGTGTACCTTTATACGGATACCGTGATCGATGTGTGGCATTTCACTCGATTTTGCCCAAAAATGGCTTATCGATATCGACAAGTGCGGCTTGAAGTCATGAAAGTTGCTAGTCATCTGAAAATGACGAAGCTCGAGGCTGCAGTACGTCTAATGTCTGAACCTGACAGGCAAATGAATATAGATATGGCGCTGGCTCTCCGAGATCCTTCGTTTTTCGATGATGGCGATGCAATCATTGAGCTTGATGGTTCTGAGGTTCTAGTTCACAGCGCGCTATTGTGCCAACGGTGTCCTTTCTTCGACGGGCTATTCAATGGCCGTGCTGGTGGGCAATGGCTGTCAGAGAGACGACAAAACAACTCCGAGGCCGTTCGTATCGATTTGAAACATGTTCAACCTGAAGCTTTCAATCTTGTGCTCCGATATCTCTACTCTGATATCGGCAACGAGCTTTTTGATGATATCGTTTCCACTGATATTGACGAGTTTTCGGAGCTTGTTATGGACGTCTTAGCCGTGAGTGACGAGCTTATGCTTGACCGATTGTCCCAAATCTGTCAACAGGTCATCGGTCGCTTCGGTGAGTGGAATTTTGGGAGGCGCATTATAAGGCTGAAACTGATCATGTCTAGTGAACACCCGCAACGTCTGCAATTTACTCAACGCCATTGGTCCCTGTGCTGTCACAGCTTTCAAAGATAATGCTCTAGAATATCTTTGCTTACAACTTGAGTCAATGCTCGAAAATCATCTTCTTAATGATCTTGACAGCGACCTACTTCTCGAGCTAGATGAAGTTGTCAGAGCTAATCAATTAAATTGTCTCCCCTTTGCCAAGAGTGGTCGAGCCGAGCTACTACTTCACGAGCGACATCCCAGCCTTGCTGAAGAGATTGACGAAGAAAAACAGAGGCGGCTCAAGGAGATGGCATTTCGCATGAACCTCAAAGACGATGATCACAAGCTATCATCTTCATACAAGGGAAGAGTTGGCAGCCTGGATGACTTTGCCCCTGGATCCCCGAGTCAGGAAAAACAGCGCCGAAAATCGAAGACTCCCAGAAATGCTCCTTTTAGTCCCAGTATTCGACCGAAGGACTCTGCCATGGATCTAATGTTCGATATGGATGACGAGGAGGTACTAGCAGGTGGTACATCACCAACGCCACGGACTACTCTAGAGCCGACAATTGATACAAAGATCGACTCGGCGGTTCGAAAAATTTCCTGGGCAGAGCCTCGATCAATTCCAGACGAGAATGAATTGCCGTCTACCCCAACCGGACTTGGCATCCAGAAAACAAATGAGCATCAGCCAGCTGGTGCTAAAACGTGGTCATCTCCTGCGCTCCCGTCTTCGAAATTAGACATGAAGGAGATCATGGCTCAAGCTTCATCAAGCCGTACATCAGCTTTATCTCAGAGCATTTCGGCTCAGAAGGCTCAGGATGAGGCAACAAACAAGCAAGCACGTTTGAAGTTGTCGCAAAAGGAACGCAAGAAACAACAACAAATCATGCAGCAGAGTATGGACAAGCCCCAAATTTCACTCAATAAGGAAGATGGCAAGCCCGCTTCTCCTTGGCAAGTAGCTGGCCTAGGGCAAAAGACCTCATTGAAAGATGTTCTAAGCAAGCCAAAATCTTCAACTGCACTGAAGGGGACAGCTCTGGCATCTCCAATCCCCTCCGGAGGTTCTACTCCACGACGAACAGCATCACCAGATACGCGCTTCGCGGGCCAGAGCCGAAATGGCAACAATAGCAACACCAAGAAAGGACAAAGCTCCTCAGCCGGCTCATCACGCCCGACCATCGACTCACGCTTCACAAAATCATCTCCCATCGTGCCACACTCGAAGTCCTATACTACCCCTGTGGGTAAAGCAGAACCTTCTTTGCAGCTTTCAATGTCCGATATTATCGGGCAGCAGCGGCGAGAACAAGAAGTGATCAAGGAAGCAGTCGCTAAGCGAAGTCTCCAAGAGATACAAGAGGAACAGGCGTTCCAGGAATGGTGGGACCAGGAGAGTCGGCGGGCTCAGGAGCAGGAAGCAGCAAGAACCAAGAATGCCCAGTTAACGAAGGGCAGTAAGAGCGGTGGAGGACGTGTTAAGGGTGGATCAAGAGGCCGGGGTGGTAGAGGCAGAGGTGATGCTGCCCAAGCCCGTGGTAGGGGAAGAGGGCAGGAGAAAGCGCAGGAGAAGACTGCTGCCCAGCAGTAATGGCTTTGTACATATGTGTATATACTCCCGAAGGCGTTCTGGTTAGATGGTTGCAGCAATGCTCCGAATATGATGGGAGCTGGCGTTATTCAACACAAACAATGCAAGATAATAAGGATTGCTTATTGAATTTCAACATCGCAAATAACGTGCGCGCCTGTGTTCAAGCTACCGCGGAGAAGGGGAGAACATCCCACTGTGAAGTTATCCCTTTAATTTTCAATAGAAGCTCTCCCATTGGAGTTTCAAATATGGTAATTCCAGATTCCCACTTTCGAGCTCCGGTTAGTGCCAGCACATGTATCCGACGACTCCACCATATCCGGCCGAGGTCGGAACATCGTCATAATAAAAGTTGACCCAAAGATACAAACACGGAACTTATACTTATCACATCACAACAGTATCTGAGCCGAAACCATAAACAAATACTCATATCTTGTCTCAGTAAAGTTGAAACGGTGGACTATTTTTTCTGCTTCCAAGATGCCCCTCGTTAAATTGGATATGATCAAGGGTGTGAGGACAACAGAGGAGATCAGGAAATTGGCAGATGTGGTGCAAGAAGTCATGCTTGAGAAATTCAATGCTCCGCCTCGAGATCGGTTCGCTACTCCTCCATCCTCATTTTCTCAAACCAGATCGCCACCTCCATTCTCCTCCCCATTCAAATCAGACCTCCCTCCCATCCTCCAAGACGCCCCTCGCTAATCCCATTCCCTTCCAGCTACCAAATCATAACCCAGCACGAACCCTACGAGATAATCTGCGAAGACACGAACCTCAACTTCCCGCGCACCGATAAGCTCGTCTTCATCCAGATCTTCCAGCAAGGCCGCACGGCCGAGATGAAGCAGGCCATCTACGCGGAGTTGCAGACGAGGTTGGAGAAGGAGTGTGGTGTGCCTGGCACGGATCTGATTGTGAGCTGTAGTGCGAATACGAGAGAGGATTGGAGCTTTGGGATGGGGAGGGCGCAGTTCTTGACGGGGGATTTGTAGATGGGGTTTCGGAAACTCTTAGAGACAATTGTATCTTATCTTATCTGTGAGATGATTAGACAATAGATTTAGAGCGTACAGATTCCTAGGAATGTAGAAATTCTTACCAACTAGTGAGAAGTCTCTCCTGAACCATCAATCCTCCTCCTCCCCCTTCCTAGCACCCCAAAAACCCCTCCCATAAGACACCAAAATCTCCTCTCCTTTCCTAATCCCCTTCCCCTTCCCACTCTTCCCCTCGGGCAGAACCCACACTCCCATCCCCCTCTCCTTCCTCGCACCGTCCCAAATCTCCTTGAACTCTGCATTGGGCCGCTCAGCTACGCCGCGATAATCATTGATGAAGCGCGCTTCGTTGCCGCGCTTGTCGGCGTCGATGCCGATGCCCATTTCACGGTCGAGGCTGAGGTCGTAGTTGGAGGAGGCGTGGGGATCTGCTTTTTGCGACTGAGAGTTGGCTTCTGGTGATGTCGATGTGGAAGCAGAAGTTTTGGAGAGAGGAGAAGCGTGGATCTCGCCGATATATTGCAATATGAATGTACCGGGTTTGAGGTCTTTGGTTGCGAAGAGTCCGCTTTGTCCGTTTGCGGGGTGGGAGGGGGTGGTTATGGGTGTTATTTTGACGAGGGGGCTGGGTCCTTTCGGGTTGTTTGGTGGGAGGTCTTTGGTTTCTTGGGGGCGGGCGCGGAGGACTGTGAGGTGTGAGGAGGTGAGGGTTGGGGAGTAGGCTGGGTTTGTGAGGTAGGGCAGGCTTTGGGGCCAGTTTTTGGGTGGCATGGTTGTTTATGGGGAGGTATAATAGAGAGCAAAATATATCTAGTAGAGATTATTGAGCCGGACGAATCCGATCTCTAGCAGGCTGATTTCGGACTTGTCTGAAGTGTATTTAATGTGCATACAAGAGTGAACTAGACGAATCAGCACCTGACTCTGAACACTGGCGGGGAGATACCACAGAAGTGTGATACTTGGACCTGTATGAGAACAGAATCAGGAATAATCTTTGGGAGACTCCGTCGAGGGCATGGAAATGCCCGGTCTGGGCTCTTGGTAACGATCAACTACTTCTCATCGACTTGGGGCTCGAACATCGAAATCACAAAGCAAATAAATCCAAGATGACATGAGAGAGTAAGAGAAATCACCTTGACTAACTCACCTAGAAGATGAAATTCACAGTCCAGAAAGCCATTCGCAAAATTTAGATGCAGCAGATCCGCAGCATGAATGAAGCACATCAAAACAATGAAGGCATTCTCAAAATTTTCAACCGAGCCCCTTGTCTAGCTGCCAAGCCACTTATCACAAGCGAGATGCACCCCAGCCGTGCCACCCCTGTCACTACTTGTCAAAACGGCAATGACGCAAGACCTCTAAGTTCAAGTTCCGCCGTTTGCAGCGGGAAATCTCCAAGTCACATCACTTGCACAATCTCGATCCAGGACAACATGGTATTCTGGCAAACTGGTTTCGGTTAGCTGACTGATCAATCGTTGATCGCTCCTCGCAAATACAATCATCCATCCACCAGCCACGAATCTCTGTAGCCTTGTACTTGCAATCTTAGATCACATATGACGTAGCGTTATTTTTGTCCCCGTGAGCTTTCACCCAAGGCAAGATTTCAGGAACAAGATGTGGCGGAAGCGACACTCCAGAGGATTGAGTGTCGCACATTGATAGGCGGCGGAGGAAAATCTCCCTTGTTTAGGTAGGAGCATGAGCATGTGAGGTCATTTGTATGATGGTAGGTAATGCGCCACAATACCAGGGAAAGCTGGGCAAGGCAAGCTTGTCGCGGGGTAGCTTGAGGTACAAGTATAAAGTTGTCCACCAGCCACACCTCGAGTGCCTGCTTTTCTTTGTTCTTAAAAGTGAATTCTTGAGAGACTTGAAACTTGAACTCCTTTGGCTATTCACATACAAAGCGCGCCTCTGCATTCGATCTCCTTTGCACAAAGCAAGTAAAGGCAAATAGTAAGCTCCCAGCTTCCACCAAATACCTGAATCTCATCTAAAAGCTCCCCTCTGCAGGATACACAACTTCCCACAACAACACACAACAACAGCAAACATGCCTTCCCTCCTCGACAACCTCGGCTCCCTCATCTCCTCCATCGTAAACGGCATCACCGCAATCATGGGCTCCATCCTCGCCGTCTTCCAAACCATCCTGAATACCATCTTCGGCGTCATCGGTTCGGCTTTCTCTGCTGCCGGTACGATGATCTCTGGATTGGCGCAGACATTCGAGGGCGTTTTGAAGTTCTTGTTGAGTGAGTACAGCCCTTCCTTTTTCCCATTCGGATTGTCCTCTGGAATAAGGCAGGTGGATAGCAAGCTGACAAGTTATTAGGCAACATCCTAGTCATCGGTGCGATTGTTGGCGCTCTCTTCCTCTACGGCGTCTATCAGCAACGTAATGGAAAGGCTGTTACGCAGAGACCTGCTGGCGCGAAGAAGATCAACTAGGTGGAAAGACGACGATAAAGGAGAACTCCATCGTTTGGAGTGCTAAGCGTCTGACTTCGATATCGATTTCGTTTTGAAGTAATGAGTCGCGGTTCGGCGTTGGTGACTTGATTTTCGCGACGGAAACTGAGTATGAGGAAGGGTAGGTTTGCAGGGCGTGGGCGTGGAAATGGGATAGTTTAGGTAGATACCATCAATGAATGCACGATTGCAATTACAAACATAAGGAACAAGGACTTGGCCTGAACGTTGCGCTTATCTATGGCTTTGGTTGACGTAGGCGATGGAAAGGATCCTTACCTGCCAGAGGACAAGCTTGTTCTCAAGGCCCAGAGTAAACGTTATGTCGACAGCTGACAAGACATGTTAGTGCCACATCCTACCTTCAAACTTCTCGCGATGGGTTCGAGAACTCGTCAACACCCAACGAAAGGTGAATTCGACCTCCAAACATCCCATTCACCGACTCAAGCCAACCCAACACCATATAATGAAATGAGCAAATTCCCATCCCCGGATCCGGAACTGGACCTGGAATCTGGACTGGACTCCCTCAAACCCAGGACTGGACTCCGGACTTCTCATCAAATCTGCCCCGCAATAAAGCAAAATCTGAGAAACCCACGACAAAAATACGACTTAGTGGAATGGAACCCACCTGGGTCAGGACAAAAGGAAATCCCATCCGGGGTTTATTCTCCCATCGCAGCCGCGGTGGAGTTTGTTTTGTCGTTCTCGGGAAGATGCGGTTTTGGTTATTTTTGGACGCTCTGGGAGGTTTTGTTGATACTTTTTGAGTATAATTTTGGAGCTCGGCTAAGGTATCGGTTCTGGTGTGAGGTCGGGAGATAGTAAAGGATGACGCGTGGGTGACTTCAGCTTCGGCATGAGGAAGAAAGTGGAGTGAGTGCGCTCGGCCTGCAGTGGGAATCGTGTCCCAGGAGACTTAATCCACTTGTGGTCTGGCCTCCTCTTATAAGCTCAATCCAGCCACAAGCAGGCTGTATTGCAACGCTTCCTAATGGTTGCGTTAGATTCGTGGACGCAGTTTTAAGCAAGGTAGCACTTTGATAGGAGATATGTCACTGGACCGTTCGTCCAGGGTCCAGCGCGACTGCAATTGACCAGATCGGGAAGCGGTAGTCTCCTGCAACGATCCCCGTAAAGCTTGTCTTCGTACTAGGACAAGTGTAAACACACTGCTGGGCCGTGGCTCCTCAGAGCTTACTGGTCACTGGGAGAAAGATGCTTGAACGCGTAGCTTTAATGGACTTGTTCCCCAAGGTAAATTGCATTTTTTTTTGTGATGTGGGATTGGAGCTAAGGATCTATTCTGGGGTACAGACTAGAGATGCCGAACCGAGTGAAATGCAGCGAGACAGCCATGCCAATGGAAAGATCGCAATGCTACCTAGGTAGAGGAAGCTCCGGGGAAGCCCAGTGACATTCCTTAGTCTGATGGTACTCTGGAACTTTTGGGGACTAGTAGCAGAATATGTAATAGAAATAGTACGGGAGACTGGAAGCAAAAATACACAGGCAGAAGCCCACAGGTGAGTATCAACACTTGACTGTTGGTGATTGTAGAGCTGGAGAGGGCGATAATTGCTGAGATTACTGCCTTCGAGTTATCGACCCCGTGCACCGGATATCAATATAAAGATGGTGGAGCGTGTCTTGAGAATGCAAGAAGATGAAGAATTTCAAATGTGATACGGTGCTCAATTACTTGGCCTCGGCAATATTAGGGGTCCAAATGGTAATGCTAGAATGCGACTGAGAAAGACCACAACTAAGGGATCTTCACTTCTAAGACCGGCAAATGATAAAAAATTTAAGTCAAAAGCTCACTTACTCGTGCCCTCAACTTTACTCGCAGCGGAAACGTGCTTCTCCAACCTCGTTCGTCGTCGTCGTCAAGATGGCTCCAGTTTACCACGTGATGAGCGATATATGCCATAGGACAAAAGCAGTGCAGTGGAATCTCTCTGGCGGTGTAAAGGCGTCAAGCGTGGGGAGTCTCATTTAGATCAGCGTGCAGGACTTCGCTGCAAAGATAGAGCAGTAGATATGCGCCCCGGTTGACAATGAAGATTATCATCGGCAGCGCGGGGGCTCAACATCGGCCGCGCTGTTGTCGTCGTGGATCTTCAACACAGCAGAGATGTGCGACAGCTGTCTCGTACGCGCTCAGTGCATTTTCACGCTTGGCGGGCTATTGATGCGGTGGCGTCTTCGATGGTCCTGCACTTGCTGGCGGATATCGCGATTGTGGATTGCTTTTAGTGAGAGACACGTCTCGGAGATCTAGAAGGCTATTCGTGCGTCTGAAGATGGATGGCTGTTGTGCTGTGTCTTAGGATTGTGGAGGTTTGGGGGTGAAATGGGCCACCGTATTATCATAACCTCTTCGTAACTTACTTATACCGTAAAATCCCATAGCTGGTGGTTAGGATGTCATCACACTCCGGCCTGTTTTCGGAGGGGTGTTGCGGACTGCAGGCTTGGTGTCCAGATGATCAGATGTTGGAGAAGTGTCTAGCCAAAGTCATGGTAGCCTATCAATATCTGTGAGGCCAACGACCTCTCTCAAAGAAGCAGCTGCAAGGTGACCGGGGAGGCGCAGCAAAGTGCTCCAAGTGTGCTGGAAACCATCGAATTGAGTGGCTTTCGTGGGGTATGTAAAATTTTGCTCTGCAGAATAGCCAGGCAGACGAATAAACGGTCTAAATATCTAGGGCAAAAGGACCCGTTGATATCACGTCCATCCACATCCTCGCTATCCTGTGGATCGAATCTAGCAACAGATGCAGGACGCTCCAAACGAGCCAGTCTAGCGATGCAACCTGCACGAGCTTTCTCCGTAACTTCACGAAAGTTGAGGATGGGGGTACGGACGAGTCTCGAATTGACCATTCAGCTGGCGGGAAACGCTGGCAGCACTTTGTTGCTGCTCATGGGGTCGAGTGCCGTGCCTGTTAGAGTGGATCTTGCTTTCGGGAGATGGAGATTTGCTGCTAAAATGTAGATGCCCTAAAGTTAGAGTGCGAATCTGAGTTCTAAGTGACGACCTAGACTAGAATCAGGGCAGCAGGGCTGTCAGAAAAGGTCTATCGGGTCTGATGCGGATATACGAAAGTAGTGACAGAACAAGTCGGCCACAGTCTTTGGCGAAAGGTTATGAAGCTGTCGAAGTCGTAACATCGCCGCTCTCGTCAGTCGTCATCCTGCCATCCTGGAGAACCTGGAGATGGACGTGCGACCGAACATGGGATTCTCATCGATCGGGCAAGGATTGGTGCTGAGTAGTCTTGGTTGTGTGAGTGTAAAGTGTCAAGGGTGTGCCTTCCGCGGCGTGAAGAATGTTCGTCTTACTCTCTTGCATTTTGATGATACTGGTCGCCCAGTGGGAAGAGAGCCTTGAATCTCACAATCTGCATCTTGAGAAGGCTGCAACACAAGTCTTCGCGTTCCTCTCGGCTGGGAGGGCAGAGAGCTTTCTTTTCCCAGAAATCTTCATCAGCTTGCCTTGTTGTTGGTTGATGTCCTGCCACGGATCCGGCTGCATCTTGATAGCAGGGGTACTGTCTGCAAAAGAGCAGTCTCCTCGAAAATGGCTGAAAGCACTGGACACAATCGAGCACTTCTGCTATCAGATGAAGCTTTTCTCTGGACGTGGCTTGATGAGCATATGCTGGTGGTAAGGATCCAAGGCGCCAAATAGCAGAATTACACCGTCAGCTTCAGGAGCGCCTACTGATACTGCGAACCTGCAGATGCGACTTGAAAATGCACCTGAATATGCACCTGGCTGTACTGCTGATTCCTGAAGCGCCATCCAGGGAACTTCTCTCATCATCTGTTCCCATACGCCCGGATTCTGAGCCGGTGTACAATTTTTATTTGCACTTGTTTGAGTCGGGTGGTCGAGTAGCCAGCGCCAGCCTCGGATCTCCAACCGAGTAGTCGCTGGCCGGCGGCCCCCTTTTTACCAAAGGCTAACAAGATCGATTCGTAATTCCTGACACTCTTTGTAGTTGTTTTTATACCAGATCCACATTCACCAACTGACTTGGTACCGCTGGATGATGCGCATGGCCAGGATGAGCAGAGAGAAAGCCTGGCAGAGCCAAAGGCAGACCGCCTGCACTACAGGGCAGCATGCACGCTGCTGCAAGTTCACAAAGTGGATGTCGTTGCTTGGAAGCGACTCGTCCAAACGGCTCCAAACCAACCAAAGCACAGCAGAAACACTCCCCACCACACTCCCTCCCACACTTCTTTCAGAGCCCGCCCTGCTCCACATTTTTCATCCCCGGGCAATTGTAGGATGCGACCGAGAGCCCTAGAGTCACCGTAGTCCACGAGCTGAGAGTGAGTGCAGGTGTGCGAGTGCAGAGAAGGGAGGAAAGGAAAGTTGTCCTAGGATGGAAGCATCAGTGGATGGATCGCGGTGGTGAACACTATGGCGTTGTCTTGAAAGAGTCTGAATTCTTCCTGTTGCTGGCGCCATTATCTATAGCGAAGCTGCAACCGACCGAATACCTTGAGACTGTATTGTTCACAATAACATCTATCTACAGTATCTATAAGCTTCTACCTATTCCCGCTAATCTCATCTCATCTCATCTCATCTCATCCATCTCATCCATCCATTACTCCATTCCATCCTCCTTCCCTAGCCCACCAGCGCAGCCCAGCTCACGCCGAGGCGGATTCTTTCCTCTTGCCCTGACCTCTTTGGCACGCCCGGACATCTCGGTCACCGTACTCCCACTACATCAACTTCCACAGCCCACCGACTTCCGCTCTCTCTTCTTACAGCTCACCACAATTCTGTGACCTTCACGAGAACCGCCTCCTATTTTGGTCGCCAAAACCGACATTCGGTGTCCTGCTGCTTCAGCCGGCGCCGTTCGGTGCAAGGCTTCGCCATTGTAAATCTACTACTCTCCCCTCAACCTTTTCTCGCATCTGTTAGGCGTTGGAATTATCTCGGAGTCTTTGATTGGATCGGATTGGCATATACCACGGAGGCAGCATTTTCACGAGCGAACGAACAGACCACGACCGTACATACTTCTTCTTTACAACCTTCACGACTCGATTATTCGACTCCGCAGTCGTTCGCGATTGCCAAACAATCAAATCCGCCCGTGTTGAGGCTTCTTTATTCTTCCGGCCTAACGTCGACCGTTTACGGTTGTTCGTACGCCACCCATTCTCAATCCTCATCAACAACGAGAGCTATTCCACAATGTTGATCAAAGGAGAAAAGTATGCCTGCGAGGCATGCGTAAGAGGTCATCGTGTCAGCAACTGCCAGCACTCGGATCGGCCATTACAGCACATTAACAAGAAGGTAAATAGTATCTTCGCAGCTCCACGGCCACTACTGACGGAACGCACTGCAGGGCCGTCCAGTCTCGCAGTGTACTCATTGTCGAACACTCCGCAAGTCTCGCTCTGCGCATGTTCGATGCGAATGCGGTGAGAAAGCGCACACTAAAGGCGGCTGCAGCCATGATACCGATGCTCAGGGTAAGCATTCCATAGCATATTTGAGGCACATCGGCAGCAGTTTCTGATACCTTGATAGCAGATAGCTGCTGCTGTAGTCACACCGGCCGATGCACTTGCGCTTTGAAGAAGGAGCATCTGGATCCAGTCCCCGAGTCCGATTCCGACGAACCGTCAATATCTGTAGCACCCAAGGACGAGAAACGCAGGCCTCGAGCTCTGACGGCACAATCTGATGGAGGCTTAACCATATTCACTAATGGACATCATAAGCCGGTTCACAAGCATAATAATATGGCCTCCAAATGCGGATTGCCATATGTTGTGCCCAGGGCACACTCGATTCATGGACCATCCCCCTCTGGTCTAGCAAATAGATCTGTTGACAATCTGCCTCACACCAACACAATCGATGCGTTACACAGCGACTCCCATATAAAGGATTCGATGGTCAGTGCGCAACAGGAACAGCGTATGGTGAAGTCTGAACACGGGTCACCCCTTGTGATTCCACAATCGAATCTGGACCAGCTGAACGGTCAGCTTCCGCCTTTGGACTTATCAGCTATTCCCGGAGAGTTCAACTTTCTGCATTCCTTGGACGGCTTTGCTACTGTTCCAGACCACGAGCCACCCATGTTCTCTGCAGGCTTAAGCTCAGCATCTATCGATTGGTCTCATTATGATGGACTTGACTTCAACAATGATAATTTTGCAACTTCCTCGTACAGTCAAGCACCATCCTTCACTGGCTTCGATTTCAGCAGTATTGATCAGCCAGCTCTGACCACAACTTCGACTTCTGGCGAAATCTCCGAGGTTGAGGATTTTGTCCCATTAAATGAGAACAATGGAAGCCGGCCGACACTGCTTAATAATCAGTATGGTTCCGATTTTGACACTTCAGACTTTGGAGACATTGATGGCTATCGACTCAGCACTGCATCATCTTACATCGGTATGCCCCAGGCCCAGATGTTAGCCAGCAACAACTTCGAGTCTCTTGACTTGGACTCCTTTCTCAAGGGCGTTCAGACGTCCGGACCCTATGTTACAAGCAATCACGGCCTTCCGACCGCCAACTACATGGAAGATGGCAAGTCTGGACACAATACTTCCCCTTTCGACGATGCCACCAACTTCCAGCTCTTGCCTACCGAAGAAGAAAATGATGTATTCTGGCAATCGTTTGTCCCTGGTCAAATCCCAAGCACCCAGGCCCACAGCAATATTCCCGAAAACAACAACTGGGCTCAATAACACTCGGGGAAAGGCAACAGGCCTTCGACTGATTATCTCTTTGGATTTATCCGCCGACGACTAGATGACTTATTTGTTTCTGCACTGCATGGCAGGATTTGATGGCGTAGAACAGAATTTTGAATGTCTATAGATTTCAATGTCACATATTACAATATACGCACATATCTACCATTTTTGATTATCTTGTTTCTTCCCCAGGGTACCGTATTACATATCTACCTCCAGAAGTACTGACCGGCAGGTTTTGCGGCTAGAGCCAAAACTTCGGAGCAGTTCATCATTGTTTATATGGGCTGAAGGCTCCGATTGCTCAGTCTTCCTGTGGACAGTATCAGAAGTTGGAACGAATCACCTTTAGCCCATGGATACCCGCATCGTCTACAGACAGACCCCGATGTTTGAAATTACAAGGGAGCATCGATCATCGGTCCGTCTGATTAGACAGACTTCGTCCGACTGCAGGTTACAACCAGCTCCCCCACTACAGCCTACCCCTTCGACTGCCGGTTGCTCACTTGTTTGTAAGACGATATGCCGAAGCTTCATCTATACGTGGGCTAGTCTGCTTCACCATCATATGACATGCAGCAAACGTCCACAGAACTACTGTAGGACTGTTGTTGGGAACCCTATCAATGCCGATTTGTGAGTGAAAAGTTGTGCTGCAGTGGGATTTCACGATTGAGAACTATCGCCAATTGGAATAACTGACCAATTCCAATAAGTGAGATCAGGGTACCCCACCATTTTGTAGATGGGATTCTTGACCTGGTAGCATCTTCTTGGAAGAGCTTGATTGATGGATATGAGGAGGTACCTACCAGTTGCAGTTGCCCCTGGCCTAGCTTAGATGCTGTCGTCGGCACTGTAAAAACGTGCCTCCGATCCCCGTCATCCAGTTGCGTATCGTGCCAAGCCCCCGCACTTTGAAATTGATATTGAGGAAATATATTTCCCCACCGGAAACGAAACAGTCGGGCCCTACCAGCACATTTTGTGTCGCATGATACCACCCAGCTGCTGCATCTGGGCGGAAGATTCAAGGCTTCATCCGTTCAAACAGGCTGCTTCTTACGGCAGAAACGGTAACTGAACTAACTGGGCAGCAGGAGGCACAATAGTCGAGTACGATAGGCGGACGCTTTAGGCTCATCCCCAACCAGTGCAGGCCGCGGGTGAACCAACTCCGGCCGCTGTTGGGAGGTAGCGTACTGTAGTGTAGTGTGGATGCTTGCTGGCGGCGGTGATGTGCTCGTCTCCAGAGGTGTGAGGGTGAGGTGACGGTGCTCTGGGCAAGTGTTGTGCCCAATGAAGGAGACTCAAGCCCCCAGTCGGACTGCAAGGGGCGCCGAAGTGACCCTTGTGTTCCGATGCTGGTGCTGGCTTGCGGGCCATAAAACACCCAGAAATCCTCCGAAGTTTCAAGGCTCAAAGCCTCCCGTGATCCCATCCCCTGTTCCCTCGACTTCACCTGCTCTCTCTCGTCCCCCTTCTTGCCTGTGTCCCTTTCGAGGGTTGCTAACATTCATTCTCCCGGGCTATGAAATCCAGTATAGGCACAGACGTGAATACTCACATAAGTGGAGGTGTCCGCCAGGGATGTATCGCTCTGTTGTACTAACTTGAACTGATCTCGATTCGGAGTTGATGTATCTTTGTTGTTGATGATACGGGCTTCACGGACAATTTTGAAGCCCAGACACGACAACAAAGGTCAGCCGAGGAGACTTGGTGACATTGCAGGAACTAACCCGTCTCGAGACTAGCGGCACTAGTGAATTGTTATGCGTGCGTGCCCTGCCTGCATCTCTCGAGGGGAAAGCTTTCACGGGGATCTCTCAAACTTTCTTCCGGCCCTCTGCCAATTCCACCTACCTACTTGCGACTCTCCCCAACATCCCATACCCTCGAAATCCCACTCACAGCATCCGCTTCGAGCGCGCTGTGCCGCTTATCGGGGTCGCGTACTTTTGCTACTTCCGTCTGGCAAACAAGTAAGTAGATTGAGGCAGAATTCGTGGCGCGCATCCAGCTGCAGGTCGCGCCGAAACAAACTGCTGGGCTGGCTGGCTGCTGTCTTGCTCTTCAACCGAGACCGCAATAGAGTACGGGACGGTACTTTCAATATCAACACTGACACTTTGCCAGAGCTGCAGGACCCCGCTCGCCCGTCTCCATGTCCATTCTCATGACGAATTACTAGCAGTTTGCCTTAATTCGACGCGCCGAATATGTCCTACCCCTCCCCCAACACCGTTGCTGCCGACCAAGGCGGCCCGTTCTACTCTGCGTCCTCGAGTCAACACCAGCAGCAGCAGCATACCGGCCTCCCAAACCCAGATGAACTTGAAATCGCAGCACATTTGTCGTCGCATGGTCTCCCGCCTGCCATGAGTTCTGGCCCAGGAGGAAACATGACCGATGGTCAGGATATCAGAAACCAAGGGCAACCCTTAATCAACCACCAGTATGAGCATGAGCAAGCTCATACTCCCCAGGGACAAGCTAGCCATAGCTCTGTGGACCAGATGGGAGGGCAATATGGTACAGCGGATGGACCAATGGCAAGCAGAAAGCGATCTAAGGTTTCAAGAGCTTGTGATGAGTGTCGGCGCAAAAAAATAAAATGCGACGCGTCAGGAGAACCTGGGGATGAGCAGTGTTCAAGCTGCAAGCGGGTCGGAACAACTTGTCAGTTCAGTCGGGTGCCAATGAAGAGAGGACCTAGTAAAGGGTACGACCAGCAAACTACACTATTCACCCCTCAAACCGTGCCGGACAGCTAATTGAGGAAATTAGGTATATCAAGGAGCTGGCAGACCGATTGAATACTTTGGAGGGGGCCATTCATGGACAAGCTGGTGAGATGGTACCGCAGTATATGACACACCAAGAAAGCCCAACTCAGCATCGTCCATCTGAGGAATTTTCGCCGCCTCCGCAAGGGGAAACTCCGAGGAAAAGGACTTATTCTGCAGTCTCTGGGGGTGACTTTGGTTCTCCCTTCATGGCTCAAAGACAAGTAGGTACTTGGGGTCAACAGCAACAGCAGGAACCTTTACGGAACATGGTGCACTCGAGTATACCTTATGCTCCCTCACAGGCAGCTCCGACCGGACAAATGTTCAGAGAACCAAATTACTCTCCGAACGGCCTTCAATCGCAAGCTGTATGGAGGCAACCTCCTCCTGAAGTGGCACGCCCCCAAAGCAATACGTACGAGAACATTTTACAGGACCCCAACTATAATGACCGGATGTCGGAATCGAATGAAGCCATTTTTGAAGGGTAGGGTGACTTGTTTTTCTAAGGTGAAAATGTGCTGATTTGGACTAGATATTACGGAATCATACATCCTACATATCCCATACTTCCAACAACTAGAGCTAAGATGCTTTCACGACTTGTAGGGTGTCCTGCCACGTTACGAGAAGCTTTTTATGAAGCGCTTCACGCTGCTGTCCGCTCCTATCCCTCCTCAAATGTTCATAACGCGGACCCGCCAAGCCCTCGAAAAGCATCGCAGCTCGTTGCTCTATCTGAGCTGGAACCCGTACCAACGCAATCATATTCAGCAAAAATTATCTATCTCCAAACAATGCTTCTATTAGCCGCAGAGGCCGAGACACATCCTCCTTCCGCCGCCGGACAAGAGGGCCGATCTCGGTCAGTCTGGCTTGGTGGTGCCGTAGGTGTATCTTATTCGATGAAGCTACATCTTCATAAGCCATTTGATAAATTGACCGAGAATGATCCCGACACAGATGAGAAGCTCGGCAGGAGACTCTGGTGGAGTTTGGTGATAATGGACCGGTGGCATGCTTCAAGCACAGCTAGCCCATCACTAATACCAGACAGTAGCGTGGTTGTGTACCCAGAAGATCAAGCTCTACTGGGAGACGATCTCTACCAGTTGGCCCGTAAGTTTATCCTTTGCTCAAATAGGAAACGTGCTGATATTTTGACTGTGCAGGCCTATCAATCATCTTGGGACATACCTCTGATGTTGCGCTTGCTCCAACTGATCTCCCAACGTTCAGCATCACTCGAGACGCAGTCTACGGCACGCTTCTCCGAGGAGAGATCGAGAGATTTCGGGAGTCACTTCCTGCGTCAGTACTACAGTCTTCGAACGCGCCCCTTCTACACATGTGCTATTGGCATTTGCGAATACTGGCGGGGCTTACTCTCGTCACCTTGGAGCCACTCGACCTCAAGGAATGCGCGTTGAACAGTCTTGCGCAGCTCGTCAACAATCCGGGCCTCATTTCACCTTTAACCTACCACTGCACCACCCTAGTTGCATTAGTCTTCTTAGATCTGATAGAATACGAAGCCACACGAGATGAGGCAGAGGAGGGATTGAGAACTGTCGTGGAGGCTCGAAAAGCACCTTCGACTTGGGATGCGGCTGTACGGGAATTAATCGCCAACCGAAAACAAGCCGCCAGTAATACCGCACCACCGCCGGTCAACCTCAGCACGACAGAAAGTAAGCATGCGTCTGTCGCGAGTCAGAGTCTGCAACGTCTAGCTGATCTGGCCACTGCGACCGAAGCAGGCAGGGATGTAACAGTCAGCTCTGGCGCAGGCGAGGAGAGAAAGGAAGGAGAGAGCAGAGAGAAGAGCACGAGCAAGTCGGGTTCAACGGGAGCTGGAGCTCATTTCGAGAGCTTTCACAAGCTGAGAGAGCTCGTCAGGAGTGGATATCTGAGCGTTTTCATCACTGCAGGAGACGCGGGCCGGTAGGCCTGGCGCGTCAGCCACATGTGGCTGTGGCAAAGCAGAGCCAGACAAGACACAAGACAGCACTTTTTAGAATATGCATGCCATATTTGGTTGAAACGAGACGGTGATCGTTTTTGGTTGGAAGAACACTCATACTCACACTCACACTCACACTCAGGCATCTTTTCTTACCAACTGTCATAGTATACCTCCTCGATGTCATGTATGAGTTCTTTGTGTGTTTTACTCTCATTTGTTGCGATATACGAAAAAAGTCGAAAGATGCACATGGGAATGGAGGAGGTTGGTTACTGGGTCGGTCGGTCGGTTGCTTGTGCTTGGGCTTGGTTGGCTGGATTAGGCGCTCCTTGTCATTATTCCTGGATTGGGAAACATGCGAGCAAGCGAGCAACATCATCGCATTTGCCGAGCGAGCGGAGTTACTTTTAATGCTTTTTGGGATGGGGCTCTCTCTCGTCTGGTCGGATCTGGTGGCATATGCGTCAATCGCTACGTCGTCGCGTCGTTAGAAACGAGAGAAACGAGGAAAGTAAAAGCAAGGCAAGGAAAGGAAGGCCGAGCGAGCCTCGTCTGTTTCAAAGTCTGCATGCAGCGCTGCCGACGGTCGAACGCGTTGGGGATTGGAGCGCGAGAAAAGAGAGAGAGATGGAGACCTTGTAAGAATAGAAGTTAAGAAAGGAAGAGAAAAATTAAAGACTCCAGAGTTCATTCCTCCCCCTTCCATTCTCCTTCCAACTTCCTACCTTTCTAGCTAGGATCTAGGATTGTGCGTTTGCTTGGAATTGTTCTGTTCTCCGGCCCTTTTGAGCCGTCGTCGTCGCGTCGCGTATATTCTGCTTATGGAATTCTGTCCTTCGTAGTGACATAGAGGCTCATCGTGCGCATATCCCTTATTGGGAATGTACCTCCTTCATGTGAAGCTGAAGCTGGACCTGGACCTGAGCTTGCTTCCCGCACTTTTCCCGCGTCTTGGAAAGGAGAGTGAGACCTCGTATTCTATGTCGTCTTCGTCACATGCGAGCTGTACAGTCAGCAGAATGTGAAACATTTCTTTAAGCCATCAGCGGCCGACTTAATGCCCACTTCGATGATCCATTTCTCCGCCCTGGGAGGGAGGGCTTTGATTGGTCGTGCTTTGGGGCTGTCACTTCTTCTTCGCTGCAGATAGTTATGTTCAGCGGCTCATGACTTGAGCTAGGAGGTACAAATGATAAGTATCTTTTCATTTTGGAAATGCCCTCGATGGACGATGACATTGAGGGAGACATTGGAAGTCGCCACATCTCATAGCAAGTCCTCAATCTCATTGGGAATAAAATATGAGACTCTGCAAAATCTACGATGCTCCTTCTGCTCGCTGATTTCTTGTCAAGGAGTACTCGTAATGCCAACCGTCACTCGCCATATCCTGTCTCACTTTATAATTCTCTTCAGCTTCCTCCACTAAAGGTCATACAGTTAGCTCAGCAGAATCAAGAACGTCCTTCGAATCCCTCCACAGGACCGACGTGTACCGAAAGAGGAGGTCTCTTCAAGACAACCTCTGAAGAACGGAAACAGAAGGTTGCAAAAAAGACAGTAAACTCACAAATCTCCATATCCAATTCCACAACACTCATTCCCTCCTCCCACCCCAACTTCCCCGGCAACGCGCCCACAAACGGCACCGCAACCTGACTTCCCCCGGCCCAACTCCCCCTCTCCCCCCTGCCCCTCTCACCCCCAACATTACAAAATACAAGCGCACACGTATTCTCAAACGTCCTCGCCACAACCATACTCTCCAAAAACAGCTCCTCCGCCAACGGATTCCTCTTTCTGCCGTCAACGCTACAATCCGCAAGGGTCCAGAATGTCGGGATAACGATGATCTTTGCACCCTGCGCGATCAGTGCGCGGAATGCTTCGGGGAACGCCAAATCCCAGCAGATGAGGAGACCGACTTTGCCTAGGGGGGTGGAGATGGCTGTGTGTGGGGTGTGGAGGGAGGAGGTTAGGTGTGGACGTTCCGGGTGCCAGAGATTTTTCTTTTGGTAGGTGGAGAGGATGTCGCCAGTTGAGGAGATGAAGTACGCGATGTTGAGGAGGGCGTCAGCGTGTTTTTCGACGATGGTGCCGGGGACGATGTTGATTTTTAGTTCGGCGGCGAGGGAGCAGTAAGAGTCTATGTATTTTTGATATTGGGCGCAGAGGGGGATGAATTCGGGGGAGTCGGGAACCCCTATGATTGTCAGTAAAGACTCATATTCCGCTCAATTAGGGGTAGGTATTAGTGAAGAAGGTTGAGTTTAGGCCATGTGAGAAGGTCTATCGAGTAGGAGAGTAAGTACTTACAGGATGTGAGATGATATTCTGGGAGGACGGCCAGGTCACAACCTTGTGCTGCTGCGTCGCGAAGATATTTGACGGCTGAGGCATGATTGCCTTCTATATCTAGAGGCTATTAAAGTGAGACTGGTTAGCTCAATATGTTGTGATTTAACTTTTGTATCATCTGCAAGGTGGAAGCATGGCACGTATTGGTCAAAATCGTGACCAGACAGAGGACATGCGGGTCATTGATCCAGAACATATTTCAAGCATCTTGACGAGCGCTGAGGAAGATGAAACGAATGCTCGAAGGAAGAAGTCAAGGATGATTATCGGGATCATATCATGCGGTTCAGCAATGACACAGAAGCAGCCCTTCATTCCCTCAACGAAGCCATCACAATCTCTTCCCCTGCTCAACTCAAAACAGTACCTCACATCAAATCAGAAACGCGAGCGCAATCATACAGAACGAGCGAATGACAATGACACAGAACTCCAAAAACAAAGTCAAATAGGACATAAGACCTTACCTTAGGATGTAGCTGTATGACAGCAATCTTGTACACAGGAGCCATTACCTTCCACCCATCTATAACAGGCCTGCTAGATATATACAACTGCGTATTGATTTACTCTGACGATCTGTAGTTGTACCACAGGGTGAGATGAAAACAAAGCAAGGTTTGAGGTGAATCGAGTCTTGATAAAAATGGTAAGATGGATGAGGAAGGCAAGGTACTGCCAAGGTGGGGTAATGGCAGTCGCTGGTGGAGAGAGGCTCACGATCAAAGTGAGGGGCGAATGTATCAATCTACGACCTACTATCTATCCCACTTTCTGGAAAGAGCCAATGAGGGGATTTGTTGACGCTAGAAGATTTTCCTCGTTTGGATGAGCTTGAGGGCCTTGAGTCGCACGCAGTTTTCTCTGCTTCGGGACTTTGATTAGTGAAAAGTCAAAGGTAGGAGCTTCCTGTCCATCACTATGTATCGATAAATCTGATTGTCTGATCAACCAGATCCTACCTAATTTACCTCAGATGATAATTAGTCTTATTTACTCGATAATTCAAATCTTCAAATCTGGATAACGAAAACTTGTCTTGCTTGAGACGAGTGTTGAATTTGGTTACACAAGTGACTGTGAGATGAATGTAAAAGATTGATTCGTGAGACATGTCGATGTATGCCCCAACCACTCTTACATCTCATCTATTCTATTACTCGTTACCTCCAGCCCTTCATTTCGTATCTACCTGATGGCGCCAAGTCGCGCTCGCAATGCAAACCCCGCTCGCTCTGCGCGACGCTCAACTTAAAGTTCCCACTCTTATACAAGTCAGTGCAAGCAAAATCCGATGATTGTGTCTCATGTGAGACTCTCATCCTCATTGTCGCCAACTAAACGCCATTCTGAACTCCCGCTCTCACAAAGATGGAATGAAAACAACTGGCTGGCGAAGCGTCTTTTTCCAAGACGGTTCGTGATCGAGTATATACATCATTGAGCCTTTCTGCTTCCTCGACCTGCACGCTACTTAATAGGCAACTATTTGCCTCTACATGAGCACAACTCTCAAGGCTCCGCGCTGCTGGGCGGAGATGGTCCCTTGACATGATCCTCAGCTGGGATCGCCGTCTCGTTCTTTGTCTGGGTGGTAGGCGACGTAGGGGGAAAGTAGCTTTCTTCTTCGACAACCCTTGGGATGTCGAGACGCTCGTCGTGGATCAGAGGTCGCTTGTTCTCTGTCGGCGTTATCGACCCCGATTCACTACTGCCGTGACTGGAGCTTTTTTCGCGGTATCCATCCGGTGCTTTATCTGTAGAGGGGGTTGTTGATGCGTGAAGAGCCGATGGTGGCAGGCGACGGTGAAACCACCCCCCCTTTTCCCATTCGCCAGCCTTGTATAAGCACGAGTTTCGTGTCTTGTCCTCGACGATACCTGCCAACAAGATGTTCAGACGTTTGAAGTCGATTGGCTTCAAGATCCATCCATCAAACCCAGCATTGATGTATGTCTGACGTTCGCGTTCGACAAGTGACGCGGATACAGCGAAGATGGGTACACGTCCGTTACTCATCGCACGTGTAGACAGTTTGCTGTCTGGATGGGACTTCTCGTACGAGCGAATCATCTTGGTGGAAGTCAATCCATCGACAATCGGCATCTATATTGTAATTAGCTATCTATCAGTAACGTCCTCTAAGCAGCCGCGAAAAATGGGCTGCTGGAGTCTCGAGACCACGCAGCCCAAGAGCTCCATGCTGGGATGGAAGTCTTACCTGCATGTCCATAAGCACCACATCGAAGAAAGCGGGCTTCTCTCCATAAGCGCTTGCGCAATCTTCTCCATTGACGGTGTGGTGTACTTCGTGCCCGCTTTTCTCTAACCTCTTTAGGATGATTCGACTGTTGACCGGATCATCCTCTGCTACCAAAACCTGGAGGTGCTCCGCATCGTGTTTCTTGGGTGGCGGCGCGGGAGCGTTGTCTGTGTCCTTGTCAGGTATCTCAAATAGGACCTTGGACGCAACATGTGGTGTTGCCGGACTTTCGAATTCTTCTGGCATTCGGACAGCCTTAAGCAAGGTTTTGTTGTCTGTCACAAACTCGGACCCTGGAGGTCCTTCGTAAGATCTGCGCAGGTGCTCTGGAGCTCCATATGATTTTGACCGAGACAACTTCCCGGGTCTGTCTATAATCGATGTTGAAGAACGAACAGGAGTTGACCCCACGCTAGATGCGCTCTTCCGACTGTGCCCGCTTCCTCTGCTCGTCGTTCGCTGAAGAGCTTGCTCTTCCGGTTCCACCTCCCCAATTTCCAATGGCCCCGAGATCGCATCTATCAGTCGATCCACGTCACTCTTTTTGCTCGCATTACTCTTGTTACTATGATTGCTAGAGCCACTTTTAAAGCTGTGTAGACTGACTTCCTCGAGGCTGCGCTTTCGATGTACTCCCTGCTCTGCTAGCCGGAGAGAGCTCGATTTCGCCACAAGGGTCACTTCACCCTTGATGTCAGATACCGTCGGAGGCGTGGTGACAGCTAGTGGTAGGGTTGGAGCTGGGGTCTGATTCGTATCTCCTGTTTCGATCTCAGACGGATCGTTATCCGGAAGTGAGAAGGGCAATTGCATAACGAAACGGGATCCTTTCCCCTCTTCGGATTTCAATCGGAGTTGTCCATCCATATTGCGAACCGTTCTCGCCACCATCGCCAGTCCCAGACCCAATGTTTTCGTTTCCTTTCCTTGGGGGCCCGATTCTGGGTTAAAAGGCTGGTCTTCTTCGCCTTCAGTAGATACTTGCTCAAGGTCTCTGAATAGAGAGTCGAGCAGCTCATTTGACATGCCAATTCCAGTATCTTGCACTATTATTTCAACAGTTGCAGTGTTTTCTGTAACATCTTGAAGCCACACTTCTATCCGGATGCAACCTTCTTTCGTATGCTGCACAGCATTTGCTGTAACATTTGCAATAACTTGTCGAACTCTTCTTTGATCGCCGAGCACAAAATTCGGCACTCCAGGGTGCTCCACAAGTTCATAAGCGAGCCCCTTTCTCTTCGCGTCGCCTTTAAAGGAATCCGTCGCTTCTCGTATCGTCGCCAGAAGATCGAATACCTCATCCTTGATCAATGCTTGTCCTTCCTCCGTATTCGTTAAATCAAGAAGATCATTGATAACGTAAATGAGCGATTTTGATGCTGAATGTGATTTCGATAGGTTGTCTCGGGTCTCCTGGTCGAGGGCACCCTCGAGGGCGATTTCTAGATAGTTGATGATGGCATTGAGTGGAGTTCTGACCTCATGTGCTGAGTTCGCGAGTAGCAACCTCGTGAGCTGGCTACTTTGGAGAGCAGCTTCTTTTTGACGCCAGACCTGAGATATTCTGTCAATACCTTAAAGAATGTGGTTTTATTAGATGCACTCACCTCGATGAACTTGCCGTATACAAGGCAAAGGACAGCCGCAGTCTCTACCTGCTCTTCTGTCCATTCGCGACATTTACCAATCACAGTCTCGCTCCAGGTCTTAAAACTCTTTCTTGGCTCTAGATATCCTTCAGTCCCTTCTTTGATGAACTTTTCGTAGGGATTGCCAGCCTAGGATAAAATTAGCTACGATACTTATTGTCATGGATGAGATATCTTACCCATTTAACCTCTTTCGATTGCCCTCTACGGAAGAACACTACATGGGGAGTTAGTAATCATACTTCGCTTGATTTTAGAAACAGAAATCAAATGAACAATGCTTCACACTTGATTCGTCTCTCCATGATCTAGCTGGTTCGGATGCAGCATGTTGTGTGGTGGCGCGCAAAGGGTACACGGCTTTTGCTGTACTTACCAATAAAATCGCTGCCCCCAACACTGAGTGGAACTAGTAATAGGCCGGCGATCACGTCGAATCCAGGGGCGTATTTAAGATCTGGGAAATCAATCCTATTGCGAGTCAGTATTGCTCAATCTGGTCATACTTCGAATGCGGCTCTTCTCCAATATGCCTGGAGGAGACCCCAAGATCCTGCAGACCTTTGTAGAATTGCACGTACCTGATATCTTGTGATGTGATCACAGACGTTATTTTGCGTAATCGTAAATATTCCAGCATTGCCAAAGCTTCCTGAGATTGATCGACTTTGCCCATAATTTTGGTTTCGCCACGGATTGAGAGAAGTCCAAAGTCCGCATCGAAGAGTTTTAAAAGATCGTCAGAAGAAGCAATAATGTATCCAGATGGGTTGCTTTCGGTCGGGACCGTGTTGATGAGCTTCCGAGCTTGGAGTCGAGACGCGTATGATAATCTTTCGATATTCCTCGAAGCAGTATCTCCCACAAGCCGGCACATCTTCCGAATTGGAAACGACACTCGCATGCCTTTGCTCCCATACGTGTGGCAAGCAATCAATCCCCATAGTTCGTTGAATGCATTTATGGATATGCTCATACTCGACCGCACAGCCATGTTGGCCAGGTACTTGATATGGATCGGTGACATTGCCCGTAAATAACTAAAAGAAAGATCCAAAGGTGATTCGAGGTCATGAACATCTCGACATACAAGCCGAGCGGTTTCTAAATCGCGGTCGTAAAGTAGGCGAACTTTATTAATTTTATACAGGTCTCGAGCTTGTTTTGGAATGTCGGACGCTGGGAAATTGAGCCCTGGTCGGCTGTTAGCAGATTACTTGAAAGGTCTATTGTATCTTTTGGCATGAAAGGGAGCGAATCGAGGAAAGCTTTGATATATGTCCAGTCTCAAAATATTCCGGACACTCATAATGGCAGATCGGGCTGAGATGTATTCGGCGTACCTTTGTACAAATCCTTGGTCGCTCGAGGATCGACCAACTCTGTCACTACGCGGCCGTTGAATGCGTTGTCAAATTGGTAAATCATGACGCGATGGAACCCAGTCAGTTCCTTAACAACACCCACCAAAACTTTCAAAAAGCTGTCGAGGTTCACAGCGGACGCCAACTGTTCCTGGACCTGAGACATAATGTTAAAAACTTCCATAGCTGCCGCTTCGCCCTTTCGTTTCCTGGCGCTACGAAGGACTCGCAAAGGTTTGCTCGTAATGTGCGTACTTTCGTCAAACTCTTCCCTTGTTGGTCTACTGCCAAGTGTATCTTCTGGCGGCTCAGGCGTTTTGTCGTTAGGAGGGACTAATGGATGTAAGGTATCGTCGTCCAGCTCGAACTCGCAAATGATCATGTCTGGATTAGCAGGGTTGATGTGCATCGCACACCAGAGTTTCTGGTTTCTCTTTGGGGCAACTGGAGAACGAATGGAAATCGTGAAGACCTCAGGTCCGTTGGTCGCTGGATCAGCCTCATCGTCTCGAATGAAATCGATATGGTCCAGAACATTGTCACATTGTTCTTCGCTCAAAATATCGGTGAAGCTCTTGAGCTTGAACAAATCCTGTGGCGAGTAACCAATGATTCGCTTTGAATTCTCACTGACCACTCGTACGAGCAGCTCTCCTTCTTCGAGTTCTTCCAAGGCAATCAGGAGGCCGAAGCCCTGGACAGCCCCAGGAATGTGTATACTGCGGAAGCATTAGCATCTGCTCTTATAGTACCGTACCATAGTGTACGCACGGCTCATCTTCACAACGCTGTAACGTTTCTCCATCGCGACCTGTGATGACTGCGTGACCTGGATGAGCGAGTCAGTATCATGTACAGATTGTTTCAGCGGTATGAGTGTGGCTAATCTTCCTACCTTCTGATGTAACAATGTGCTTAAATCTTGCTGTTATCAGACCAGGAATGGACTCGGCTTCCGACGCGTTGCCTAGAGAAGATTGTTTGCCTGTTCCTCCCGTTCCTGATGTTCCGTGAAGACTGGCAGAATTGGTTCCCCCATTAGACTTGTCCGAGGTGGCGTCACTGAAAAGTTGCATCCTTGCTCCACCGTACCTATCGTCACTGTACGTTTTCGACATGGACCCCTTCCGTTCGTATCTGTTATGTGCTGGCTTATTTTCGTGCTTCCCTCTTGGACCATCATGTTCGGATACAGATTGGGCATGACGATTCCGCGAACGAGGGCCAGTAGCGATATCAACACCAGCAGCACCAGGTGGAAAGTAGTCTTGGTGTTCCGCCGAGGAGCGGCCTGGGAGCGTAAAAGGAGTTTGCGTTGGATCTACGCTAACCACACTTCTTATGGGGTATACACGATCGCTCATAGAGCCTGGGCTTGCCAGTTGCTTGTCCGAACTTGCACTCCATGACGAGACGCCGTCATTCGCTGATATTGGATTGAAGCCCCTGTGTACATCGGAGGATGCAAGTCTGGGCCTCTGATTCTCCGCTTCTGTTGGTGGATCGGTCGTCATCGGAGACTGCATGGGGGAATCATTGCCCATTGGGCTCTCAGCTACGGGACACATTAGTACCACTATTGTTTGGGGTTTGACGATATTTAGGAGACCCTGGAATAGATCTCTAGACCTATTCCGGGGTATTGGTTCCCGCATGAAGGGCACAACGCTCACCTGTCTGCTGGGCTGATACATCGACAATGACGGGTGACTTCTGGCTGGTATCAACACCTGCGGTATCTTTCGCAGACAACATTGGGGGCGATGTGCCAGTCTCCAGCTTGTACGGCTGTAGAGACCCGTCCAGATGATGTCTTCTGTTCCCCTGCCCAAGGGGCACCGTCGCGGTGGTGCTGGCAGCTCTCAACTATCCGCGAATATGTTTGAAATGCATGAAGCCTGCCAAATAGGTCGTGATACTGCGCTAATGCGCTGGATGCTATGCGAACCAGAAATAGGAGGTCGGCGAGGGTTGATCAGGGCATGCGAAGTGTCGTGTCGTTGGAATTGGATAGCGGGTGAGCAGTGGTAGCGCTGGCGGATTCCACGAAACGGGGAGCGACTGACGCTCAAAAAGGAATTGACTGCCTCTTGGAGGAGGTGAGGGACGCGATGTTGCAAACGTTCTGGAATTGCTTCATGACAATCATTCATTCATTCATTCATTCACACGGTGTGGCGACGAGACAAGGTTGGGAGGTGCCCTAGTCCTAGTCTTGGTGTTAGTGTTCTCCGAACTAGTCAACGTTGACAAGGGAAATGAATTATAATTGGGATGATGATTTGAGTACTGCAGAGCCAGCGGAAGGAGGTAGAAATGCACCACCACCTGCAGGCTACGATTCCATGGAACTAATAAAATTTCCACGAACCCTCCAGTTTGGTCGGCACTACCGGTACTTTCTTTGCAGCAGCTTGTTGATCTCTAACTTCCCCCAAGTGGGCCACGTTGACTGTATAGCGGAAGACTGCTCTGAAGATTCGGGTGATGTGCCGTTCCCGAGCAGTTATTGTACGTGGTTTTGCACGGCTTGAGGCTATTTGCAAAAGGATTCTCGGGGTTGACAGGCAGGAGTTTTCTTTTGACTTTAGTAGTGGGCTTGTGCGCATGGAACATGGAGTGAAGGTCTGCGAGGGGGTGGATTAGGAGTGTAGTGGAGTGCGGTTGGCAGAGGTTTGCCACCGCCGATATGTTTCCTTTAGCACACAAGCGGCATCTAATTGGCATGTGTTTTGTTCAGGTCATGGAGATGATCTGCACAGCTGTGGACATGGAAGACAAGGAAGAGGGGCACGGAACGGGCGGTTGACCATCAGAATCCCATCCTCCCTCTCGCAATCCCATAGGCAAGCCGCGGCGCAGGGGCACTGACTGCCATGACTGGCCAGTGGGTGGTGGTCTCGGGTTACCTTATTATTAATCCGCCCTGAAGGCTACCCGATAACTGGGTCGAGGTCGAGGTCGAGGTCGAGCGGGCTGGCTCGACGACCTTCGGTTCATATGCTTGTCCGTTGGCTGTTTCAATGCATGCAAATATGGCAGTACTGACATTCGTGCGAGTGGCTAGGTAGTGAAGCCGGGGAAAAGCAAGAAAGAAAGCGGAACTTTGCAGCGCGCAAGGTCTATTGGGCCACTGGCATGACAGCTACACGGCAGGCATGGATGGGGAGCAGGCATCTTCCGGGAGCGAGCAGTGCCAGTGTGCAGCCACTTCGAATTCCATCTCCCTGTAGACTTTTATCCACGGCCAAACGCCACACACATCAAGAACCACTGCTGACTCGTTTGATCTTCGGAACGCTGCGAGTTCCATGATTGGACCAAACAAGAGATGGACGACAGGTTAATCGTTTCCTAGAAAGTCTAAACTCCGCGCTGGGTGCAGCCAAAAAGAGGGCACGAGGACCCTGAATCTGCAGAGCTGACCAAGGGAGTTTCTTGTGCTCCTGCGGCGTAGATACCCACCAGGACCCCTAGATCTGCTTGTCTTGGTTAAAATGAAATATTTCCAACATTTCTGCTTCTTCCTTTGCTCCTTGTTCTTCTTGTTCTTCTTGTCCTTGTGGATGTCGTTATGGGGTCGTTATGATCTCACCGTGCGTCAGTTTGCTGCTGTAAAACAAGCCACTGATGTCGTCAACTGTCGAATGTGGCTTGAAGCAACCCTGTCGAAAGATCTGCTAAATGGAACATTATCACGTGGGTGGCAAGAATCGTTTTCGTGTCGATAACCTTCTCTCTTTGTTGATCTTTAATAATGATAGTTAGGATCTTATGCCGAGGTGAAAATTTTCCATTTTAACTCACAGTGGCTTGAAGCAAGTCTGAAGAAGCAGCTGTCGTCGGAACCGTGCTGTTGCTGCATTAATACCAAGCGGTATGCTGGGAGGCTTTTAAGCCCCCTTAGGCCGAAGTGCAATCGCATTTGAAAAAGGAATTAGCAAGCTTACAATACTCCTTTTTCTTATCTTCAGCCTGTCTTTGAATAGACATCTGATCAACAGCATCCCCTTCGAAAGTCCTCTCAAATCAGTGTTTGACTGTGTGCAGTATTCGATTGTGTCTTCTGTTTGCAATCATTACATAAAAGTGGCTAAGCGAAGACCATGCCGATAAGAGTTGTACGATTAAGAACGGCTTCATGCCAACGACAAGTTGTCCAGTTCCCTCAAATGAACTTTCCTTGATCTTCACTTTACCTACTTTACAGTTTCTTCTCGGTAGATCAATTGAGCCAGTACGATCAACTTCCACCATGTCGTTCCTAGGCCTTGAGGGCTTGCATGTATTCATCACTGGGGCAGCTGGAGGCATTGGAGGTCAAGCAGTCAAGGAATTCCTGGGTATGTGAAGACATGGATTTATTTTCGTCTTCTACTGTTCGGATCCTGTCATCCGTGTTCTTTGCGTGCAATCAAATTCTGTACAAACTTTTGCCTCAATGACGAAATATATGGAGGTCGACCCCACTTTTGAAAGTGTCAAATGTGGGATGAAGTTGATCGATGCCGCTTTCGTCATTCTGCCTCAATCCTGGAGTGATGGGACAAATTGAAGTTGGCTTGGAATCCGAAATTATTCCAAGTGGATAGGAGCATCGCAAGAAATTCGGGATTTTTTAGATTATCTACATTACGTTCTTACTTCGGTCGTGGTTGTGCGGATCCCGACATTCTGGCCTGAGCATCGCCGCTGAGAGACTTCGATACTTGGATCACAACACGTAAACCAACTTCATGACTGACCTCCTGTCTAGGCCAGGGATGCAAAGTCACGGCTCACGACCTTAGACCAATAAAAATAGCACCATCACCAAATATCTTCACGGTCAGCGGTGACATCTCCTCCGAGGAATCCATCAAAAGCTGCATCGCCCAAGCTAAAGACCACTTCGGACCCATTAACATCCTGGTAGCCAATGCCGGTATCACTGACGAGTCCAACTCTTATCCGATCTGGGAACTTCCCCTTGATCTCTGGGAAAAGACTTACAACACCAATATCCGCGGTACTTTCCTCACCATCAAGCATTTCCTCCGTGCAGCTGAGGAATCACAGAAAGCTGCTGGTGGAAAGGAAATCGAGCACCTGTCTATTGTAGTCACTGGTTCAGAATGTGGGAAATTCGGTCAAGCAGGTCACGCAGAGTATGCCTCTGGAAAAGCAGCGCTGCAATACGGACTCATCCGTGGTGTCAAGAATGAAATCGTGAGATTAAACAGCAAAGCGCGAATCAATGCCGTTGCACCAGGCTGGGTCGATACGCCGTTGATCGAGGGACGTCTCGATGACCCGAATGAGATGTGGACCGAAGCTCAAGCTACTGTTCCCCTCCGCAAGATTGCACAGCCGGAGGATGTTGCGAGGGCAATGGCTTTCCTGGCTAGTCATCGAGCAGCTGGACATATCTCTGGAGAGTGTCTCAGTGTCGATGGAGGCATGGAAGGTAGAGTAGTATGGAAACCCGAAGAGGTCATCAAGACGTCTGCTTCATCAGTCCTCACGTCCGTCAAGGAGAAAGCCCAATCCGTCATTCCTACTTCGACAATCCCACAAGCACTCACCATGCCCCCAAAACGCAAGATCCAAATCCTCCTCTCCATCGATTTCGACGCCGTGTCAGGCTTCCTCGGCACAGGCGCCGCACCAACAAACAACATGGCTGACTTCTCGTCTGGCTTCTTCGCTGGTCAAGTCGGCGTACCTCGACTCCTCAAGCTCTTCAAGAAGCACGGGATTTCATCTGATGTGACGTGGTTCATCCCAGGTCACTCCATGGAGACATTCCCGAACGAGACGAAGAAGATCGTGGACAGTGGCGCTGAAATCGCTTGTCATGGATATGCACATGAAGGTGGAGCGCAAATGAGCGAGGAGCAAGAGAAAGAAGTTATCGTGAAGTGTGTCGATCTTGCTACTGCTTTGACGGGAAAGAAACCTAGGGGGTGGAGGGCACCGCTTTATCAGATTCGGGAACATACTGTGAAGGTGCTGGAGGAGCAGGGATTTCTATACGGTAAGTTTTGAACTGTTGAAGGCATGAGCTGAAGCTGATTGAGTATTACAGATACATCTTTAACACACCACGATTCACAGCCCTACTTCCTACCCCAAGCACCAGCTATCCAGCCCATCGATTTCTCGCCTCACCTTTCAGCCTCGTCCTGGATGAAGCCACTTCCCACGCCATCTCCTCCCACCAGTAAAACGCTCGTCGAACTCCCATGCAACTGGTATATGGAAGACAGTACGTCTTATTTCTCCCCCGTACCTTACCATAAGACTAACATGCTACCTAGTGACTCCAATGCAATTCCTCCCCGCAGCACCCAACTCCCACGGCTACGTGACCGCAAGCAGCATAATGGAAATGTGGAAGTCGCGCTTCGAATTTCTGTACAACGAGTACGACGAAGAGGAGAGAAAGGAAGGAGGAAAAGGGGATTTCCTATTCCCGCTTGTGTTACATCCGGACACAAGTGGCATGGCTCATGTGATTGGCATGATCGACAAGATGATCGGGTGGTTGAAGTCTCGGGGAGAGGAGGTGCAATTTTGCAAGTTCGAGGATGTAGCAAGGGAGTGGAAGGCGGCGCAGAAGATCTAAGCACCATGTCCTCGAGTGTTACTCGGCACTCGCGCGCTCAACCGTACATACAAATACACAAGACATAAACACTCAGCAGCATACCGAGAACAAAAGTGCAGATCTAAAGCATCTACACCCTCTTTTTCCCCTCCAAAACCCTCCCCCTCCCTTCCCTCGCCAACTCATTCTCCCTCAAAATCGCCTCCCTACACTCCCCCCATGCCATAGCCCTCCTCTTCCCCCCCTCAAAAAGTCTCCACACAAACGGCGTAAAAACACCTCCCATAACAACCCCATACAACTCCCTATCCCTCCACCAAAACCTCCAAGCCCTCCAATTCAACCACTCCATCCCCATCCCTAGATTCCTGTATAGACCCGTGCCGGCGGCGTCGTCGACCCATTTGAAGTGGTCGCCCATGTTCATGAATGTGGGGTAGTAAGTGGAGTTTGGGAGAGCGTTGTAATAAGCGAAGTTGTGTTTGCGTTCGGCGAGGTTGGCTTCATGCCAAGCGAGCATATCTGAATGTGGTGGTAAGAGGGTTCGACCGAGCCAGACTTGTGAGATAGCCATGGCATTTAGCTCGAACTGGATGAATCCTGGTAAGAGAATATTGCCGTGGCCTAAAAAAGCAAGAGACTTGCGGATCGAGGGGTCGGAGTGGAGAGGGAAGATATTTCGGTAGAGGTTCGGGGGCGAGCCGACTGTGTTGTTGGGGTAAGGGTGTAGGGACTCGGTGCCTGTGGTGTGAGGAATCAGGCCGTCGGGGATGTTGGTGTCGTAGCCTGTGCAGTATATTATGGAGTCGATGTCTTGCAAGATTCGCCCGTTTGTCAGTTCGACTGAGCGAGGGCCGGTGATACGTTGAATTGCTGGGATGGGCTCGGCGAAGTTGGACTGGAGATGAGGCCAGAGCGTATCGGCAAATAGAGGAGTTGATACTGCCAGGTGAGGAGCAGGGCGTATTCCCCATTCTTTGGGGAGGTTTGGAAATGCCTTGGCGGATATCGTATTCAGCAACTTATTGAAAAGCCAGTTCCACAGTATTGGTAGATGTCGATACATGAATGCCATGAATAATGAAAACCTCAAGGTAGCGGCTTGGTCCGATGTAGCGCCATTGTCGTCGTATCGGGGGAGCAGTATGAGACCGCTGCGGTGTGCTAGATAGACATGCTTCGCAGCCTTTGATAGAGAATTTGTGACGTCTTGGGCTGTAGCATGCATGCCTACGAGCAAGACCCGCTGGTCTTTGAACTCTTCCGGTTTGTGATAGTCAATGGAGTGAATGACTCTGCCAGCAAAGTTGTCTAGTCCTTCAAGCTTTGGCCATTTTGGAGCAAAGAAGTTTCCTGTGGCCACGCAGACCTTGTCGAAATATTCGGTAGTCACTGCGCCTGTGTTGACCTTCTGACTCTTTACTGCCCACTGATTGCCTGTCCAATTGATGTTGAGGACTTTCGTGCCGAGCTTTATTCCAGGCATGAGATTAAAATGCTCAGCGTATCTAACCAGCCAGCCGTGGACTACGGAGAACTTGAAGTTAGTCTGACTACTCCATGGGAGAATTGGGAGTTTAAACCCCGATTTCGAAGATTTTGAATCAAAAGACAAGCCAGCAGCTATTTGAACTATGGAACCAAGGAAAAAGCCAGGATGGACTCACGCTGAGCTGCTGTAGGATAGTCGTCATCCGTTTCGGCAAAGGCGAAATCCGAAAATGCTGCACGATACTTGCTGGTATTGAAGATGGTAGTGGAATGGACTGATATGGTGGAATCATTTGAGTCTTTCCACTAAGGAGCCGCTTAGTTAATGGATGTCCTCAACTCGTATACAAGACATAATTGTATGTACAGTGCTAATGAAATCAACCGGGTGAACCTTGGTGATCACTTACAAGACCCCCAACATAGTCACGAGACTCGTATGTAGTGACATCGAACCCGTCTTCTAGGAAGTTCTTCGTGGCCGAGAGCCCTAGACCCCCTGCACCTATGACAGCAACTTTCATTGCCATTCTGCGATTCCTAATTCTGCAACTTTACTCTTTGCAAAAGTATTCAAGCTCATATCTAAGGAGCAATAACAACCTCCTTTTGTATTCTTGACCCATCATCTCTAGTGTATAGAGTACCGAGTATGTAGGCTGACGCTGAGTCAGCCCAAAGGGATTTAGCCGTGGGCTTTACTACTACTCTCCAGATCCAAAGGTGACAATAACAAGGTCAGTTTCTACTCGCTTGTAGCTGTGACGAATTGGAATTGCAGACTCGGTTTCTTGGCTGCAGATGATGCCATGTAGTCCGTGTGTCCGACCCTGCCTGTGTACTCGCAACTGGCCGCTTCCTCTTTTCCGTTCTCTGCTCTGTCGAAATTGAACAGCTATCCATGTTCGCGGTTGGGATCCACAGTAGCTCGGGTTTGCGATCTTTGTCATTCAAAAAATCCGAGCGACCCCAGATGTCAACATACTTTGAATCAGGGCTTTTCTCGGGCTTGTAGCTTGTACTCAAGCTACCAACCAGCATAATGGTCTACCGACAAGATTGGCCTTACTCAGAGATTTCGTGCAAATGTGGTCAACACAAGTGAGACAGCAATCTTAGAAGAAGCAATTGTCCACAGGACAATGAGACATGGTAGATGTAGCATACTTCCTCCTGCTTATGCAATTTTGTAGCACAACAAGCCTAATAAAACATGCCTTTAAGGATTTGTAAAAAGGCTGCCCATAACTTTTGGGTATCAAAACATGGAATAAACAAACCAGACGCCTACCAAATATGCTTAGCTGTAGCACTAAGCCTAGCTTCATTGCTGCTCAACCCAGATAGTATACGTCCATTCATCCTGTGGCCCATTAAATTGTCCTTGCTCGTGCTTCCGATCCATGGCATCTTGCAAGTCCCGTGCAAACGCGAAAATTTCTTCCAGGCTTCGCTCAAGAGTCTCGGCAGCTTTAATATAGCGATCATATCCTGAAGGCAGTGAGCATTCGAAAGGCTGTGAATCGTGAGCGAACTTTGGCTTACCCTGCTCAAAAATCATGCACTCGACGAACACTCCCTTCTCCTCTTCCGATAGAGGCTTCGCATGAGTGGTATCATTGGTATTATTCGTGCCGAACAGAGACAAGCGGGGACCATCATGATCTACAGCTTCTTCTGCGAAGGGGTCGTCGTCGATTGGAAGGTCTTTGTCATAGTCAATATCGTGAGCTCCGTCGCCGGCCTCCTTTTGGTCTGGAGAGTAAGAGCCTTGTGACAGAGCATGCCACTTTCTCGCTTCAGTCTTACTTTTGAGCAGCCTGCTCATAAACGGCTGTGAGACAAGCTGTTCGTAAGCTTCTCTCTGCTTACGGCGGATCTCCTTCCGTCGTTGGCGAATCTCCGCATCTTTAAGACGGTCTTGGTTCTCGGCCTTTCTAGCCCATTTTAGCCGTAATCTCTCACATTCATCTGCCTTCTGTACGAGCTCCCTTTCAGCGAATTCCTTCGAGACTGCCTTCTTTATCTTCTCAATGTCAGGCCTGAGCAGTGAAGTTGGCTTTGTTACGTTCCATGAGTTGGATTTTGATTGTTGCCTTGGCTGATGGTCTCTGGGCTGGAGAAGAGCTGTACTTGCAAGATCTGCAAGCATCGTGATAAACAGGTATAGATGACGAAGGGGAGTTTGATCCATCGATCGCTTCGGTGGATAAACCTCAGTAGCCGTTCGTAAGATCTTTAGAAGTGACGGAATAATGTAGAAGTAGATGTCCTGGAGCATGGTTCGTGTCGTCGCCTCATTAGAGAACTTAATGCCGAGCGCTGGGTTCCCAAGTCTCTTAGCTAGGATGGAATGGCACTCGGTATGTAGCTCTTCCACGAGATCCGCGAGTAGATTCTCTGCCTCCTCTGAGGCTTCCACGTTCCCTGACTGCAAAGAAGCTCGCAAGTTATTGTAAGTCTGAAGGATACCTTTGGCTCGGCGCATAAATCGCTTGCCATTAGAGCTGCACACAAGTGGCGAGTCCTTCTTGGTCCATGACCTGCTTCCCTTGTTGTAATAGTGGCCTACACGGTCTGCAACGTCGATCATATTGTCAAGTACCCCGTCCTCAATCAAGAGGCCTTCGCCATCCAAATCTGGGCCTTCCTCGCCAGTGGGCCCAGTTTGCAGCTCCCCGTTCCTGGAAATATCGCATTCTTCATCCTCAGTACCGGAGTCCGAATCCTTGCGAGTGGCATTCGGCGCTGGTTTGTTCATTTGGCGAAGATCTGTCACCGGAATTGGCTTTATAGGACTTGGGTTCATGAGAATCGTTGATATTCCATCATCCTCTCGCTCTTCAAGCCCTCCTTGCTCCACCACCACCACCTCCTCCTCCTCATGCTGTTCTTCCTCTTCTTCCTCGGCACTTCTCTCATCGGGTGCTTTGTGAAGCGTCGACACGACACCACTACTCGGTTGTGTATCATTCACAGGTGCTGTATTCGTAGCTGTGGATGTCGGCAGAGCCGAAGGATTCTTCCGAGGACGGCCTCTTGATCGCTTGGTGGATGGCTGTGGCTCATCGTTGCTGGTTGCCTTGAGAGGGCTAAAGCCTGGAGTAGAGACACCTTTATTGTTTGACCTTGTCTGTCGAGCTGGTTCCGTCCTTCGAACCGGCTCAGCTCGGGCCGGCTTGTTTGGAACTCCAGTATTGTTGCGCGAGCTTCTTTTCGGCGGCACGATTGCTTTCTTTGCTTTCACGGTCGTTCTCGCTCTCTTCCTTGGACTATTTACCCGACTCTCCTGATCTTCGCCATTCGCACCATCTGGAGAAGCAGGTAGTTGGTATATATCTCGTGGAGCAGGACGTTTGCTTAGATTCGATGTTGATGCTGGCCGAGCCTCCTCTTCTTCACGGGCGCCTTCTTCAATACCATCATTGTTTTCATCTGCAGAGTCTCCATTCGTATTGCTTGCCGTGGCTTGAGCCCCTCGATCTCGTCCAAAGAGATATCCAGCGAATTTTGCCAAACCGTTTTTGAGCGGTGAACCGATATTCGCAGGGCCGTCGAGTGCCTGGCCAGAATCTAGAATGCAGCATCAGTCTATTTGAAGTCTTGATTGATCTACGTCTCGCTCGTACCTGTCCCAGCAGGTCCACCTAGGGTCGGCTCTCCCCGCGCGGGGGCTTGAATATTGTTAGGTCGTGCCATTCTGCTGAAAATTAACTCCAATAAGGATGGCTGAATGTAAGAATCGAGGTCTCGCTACCATGCACTCTCATCACGGTCGGCCGTCCTCATTCTTACAGTAGTTTGCAACTCGAAAGAAAGTCGGGGCGTCAGGTACAGATTAGAGATGGCTAGGATGGCACAGATGTCGTTGTTGTGACTTGAAGTCAACAACGCTAGCAGGGGTAGCTGTTAGCCTCGCGGGCCATGCCCCTCGGTTTTTTGCAGCCTCGCCGTCGCCTTACAACTCAGAATCAACCTTGACATCTAGTTGGAGAACCTAGTCCACCAGAATCATGGATTCCAAACCCCAGGGACACCAAATCGGAGCGTCCAGGAATTTGACTGTCCTAGATTCCTCACAGCAACATGCTTTCATCAAGCCTATCAAGAGGATACATGAAGGTCACGATGTCCCTTCCTTCCTCAACTCCCAAGCATACCGTGATATTGGCATATTCGTCATGCAACTCAACATAGCTATCTGTCCCAAAAGGTTACCTGAGTCTGGCCAAAGTCAAACGTGGCAGCTGGATTCTGCCATCACCCTCTCTGAGCCCGTTCAGAAACTGCAAGAAATGCTGCGAAGTATAGACGCCATTATCGAAGAAGCTCCTCCTGATACAGGACCTCGACGATTCGGAAATGTCAGTTTCAGGAAGTGGTACGAGATATTGGAGTCGCGCATTCCAGAAATTCTCAAGACTCATCTTCCAACGAGTGTTCTTGACTTCAAGAACAAGTCTGAAGCTGGTGTATCGGTCTTGGACGAGCTTACTCCATACCTCATGGGTGCATTTGGAAGTGCTCAACGGCTGGACTATGGTACTGGCCACGAGCTCAGCTTTCTTGCATTCTTAGGGTGTATTTGGAAGCTGGGTGGATTTCCAACGACAACAAGTCAAGACGGTGATGTGGAGAGAAGTATTGTTCTTGGTGTTGTCGAACCGTGCGTCAAGATCCTGAGAACATTTGAATATTTCTAATGTTTGGGTTAGCTACTTGAGAGTTGTTCGTCGTTTGATCCTCACATATACCCTTGAGCCAGCCGGATCTCATGGAGTATGGGGTTTGGATGATCATTCCTTCTTACCGTACATATTTGGCTCATCGCAATACTGTCCTCCTATTGTGGACGGCGATCCTATGCCTGTTGAAGGAGCTCTTGCCAATTCCCCAAATCCGGGAGACGTAGCAAAGAAGACTGTCGTCGATAGGGAGCGGCAACACAACATGTATTTCTCAGCTGTGGGTTTCATCAACGATGTCAAAACCGGTCCCTTCTGGGAGCATAGTCCGATTTTGTTCGATATATCAGGAGTCAGGTCAGGTTGGGGTAAGATCAATAAGGTAAGCTCTTTTTTGAACCTCCGGCCTTTTGATCTAATTTTCTACAAGGGTATGATCAAGATGTACAATGCAGAAGTGTTGTCGAAATTTCCGGTAAGCATTTCTAAAACCCAGAATCCTCCTGACATGTAGTTCGTAATTACTTTTGAAGAAACCAATCTGTAAAGTGCTCGTCTCTAAACAACAATCACTAACTTACTACAGGTCGTCCAACATTTTCCGTTCGGGTCTCTCTTTCGTTGGGATCAAGACCCGAATGCCACTGAAGTAGCGCCTTCGGCTCATACTGTAAATCAACCTCATAGTGGCTCAAGCTCAAGCTCAGGCCCGACAACAGCTCGACAACCGCAAGGATCTACAAGAGCTCCTTGGGCAAACCCTCCTGGGGGAACTGTGGGCATAACCGCCGCACCATGGGCAGGAAACCCAGGTAATGGTAATAGTGGACCTCCAGCGACTCGAGCTCCGTGGGCACAGGCACAGGCGCAGAGTGGGACTTTACCAGACAGTTCAAAGATTGATGGTCCAACGAGAGCGCCATGGGCTGATCAACGAGGACCTGGAGGTCGATAGATGATGAATCGAATATTTTGTTTTTCTTGCATTGCGTTCGGCGTTAGTGGGCGGTACTTGTATGCGGGAAGGTGGACACGCATCGTCCCGAGACTTGGGGCCGCATTAGGGTGCTACCAACACCTCAGTATAAGTACTAGACATGAAACATTATTCAATCAGATGTAGAAAGCCAAAGCAGAAAGAACTGTGAAAGAAGTCGAGTTTGATGTGCCATATGAAACTGAGGCCAAGTGCTCATAATTCCTCCACCAGCTTGAGACGTTCAGATCTGGGCGCGTGACAGACTGGAGTCGGAACACACCCAGTACCCTTGGCTTCCCCATCCGGGCGAGCCTGGGTTATTCACGGCTTCAGTCAGCGAGCTAACCTTCGTAAGAGTCAGTCTTCCCGGAAAGTACAAGCTGTTAAAGCAGCACGTATGCAAAGATAACCAACTTTCTCACCAAAATTTATAAGTCAGGCCATACAAATGTGGCTGTTTCATTCAGAGACCGCATTTCAATCTTGATAACAGAGGATATCTTGATTATTATTGTGGGTCGCGGCGAGCCAAAAATAGTCAGGGAATCTTGACGGGACGCTAATTTCGTCTACTACAAAGTCCAGTACTTCGCTCTCGCGTTCACCTTCCGCTCTTTCTCTCCCTTTCTCCTCACAACATCAGCTCCTTCTTTCACTCAACATCAACCTTACTTGATTCACTACCAGACTAGCTCCTTCCAAAATGCCAGGAATACGTAAGTTCTTCCTCCCATGAACCCTTTTTTTCCTCTGTTCCTCTATCTTGAGTCCTCCAAAGTCCATCAACACAACCCCGAGCTTTCGAATCCACAATTTTGGTCGTTATCAGACAACCTATCAACATCGATCTGCGGCGATGGGTACAGCACGCATCCATGCTCTCTGCCAGGCTTTATATCTTTGTATTTGCTAACATATCTTGCTTCCACAGCTCCAAATGCGCTTTCCGACTTGAAGGCTAAGCTCAAGGGCTTCCTCAAGAGCAAGACCTCAAAGAAGACCGAGAAACCAGCTGAGAAGCCAGCGGAGGCTGCCAAACCTGTCGAAGCTACCCCAACAAATGGTGCCGCTCCTACTACGACTACAGCCGCTGAGCCAGTTCCTGCTGCTGCTCGTAAGTACCATCATACGAGCCTTTGCTTATCGATACGAGGCTGACATCTACTTCTTTTAGCTGAGGTGAAGCCGACCGAGACTCCCGCGAAGGTTGAAGAGCCAACTCCTGCCGCTGCTCCCGTTGCGCCAGCTACCACAGAGCCCGAGGCTGTAAAGACCGATGCCCCAGCACCAGTTCCAGCTGCTCCTGTTGAGCCTGCTAAGACTGAGGCTGCCCGTACGTCCCTCGATCACACCTGATAAGAAAGCTCTTTGTGCTAACAGATCCTAGCAACCCCTGCTGTCGAGCCTGAGGTCAAGAAGGAGGAAATCCCAGCTGCTCCTGTCCCTACCCCAGCGGCTCCCGCTCCTACAGCATAAACGTATCGACGACCATCGATATCCTTAGCATCGCACATTGGCATTTTGTTTTATTGTCGACACGAGCATATCATGATGGCGAGGAGGTGATCGTAATGGCAGGAGTCTGGCTCGTTGTGGACAGGATATCGGTTTTTTGTTTTCCCTTACGAAGTATGGTGGAGGAGGTTTTACTTTCTCTAAAATACCCCCTTATGAGCACGGATCAAGCATGATTGGCTGTGTGCCTTCACTGATGGACAACGATACCCTGATACCCTTGCGTTGAATTAGTCTACAATTGATCCTTTTCTATAATTTGGTCTTATGGACCGTGCCCTCATTCAGAGGGGATCCTGATATATCGTTGACTTCGTGCTTCGTTCTTCCGATGGGCCTTAACAGAATCATCTTGTCTCCGGGATGTCCCATTTAAGATTAACCAGCCATCAACTGAAGAGAACATCCCACAGGGTCGTATTGGCATTCGAAGTATATCTTACCTACTGATCTCTTGACTCTTCCTACTGCACAGTATCGCCAGTCAATGGAGCAATATTCTCCTTAGGCAACGCTCTTACTCGATGATCCTGTACCTCCCCAAGATTGGCTTTAGAGCTTTCTTATACAGGCTCGTTAAATAAGGGAGGTCAACGTCCACTTCAAGATCATACGACAGAGAGACGAAGAAGTCGTTATTCTTTTCTATGACATGCATGTAATATCCCTACAAACTTCAAAGAGACGCTCTAGCCATAAACATTAGATACGGCACATTGGAACAACACTGTGTCATCATACAAAGCGGCATATTACTTTCCCACCAATATTGAGGCGTTTGATAGTCTCGGTTCGGTTGCAAGAGCACCTAGATCAGAGTCAACGAAAACAAATTCACGGTGGGACGATGAGAGGGAAAAGGAGTTTCGAGATAGTGATTATCATGTTATTCGTCTGATATCCCGCAGTCATCTGAAGCTCCAAGTTCAAGAATATGATTTCGGTATCCGGGAGGACCGAAAGTCAAAAGAGGAGGTCCACACTTCTAGTCTATGTCAAACGCTCGACATGAAGCATAGAATGCTTGATACTCGCTTGAGGTATGCGGGAAAAGAGTCGAATATGCTGTATATAGCTACATTAAATTTCCTGTTCGGTAATTACATGTTGTAACTCGGATTTTCGTTCAAGTGATTGTAGTGGCAGATGAAATTACAGCGGCAATAGTTTCGCTTTCCAGTCAATAAATGTTCGGATGCGTACTAGACATTTAAAGTGGACCTTGCACGGACGAGGTTCGTTCACTTCCCTAGCGTGATTGGTTTAGACCCTGCAGCTGGGATTTGATTTGAGCTGTCTTAGCCACATGGGTGCTCCTCAGTCCTGTTCTCCTGAATAATTGCCAACGCTCTTCTTTGAACTCGATAGTCATTGCAACTCGGCCTGTCCATATCGATTGCTGATCTCTTATTGCCATTTCAAAAGGCTGGACTTGAGAAGTCTCTCTTGTGTTGACAGCTCTCTCAACCAATCCAACCAATTTACGCGACTCCAAGCGCGCGTTCTTTACCAGCAATATCTCGCCGTGCCTGTACTGTCAAGCTTCGCGCAAGCGGTGTACAGCACACCAAAACACTTTGTGAGTTTTGCACCCCTCAGTTACTCCTCGGGAAGATCATTAGCTGCATGCGCTTCTCTGCGGTGAGAGAAAGACAATCATTGGCAGGGTGTGACGTGTCGAAGCTACTTGATTGGGTTGAACTGCGTCGCTCTTGCATTGCAGCGAGCGGGAGGAAGGATCTCGAGTCTCAAGTCTCAAGTCAGCGCAAGCACTTTGAGACACTTTGCTAACAAATTCTTCACCATACAGTCTTTCAAGAACCGGGCATATTCAATTCCAAATATCATTGAACAAACTGCAATATGGCGGACGTCGAAACCCCAGAAGTTCCCCAGCAAGAGGAGACCCGTTCGGATATCTTGTCTGGTGATGAAACTCCTGGAATAACATCCGAAATCGAGACGGAGACGGAGAAAGAGAACGCACCAAAGGAGGCTGCAAATGGAGTCAAGAAAGAGAATGTCCCTCCGAAGCGTGGCCTTGTCAAACGTCCAGCAGGCTCAACATCTTCGACTGCGACAAAGCCTACTGCCACTTCCTCAACTCGCACAACTGGCGGCCTCTCGAAACCCCCAACTCGTGCCCCAATTGGAGGTGCTGTGCGAAAGCCAGCAAGCAGCGCAACGGCGGCAACTTCGTCAAGTGCTAGTCACCGTACTCAGGCGTCAATTGGAGGTTCGGGGGACGAGAAGAAGAAGCCGCTTTCTGCTGCTCCTCGCAGAACATCTCTTGCTCCAGCCCACCACTCTCCAGGCAAGACCGAAACTCTGGCTGAGAAGCGAGCAAGCGGAGCAGCTGCCTCTACTACTGCTCGGAAACCTGCGACCTCAGTAAGCTCATCGAGCCCAAAGCCAGTTGCGAAGCCAGCAGCATCGAGCAGCACAGCTTCGCGAACCTCCGGCATTTCGAGCAGTACAGTTAGCAGATCTGCGGCTTTGTCGAAACCATCCAGCTCTTCGACTGTTGCCGATGCCAAAAAGCGTTTGTCTGCCATAGCTGGATCCCCAGCCGCAAAGCCATCCGTTCGACCATCTAGCCACGCAGCTGCTTCGACATCAGCAAAGGAAACAGAGGAGTTGAAGGCAAAGCTAGCGGATAGTGAGACTCGAGTCGAAGAGCTGCAGAAGGAGATAGCTTCTTCGCAAGAAAAGCTGCTCGAGCTTGGGAAGCAAGTCGAGGAAGAGGCTAAGAATGTGGCAGATGCCGAGGAAAACATCAAGACACAGCACAATGAGATGGTTGAAAAGTTGCACGCAAAGCATAAGGCTGATGTGGAAGAATTGCAAGCACAATTGGAGGAAGCAGAAAAGGTCAAATCTGCGGCTGAAGAGGCGTCTTCAAAAGCTATCGATCAAGCACAACAAGATGCCGCAGCAAAGGGCGCTTCAGATACGGCCGAGGCCCTTGAGAAGCTGAAGGCCGAGCATGCTTCTGCGATTGCAGCAATCAATACCGAGTTCGAGAGCGTCAAGACTGCTCAACAAACTGCCTCTTCTGCCAATTCTGAGAAAGAAGCAGAAATTGCGGCACTGAAAGCTCAACTATTGGAGGCCAATGCGGCATTGGAGTCATTGAAGGCAGAGCATCAACAAACTCTTGTTGATCTGAAGAAATCGCTGTCTGACGAACACGAGGCTGCCCTTACAGCCCTTAAGTCGGCTCACTCGGCAGAGCTTGAAAGGGGATCTACAGACGCTACGTCTATTTACGAAAAGCAAATCGCAGAATTAAAGCAGAAACACGAGACAACCATTAGCGAGCTTCAGAGCAAGCTTGAACAAGCTAGCTCCGTCCAAAGCGCTTTGGAAGCAGGCCACAAGGAGAAGCTCGAAAGCCATCAAACCGAATCTGCAGCTGCTGTGTCTAAGCTAGAAGCGGAATTAGCGACATTGAAGGCTCAGTCCGGATCAGAATCGGAGGCTCTGGTGAAGTCACAAAAGAAAATTGAAGAACTAAGCGCCAAGGTACAATCCACGCAAAAGGAACTAGGACTTGCACAGCATGAGCTAGCCGCTGCTTCCAAGGCATTGGAGGCTTTGAAGTCAAAGAGTTCGGCGGATGAGGAAGCTTTGGCAACCGCGCAAATCGATTTGGCAACGGCCAAAGAGCAGGTTGCTTCCTTACAGAAGAACTTGGAAACATTTGATCTCGACGGAAAGAGCAAGGCGGAAGCATTTGAAAAAGTGAAGGCTGATCTGGCCTCCACAACCAAGAGCCTAGATGAGAAGGCAAAGGAGATTGCAACGCTGAGTGAACGACACCGCAAGGAGCTCGAATCAGTCTCAGCCGACTATCAAGCAGAGATTGATGCCCTTCAAGGCAACTCAGGAATCAGAGAAGAGTACGAGGCTTTAAAGATCAAGCATGCAGACTTGACCAAGTCTCTCGATGATATTTCTGCAGCCCATGCGAGCGAAATCGAATCTTTTACAGCTAAGCATGCAGAACTCTCCAAGTCCCACACGGACGCTACGGGAAACCATGCCAAACAGCTTGAAAAGCTGAAGCAAGACCACGCTGCTGTCATTGTCACTCTTGACAACAAAGAGAGGGAGCATCAGAAGCTAGTCGATGAATTGAAGTCATCCCACGCGAAGAATCTGGATGATGCCCATGATAGAGCTATTACTGCCGAACATGCCTCGCATGCTGCCGAACTCGATCAGATACAAGCTAGTCACAACGAGGCTCTTGCCGCGGTGAAGCAGCAAGTGACTGAGATTCACGCAGCTGAGCTAAAGAGGTTGCAAGCATCTCATGAGAAAGCTATTGCCGAATTGTCTCAACAGCATTCGGCAAGTCAAGAAGCAGCGACATCCAGTGCCAAAGCACTCAAAGTCAGTGCTCTCAACATCCCCTTGCCACCGAGAACATACTAATTCTATGTAGGATGCAGAGGCTGCATTGAAGGCCGAGTTGGCCAAGACCAATGACGCTCTTTCGAAAGCCCAGGCTGAATTGGACTCACTCAAGCAAGACTTTGCTCTGGAAAAGATGGCCAAGGCAGAGGCTCAAGCCGAACTTGATTCTGCATTGAACAAGAAGCCAGACACATCTGAAGTCGACGGCCTACGCAAGGAGCTTCAGGCATTGAAAGATCAGCACCAGGCCTCGTTGATGACAGCACAGCAAGAATCTGCACAAGCTACTGAAGAGCATCTGGCTACAAAGTCAGCTCTGGCCAAGGTCACTGCCGAGCTTGAGAGACAGAAGGCTGAAAGCACGTCGGACTTCAACGACATGCACGAATCTCTCACACAACTTGCTGAAGAAGCCAACAAGAAGAGCACGGATCTCGAAGCACGCACGAAGGAGTTAGAGGCGCTGCTCAAAGTAAAGGACGCCGAGCTTGCTGAAGCAAAGGTAATAGCAGTCATATTCAAGCTTTCAACTATGGTACACTGACAACATTTCGTAGACAAAGAGTGCACCTCTCGCATCGCCAAAGACCCCTACAAGCGGCAAAGCAGCCGGTCTTGCTGCCAGCCGGTATGCTGAAGATACAGACGCTCCCAAACCAGAAGTAAAGACGGAAGCGGAAGGTGAGCATGACAGTTCATCAGCCGCATTGGCATCGGTCCGACAGCCCTCTCCTAGCAATTCTTCATGTCCTCTCATAGATCTCACCCCCTCTTATTCCTCGGACCCTGTGGGGTCCTTGACTACGTCCAAACGAAGAACTAGTGCACTAACGGATCATTTTTGAATGATTTCAGATAGCGAAAGCTAAACTTACTCTGGAACAACTCGATCAAATGAATGAGGACTTGGAGAGGGACAACCAAAGGTATGCTCCGATTCTTCTTAAAGCTCGTGAACGCGCGCATGCTGACTTTTCAAGATCTCTCAAGTCCATCAACGATTCAGCACCAGGTGTCACCGCCTAGACAAGATCCATTACTGTTCGACGCTTTAGGACCTTCATGCAAGACGGCTGGATAAGATACAATCTGCCACTTGCAATTGAACATATTTAATGGCCCGTGGGCCCATTCTTTCTTCTTCTCCTTGGTTCATCACTTGCTCAATCCCGGCATTCGATACCCCAAATTCTATACCCCAGTTGCCTCTTTCTGTGCGAGTACGCTTACACTTTTGGAACACCGTCTTTTTGGTATTCTCTGTATTGGACAGACTTGGGTGGACGGCAACGGCCGATCTGCGATCGTTGTGCTGTCTTCCTGTCTGCTTTTCTTGGTCACCTTTGTACGTAATTCTTGGACGTAGGGGAATGTGGTGATGCGTGGAGGGAACGGAATGGAATGGAAAGGGTAGACGAATCAATCCTCTCACTGTACATGATGCTATGTGTTTGATTTGCTTATCTCTAACTGGTGACTTGTGACTTCGCTGCGGATACTGTACGTTGACCCAGTATGTATCTTCAATTGTGAGCTTCTTCATCGGTCTAGTCTTTCGCGAGCTAAAATCACAAATCACGAAGGAAGCACATACATCTCCTCACCACACCTATAGCTCGAGAACCAGACAATAGGACCGAGACCGACCGACACTTAGGTCACAAATCACAAGCATCAGATGATTTTTGATCTTCACTTTATTCGTTTAGTCAATCTCCAAAACCAAAACCACATCCTGCCCCCATCCCTTCAATCCATACATCCACCTATCTACAGTACACCAAAAGCAGACAAAACAACCAAAAGGGTATCATAGGTTTATCTCTTCTCCCAAAACCCGCATAAATGCAAAAATGTAAACATAAACAAAACCCCCCATCCACCACTTCCGAACATCGTGTACTGTAAATCAGTACAACCATCATCCTAACCCTAGACCAAAATCTCGCTCCTCATCCACAGGCATCGGCGTCCGGACAGTCAACTCGCCTAGATCGTCAGGCCCTAGCTCTAACTGCGTCTGCTTTATCGGAGTTGATGGCATCGCTACTTCCAGAGGGGTATCGCTCGACGTAGAAGCAGACGCCTCAGCCGCAGCAGCTCTCTTCGCTCTTCTCAGAGCATTCCTCTCCTCCCGCTGCTTGATAAGGTCTTTCTCGGCCTCAATAGCCTTCGCCCTCCTGGCCTCGACCTCCTCCCTCTTAACGACCTTCCTCAAGCCCTCAGAAGCATGGATCAAGCCGTCGATACTGATAGCGTGGTTCGTCATCTGATGGTTAATGTATGTGTATGTGGAGGCTGGAGTGGAGCATTGAAGGAGCTGCTGCTCGTTGAGTTTAAGGAGCGCGAGGGCGACTTGGAAGAGGAAGGTGCTGCCGTCGTTGGTGCAGAAGACGACGTCCCAGACGCGGAAGAGCGCTTCGGCAGAGAGGCAGTCGGTGAAGACGCTGAGGAACCATTGGAAGGTGAGGGCTTCGAGCTCGATGCTGAGGTCGTCGAGGTGCGCGGAGAGCTTGGGGAGGATCTCGGTTACGTATTGTCGGAGGACTTGTTGGTCCGCGCGGGAGGCGAGGAGACTGTGGTCGTAATAGCCTCGGGGGAGGATATTCTCGATTATGCTTGTCAGCACCCAGAATGCGTCTTCTGCTGTGGGCATGATGAGGAGCAGGCAGCCTGTGATCAAGTTCATGCCTTGACAGTATCCAACTTCCTTGTTCCTTCGAGAATAAGCCAGGAGAACTTCATTGAGCTTGACGACCCCAGGACCCTTTCGGAAGAAGATGTTGTCTGTCAACGTCCGATTGATATCCATCTGGATTTGTGCCACGATCGTCGGATCATCGTCATCATCCTTTTGAGTAACGAGATCTTCATAGTATCCAGGAATTCGAAGTGTCACGGCTCCTGAGCATTCGGCCCAGATTTTGGCTCTGTATGCAACAGGAATCCCTCCAAGGACCAGAGCTTTGAACTCATTCCACTTTGCACGCCCAACTTTACCCTTGATTCCCAGACCAGCAACACCTATCATTTCGCCATCTGCCAATGTAGCTTCCGGCATAATAGCGATGGGGCGGTTGCCTCTATCCACTGTGGCAGCCAAAGCAGCGGCAGCAGCTTCACCATCACGCTTACGTTCGGCCCTGACCTTTCTGAGGAAGTCATTCCACTTCGGTGTCTTGGCTTGTTGAAGAGAGTCATGAAGCTCCCCAAGCTGCTTGAGCAGTATTTTGACTGGCTCCGTATCTTCCTGAGGGATTTCTGATGCAGGGGTGGGCTCGGATGCATCAGGCTTTGATATAGTCGCATTTTCGGTGACCACTGTAACAGAAGACTGTGGTGCAGCAGCACTCACAGATGGTAAAAAGCCTCTTTCTTCAGTCGTAATCCCTGGGGATCGAGGTACTTCCCCTCCTTCCATCACTTCAAATGCAGGCACGCCTCCTGACGGAGTATGTGAGAGCAGTTCTGTTGGGAATGTTGCGATCTTCAAGTAGTCTTGCCAGCGCTTGGCTGGTTTGCCATCTTCAAGTCGTTCTTCAGTGGAGGTGGGAGTATCGGGGCGTTCTTCTTCAAAGCCCATATCGGAGCTGGAGATGTCGACAGACAGGCCACTCCTCGCGCTGCTTAGCATTTCAACTCGACTTCCCCGCTTAGTTTTCTGCATCTTTTCCGCAGCTTCTCGCTGCCTCTTCTTTCGGCGCTGATCATAGATGAATCCAAATCGATCCGTGAGAAATTCAGGATTATAGGGATTGTTGTAGAATTGAGTGATCGTGGGTGGCTGATCGTCTGGATCGAGAATCGTATCCATTTCGACTGGACCGTAATTGTCGGCCCCACCACTAGAAGTCGTGTTCTGAGGGCTTGAGCCCATCGTATCCCATCTCTCTTGCGGTCTCATAGGCGCACCCGTTGCTCGTCGAGTACTAGGAATGGCCTTGGCCCCAGGTTTGACTGGGGCATTTCTTGCCGACATGGTAGTCTTTGCACTTGCAGTCGATGCTGCCCTCCCAGCTGGCGTCGTTCCTGTACTGTTTGCTCTTCCTCGCCCGCCTCCATCATCTCGGCTGGTCATCGTCGTACCCGCCACGAGTTTCAAAGCCAATGTGGCCAGACCAGACGAGGGCTTCCGATCACGCTGAGGAGCGGCAACATGGCTTGATAATTGACTTGAAGCTCGGCTTGGACTTCGCATAGGACTCCTCACGGGGCTTCCTGAGCTCTCGGGCGGTTGGAACAACCCATTTTGAAGGACCGACTTGCGGCCTGTTGCAGCACTTGCTCTCCTTTCTGTCCCTCCTAAGGCACTGATAGCATCGCCATTGATGCTGCTTGCCCGACTAGTTTTCCTACTTGTCCCTCCCCAGATATAGTCTTTCCACCCTCTCTGTACTGTTGCTGGTTTATCCTCCAGCGCCTTGAGCTTTGCTGCTGCTCGAATGGTCGCATCGTTATCCATGATTCCAAACTCTCCGTGCGCCACTGTTCCACCCATGGCATCACTCATCAAATCTGCTAGCCCATCTTCCTCGATGATGTCCCCATTGATAGAATCTGTTGGCGACTTCCTCTCGCTCTCGATAGCACGCAATCGAGTCTCCAGATCCAGATTTGACAGACCACATTCCAGTATGATCTTCCTCAAAGCTCTCTCCCTATTTTCGGCCTTCCTCCTCAGTGAAGCGATCTGCGCATCTCGTTGTGCCAAATCCTCTGCTATCTGTCTAACGAAACTGACAGCCCCATTCCGCGCGATCAGTCTCTCAATGTGTTCATCGTTCGCAAGGTGTATGGATCCTGGGACCGAGCTGGTAGTAAGTGGCGCATCGTCGAAGAGTGCAGAGCGGTTCTGCTGCGCAGACGTGGCTGTTAAGCTCTCTACAATCGAAGGAGCTGTATCAGATGGCTTGCGCACGCCATTCGCAGTACCATCGACTGATCGAGGGATCAGAGGTCGGTCCTTGGGCGACTCGGGAGAGAAGGAGGGGAACGAAGTCAATGACTTGTCGGAAATCGACGATGCGCTGCTCGACATGTAAGAAGCATACTTTCGAGGCTTCACTCGAACTGTTTGCGATCGCGTACTCCTCCCAGACGCGTTCGACTGGTGCGAACCTGATCTCTGTAATGAGACCGGGGCTGCATCCATATCCATGGTCTTTCGGAGCCAGCCGTCAACATATGCCTCCTGCGGGTCGTAACTCTGGGTCGACAGCCTCCTCACCGTCGTATGAAAGGCGTCGGAATGGCATGAAACGAACGAAGCTTCTGTGTAGGCGGGAGTACATAGGGAGAAAAGTTGATGGTGGAGAAGGTCCGGAATGTGTTGGTGTTGGAGCTGTACATGTGCCTTGTTATGCAGGTTAGAGAATGCCATCGTCATAAAACTCGCGTAAGATATTTGGCCAGCACAGCACCGACAAACGGTTGGAAAAACAACTCCCTATGGCTCCAAACTTACATGAAAACATATCACCTTTTCTTTTTGAAGGAGTGCGGCTGTTTCTATTGTACTTGCTGATGTGAGTGAGGGGTTACCCAGGCTTTGCGTGATTTTCTCTGGTATGGTATGAGAACACTGAGCACGCAAATGGCTCATAGAATCTCGTACGCACGCACACACGCGAGCACCTTGACGACCATGGCCACGCTGTTTGGGCTGGCACCTCGTGCAACCCTTGTTACCTAACGCCGTCACACAATCCACAATCCACGCTCCTCGCTCCAAACAACCCTAGAAAATGTTGGGTCAGGGTATGGAGAACCTGCACCTGAGGCTGGCAAGGCTATGGAGTTGCATGTTTTCAGTGGGTGACAGGGGCATTTAGGTTACCCGTCTCGTCTGTCATGATTGATTGGCCTGTTGTCCCTCGGTCCGGCTCCAGCTGGCTCGGCCTGGGGAGAGCTCCCCGCATCGACGACTCTCGCATGCTGACTGTGAGTTCGAACAACTTCACTTAAAATCGAGACGAGTGTAAAATTGGTCCATTTTATTACTTTAATTTTCTCGCCATCTCTTCTCTCTTGCTTCAATTGGCTGTATACACTCAAGCGAATCGTCATGTCGTCAGTTACAAAGAGAAGACTCCAAGCACTCAGCGAGCAGCTGGTAGCTCCCATTGGGGACCAAGGCAAATTCGAAGATATCCCCATCCTCAAGAAGATAGCACCCGATCCTACCAAGCCCCGAGTCGAAGGCAAAGTAGTTATTGTGACAGGTTGGTCTTTGCGCTTGCATTTATTTGCCAGGTCTAACTTGGCCTCTCACAGGAACCAACTCTCCCCTCGGCATTGGACGTGCATCAGCACACCAGTTTGCGCAGAACGGAGCCAAAGCCGTCTACATATGCGACTTCAGCGACTCGCATCTGGAAACCCATAAGCGTGAGATTCTATCGTTATACCCGAACGTCGACATACATGTGCGGAAGTTCGATGCTTCGGACGAAGATGCCGTCAAGTCAGTGGTAGATGAGGCGGTCTTGACATATGGACGATTGGATATTTTCTTCGCAAATGCCGGGATTGTTGGACAGCCTAAGATGTTCACGGATATCTCGTCGGATGAATTTATGCATACACTCAAGACAAATGTTGTCAGGTTGGTACCCAGGAATGTTAGTACTTCGGGATTGGGCTGACATGGCCAGCGTACATCTTGCAGCTAAATACGCAGCACCTGCAATGATGCTGACAAACGAGGAAAAGAAGTACCCTGCAGGTAGTATCGTGGCAACTGCATCCGTGGCAGGTCTTCGATCGAATGCAGGCTCAAGCGATTACTCTGCCTCTAAATCGGGTGTGATATCTCTGGCACAAACCATTTCGTACCAGTTGGCAGGGACAGGTATTCGCATAAATGCCATTTGTCCTGGTGTGATCGAGACCGGCATGACAGCCATCATGTACGAAGCAGCGAGGGCAAAGGGAACGGAGAAGAAGATCGGCCAGCTTAACCCTCTGAGGAGAGGTGCACAGGCAGATGAGGTTGCAAGAGTAGCACTATTCTTGGGCAGTGATGAAAGTAGTTATGTCAATGGGCAAGCATGGGCAGTCGATGGGGGACTGAGTTCTGGGCACCCATTCGTGCCCGGGAAACTAGCATAATGGAGGTTAAGATGCTACACTGCAAATGGTTTCCAGGCTGGTAATTTCTCATCTGCGAAGTGACTCGATTCTTCGAATGAAGGACCTGCTGTACTCGGTTCAGCATGCAAGCTGATACGACTTCCTTGTAATGTGAAGGCCTCTAGGTAGCTTCCCTTGCCAAGAAGAGGCAAAATAGGGCCGGTCTGGATGAATGAAAACTCATGACCTTGTGAGGTGTCAAATCCAGTCTAGTCGATTCGGGCTGCTGCGAATAGAGTCGGAACCTTGCAGCAAGCACATACCCGCAACACATCGATCCTTGCAAGAGAGTACGTCTCCATGGTTCTGGCGTCTTTCCTACATGCGCCTTGTACCTCTCAGGACTTTTGGATGACATGGAATCCTTCAATCCCTCGCTACAGTCTTGTTTTGCTCCTGCTAGTACTGCTTAGTTTCCAACGTCTCCCAAGTCATGGAGCGGAATTTGAGGTGCATTCTATGTCGTCCACGTGCAAGTCTCGTGTCAGGTTTCACATTGGGTATTACAAACAGTCATGTTCTCCTCTCGTTCCCTACCATCGGTGGTGAGGCTCAAAGTTCAGTGGCGGGCTGGCTGAAAACTCACTTACCACAGCACTGATCGACACCTATTTCCCAACAAGATCTCAAACCCCTTGATTCATCTGTTCGTTCATGTACAGTACCGTCTAAACTTCTGTATTTTGCCGAAGCTATCAACAGTTGACTACAAAAGGTGGAGAATGATCCCCCGTGGAGTCGCACCACGTCAGGATCCGTTGAGGGGTGCATGTACAGAAAGCCTGCGCCCAATCGATGCAAGGTGCCGCTTCTGCTGAGTGACGTGCTCCCGTCTGACTTTTGCTCTTGATTCTGTCAAATTTCAAAGAGTTGTTTTCTGTTCAATTGACACTAAGCGGCCCGTCTCTGATGTTTACATAGGTCCGGATGGCACCAACCATCTATGAGACGAGATCAAGGATTTTTGACTCCTCGTTATCTTCCCTTGCCAGATCCAGATCTCACAGAAGAAACGAGTATTTGCGTGCTCAGTCGTCTGCAGCTGCTGTGAGCCGCTCTAGTACAACTGAGAAAATCTGTCCCAGCTCAGATGGAATCAACGACACCATGCACTGCAGCAGCATCCCATCTAGCTGAAGAAGGCCCCAACTTAACGGCAAATAAGTTCTATAACAACAATGCTGTCTTCCATTAGTTTTTCCTCGAATTGTCACATCTAATTTCCTTCTTCCCCTCTCATTCCTCATTTGTACCATCCACTAGCACAATGTCACTCAATTTTCTCCTTCCCATCCTCCTCGCTCTCACCGCTCTCACTCGAGTCAGAGCCGCAATTGACACTACAGCTAACCCCACGAAATGCTACGCTGACAATTGCGCTCGCGCCGTCAGCGGTACACGCTCCGGATCAGACCATCTGAAGACCGCCTCAGCAGACTGCAGCACCGCCCTTGTCATAACTGACTTTCCGCTCGGAGCAACGGTCACATCATGGATGACCTGGGTCGAGGAGACAGACACCGTGACCGTGACGGGTGTTCCAAAAGCAGGGAGTGACAGAAGACAGATTGAATTCGTACCAATTCCNCCGTACGCGTCGCCATGTGTGGACTACTTTGCGTATTCGAGTGCTTGTTCGTGCCTGGGTGTTACTGCGGCCGTGGTGACGGATTCTGCTGTGGTAAGCTCTGATCTGCGTTCTCTCTTGGTTTGTATATGGTGTTTCTGTTTGGAAATGCTGATGGGAGCTGTAGACTACTGAGACCATATACTGGTGGGACTTCATCACGACAACCACAACCGTGACAGTACCAGCATATACAACAACTACGACTTCTAGCTCAAGTACCACTTCGTCCACGACGTCACACCCAGCGCCAACCTGTACCGCTGATAACCTCTCCGATCCCCACAACTGCGGAGCCTGCGGTACAGTCTGCCCTTCAGGAGTCTGCGAAAATGGTATGTTGATCTAGTCTCGCTACCCCTTTCCACACCCTTTACTTTAGCGAAACAAACATATCGCTCCCTCCATCCCTCCATCTTACGCTGCCTACCAGCACCCACTAATTCCCCCCTCCCACCCAGGCTCCTGCACCTCCACCCAATGCACCGCGCAATCCTGCGGCTCAATAACAACCTGCTCCACCAATCCCTCCTGCTTCTGCTTCACCTCCTCCACCTCCAGCACGATCAACACCGGGTTCTGCGGGTCCAATGGCGTCTGCAGCGAACTCACTCCCTGCGCTACAGACGACGATTGCAGCTCGGGAGACGTCTGTGCTATCAAGACGTGCTGTGCTGAGCCGTCGGATGAGTTGCCTGGCGTGTGTTTGCAGGGTGTTTGTGGAGTTCCTGGGAGTGGGTTGTTGGTGGCTGCGAGGGAGTGGGCGGCTCGGAGGGTGGGGAGGAGGGGGTTGACGGCTGCTTATTAGGGAGCAGGTATTCGAAAGGAGGAAGCATTGCGGTCTTGGAATGGATGGGGTAGAGACTTATGGGAGGGCTTGGACGGTGGTGTGCGTTAGCTGGCGCAGCAGCACGATAAATCAATGAACGATATCATGACCATAGAATAAGTCTTCATATACCTCTATCTCCTCTGCCCTGCCCCATAGGCCCCTATGTGCCATATATTGCGACTCTGCTGTGAGGATTCTGTTGCACATCGCAATTTTGATTAGATTTCATTTCGCGCAAATTTGGATATCTTGATCGGCCCCACATGTGATATCCTCATCATATTTCGCGTGGGCTTCGTAACGCCCTTACTGATGAGAATAGCCAGATGCCAGATAACATCCTGGAGAGATCAGTGTCCGAGTTGTAGTCGAACGGTGTACTCAAGTCAAATCTCGACGAGCGCAAATACGTGTTTACGCCGGCGAGAATAGTTCGCAAAAATCTACTACCAGACTCGCTTAACATTGGCACGATAAACAACATAAGAACAGGACACTTGATTCGGAACGAAAGGTCAGACGAGCATCCTCATAACGATCGTTTTATCATTTGAAGTTGGAAGTCACACTTGAGAGGAGGGGTTGTAGGCGTACAGGAAAATGGCGATACCTCCCTCGCTTCCGATTGGTCCCGTTGATTTCGGCTCGAGGTTTTTGTTGCATATCGTATTACTCTGGGTACCGACTTGAGTACGGCTGAGTACCGTGAGTACGTTTTGAGTACTTTAAGTATCGATGAGTACTTGAGAACCGTCCTGAATACGGCTGAGATGAGTCGACTCGGCCTCTCAAATTATCGGATACAAATCATGTCTCATCTAGACATCGCACTGACTACTAGTCCTGGACGTTTTTGTTTCTGTTATTACAGAAGCTCAGTATAAATTAGCAATGAAGTATGACAGCCACTAGGTCAGAAGTGCTTGGAGACTCTTCCAGGATGGCACTGTAAGTGCCCAGATCGAGTTGAGTAAAAGGCCGCCAACCAGCGATACGATATCCTCTTCATCAATCTACCTCACCACTCGATAGCAGTACTATTTAATTTAAATTTGAAAATTAGGCTCTTCCCGAATCAATGACTCTTGCTCCGAGGAAAGCGAATCACGTAAAATCAGTTATCTTCCGAAAACCAATCGAGCTTTCAAAAGTCAGGGAATCATCGCTGCTAATAAATACAATCTCGACACGCAATTGATCATGAGACATATCTCAATGACTATCCATCATCAGATCTGATTATCTGTGAGGAATAAATTTAAGTAAGAAAACTCACACAGCCCGAGGAATAAATACTTCTCAATCCGCTTCATCCCAAGTCCAAGCTGAGCCGAAACGAGACGAAACGAATCACTCAACGAGGTTAGAACCAGTATCCGTACCTGTTACCTACCGATTCAACAAGCAAGTAAACAATTCTACGAAGCAGGGCAGGAAGGAAGAGAGTTAACAAGGTAGACAGACATGATTGATCCCTCATCACGTGTCCCTTCCTCCTCCCCTCCCCCTCCTCTCCCATCTTCCTCACATCTACTACCTCATACCATCCCATCGGCGCACAACCCCGCCTCCGACCCCATCATCCCCACCATCCACTCACCTCCCCTCCTCTCCTCCTCCCCTCCTCCTTTCCCTCCTCCAAAAACTTTGTTGCACATCTCACGGACATCATGCCCGGCTTGCATGCCTCGTAGAATTCGGATTCGTGGATTCGCGGGGATTTCGGAGCAGATGGTCCTAGGGGTCCTTCGCTTATGTATTTGAAGGGCGGGGGAGGGAGCCGGAGAGGAGTTCCGGATGGGAATGAAAGGAGGGAGCGAGGGAGGGTGGAGCACTACTCCGGCGTACTGTGATAGATGGATGGATGTGAGACATTACGTGGTGGGATGGGGGGAGGTTTAATCCGGGTTGGGTTGTGACGGTGATTGAATTGAGCAGATTTATTGGGTAAATACGGGGGGATCGATTGAATCGAATCCCGAGGATTGATTGGACTTCGATTGTATGAATGAAGTTCATAGGATGGATGATGAAGTAGTGACAGTATTACGGTCTCACATATATTTGTTCACTCGCGTGTGTAGACAATAGAAGGAATCAATGGATCGAACTTCCTTTGAATGGAGAGAACGTAGATAGATGAAAAGGTAGACACTGTTAATCCAATCTCACATAAAAACTCCATCTACTCAAACCGCGCCGCAATCTAGATCCAATCCAGGACCGAGAAATCTAGTCCTTCCACGCTCCAATCTCCTCCATTCCAGTCTTCCAGTTCCCAATTGGCTCTCAACCACCCAATCAAATTATTTCAGTTCAGTCGAGGCAGATAGATGAAGCTAGACACATTCTTCATGAATTCTTATTCTGATCTTATTGTACTATACTATATACGCCGGGTACACCAGTGGTATTAAACAGCAGCAATCCGCACCTGTTCCCTCCCGCCTCAAAGGCTCCCTTCTGAACTTCCCTCCTCTTATCAACTCTTCCCATCCTTCTCGTACAACCAGTCAAGCTTCCTTTTTGTTCCCTTTCCTCCACACAACGAAGAAGGTATGGTCTTAAGATACAACAAATAAAAAATTGATAGCGACAGCCGATAAAGCATTACAGACAAACAAAACAAAATCCTCCGGTTAGAACGCCGCCCAGAAAAGGTTACAGATGCTAAAGAGGAAGGCAATTTTCAAAGAAATTTCTGGACCTTATTATCGGCCACCAAGAGCGCTCAACCTGGCACCCGCGGGTCTGCGCATCATATTTGGTTTCCCAATGTGCTCGTTACCGCTCAAGCCCTCGTTCTCGCTTCGTCCCTCCAATTCCTCATCGCTGTCCTCGACGATCTTTGTTGGGATGTCAGTCCCGATGTTGTATTGCTGACTGCTCCGTTCGGGTGTGGTTGTGACGCTCGCAATCGACATGGAGGTACTTGATCTGTTGTGGATGAGATCTGGGGTTGGGGGAATGCTTGATGCACGCCCACTGGGGTTGAGGTGGCTGTCGTCACCATTCTCGGATCCACCGTTCGAGTGACCATCGTCACTGGTGGTGAGCGTTGACAGGTTGCTCACGCGGTGGTGACCACGAGCCTCCTTCAAGGCCAATTCTTCGGCCTCGACCTCCGCATCATGGGCGAGTTGGAGGCCCTCGACAGCAGCAGCACACTGCTCGCTGATGTTTCGGATGATGTGAGCAATGGCATCGGTCTTGTCCTTCAAGTGACGATCGGCGACATCAACAATGCTCATTTGGCTGTATCGCTTGCTGTTGCGGAGACCGTTGTTGAGACGCTTTTCCATCTCTGGGGTCATGTCATCGCCGTTCGTGCTGTTCCTGTAGGCACGAGACGAGGATCGGGATTCCAGTGCTGGTGACAGCTCGCCATTCTCCTCGTTCTTAGCCTCCTCGGCAATATCCTCGAGATCACCCTCCTCCTCGTCATAACCATGCTCAATGTACTCTACCAACTCGGGGCTCTTGCCGAGTGTTCGGACAATGTGCTCCATGTGATGAGTTTGGCCACTGATCAAAGCACGCAAGTGAAGAACAACACGTTGAGCCTCGTCCCTCTGGCGAAGGATGGTGACATTGGTGTGCTGAAGAGCTGCGAGCTCCTTCTTGTTACGCTTCCGCTCGCGCTCAAGCTCCTCGGCAATCTCTTGCTGGAGGACCAAAGCCTCGAGAGCATCATCACGTTGCTTCTCAGTACCGGAAAGACGAACTGTGAGACGAGCTGCATCATCCTTCTGTTGATCGATAAGACCAGACAGGCGTCTATTTTCACGCTTGTGGTTCTCGATCTTGACCTTGAGATCTTGAGTCTCCTTGGTGAGTTGTTCAGCAAAGGCTTGGAACTTGAGGAATTGTTGCTTCCAGCTCTCGAGCTCCTCCACGAGGAAGTTGTTTCTCTTGGTGACCTTGCCGAGTTCCGTGTCCATGCGACCTTTGAGGTTGATGAAATCTTGCCAAGCCTCGAGAGCGTCGCGGGAGTATTGGTTCCTCTCACGAACAATCTCGTTGAGATGTCTCATCGATACCTTGGTCATGAGTGGTTTCTTGACGGCCCCACCGAAAACGGCCTTCATCCCAGTGTTTCTTCCCTGTTGTGAAACAATGATCAGCAAATGTGCGACTTATACCAACCCTGGGATATATGAGATCAGACGAAACTTACCATCTTCTCGCAAACATGATCCATCACGGCCATGATGGAATCCTGGTTCCACCACTCGGGATCCTGGATGGATTCGACCTCTCCGCGCATCACAATGATCTGTCCAGCGGGAACCAATTTTCCTCCACCGTAGGCTGATCGGAGATGTTGGGGCACTCCCGACGGTGTCACATCACCATTAAGGGCTTGTGTCATTCGGTTGACCATCTTGGTACGTTGACCAGCGGATAATGCGGTCGGTGGGCTAGATGTCAGAACAAAGTTGCGGTCCAAATCCACTACCAGCGCATCGGTAGGGGCGGTGAAAAGTGACCTGCACTCGGCAGTAATACCGAGAATATATGGGCCAGGCTCCTGAACCAGTTCCTTTGCATGTCTTGCATGTACAACTGGAACATACAAGCCACTCCACTCGTACACACGCACACAGTAACGGATTGTCTCGGCTGCCACTGTGAGCATAGCAGGGTAGTGACTGACAAACACAATGCGACGAGTTGGTGACAAAGCTGCCTCTATCACACCAACAATGTTGGGGATGGACAAACAAGAAAATAGTGGCCACATGGCGAAATTCTGGAATCCGGTCGGCGAAGAGGGGAATTGATAACAAAGGGCGTAGTCTTTCATGTCAATTCGGACCAGATCGTTCAGTCTTGGTGCTGGGAAACTCAAGATACGAGAAACCTCTTCGGCGTGGAAAAGGTTAGTAGCCTTATTCCAGTGGATCCACATGCCACGAAGATAATCACCCAAAAGGTTGTACAGTGGGTATCGGGACAGGAATGACAGGCAGTACGGAATCCAGTATGTCTCATCTGGAGAGTCGTAAAAGTCCGACTCAGTTCTCCGTCGGAGATCTCTGATCGTCTCGGCCCGCTTCTCATCAGCTCTCGACCAGACGCGAAGAGCAATACCGTAAAGAGTATGAGAAGAATCTTGTTGAAGCACGAAAGAATGGTGCACACAGTGCGGTTGACTGCGTCCCGTGCAGATCTCTACATCATGTGGGAAACAAGCCTGGAAATATGTTAGTCTGATCAGTGACCTAAACACACAGCAATTCATCTTACCCTCATGGCAGCATGCAACGCTCTGGCGATTTCATTGTCCTGCTCCAATCTTGGACTGCTACCAAGAATCTCGGGCAACCAAAATTGTCCAACAGCTCCTTTCATATGTCCGATCTTTCCCTGTGCTGGGGCTGGTGCCTTGACCCATTGCGATGGCTCTCTTCCAACACCACATACCATATACGCATGGGTAAGTGTCTTGGGCGTTCGTTGTTGAGGCTTGACGTTTAGAGTTGAAGGAATTGGCTGGGTGATCCGGGAGTGAAGAGACGATGTTCTGCTTGGGATGATCAAGTTTTGATCGGTCTGGTCGCGAGTTCCGGGACGACCTTCGCGGTCTCCAGTCTTTGGGCGGACGAAAGAAGAGTGGTTATTAAGTGATGGTCCCATGGTTGCGATCTTGGACTTCTGATCGAACGTTGGTGTATATGGCGCTCTAAGTAGGACCCCTTTGATACAATGTTTCGAAATATGCCGGTTATGAAGCTCGGGCGTAGGAGAGTTTGGATGTCGGCTTAAGGGTTACTATGTAAGGAGTGTTGTATCTTTCTGGAAGGTAAGGAACGTCGGAAGGTATGCTTTGACTTTGAAGTTACTGGACTTGAACTCTGGCTGCTCGTCCACCTGCAAGCAAGCTGCAGAAAAGGGACCTTTTGGTGCTGGGAAGATGAAGATAGCTCACGCAACAGAGTTGAAGCCGCAAATCAACTTGTGCTTTGAACTGCGTCTCCGATGCAGGATTGTTGCAGCAGGTCGACAAATGCAGTGCAATGCAGGAGTGAAGGAGGAGAAGAGAGGAAGGAACGGAAAGAGAGGGCAAGAGCAACAGCACAGGACAGGACAGGAGAGAGAGGAGATCAGACACAGAGAAACGGCGTCCTTGCCCCCATGTCCGTGCCCCTGTCAAGTCCAATCCCAAGCCAGCCCGGGGGCGTCCCCTTTCTGGGCCATAACTCCATCGAACCTTGCCAGGGGTCCAAGCTTCCCCTGCGAAGGAGATGAAAGAGATTGGATTCAAGTCAGCTTCTGGGAAGCCTAAGCTTGGACAGGATAGTCATCATTTGATAGCGTCCGATATTTCTCCTCTTTTCTTCAGGACTTGCTCCCACGCGATCCGTTTCTTCTCTGCGCCAATGATCTCGCCTAGAGCTTTGGCGGCTGCACCCATAATGACCCATTAGGCAGATCTATGGTGCTATGAAATCTAACTTCAACACCGTCTGATCCAGTCGATCTGGACATTATTATAAACTAGAGTATTTCACTGCCGTGATTTCACAAGGAGATCCCAGACCAAGCAACAAACACATGCTGAACTGCGGAGCATGATTCAGTGCATTTCGGGTGGCCAACATCCCCCACTCATTCTGAACTGCTCATGTTGTCTCTCCACTTTGACCCCTTCGGCACCAACAGTCAACGTCGCCCATGCCCATGCCCAATCAGCATTGCCCGAGTACTGTCTGAGAGCCGATTTGCAATGCAGCCAGAGCTTCCCATTTGCTCGCGAGGAGGTGTGAGCCTGAGACCCGCTGCAACGTGAGTGTGAACGGACCTCTCCTCTGGAAGGAATAACAGGGGGCGGCCTTTAGCTGCAGGGGCAAGATCTTCGGCCGGCCAGAAGCGATTCAAGAAAGAGAAGAAGTCCGCCGCTGAGATGCAACGCTTGTCCCCAAACAATAATTTGATGGTGCAGCCCCTGATTCTAATTGACCAATGATATCGACCGTCAGGCACGACTTCTGGCTCGGTCATCCCAGAGAACAAAGTGAAACCCCGTCGAGGACCCGAGGACTCCATTTCTTTTATTTCCCGTGCTGCAGCCAGCTGCACCGCGTTGGGTGCAAGTTCGGATGCATTGCAAATCCCGATGTATCGAGGAAATGCCCTGATCGAAAGCTATCTTTGGACTCTCCAGCTGCATCGCTCTACTTTTTTGTTTCTATGGCATCATCTCCACAGTTGGAGGGCTGAATTGCTGAAAACAACTGCTTTGGACGAACGCTCAGCACTTCCTTTTGCGTCCCTTCCCGTCCGTTACTAATGTCCATGGCTTCACATCAACGGCCTTTAGAGCGGGGTCGATGTGATAAGGACAGGAGCAGCTTGCATATCAAATTAATACGCGGCTGATTTAAGGGGTTAGAGCACAAAGATAACCGGGAATCCCTCACGGAGCAGCAACCGAATCCTCAGGCGCGAGATAACTATCGATGGGTCCGCAAAGCGAGATCTGCTTTTTCAAATTAATACAGCACGGCATAAGAGGGGCAGTACAGTAGTGAGAAGTGAGGGGATAAAAGAAGCATAAAAATACTGCACGCTGCATGCCTCCGAGTTGACTGATCACAGAGACTCGGTCTGGGCACGAACAACAAACGAGACAATGATCAATCCAATTCTGACCTTCTCGTCACATTTCTCAAGACCTTGAGCTCGCGATAAGCAAGCCTCAATTTCGAAGCGATGCCGATGGCATCACACAAAAGGCATGCGATGCAACGCTAGAACAAACAGCGCCTCGGCTCCGCACCGCATCTGATCTGTTTGTTCCTGCGGGCTTGCCGTGGTGCCCTGAAGCTAAACCGCTTCCGCCGAATGGTAACATCACCTCCAGACTCATCACATTTCACAACATTCAGGGGTAGACAAGGCCATTCATAGACCCTTTGACCTATCACCTGTCCACTCTCTCAACGTTTATGACCGTTTGGAAAAAGAAAAGAGGACGAGGACGAGAAGAACGACACATTATTCGGGCTTCAGCCCTAGAGTCGCGTTCGGGGCTGGCATGCTGAAACCTTCCCATCGACGATCGTTAACTTGCCACACCAAGAACACCAACCCCAAAATCTCATTCCCCGTCACCAATACTGGGCTAATCCACGGGATACATAACTAGTCCACCCAGGACAATAGGAGACTATCGTGGCTGGCCGGAACGCACACTTGGGATTTGTCCGCCCACCTCTTCCGTCAACACCGTCTCCAACTAAAATCGGTAGCTTTCCTAGGGCTGGACTTTACGGTGAAAACATCGAACGATAAGCTATGCGTATGCTACAGCACGGAGTCTGGGGGTGGATCATAGATTTGGGATGGAATTAAATTTGTCACTTCGACGATGTCGATGTCACGCATGTTTTGTGGTTCCCTTCCAACAGTCTGGGATTGTACCGATGTTAGTTTTGCTTGGTGGGAGGTGTTGGTTTTTTGATAAGAGGGTTACATTGATGGAGTGGCATCTAGTGATGACATCTTCAAGGCGAGATGGCTGTATTCAGCTTTACATCCGTGATATTGATAATAGCTCTTCGATCTTGACAATCAGGCTTCTTCGATTCGAGGTACGCTTGCGTTGAATGTGGCTCAAGGCTCAAAGCTCGGAATATGATAGCTTCATATCTCTCAATTTCATTCGCTGGTTATACATTTTTACCAATTTCATACTTTATTTACACATTAGCATTGTCATTACACACTTCATTTTTCTGCTCTTATATATTTTCATTCAAACAATTGCAAAAAGTACGTTGAGTCGTATTAATGTTATCTATTAAACCAGACATTGAGGCGATGAGAATGTCATCTTCCAAACGGGACATTTGACACGACTCAATGTTCTCTTCCATATCTGACACCAACCCCAGCTCAATTCCCAATGTCAATTGCAGCATTGAACTCCTTCCAATGTTCAAACAGCGTCTTAACATTCAAAGAGGAGCAATGTTGTTTCCAGATTTAGACATTTCAAGCGGCCCAATGTCCCACGATGTTTCGGGATATAACGATCAAATATATGTAAAACGACTCTGTTGACATTTCAACCATTTCAAACTGTCCAGAAGTATAATCTGAACCTCTCAAACAGACTTCTCAGCCTTCGAGTCAATCATCTCAATATAGGGACATCCAAGTGAACTCAAAGCTGAATACTGATCAGGACATGGAATGAGCACATGGTAGTCTGTTCAACTACGACGCCTTTGCCGTGTATACTTTCATCTAGCCTCTGGAATATCCAACGCCCGGTCATCGTTCTCTTTGTGAAGACTCATGTTGAGCTTTACCGCCCGCTCCATTCGATGAGTCAACCTTAGCTTCGACTTTGACGAGATCACCTAGGCCTGTCTCTCTGTCTATACGATCTTCCTCCGTGCTTGCGTGCCGGGGGCTATTGAAGGATCTTGGTGATACAGCTGTGAGTACGTCTGAGGGGACAGGGAAGTACTGGGGAGTTGAGATGAGGGAATGTTAGCCATTTATTGGGAGAATTGAGAGACAGAGGCGAATGTCAAAAAGCTAGCAAAGTATTTCAAAGCATTTGCTCATTTATAAGTCAGCAAAGATCAAGGAAGTATTGAAGTAAATTCGTCGAATTGTAAATTCAGGAGTCTGCCTCCATATATCGAGAGTGGTGATCCCAATCAATCTAAGTTGAACCCCATCAACTGAACTCCCACCCTAATCCCAAATCATAGAAACTCCACCCCGCCCATCTAATTTTTTTGATGTGATGTAGTTCCCAATTTATTCGCCATATAACCCCAGTGAAAGACAGACACCAAACACCCCACCAAATCCACTTAGATTCCACTCAATTCAGTTCAAATCACGCGTTCCCCTAGCACAACCTAACCCCCACACAAACCCAATCATTCCTCCTATGATCCAACCCCTCCATCCTCCCCTCCAAACAACACAACTCCCCCACCAACTCCCCGGCCTCCCCCTCCCCAACCACACAATCCTTCCCCAACCCCACCACAGCACTCTGCTCATATACCATATCCCTCCTATACGGATCCCTCGTCACCCACCTAACCACCAACCCATCCCCCCTCTCAAGAACCCTCACCACCTCGCCCACAAGCAAAAACTGCGGCGTCCTAAAACTCCTTATCATACCCGGACCCTGAAAGCGAATGGCCTCATCAATATGCAAATACGACTTATCGCCCTCTTTACTCGTATCGATGAAGAACCGGCCCTGGAGTTGGTACAGCGCGTCTTTCTTGAGCTTGGTGCCGGTGTAGCGTGCGAGGATGTGGTTGCTCGTTGGGTTTGAGAGGGTTGCGGATTTGGTGTTCCAGCAGCAGATTTGGAGCTCCATGGCGAAGTAGGGGTGGTCGGGGTCGAGCATGCCGAAGTTGGAGTTGTCGCGCCAGGAGTGTAGGATTATGGCGTCGAGGGAGACGGAAACGTTGGAGATGGGTTGGTCGTGCTCCCAGGAGAGGACGGGGACTTTGGATGGTGGTGGCATCGTGGATACCTCTTGTCTGTTGACACTGGGTTGAGGGGCAAGTGGGATGAGGTTGCTTGATATTAACCGAAACCGAACCTGAATGAGGGTATGGAGCACGAGACAAGATAGCTGGGACGAAAAGCTTTCGTTTTGGTGAAAGCGTATGAGAGATTGTATGAGACGCTGATGATGATTGAAGACGAGCTGAAGAGATGGAAGAATGATGAGACGAGGACGAGTAGGACGGTAAGTAGTACGGACGCAGAAACGCTGAGTTGAGTATAGTAGAGTAGAGCAGAAGGACTTTTAAGCACCAGCACCAGCACCGAGACGACCGTAAGACCCGAAGGAAGGCTTTTAAAAGGACGACAACGCCAGTGCTAAGGGACAGGAAGCAAAAAGGGACTAGGAAGCACCGATAGAGACCCAGACTTGTAGCACAGCGAACCGATACCTCATCTGTAAGAAGAGGGAAGTAGAAGAACTTGAAATGAAGACGAGAAGCAGATGGCAATATATACCTTAGCTCAGGTAGCAAGCAGCTGGAAAATTTTGGTGCTGTACACCTACATTTCTACCTTACCGGTTCGATCGATAAGAGGCGGTGTGACTTACAGCCTGCTGGGAGGCGTGGTCCGTGGAGACTGGACTGCACTGGAAAGTACCTCTCTCTGAACCTTGCGCTAGGTTCAATCATGCTGTTAAGCTTAGCTGGTGAGCTGTATCTTTTTACCCAGAGTGCATCCATGTAAAGGGTGGCATGAAATGTTGAGGGTTGAGCATGGGAGGTCAGGAACATCGATGAAGGGATTTGATAGTGGGTTAATGGGAGGGAGAATTTCAAGGGTCCTGGTGCGGCTTGACTTTGGGACATCCCTGTACGTGCACCGGCTGTCCAGCCTGTCCTCCCTAACCCGAGGCTGGCAGAGGCGGTGGAGGTAAAATTTTAGCGGCAAGGCTGCGATGAAAATTACCCGACCTCGATCGAGATATGTTGTGGAATCAAAGGTGAACTCAACACCGCAACACTGCATCGATTGCTTTGCTCCACAATATTCTTCTTCAGCATTGCATATTTGTATCATTTGCATGAAATACGACTGTGGACTTTGAACAAGACCAGTCACCACACTCACTCATTTTGTACAACAACGATACCCAGATACCCAGCCTCGACGGCTTCCCCTCACAATGGACGACCTCTCCTCCCTCTGTACAATATGCCATATCGAGCCACCCATCTACACCTGCCCCCGTTGCACCATGCAAACCTGTTCCCTCGAGTGTTCGAAGCGACACAAAGTCCGCTCAATGTGCAACGGCATCCGCGACCCTACAGCCTTCCTCCCCATTTCAGAAGTCGCAACCCCATGGGGTCTGGACCACGACTACAACTTCATCCACGGGATCGAGACGCGGATCCAGCGTAGCGAGAAAGTGCTCATCGAAGATCTGGAACTCGTCAGTAAAGAAGAGCTGGAGCGTGCGAGATCGGGCGAGACGATAGAGGAGTTCAACCGGCGGATAGGAAAGAAGAATAACAATGAGCCGCCGGGAGGAGCATGTATAGAGAGGTTGCTGAACAAGGAGTGTATAAGGGTTATCAAGGCGCCGAAGGGAATGAGGCGGAGTAAGGAGAATACGACGTCTTGGAATAAGAAGCAGAGAAATATTGTCTGGCAGGTTGAATGGATGCGAGATGGCAACCGGAGAACGTTATATCGTGCATTGGGCAACAAGCCGATAGGCGATTTTTACGAAGCTATGTGTGAGGAAGAGCGGAAATTGAATCTCACAGAAGAGGAGCGGAGAGAGGAGAAGCGGAATGAGAAGAAGAGGAGGGCAGACGATCACAGGGAACAACTTGCGAAGAAAGCCAGGATTGAGAGCGAAGCTTCTGATATGACGACCGTTCCTCTCCTGCAGAATTCCGAAACAGGAGCGTGGAATTTGACTCCTTTTTACTTGATTCTGGAAGATATCACAATGGCCGACGCTCCCTCAATACCACCGCCCAAGATCCGGAACTACAAATTCTTTCTACACCGACCACTCACGCCTGCCTCGTTCCCAAAAGTCCTTGTACCCATATCCCCGGACAAGCCTCTCATGGAACAGCTACGGAAACGAGATGTATTGGAGTTTCCTACCATCCATGTCTTACCTATCACTGCAAAGAGTGTACCGGAAGGCTTTATGCTAGAACAGGATTTCCTGAAAGCTATTGGCAACAAGTCAAAAGGAGAAACGGACACGGATATGAGCGATTCGGATGATACGTCGAGCGATGACACGAGTAGTAGTGAGGACACTGATAGTGATGAGTCTGTTGAAGACGGCGAGATTGTATAGTGCGCTGCATAGGATAATGAATAATACTGTATATCCTTGTATTTGCAATGACTTGATACACTAAGTGGATAGAGTGGGAGGAATCTGGGGAAGTGCTGGCTCAAGCGTAGTAGTAAGCTGGCAATTGAAAGATAAATTTCAACAGAAATCCCTTCCCATCCACTCGCTACTTACCTGCCGTTCAAAACCTCTTTAAAAATAGTCTAAGTACTCACTCACTTATCACTGCACGCCCTCGGGAAAAATGTTCAATGGGTGTGGTTCGAATATTGTCACGTGCCAATAATCGCATAAATTTGCCTTGACTCTTCTAAACTTCCTATGAACCACGGGACGAGTTTGTCAACGTCAGCATCCGTAGACATATGTCTGAAAACAGAGAGATGGTAGCAAACAAGTCTTCCATGTCACCAATCAAAGACCATCAACAATCAAAACGAGACAACAGGCCATCAAAACCCAAGCCCCCAAACCCAATCGAAGAAGCCGTAAAAACATGGCTGAGCAGCCTACCTGCCGAATTCCAAGAAACGGTTTGTCTCAAAGCGGCACAGTTGCTGTCTCTGACGCCAAAACGATGGGTTGTTTACCCCCCTATGGTTCTCCTGCCTCCAGGTAGCTTCGGGGAAGAATGGTGGGCTATTCTAGGATCTAGAATCTCATCTGGGAGTATGGCTGAGCTGTGGAAGTTGTTACTAGACGGCATTTCAAAGAGAGAGGGGAAAGGAATCCTCACTCATCTTGCTGTCAATTCTGGAATTCCTCTCACGAAGGAAGCAAATCAGTCATCTGACGGAAAGGCAGTAGCCAAAGAGAAAGTTCCGACTCATCCAGTACCCATCTCTGTCTCTGAGAATATCCTCCGCACACCAAGCGGCCTGATCATGCTGTACGGCGATTTCGGCCCAGCTTTACGTCCAGATCAGAGGCCTAGTGAGAAGGATTTTCAAGAGGCGTTATGGGTCAGTACGAAGCAGAATGGGATTACGCAGGTCTGGGCCCCGCGATATACGATGTTCAGTCGTGGGAATGTCAAGGAGAAGGCGAGGATTCTTGATTTTCACAAGCCTGGCGATACACCTGTAACATGGAATGTTTCCGAGAAAGACCTTTCTGCTGCTGTGGCTGTTGATCTGTATGCTGGCATTGGGTATTTTGTTTTTAGCTATGCGAAGATGGGGTTGGGGCAGGTGGTGGGGTGGGAACTGAATCCGTGGTCTGTGGAGGGGTTGAGGAGAGGTGCTATAGCGAATGGGTGGTCTGTCAGGGTTGTGAAAGAGGGAGAGGATGTGAAGGGACTTGCTTTCAATGAGAAGATCGTGGTGTTCTTGGAGGATAATATGAGGGCCCTGAACAGAATTCGCTTTATGGAGACGGGTGTTTCTTCGGAGACTCACGAAACTGGAAGAGTCATGCATGTAAACTGCGGGCTGCTCCCTACGAGTGAGCTCTCTTGGGAGATGGCTCTCCGAATTTTGCCCGGAGATGGATGGCTTCATTTACACGAGAATGTAGGAGTGGACGATATACAGACGAGGAAGGTCGAGATTAGACAGATGTTGGAGAAGTGGCTAGTTGAAGCCAAAGAGGACAGAAGGGTCAAAATGGAGCATGTGGAAAGAGTGAAGACATTTGCTCCCGGGGTGTGGCATTGCGTCTTCGATGTCTATCTCACTGGTCAGGTGGGCTGAGAGTCTGTGTCGAGGTGGCTATCTCTGGCATATCTCATTCGGGAATGTCTCGAAAGGAGCGAAATCTCTATCTTCATGGAATGCTTCTGTCTCCCAATTGCTATTGTCTCGGGCCATCAACTATTAGAGCATTGGCAGCTATTCCTGGGAACCACGCCGTCATTTCAGCAGATCAAGTAATGGCATATCCTGTCGACGCGCGTTGGGCCAGTTTTTCTGCCTCGTTCGCCTTCTTAGACGGTTGTGAAGTCCTTCCTGAATCGCCCTACGATTGGTCTGGTAATGAGAGGTTACAGAAGCGAAGATCTGGTGCGCGGTCACTATGGAGCCAGGTCGGGTTCACACTACGATGAGCTCAAGGTCTGGATCCTGTGATCGAGCAAGTAGAGCTTTCAGAGTCCAGTACGCTTTCCAATAGCATCGAGAAGTTCGAAGGAACCGCGGGAGCTTATGTACCAACTAAGGCAGTCGAAGCCATCTTGGCAATCATGACTACGGATGGATCGTCCTGGATAGGGTACGACTAACATTCGAGGCTTTATTTCGGCCCTGAGAGACTCCAATGGATGCGACAAATGCTATCAGCTAGAGCAACCTTTAGCAATGGAAACCCAGCTTTCTTCGATTACATTTCTACTGAAGATGATGCATACATGAAGCTAATGATGAAGGCTGTTGATGAACATGGCTCTGGGGTGTGTGATGCTCCTATGTTGTCGATTTCGGGGCCGTTAACGAACAGTGGCAATGCTTTGGCCTGCATTTCATACGATGTTCTTCTCAAATGTGACTTCTGGCCCAGGGGCTGCACCGAGTTCCTTCCCTAGCTTGCTATAGCTGTCAATTTACATCCTTCGCCTTGTTTCTTACAAAATTCCGGTGTTGGTCAAACGCGTTTGCGAACCTTGAAGCGAGCAAAGTCCGTTTGAGCGAAGATCGATTGCCGCTGGGGTTTGTGGAGAGGGCTTCAAGAATGTACCAGGAGAGACGGCTTTACTTGTGCCGAGTACCAATCATACATGATCGGACTGGATCTAAAAGTGAGTGTACAGTCGAAGACAAAAACTGACCGGTACTGATAATGGTTTCAGAACCGAGTTTGTTACTTCTGCACTTCAAGTTGGAGTGTAGTGTGTGACTACTAGCTGTATGGCTGTGCCACATGCAGCTTCCTGGCTCTGTTTTAAGACTGCGGGAGTAATTGTAGCAACTCCTTATGCTTGTCAAACATATACTTTAGCTCGACGTTGATCTCAAACTCGCACAAGGGCGCCGCCGAGACCATTCCAGTTTTCTCCCGAGCTGAAGAATGAAGGCTTCACACAACACCATCCAAATCTTCAACAGAAGTTTCGCCTTCTTGCTTCATATTTTGTTTCTCACGTCTCCGTTTTTTCAGTTCCTAGCGATGTTGGTGTTTTGGATCCTGGCAGGGTGTCCTGCGGCCGCATCATGTACGTCCTGATAAGGAAGGTGACCCCGCAGAATGAGGGCATTGCCAGGTACAATTTCCTGGTACTCACACGCTCAGTGGGTCGCAGTTTGAGAGTTTGTCGGTCGATATCTTCATTGAGATGGACGGCTACGCGGCACCCTTCCTTCGTTATCAATAATTCTGCCTCGCGGGGTAGCTGGTGGTGGTGTGGGCTGCGGGGTTGTTGGCTGATCGGTGAGAAAACCAACACGGGTATGTATGAGGCATTATCCGGTTCACAAACTTTATGCAGTAGTAAGATGCTAGGAAGGGCTGTGTCTACTGCGCAAGTACTCAGCTCGAACATTGTACCTCAGTAGCGGGCTTGTCAGGTACATTGTACTCAAGACCGTCGAGGCTGTGCGACGGAAGACCTGGGTCTGTATCCTCGTTTCGTGTCGGTTGCAGATGCTCAGTATGGTGACAAGTTGTCCTCTAGTATCTGCTATATATCTCTGTAGGTGCCTGCTCTTTGATAGCTCCAGGATGAAGACTGTACCTTATACATTTCTTCCACTTCTACTATTTCATCTTTCCAAGCTTGCACATTTCAGACCACCAGTTGAGGTTGATTTCACTGCGACTTGTGTTGTACACTCCCAGAGTCGCCAAACAGGCAATAGTCATCCCCAGATCACGCCATCTTTGCAGACTCCAGATCCCATATCGCGTTTCTCTTCTCCGCAAAAATGACGGCCTATTGGGACTTCCGTCGTATCCTCAACGTGGATCCAGACAACATCAACACCTGCGTCGGAACAGCGAAATCCTACGGCAGAGAATGTGGGAATCAAGTTGGGGACAGTTATCGCCAGGAGGGAAGTCAAGTTCTCAGAGAGATGGACGAGACGAAAAGCTTTTCCAAAGCTCTAGCGAATCTTGAAGATTTAGCGGACTTGCTGCTCTGCAAGCAGCAGCACAACAACCATGAGAAACCGCATCTCAATCAGATCAATGAGGTGTCTCGGAAATGGTATGCTGTGGCGAAGAGAGAATATATTTCGTTAAAGAACGAGGCAGAGAGAGCTGCTGAGAGGAGGGCGGCGAGAGAACTTTCTTCGATGAGAGAAGCGGCTCAGCTAATGAGGGATGAACTTCAGAGGGAGAGAGATAATATGGTACGTGGCTTTGGTATTCATTCTGCCATGACGGGTGCTCATAAATTTAGACGACTGTTGAGATGACCGACATGAGCGTCGGGACGACTCCAGATGTAGCATTACCAGAGGATGGTCCGTTTGTTGTAAAGGCTCGGAACATTGAAGTAGCAAATCCACCGACATCCAGAGAGCCCAGCCGAGCGGCTGAAGTCATCTGGCCGGTTGTTCCACTCCATGCACCATCAAAGAAGATACCAGTATTCTCGGACAAGCAGCAAGAAAACCCTCGTCAAATCCCTTGTGCCGTGGAGGTCGAAGCCAGTACATCTACCACAGCACCATTGTCTGTCAAGGACACCCTGGATACTGGAACTGCTCACATATTTAGAAAGCCAGTGTTAGACGAAAATTCACACTTAGACTTAAGTTTCGACCAGACCACCAGGACTGCCAAATCCAGCAGACTTGCTTCAGCATCAGGACCAGGAAAACGAGTGGCGCTGAAGGACAAGATTGCGGCAATAAATAAGAACATGGCAAGCCGTACAAGTGCGTCTTCAGCTACGGAAACGACTTTCGCCTTCGGAGCGACGACATCCCACTCGTCATTTACTTTTGAAGCCCCAAAGCAGCCACATGTCGAGACATGCAAGATTACCGAAGTTTCATCAAAAACACCCGATCATTTGGAGGACGCCACCAAGCAGGAAGTCAGCCTTGGATCTATTACCAGCTTTCAGACTACGAATCTTCATGTCAATGAGGCCTCAGAACCCTCTACCATGACACAATCTGAGTCTTTCGGTACCGCAGTTGTTACTCCACCCTCAACTAGATACAAGACTTATTTACCAGCACGACAACGGCATGGTCTCATGACACCACCAGAGACTCCAGAAACTATTCTTTCAGGTCATAAGGGCTCATCGCCACTGCCACCTCCTAAGATTGGAGATTATTTTGCAAATGATCCTGATCTCAGCGCTTCCGCTCGGAAGATCACAAGAAAACCACTTCCCGCCCTACACAGTCTTGACATGATAGAAGGGAGTGGAAATCGCGAGCCGGCGAACATGATTGCAAGTAATTCTGAGACAAGTGAGGTGAAGTCTGGATGCTTGTCTAGATTTGATCTTGGTCGCCTGAGGGAAAAAGTGGCGAGGGATTTGGGACATATGAAAGCAAAGGTTTCGAGATCGACAATCTGACATTATGGTAGAAACGACAGAGATGTTTATATGAGGAGGTTCTGGGATCAGAGATCGAACGTGAAGGTTATGTAGCGATGAGCCTCCTAGAGGTGCTAAGCTGTTCGAAAGATTGGGAGCTGAGAATTTGTACGATAGAGTAGCAGACAGATCGAAACTTGGTAAACACCTTCAGATACCAACAAAGACCAAGATCGTAACCGACAGTTCGCTCTCTATCACCTTTCGCTAGTTCCGGATGACTCGCAAATCCTGATTTGTATATGCATTTGATCTGCTCGTATAATGATGATCGCCGAGAACATACAAGGCTTAATCCTCAATACGAGGCCAAGCCCTTGCTCGCAAGTTGTGAGCTGCCTTCTCTGGATGTCAAAAGAACGCTTGTTTAGATGCCCAGCCGGCAAATACTCGTTCTCCGAAGCGATCACTCAAGCACCGAGCGCCAAGAAATCAATCTAAAAGAGATGAGTTGTAATCCGATTCGGAATATCTCACTCGAGATCGGTCTGAACATTTTGTTGACATATTCATCATGAAATTGGTTCACTTGGTTCTCGTAGCGGGAGCCTTTCTCGGCTTCTCGTTCGCTTCTGAAGTCCCCGCCAGATGTCTCACCCCAGACCCATCTACTGAGTTCCTCTCCCTCTTACCGGCCCAACCGCTCAAACGCAACGTCAATAATGGGATCTTCCCACGGCAGTCTCAGAATATCACAGTCGATGTGTATTTCCATATCGCGAGTACTGTCGCCAACACCAGCAAAGTCACCGAGCAAAGAGTAGCAGACCAGTTCGACGTGCTGCAAAATGCCTACTCTCAATATGGTATCCAGATGCTTCTTCGCAACACCTCATGGATAGTAGACGATCTCATCGGTACTGGCTTCTACCAGCAAGATGGCAGTATGGGCAAGGAGCTCTTCGAGCAATGGTTCGCCCACATGCAAGCCACTCGACAAGGCTCATACTCCAGTCTCAACATCTATTTCTACACCAACATGCCTTCCGGCATTCAAGGCATCTGTCCTCTGCCAACATCCGTCACACCTGGTGATGAATGGTTCTACCGCGATGGATGTCAGATTCACGCAGATACCATGCCAGGTGGAGATGATCCGAAGTATTTGGGTCATACGGCTATCCATGAAGCGGGTCATTGGTTTGGTCTGTTGCATACGTTCCAAGGACGATGTTCGATTTATGGGGATGGAGTGATGGATACCCCTCCTCAGGCGTCGGCCAGCACGGGGTGTCCGGTTGGGAGGGATAGTTGTCCTGATGAGGAGGAGTTGGATCCAATTCATAATTATATGGATTACTCGGATGATGAATGGTAAGTCTTCCTCTGTCCTCTGGCAAGGAGGTCTAAGACGTTCGCTAACGTGCAACGTAAGTACGACCGAGTTCACGCCTGGTCAGAGCGAGAGGATGCATGATTCGTTTGCACGACTCCGAGCGGGTGTCTGACTGTTTTGCTGTTTGGATGACACACTGTGACTTCTGAAAGTCTGTTGTAATGGTGGTCCTCTTGATGTCGAGTATCTTTAGCAAGCACGCACAATATACCGACTTGCTGGAAGAGTATCTAATAGCATTTAGATTGTGTAAAACTTGCAAATCTGACTTTCAATCACCCCAAAGTCCACCTTGTACCGAGTGAACTTTGTAAAGTACAGTATTCAAATACCCCATCTTACCTCTTCGTTTCAATCTTGATATCTTACTAGGTCTGAGTGCCATTGTAAACTAAACCCAGCATATCTCAACAAGTTCTTCCGGTTTCAATATCCTAATCGACGGCGCTCGCCATTTCATCATCGCTTGAGCTTCTCCTTCATCCGTACACATATCCTCCCAAAATGTCCTAAATTTCTCCTTCGCCTCAAGAAGCTTCCCTTCCACTTCACTTACCGTCCATCCACCTCCACTCCCCCTGCTAACCACAATCAACTCCTCCAGCGCCGGCATATCCGAGATGACGAGCTTCCACACACTATACGGCATCTTATGGAATTGCAAGAACGGCGTTTGTTGTAAGAACTCCTCATCGACAGCCAGTCTACGCAGTGGTGCAAAACTTGGACATTGCGAGTCGAGATCCTGGGCGAGGAAGTCGCATGTCCAAGTTACATGTTTGAAAGCTCTACGCTCGCCGTCGAGGCCGGCGATGTACACGATGTCTGTGCCGGGACCGATGTAGACTGGGGATTCTGGGTAGTTGGGATAGTTTGGAGGAGGCGAGTAGAGTCTGAGTGCTTCAGTGCGGGATTCGCGGTTGACGCAGAGGAGGGGGGAGACGACGGAGCGGCGGACCATGTTGGCGTCTCGGGCGGTGTGTTTCCAGATTAGGACGAGGCGCGGGATGAGGAGTGCTTGGTGCCAGACTTGTATTCGCAATTCTGGACTGAGGAGAGGGAAGAAGTGGAAAGTTTGTATAGTGGTCATTGGTGTTGATGTTTGGTTGCTTGCTTCTCGCTAAGTGAAATGGTAGAATAAACAGCTATGGTACTTGCCAGACCTTGAGAGTCGGGACATGTGAAATATTAATGAAAGGTAGACACATGTCTGCTGGAATGTAGACCATTCAGACCTCCACCATTAGTTACACAAATATTCGGAAACCAACATTGCGGGTTGGTCTGCAAGCCATTCAAGCCAATAGCCAGACTAGGGATGTGGGGGATGTCGGCTCCCATTTGCTGGGAGCCTGTAGCGTCTTCCAGGAGCGTGGCCGTACCAAATCATTGGGCCGAGACTGGTCGACTAATATATACAATCGTAAGACTACCTTTTGGTGGCTTGAGTATTGATGTTAGGATGTCTTGGGATAAAAGCACGCTATTGGACAAGCACCGAGCTTGCGCGGTGGCATTCTCATTATGCACTCTACTCGCTACCGGATACTGAACCGGCATGCATGGACCCATGGGCGTAAGGCCAGACTGGACCGCCCGCAGAAGAAAGATATCATGCATTTGAATCCATGCATAAAACCCGGGTTCGGCTTGTGGCATGCAAGCCGATAATGTGTTAGTGCCCGGGAGCTGGGCCAAGAATTGCCTTTTCTCAGCCCGCTTCTGTGAAGGCGCAGATCAGATTAGATGTTCTATCACAGCCAACAGCTTTATCAAATACTTTCAAATTTCATGATGTCAATTTAGATAGCTCCTGGTTGGCTGCCCGGCTGCCTGGATATTCCCCAGTTTGTTTAAGCTTAAATCTTGACAGCACGCTAACCTATCGGAAGACTCCACTTGCACTTGCCATTGAATCCCATGGTTTGGAACAAATGCGACCGGAGTAATAACATTTGTCTCCTTGCTCTCACTCGCCGTGATAATGCTCCGTACTTTGGAGAAGAGTAGGGAGTTTCAAGCATCGCAGAAAGCCTGCATCTGGCAGAGGAAGATCGAGACGGAAACCGATGCAGTTGCGTGGCATGAAGTTCGTTCAAAAACTTGGGTCCGGAACACCAGATGGAAGAAATGGCTTCTCAGTTGGTCTGGTCAGACTCAACACTCATCACTGTTGATGAATGTGAATGACGAACGAGCTTTTGTTCCGACCTCACATTTAGCGGGGAACCGGCGATGACGTAAAGGGATTTACCACCAAGCTCCATAATACACATTCTTTCCTATACTTCAAAGCTCCAAAGACATGAATTGATGCGATTGTACGATTGAATATCTGAACAATCGTGTGTTAGTGATTCCTCCTTTCCATCACAATACTCGCGTCGGAGTCCCAGAGCAACAAGAAGCCCATAGCTGACCAGCCCAAGTAAACAGAACCATTTACTCACCATGTCACCAACCTCGATCCTGCGTCTCACAGTGAGGCAAACTCTCCGACCTCAAATGCTGCGAGCTTCGAGACCAGTGGCTATCCGCATCCAGCCCTTCTCTCAATCCACAACCAGAGCATACCCTCGGAAGGACAGTCAAGACAAGGATAGCATAGACACAGAGGCAACGGAATATTCGAAGAGCGGAACAGATGATGGCGCCGCAAGACAAGAGGAGGCTGCATTCGATCCAAGTACTACTGATCCGCAGAAAGAGAAGGATATAGCGGGGAAGGGAAACGAGGTATGAAAATTCTGTCGGCTAGGTGTTAGAATAATGCTGATTCTGTAAACAGGGCTCAGGAAATCCATTAGATGTATCGCCTGCGAACCCTGAGGTATCGAAACAGAGAGGAGAAACGGAGGGAGGTGCTGAGAAGGGAGTTGGGAAGAGGCAAAGTGGAGGAGGAAGTCCGAACAAGGCGGGAAAGGCATGAAGTGATGATTTAAACTATATGAACACTGTGTATATGGAAAGCAATGATATTGTGCATCAAGGAAGCACTAAACTACCGTAACGAGATCCCTAAACTTATTCTCTCAGACGCCATAACTCCCATGGTATCCGCCCCGATGTGAAAGAAACAGAGACATGCCGCAAGATTATCTAAGCCTTCCACTCCGTTCTCCCCAACTTGACGATCTCAGACTGGCCAATCTCCCAGACCTTCGGCTTACCACCCTCCAAAGCCTGCAGACCAGCACTAACAGCCGCCTTTCCAACAACCTCAGCGTCCTGAGCCCAAGTGTCCTTCAACACATGGGCAACAGAACCCAAGCAGTTAGCCACACCCCTCATAATAGCCTCTGCCGGTCTACTCTCCTCTCGTGATCCAACCAACAGACCCGGTCTAAGAATGACCGTATGCTCGAACCCAAGCTCCTTAATAGCATCTTCAATCTCCCCCTTCATCTTCGAGTATGGGATCATCGACTTCGCACTCGCGCTCGCCGACGAGACGAGGACGCAGACCTTGACGCCCGCTGCTTTCGCAGCCTTTGCAACTTCGAGGTTCAGGTCGACATCGATCTTGCGCTGGGCTTCGAGGCTGCCGGCTGCTGCTTTGGTTGTGCCGAGTGCGCTGAGGAAGATGCTGGGTGGTGGGCTGACGTTGGTGATGGATGCGGCCCAGTGCGATGTTTCCTTGTTCACTAAGGGCTTGAGCTTTGCGTCTGTACTGGTAGGTTGGCGGCGGGCGATGGCGTAGACAGTGCTGACTGAGGGGGAGGAGAGGAGAGTGGAGAGGATGAAGGAGCCCTGTGGTGAGATGTTAGGTAGGAGCGGGAATAGGTTTGTCAGGTTGGTACATACGACGAGGCCGGTTGAGCCGATGACTGCTGTGGATGCCATTGCAAGTATTCTTGTCTTATTTCAATAGAGTTCTGAGTTTTAGTGGATGTGTCACTGTGATGTCGAAGGATGGAATGTGTTGTGTGGAATATGAAAGCTGTTGAACTTTGGGGAGAAATATACTTTATATTCTGGATCGCATGTTCTTCGTCGCATTCACAAGCTCCGCATCTGGGCAACGAATTGCCTGATTGGGGCAGTGAATAGCCTCCACCAGCTTTCGTACGACAGCAACCTACATTAATCGCATTTGCGGAACAACTCATTTTCGAAGAGCATCGTCATTGCTGCTTTTCGGAGATAATTTCAGACTTGGCTGGTGCATTTCCATAGAGGATTCGTTAACAGCGAATCCGAGAAGTTTCTACGTCCGTAGAGGGGACGGGGACCTTGTCACGGAGCTGACCTTTGTTGCGCCCGAACCGAGGTTGGGTCACTGCTTAGGTGCTGTAATCAATATGGCCTCAGCTGTTGATGCAATGAAAGAGCAAGAGCGATAGGTTTACCTCGCACTGGAGAGCACGATGAGATGCTGTATTGTAGAACAAGTATTTCTAAGATACGAAATAGGAGTTCTATTCAATTTCGAGAAGTCAACTACCCTCGGGTTCTAGAAACATGGCTGCTGTGTTTTGGCGGCACTGCCCCGCGAAAGGCCTTCAACACCTGTAGTTTAGGCCCTTCAGCTGAATACAGTCCTTGTTGAGTGCTCTTTTCTACTCTGTGGATGATTCAAATGAATCTATCTAAGTGTGGAGAGTAATATACTGGAAGGTAAGTGAATCGACCTTTCAACCGCTCAGCACGATTCTTACAATTGGTTCGAGCTCAATTTTGGTCACTCTAATAATTGGAGAGCCACAAGCGAACGAAAGTCAACAATGATATCGCTCCTCGAGTCTCAGCACTCAATTTAGATTGAGGCTATGGGCACAATACATAAAAGCGAAGTTCTTGGATCGAGACCTTTCATTGGATCGAATTTTCATTCCAAGATCTTTCTGAGGCATACACGATCGATAAGCCTGCCCTCGTCTGCCACCAAGTCACTCGGTGACCTGTTGAAGTCTTCTTTCGCTTCCCTTCCAGCCAAGATAACGTCCTTCTTCCCAGCCATCTCGTCTGGTTCCAATCCTTTCTTGGCTCTCAGAATGTCTGGCCACTCATCCCAACCAGTGAAGGTAGCTTTTCGATCGATCTTTGCTGACTTTTTCAGAGATTTGGTGACCACTGCCTCATACTCATCTTGTGAGGTTCCTGTCTCCAGAGATAATACTGCCACCTCGAGGAGGGGAGCTTCAAGTAAGGGCCATCCTTGACATCCATATTGAGCTGTATAAACCCATCACTTTCAACATGCTCCATCATGGACCTCATATGCTCCTGCACATATCTCGCATCTGCTGCATCCGTACATTCCTGACTCGGATATCCAGATATGAAGACGAGACGAGAAGGATTGAGTGTATCTTACCAGAGGCTGTGGCCTGCGGACTGAGCTCCGGATGACTCGCTGCAGAAGCGGACGACTGAAGTCCAGGTTTGCTGGAATGCTTGAGATTGGATCTCTATGCCAGGTTTAAGGTGGATAAACCATAGCTTTGTCAACGGCGGCATCGTGAAAGTTGCAGGAGCTCAAGAGGGTTAAGATAACAGAGTCTGCACAGATACATTACTTGCAGCTGTTGATAGAGATGGATGGTCCAAAAATGAGTGGGTTTTGGACATGACATGACGAGATGTCGTGTCTTATGACAGCCATGCTCTGGCTTTACGCTCTGGCTTTACGTAGCAGTGTCATCAAGCCTGGTGAATATATTATGTCAACTCAGACAACTGGAGGAGAAAGAGAGTCTCGCTAAAGCCCCCAAAACTTGGCCCATCACATGACTATTCCGAGCTGTCCGAGATCGGTCCGAGAAAAGTGACCGGAGTTCTTTCACCCGTTTTGCCGATGTTGTCATTACACGTGCAAGGATGAAGGCGTGCTTTCTCGTGCTTCGACTTTTTCACGTCTGGCTCCAAATTTGGCGTATCTGCTGCTTTGTTCTGGACCCCCCATACTGACTAATTTACAATCCATTATCCATTGCTGGAATGGATGCTGCTTGCTCTATCAGACGCTAGACTACAATAGATTGGTTCAGGCTAAGTTTCCTTTCCTTTCAGAGAAGAGGTAGGCTGTTGATTTTGCCGTCCTTCACTTTTTTCTCCACTCCCATCACCACTCTTCACTCACTTCAAGTTGCTCTGAACTTGAAGCAATTGAGTCGCATAGACATCAACTGCACTTTGATACTACAGTCTTTCCAAAGCTGTCAAAGAGTAGTTCAGTATGGGTGAACCAATGGATTTGGATTTGTCGCCTAGTCGGGGTATGAAACGCAAGGCTGCTGATCCCATCTCTGGCCTTGAGGCTACGAAAAAACCTCAGGTAAATAATAGTTTCCCATACTATCTGATATCACAATGCAGCTACAACCAAAGACCTATTCTGACATGCAAACGCAGGCGCCTGCTGGCGGTGATGTCCTTGCGAGCATCTGGAACTCAAGCGATGACGACTCCACCACTTTCCCTCAATTTACTCAGAAGTCCTCGAGTCTGCCTTTCGGCCAGCCAATTGAATACTCCTCGATCAGTGGACCTACTTACCTGACTGCACAAACTTTGGTCCAGCAGGTCGCATATGCCCTCTCCGACAAGATCTTCTCCTACTCCCCCGAGTCTTTCGATCTGGATGTTGCTGCGAAGGCCTGGTCTGCTGCCAACACGGAGAATGCCAATGGCTACACCACAGAAGTTGCGGCTTTACAGACGCGATCGGGGGCTGGCTCTTTCGCCTTGGGATATATGTTCTCGAAGGACTTTGATCTGGCCAAGAGACACATTCCGCAATCTCTCCTGGCTTCGTCCTCGAGCCTGCATAACTTGCGCTCCGCTCTGGACCAGCTCTCGCTCTTGTACTCGGTGGCAAACCCGTTTATCGCACATGTTGCGGCAGTTGACTACGCCCCTAGCGCTGCTCGTGGGCTCGTCACTGACTATGCGACTGCATTGACTGTTGCGGAGGAACTGGGACTCGGTCTTGTCTCTAGCTCATCCCCATACGAGGCTCAGCACATGTCGCTCTTCTCAACCATCCTGGCCACAGTTCTTCCAACTATCCACATTTACGATGGTGTCAATGTTGGCCGCGACACCCTCCGAGTCATTGACGTTCTCAACCAGTCCGGCTTGGACAGCGCATACAAGAATGTTTTGAAGGAGGTTTCCAAGGTTAGCAAGAGAGCCGATGCCGAGACGAAGGCTGCTCATGTTCTGGATGCTTTCAACAACGAGCTTGGTACCGCTTACGGACTTTTCGAGTACCGTGGTAGCAACGCTGCAGAGACAGTCCTGGTTGTTTTCGGTAGCGTTGAGAGCTCTCTAGCTGGTCAAGTCTCAGAGAAGCTCGCTTCAGAAGGGACCAATGTCGGCGTTATTACGGTCCGCGTGTACAGACCATTCTCCGAGGAGGCATTCTTGAAGGTGCTCCCAGCTTCTGTTTCGACTATTGCTGTCTTGGGCCAAGTCGTGGACCAGACTGCCGTAACTGACGAATCGACTCACTCGAATTTGTATGAAGATGTTCTCGCTGCGACTGTCTTTTCAGACAAATGGCGCGCTCCTCCTGCCGTTGTGGACTTGAAGTATTCACGAGCTGAGACATTAACACCAAGTTCCATGGCTGGATATTTCCAAAAGTTTGCAGTCAAATCGCTTGACGAGGCTGCTTCAATTGAGTTGCTCAGCTCTTCTCAAACTGAGCAATACACTTTCTGGGATGTCCAAGACTCTGCAGCTTCAACTGCCCCAGTTGCTATTAGCAAGCTGCTCTCCGGAGATTCTGCCAGCAATGTTGTACTCAGCCAGACTCACGACAATCTGGTACAAGGCGGCACAGTGAGAACCGACATTCGGACATCCAAGAAGTCAGTCGATTCGTTCTATCCCATCGAAGAGGCTGATGTTGCTGTCGTTGGCGAGGAAAAGCTACTTAAGCAAGTCGCTATTGTCAAGAGCATTAAACCTGGCGGATCTCTCATCCTTTCCCTTCCCGGAGTTAAGGATGAAGATTTGGAGAAGAAGTTGTCAGCTTCTGTACGAAATGATATCAAGTTCCGAAGCATCTCGTTGTTCATTTTGGACACAACACAATCACCGGCAGTTGAGAAGGATTCTACTGTTGCAACACTGGTTACTGAACTGGCCTTCTTGAAGGTCGCTCGCCTTGAGATCCTGGAGACCGGATTTCAGAAGCTTGCCAACATCAATGGCACTTCAGATCTTCTAACCGAGGTTGCGGCTGATCTGGACAAGGTCCTTCGACAAATCGAGATCCCAGAGTCCTGGGCTGAGGTTGAGGTCGATGCAGAAGTACCAGATCTTCCGCGAACCATCACTTCCAGCAGTTTCACAGGGTTCGCAAAGGAAGACAAGGAGGCACCTGCGTTCCTCAAGAACTGGCAGTCCGTTGCCAAGGGACTTGCCTTCAAGGAGGCTTATGGCACGAAGACTGCTCTCAGACCGGACCTATCCACCAAGACCTACGAGATCACTGTGAAGGAGAATCGTCGTCTGACACCCCTTACATATGACCGTAACATCTTCCACATTGAGTTCGACTTGGGCACTTCAGGTCTGAAGTACAACATCGGAGAAGCTCTTGGCATCCATGCGGAGAATGATGTTGAGGAAGTTCTTGAGTTCATGAAATTCTATGGCCTCAATGCGGAAGACGTGGTCGAAGTTCCATCCAGAGAAGATCCAAGTGTCCTCGACACCAGAACGATCTTCCAGTCTCTTGTGCAAAACATCGACATCTTCGGCAAGCCACCCAAGAAGTTCTACGAGGCCTTGGCAGAGTTCGCGTCAGATGAGAACGAGAAGAAGGAGCTCCTTACCCTTGGTGGCCCAGAAGGTGCCAATGAGTTCAAGCGCCGCGCTGAAGTCGACACTATCACCTATGCTGATATCCTCCTCGAATTCACCTCTGCTCACCCCAGCTTCCACGACATTGCCCAGATCGTTTCACCAATGAAGAGACGAGAGTACTCTATCGCCTCCAGTCAGATGGTCGGCCCTACAACTGTCGCACTCATGATCGTTGTCGTTAACTGGGTCGACACCAAGGGCCGCGACCGCTTCGGTCAAGCTACCCGCTATCTGAGCCAGCTTCCTATCGGCGCAAAAGTCACTGCATCCGTCAAGCCCTCTGTGATGAAGCTCCCCGTCAAAGACACCGCTCCTCTCATCATGGCCGGGCTCGGAACAGGACTCGCCCCCTTCCGCGCCTTCGTCCAATACCGCGCCATGCAAAAGGCTCAAGGCAAGGAAATCGGCTCCATCCTCCTATACATGGGCTCCCGCCACCAGCGCGAGGAGTACCTCTACGGCGAGGAATGGGAGGCCTACCAGGACGCTGGAGTCATCACTCTCCTGGGCCGCGCTTTCTCTCGTGACCAGCCGCAGAAGATCTACATCCAGGACCGCATGCGCCAAACGATCAGCGATATTATCAAGGCGTATATCAAGGAGGAGGGCGCCTTCTACCTGTGTGGTCCGACGTGGCCTGTTCCTGATGTCACGGAGGTGCTGGAGGAGGCTATTGCCAGAGATGCGAAGTCGGCTGGGAAGAAGGTTGATCCTAGGAAGGAGATTGAGAGATTGAAGGAGGAATTGAGATATGTGCTTGAGGTCTATTAAGCGTATTCTTGGATATAGTTAGTCGGTAGTCATTGCATTTCCGTAGACTGCGTGATCTCATTGCATCGAATCTTCGCCAAGAACTGGCTTGATCAAGCATTAGTCAATAAATATGTACATTTTCCAACACACATCGTCACGATTTATGCTTCTTAGGATCTCTGAAATGATATGACAGTGAACGCAAACTTTTATCGTGGAATACTTTTACTTCTCAGGCGTGTGTTTTGCGAGATCAAGGCTTGAAGCGACTTACCCATCTTTGCTGGTGATCCGAGTTCGTCAACAAATTATCACTACCGAAGCACTGGATTTCTGAGCATAAGCGAGCCTTCAGTGAACAGAATTAACCTACCGTGAACTTCCTCACCTCGAAGGTATAAAAACCTGCGATATGCAACACAAGTTCACCAGTCTTCAAGTCCATTATGAAAAATAACGTAACGTAGCATCCATAGTCATCTATCATGTAGAGTCTTCACCAGCCGAAAACCAACCCACCCATCCATCCATCCCGTCTTCCCACCATGGGTATCATCTCCAACTACTATGTACTCTAGCGCAGAATCCAAACCAAACGCAAATGCAAACTCCATTGCACCACAGAGAAAACAAGAAACAAGAACTAAAATGTCTAATGCCACATTACAGAAGAAGATAAACGCCCATGTCTAGCATCTCCTCTCGTCAAGAAAGCAGATCACCATCTCCGACCATACACCGCATCCTCTCTACTGGACGTCGCACTCGGCGGCGTAACCTTCCTCTCCCGCGCAATCGAAACCTCTCTACTTGACCCAGTACTGCTCCCTCCAGCTCCAACAGCAGCCGTAACATCCTTCAAGATCCTCGGCTTCGCACCCAAATCATAGTTGGCGGCCGTCGGTGAGTGCGGCGCCGCATGCTCCGCATCGCGACGGAACAACTGCAGGATCTCCTTCATGCCGAGCTTGCCTGCGCCGCCCTTGCCGCCTTCGATGGTCTGGTGGGCGAGTTCGCGTTTCTTTTCTTGGAGGTCGAGGATACGTTCTTCGACAGAGTCTTTGATGGTGATTTTGTAGACGATTACGTCGGTTTTCTGGGTGAGGCGGTGGACGCGGTCGATGGCTTGTTCTTCGACGAACTGTGTGTTTCTGTTAGTCTCGGGTAGATTGACAGAGGACGGGGGGAGGAGGGATAGAAAACTTACGGGATTCCAGAATGGTTCGAGGATGACTACCCGGGTGGCGGCTGTGAGGTTCAATCCGAGAGATCCGCACTTTAGACTGCAGAGTAGGATTCTGCAGTTCTTGTCGTTGCGGAGCTTGGAGAGACTGGCTTCTCGCATGTCGTTTCTCATGCTTCCGTCGTAGCGGGTGAACTTAAAACCTCGTTGGCGGAGGAATGGCTCGATGAGATCCAGCATGGACGTAAATTGTGAGAAGACGATGAACTTGTGTTGCTCGATCTCCTTGCTGAGAATTTTCAGGAGATGCGTGATTTTGGTTGATGTGACGATGGTTGCTAGTTGTGCCTCCTCATCTGAAGAGTTTTCAAGCTCATCTTCAACAGCTGAATCCGAGTCCGAGTCCGAGTCTCCATTTGAATCCGAATCTGATTCTGAGTCTGTTGCCGAGTCTTCTTCTGAATCAGAGTCAAGGCTGACAGCCTCTTTCTTCGTCTGAGGTTTGATATCCTTGAGATCTGGGAACGAATCGTCCTCGTCTTCTGAATTCAGCCACTCTCCGCCGCCCTCGGCATTCTCATCTGCCAGTCCACCAGCTTGACCTAGTGTCAAGGAGCCCTGCTGGTCTTTAGGAACAACCCAGGAGCCTTCAGCATCCTCAACCTCGTCATCACTATCTTCGATGATGTTCCGGTTTCGTGGTTTACGAGTAAGCAGCTTAGCCTCCGACTTCTTCTCGCTGCGATCTTTACGCTTCTTCTTTTTCTCCTTCTTATCTTTTCGGGACTTTGTCTTAGTCGAGACGGCTTGGAGATCAGCTTCACAGTCCAAGCATCGAATCGCCCCTTCTGTTATGGCTGTCTTTCCAAGCTCCAGTTGGCAGACTTCGCATTTCTTTGAGCCGACACCCAGAGAGCCGAACATGTCTGCCATCTCATCGACATCAGCATTTGATGCCTTCGACTTCTTCGTATTGCTCGAGTCAGCCGCGAGAGCTTCACTGTCCTTAGCAAGTTTTCCAGCAACTAGCTTTGGGTGATTGCAAGCCTGTCTGAGACGCAATAGCAGGACCAAGGCACTGGCATAGTTGACTTTCTCGCCGCTCATCATTTGCTCGATACTTGCATCGGTACGTTGCTCGAGTCGTTCGTAGAAGCGACGTTCTTCCGGTGAGAACTCTGCAAAGATCTTTTCAATCCTACGCTCCGTGACCTTGAAGCCTGTTGTACTGGCCGCTCCAGCGACCGATGGCTTGCCTCCGGGATTGAGAGCACCGTCCTTCTTCAAGATATCCTTTGTTCTACGCTTCATGAAGATTTTGAGATAGTGGCGAAGTCGCTTGATTGCAACATCTCCTCTGCCATTCTTCATAGGTCGGTCGATTTGATCCTTCCACTCTCTCAGATCGTCGTAAGGCTTGATACGCAAGAATTTGATGAGACTTTGAAGCTCATCCAGATTATTTTGCATGGGAGTTCCAGTCAAGCACCATCTGTACTCGCTTCTCAATGCATAGCAAGCTTGAGTAGCCTTGGCATTGCGATTCTTGATAGTATGTGCCTCGTCAAGAATGACACGATACCAGTGAAGACCGAAGCATCCAACCTTGAGACCATCTGCATGCTCTGAAGAACCGCCAAATTCAGACACCAGGATCTGATAGGTAGTAACAACAACATCGAACTTCTTCAAGTCCTGGAAACGCTTCGTGCGTTGTGGGCCATGATGGACACAGACTCGAATCATGTGGGAGTTAGAAACCTTGTCCTTGATTTCTGCTTCCCATTGTCGGATAAGGGCAAGAGGAGCAACAACAAGTGTAGTCTTCTCTAATCCAGATGGTAATTTGCGTTTTGTAATAGTAGCGTCGTCTGTTGGCTTGGGGTTGGTGAGAATGAGTGAGATGGATTGAAGAGTCTTTCCAAGTCCCATATCATCTGCGAGGATTCCGCCCTTCGGCACTCTAGCTCCTTTCTTTCCAGTTCCAAGCTCTCGACCTTTCATCCATTCGAGTCCTTCGACTTGATGGGGTAGTAGCTTGACTTTGACACCCTCGACTGTGCCGTCATCTTCCTCTTCCTCATCGTCAGACGTAACAGCAATCTTCTCTTCTGCAACACTGAGGCCATTCAACTTGTCCATAAGACCATCAACTTCCGCATCCTTTTTCTTCTTACGAGAACGAGTTCTAGGCATATCTTCTTCATCCTCCATAGCACCCTCAAGCAGGGCCTTGAGATCTTCCTGTGCCTTCGCGGGATCTACGAAAGTGTATGGCTCGAAGGTCTCTGTTGATGGCGCAGCATAATTGTCTCTGTAATTATTTCGTGGGCTGTCTTTTGTAAGATCAATATAGTTGCTTCCAGAGTTGGGAGATTGAAATCCAGCAGATGAGCCGCCCATCGAGCTAAATAGTTGTTGCGGTGCGGCTTTTGTTGTAGTGTATGCGTTGTACTGAGGTACTGGAGCTCGGTATGCAGTAGCAGCGGGTGGTGGGCTGTTCTTTGACATCAGTATTCGGATCAATTGTAGTGGACACAATACTCACGCATATTTCAACTCTGGTTGATATTGAGCTGGAGCTCTCGGCATGAGAGGGTTGTGGACGACCTTTCGGACAAAGTCCTTCGCAGCTTGGACATGAGGATGTGCTGGAGAACGATGATTAGTATCATGATTTCCTGCGTATCCATCATTCCCATACCTGGTTTGTCTCCATCCCTGTGATGTTCTGGGCGGGACTTGGGCTGAATGAATAGACCCGAGTCCTTCACCGGCGCACGATGGAGGGGGGACGAGGGAAAAGTTGGTTGACCAAATTGTGGTACTGTCGATTTCGGCTTCGGAGCGTATGAGCTCTCTCCTTCTTTTGGTCCTTGCTCGTTGAGTACTGCAGCCTGCAGAGAAGCCTTTGCAGGCGAACGTTCGTTGACCATCTTCTTGTTTTGACCTCCCTCGAGTCGGCGCGGCTCTGTTGCTATGCTGAATACAAAAGGTATTGGAAGATCGCTCTTTCTAGGCTTGACAGCGCTTCCGAAGTCTGAAGATGCAGGAGAATCGTAGGAGAAAAGCGAGCTCGAATTACCAAGTTCACTCAGTGTAATGCTTCGCTCACTCGTTGGCTCGGGTGTATAGAATGTTTCTCTGTGCGGCGGGAGATCTAGACTTGTCGCTGTCTTTAAAGTATGGTCCACCCGACGCGGGCTTGTTTGTTGACTTGAGGAATCGGGCTTTCGTTGCCTGAAGTTGGGTCGTTCTTTTTCTTTTAGTCGGTTATGAGGGGTAAATGACCCTCTGTTGACAAACATCAGTGGAGAACAGGGTCAAGTGGCACAGGGAGGGCTTTCTTACTTCATGAGGCTCGGCTGGGTAGGTATATGCTCACAATAAAGCACATGCCTTTGTCGGCGGTAAAAGTTGTGGAAGGAGAGTCGCAATGTTCTGGTACCTGGGACTCTCAACGCGGTCAAATTGTGGCGGCGCTGTTCGTCGTCATAGGCAACATAATCCTGGCGCGAGACCAGGTGTTGCAGGGATTGGAACTCGAAACCACTTAACACGAGATCACGTCCTATTTCTACTACCGGTAGTGGACTACAGCATACAGAACTTGACCCTCAAAACAGGTGCTAAATGTCAATAATTGAACTGCGAAACATTATTTTCGGGTATCTTGAGCTCCTATCTTACACGCCAGAGCAGGGTACATATTCTAAATTCATTTCCACCCGGAAAGCCAATCGGGTCAGCTCAAGAGCCAGCTGCTTTACTCGCTGTGCTTCGCCTTTTGTGCTTGGTCTCAAACAGACTCTTTACTCTTCTTAGCCTCGCCCACCGCTCCTTGTCCTTCTCGTCTCTGATACTCTTTGCATCGTCATCGTCCACATCTGCTTGAATTACCTCATTTGCAGTTCCAGGCGAACGAGCTTTTCTTGCCTGAGGATCCTTCGCAGTCCTCAAGTGATGGTCGTTCTTAAGGATCCGTAGTACAATCTCCCAGCCAGCCATAGAACTTGTCGATGTTTTGGTAGGGTTCTTGCCATTCTGCGACTTTGCATTCTGCCATGGACAATAGTCTCGATGTTCTTTGATAACATCTAATCGGTCCACAACTGCCCCGGCCACTTCTTCTCCGGCCTCGTTGACTTCTTTGCTCTTAAAAATCCACAGTCCAAGAACCCTAAAACATGCATGGCACGATACGGATCCAAGCTGAGTCCCTAGTCGTTCATGTTTGTGTCCTTGCCAGCCAAATAATGCCATCATAAACGCAACTTTGTTGACTTCTGCTGGTGCACTATTCGACTGATCTCCCGACGTGGGGGAGTTAAAAAATCCGGCGGGAAGATAAGACAGAACAAGTTCCAGATCGAATCCTTCCGGAGTTCGCATATTAAAGGGATACGGGAGAGTTTGGCTTCTTTCAAGAAGTTCGTGGTATCGTTCGCGCAGTGATTCGATGGTTGTCGGAGGATGATTCAGAGGCAACTTAAATATCGAGTCTGGACTGTCAGTTGAAACCTTCGAATACCCATCATTTAATGCTTACCATCACATCCCCGTTTCTTCCAAAGACAGCTCTCATCGTGAGAACTTATAATAAGCTCAACATACTTGTCTACCAATGCATCTTCTGGGTTCTGTTAGCTTCATCTTGAAGACCTGGAGGGAGGGCATACCGATATTTTGCGCAACATATACAGGCTCCTCTTTCCCATCCACTTCCTTCTTGTTCAACTTGACCAGAATCTCCACATTACAAAGACAACACCGCACCCTCTCGGACTTCTGGCAGACCCAGCCTCGTTTCGCCCATTCAACCTCATTGACTCTCGCAGGTTTTGGCGTCCAATCCGTGAGGTTCGAAAACGACTTCAGGCGCTTTAGGAACTCGGCGCGGTCCCAGGGAGCATATTTCGGCGTCTCAGTCGAGGTAGGATGTGCTACAGAGGCAGACTTCTTGTGGACAATCGTTGCCATCGTTCTTGGTCGTGTAAGAGAGGAAGATATTCGTGCTGGGATTGAGGTTGAGCTGCTGATCCGGCGCTTTTTGGCTTGAGTGTCTGTGTTATCGGCAGTCGTCTGGTCGGCCTGGTCGCCGTTGTTTACTTCCCTTGAAGCTAATGTTGTGGTGGATTTGTTGCCTATCCCGTTCAGGAGGGCGTTGAACTTTCGTTTAGTTGCATTCATGATTGATATAGAACACGTTCTTTTCGGAAGAATGCGTAGATTTCAAGCCGGAATGTGGACGTAGAGAGTTGAAGTTGCATATGAACTGTGATGCAGGCGCCTACACCATTGGAAAGCTCGAAATTCTGGACGTGCCACCCCTGCAAAGGATCCTGGACGGCCGCATCAAGCTCCACTACGGGCTCGTCACCACCACAAAGGGCTCTATGAAAAGCGAGGATTGCTAGGCAAATGTCACAAAAACCTCACAAGGGAATTCCTGGTATTTTGAGTCGACGAATCCTCATCATCTCCATATTTGTAGTCATTCTGGCTGCTCTTACGAAATTCTTGCCTCGCGTCTCTCTTCTCTCCTCCCACTTCATTACCCCACCTCGACCCCTCTCTGCAACTACCAAAATGGCTAGCTACAGCAAAGAATTAGAGGTTGCACAGCTTGCCGTGCAGAGAGCAACTCTCCTCACCAAGAAAGTCTTCCATGAGAAAGCCAAAGGCACAATTTCGAAAGACGATGCCTCACCAGTCACCATTGGCGACTTCGGAGCCCAGGCTCTCATCATCCATGCTATCAAGAAGAACTTTCCTGACGACCAGGTTGTGGGAGAGGAGGAGGCTAGCACTGTGAGGGATGACCAGAAATTGAGGGATCAGATCTGGGGTTTGGTGGATGGTGCTAAGCTCAATGACTCGGAGGCAGAGAAGGTACTTGGAGGACCTATTGAGTCGCTCGATGCTATGTTGGATGCAATCGATGCTGGAAACAGCGCTGGAGGCAACAAGGGAAGGATATGGGCATTGGATCCGATCGACGGCACGAAAGGATTCTTGAGAGGTGGACAATACGCAGTATGCCTGGCATTGATGGTTGACGGAGATGTTAAGGTTGGTGTTTTAGGCTGCCCAAATCTGCCGGTTGATGATTCCGCACCTTTGACTGCAGAATCAGGTGTGGATCAAACAGATGCTGAAGGAAAGGGGGTTCTGTTCGCTGCTGTTGCAGGGCAGGGAGCTACCAGTCGACCATTAGGTACAGCAGGGCTAGGAAAGAGCCAAGCGATTCAAATGAAGCCAGTCAAGGACCTCACACAAGCAACATTCTGCGAGAGTGTGGAGGCAGGTCACTCGTCTCATGGGGATCAGTTCGCCATTGCTTCCAAGCTTGGTGTCACGAAGCCAAGTGTCAGAATGGATTCGCAGGCCAAGTACGGTTCCATTGCTCGAGGAGCTGGTGATATCTACCTGCGATTGCCAGTTAGTGCTACATATCAGGAGAAGATTTGGGACCATGCTGCTGGTGATCTCATTGTCCGCGAGGCTGGTGGACAGGTCACCGATACTCTGGGAAGACGGTTGGATTTCAGCAAAGGAAGAACTTTGGCCGAGAACAAAGGTGTTGTTGCTGCTCCATCTGCCGTTCATGGCCAGGTTCTTGAGGCAGTCAAGGAAGTTCTGTCCAAGAAGTAGATAGCCTCCGCACCAAAAATAAAAGCAATGCTGAATAAAGAACTCTGGTTTGTAACACCGGCCCATGGATTTGTACATATGATACAGGTATGCTGCGCCACTACTTGATCTTCTTCGCCTTCAACTTGATCGTTTCCCCATTGACGAAGATTCCCTTACCCTTGTACGGCTCAGGTTTCCTCCACATTCGAATCTTTGCAGCGAACTGTAGCACGACCTCCTTTTCGCAACCTTCTAATAATATTCTAGTTGGTTGTGGGGTACTAGCCTTGACCCCCTTGGGTACTGGAAGCTCGATAGGATGCGAATATCCGACCTTCAACGCGACAAATTGCTGGCCCTCGAATTCCGGCTCCACTGTTGTAGCAGTGTTCTCGATAGTAGCTCTGTATCCAACTCCAACTAATCGCAAAATAGCCGTGTGACCTTCTGAAACCCCAAGAATATGGTTCTGTAGATATGCGCGGGTGGTTCCTTACTTTTGTCAATAGAGCATCAATATTGAGTTAGAGGGAATCCATACCCCACATCTCTCGCTGCTTCTTGACCTCTCTATCCTCAATAGTGACATATGCCTTCCGTACCGCCGTATCATGCTCGATGTTCACGAAGTTCGGGATGGTCAATGACATCTTGCCTACATTCTAGTTAGAAAAGTTAACCCTAGAAGATCACAGACACGCACCCAAAGGACCCTCAATTTGCACAGTTGGTCTGGCAGCAATTGGCGAAGCGCGGCCATTCTTTCGTACGGGAGGAGGTAGGATGGTAAAGTTGACTTCAGGTGGTATTGACAATGGTGATCGTCCGATTTGCGATGGGCGGTTTACTGAAGAAGAGAATGACCGCGTTGATACGGTGGGAAACGCTGGCAGAAGAAAAGCTGGTATAGAAGCTGAAGGAGCAGAGGTAATTACCCTCTCGAGGCCCTTCGACCGTGCGGTAGAAAGCATTGCGAAGATGCCTTGACTTGAGGTGCTGCTGCTTGGAATGCCTAACATTTTTTGAAGCTTCAACCCGACTCCACGTGATGTGGTCAATGCCAAGTCTTCAACACATCGCCCCTTTCACATTTCCTCGATTATAAACTACACTTCATACGGTCTTTCTGTTTTATTTCCATCAAGGGAAATGATTATAGCTCATAGAACTCAGCCACGGGAAATAAATGCTCATGTTGCAAATACAAAATGCACAGCATGTTATTCCCAAAAAGGGCTGGACACATACCTCTCCTGTGCATTTACCTATCTATACTCTCAAATCTGGCTTTCTGAGAATCAGCATGGCTAAGATTGGATTAGAACTTGAAACCAGTGCATGTATCGTCTTGAATGGCTCAAATGGACCACTTATGGTAAGCATTGAGACCTTCCACAGCACCTGCTCTACTCTCCTTCAGTGACCATTTCAGCCCGCAAAATGGTGCTACCATATTACAATTTCCTATAACTTATAGCAACTCATCATGTAATCTCATGTGCATACCTTACTTTGTAGATACAGATGGTCAGCAGGATGACTGTTGTGTTCATGGGAGGGTTTTGTCTCGCCCAATGGGCGTCCTATCATTCGGCGATGGGTCCATTTTCAAAGCATTCATCACACTCTCAATCGGCCTCTTCTCGATTCAAGCTCCGTTTATCGTTACATGCTAGTCAAAGAGGTTTCGTTTAATAGAAAGTCTGCCTGATTTGAAGATCTATCTGCTTTCACTGTTTTCCTCGGGTATATCTTCTCCACCTCTCCTTCCTTCCTTAACAACACCTCGTCCCTTCATCACCACATCTCAACCTCATCCCCACAGACAATCTTCCTCTTCCATCTCCCACGCACTAGCCCTCAATACAACTCCAATAATAACCCTCTCATCAACTCTTCCTTGACCTCGAAATCGAGGTCCATATATCGAGATTGAACCTTGAAGGTCAACTCACAGCTTGGTCTGCCTATTCACCTTGGTGCAACACACATCTCGAGAAGCCTCGGACTTAACTCAAATCAATACCGCGAACATATTCCTAGCTTCGTACACTCCAATCATCAATCATGAAGCTCCTAGTCACCTTCTTGCTTGTCTCGTTATCGACAACTGCTTCAGCATGGAGTCCCTTCAAGCAGTCCATTGCTTCTACGAGTAGCGGAGTCCCAACAGCCAGTGGTAAGTCTCACGATCCTCGAGTTCCTTGTCCAAAAGCTGACTTCTCCGATTCAAGGTCGTGGTGTTGAACCAAACTTCAATCCAAAGGAGCTTCTCGAGTTCCGCAAACCCGAATTCTACAACGAGGCTTTAGTACGACTAGCGCGTCTCGAGGACCAGCCTCTGTGCCATCGTGTCGCTGCTCAACTACTCATGAAGAACTGCAGAGGTCTTGATGGCATTGACAAGCAAACATACCAACTGAACAGCGACCAAACCCAGAAGCATCATATTGAAGCTTTCACTGCCAGTCTCACGGTATGCGAGATGGAGGAAGTCTCGTTCTCAGTCCCCGAGGCCTGTTTGCCTTTCTCCAGTACTGCAATCTTCAACCAAGCTCGCGACATCGGCCATTTTAAGGTGTCTCGTGAGCAGACAATTGAGTGCAAGACTGCTATCCACCAGAACCCCAGCAATCAGCATATTTGGAGCAACTTCGTGACGTCAGCCACAGTGTTCTGTCGTGCTGCAAGCTCAGAGCTCGAAAATGGTATGTTATTTAGTCACATAACAGACAGCTTGACTAATACTGTCTAGATCAACACATCCTACTGCACAAGGAGCTGGTCAAGAATATGGCGAAGTTCTCGGAAGCTATTCATGAAGACCTGGAGAAGATGCGTAAGAAGATGGCAGATAATGCGAGAGCCGCCGATTCGTACTTGCAGACAGTTTTCAGCAATGCCAACGGGTGGACAGCCAAACTTAAACAAGCATTCCAGTCCGTATCAAAGGATGTTGAGGTCAGTATTGCTCTCCGACCGAAAGACATTTTTGCTGATGGACGTACCTAGGACATCGACTCTGCTATGGTTTCCATAGCTAAGAAGAGCAAGGATGCAGATCATGTGGTGAACCAATTTGTCAAGAACATCTACGAGAGCACTGCCGAAGTGTCTGCTGGCCAGGGAAAGGCCTTGGCAGTCGGAACTACCCAAATTCAGCACCAGGTGGACACTGTTACCAATAGTCTACGTGAGACTCAAGAGAGATTGGCCAATATGGCAGTGGTTGTCAATGTGAGTTGTCTTCAGTTCCCAATTCCGCTATCTTTGCTAATCATGTCATCAGAGTCTTGTTCCGATGGTAGTATCGATGAGCGAGCGCCTGAATGCTTCGGATACTGTGAGTTTGAATCTCTCTTGTTGGAAAGACAGAGTTAACATATTTGTAGCGAATCAAGGCGACATTAGCTGCACTAGCGAATGTCTCTGATGCTGTGTCTTCCCATACTCAACAGCTCAATATGTTGCATTCGACAGCATTTAACCTGAACGAGCACTTGGAACAGGCTACTGCGACTGCCCAGGTCTTGAGCAAGTCGCTCAGCCAAGGCAACAGCATTCCCGATTGGACAATCCGGACTGGCATGCCCCTAGGAACGATAACTTTAGGCAATGTTTTCCTCGAATGTTCCTTTCTCAAAAACGTTCAGCTCGGCTTGACTGGTAAGTCGCCCTATGAGATGCTATTTGCGCATCAAATTAACAACATCTAGGTCTGGTCATTGGTCAATTCGTAGTCTGGGCTCGAACTCCACTTATACAGTCCATATGCCAATCGGGCTTGACCTTCATCAACTTCATCTCCTCGACCCGAGAACCATCTTCAGTCACTCAGAAGGCTCGAGCAGAAAAGGCCGCCTCAATTGTGGCAACGCCAGCTCAATTCGACTTGCCATCAGCTGCAGACAGCAATGAGCTTCGCCCGGAAATGATCTAGACACCAAATCAATCGGATCGACGTTAAAAACATCCACCAATGTCACCTGGAAGAACAGGTGGACAAGAACTGGCTCACAGTTGGCGACCCAGACGTAAAGGAGAATACCAATTATTGCTACTATTTAATCATGTAATCACGGGTTTGCAGCATTTGGCACTTGCGAAATAATGCTAGATATGAGGATTGGAGAAGCTGAGGACAATACTCTCGGGGGGGGGGGGGATATGTTTATTACTCGCACTTTCGCTTCGGCGTTCTTTGCTTCTGCGATATCGACAAGGAGGATTGGTTAGTCACCTTTTCGTAGGAGGTTAGCATAGCACATAAGAAACATACCACAATAAAGATACGCGTAGATGCGTGGTTTGAAAGTTGATTCGAGTCTGATTGCTGTTAATTTCGGGAAATCGTTGGAGATATCTCGAACTCAGCGAACCAGTTGCAATTCGATGGACGAGGACGATCCGTAGAACTGTACAAACATCATAGCTTACCAATTGCAGCCAATGCCACTATTGAATGCTTCAGCTTCCATTGAGTACTAGACTTACGAATTGAGCTTCGGACGATTCCTGCTGCGAATTTGTACCGAGCCGGGAAAGTAAACACTCGCCAGCGGAATGCATTGATGACTTTCATATATTATGTGATTACTGGAATGTGTGGGACTGGGTTCGACTTGACCACCAATTATCATCGAAGCAATACTTGAAAGCCCTAGTGAATCGAGTCTTTCAATACATCCGAAAGTCAATAACTACCCTTGACCCAACCCTCTTTACGCGAGAAAGCCAAGGCGACGCGTCTCGGCTCGGCGCGCAGCCGTTGGCAGGGAAGCTTCAACCTCAGCCTCCTCAACCTACAGCTTTGATTCCTCCGCAACTCACTCCACAACCTGCAATCGAACCTCGATCCGACCAAACATGAGTCGTCCAATCGAACAAGCACTTGCAANCCTCANCCCGCGCCACACAGGCGCCCTCCCCGCCGAACTCATCGAGCTAGCTGGTTCGCTCTTCGCGCAATCACGGAATAAATGTAGTAGTCTGAAGCAGGACGAGGAGATCGCGAGGATGTATGCTTGTGCGAATTTGGCTTGTGAGAGGTACGTTCTCTCCTCCTCTGTTCTTCGCCAATCCCTTCCTCCAGACTGCGGGTTTTGAGCATTTTCTTGCAGTGTCCTGATGATATGTATGATACAGATTAAAAACCACACTCAACCTCCCCCCCATCGAACCCCGCCCCCCAATCCCCCCACGCGTCTACAACAAACTCTACGCCTACTTCGACCGCACGCTCATTTCGTCCGCCGCGCGCCAGCGCGCCAAACGCGAGAGCGCGAAAGCGAGAAGTACGAATTCCTCGGGCAAAGCTCTGCCGCAGCGTCTCATGCCTAGTAAAGCGAAATCCTTCGAGGGGTTCCAATTCCAGAGTCAGCGGACGGGGAAGAAAGGGTTGGCGTTCAAAGGAAGGAAGGAGAAGGATGAGAGGGTACCTGGGTGGTTGGGGCCCGTGGTGAGGTTGCTTTGTAGGGAGATGGAGACGAGGGGCGCGGTGCCGCATGTTCTGGCTGGGGTCGAGAGTATACTTACTTTGCCGGTTCCGGGTGGAGAGAAGGGGATGGAGAGGGAGGTTGAGGGAAAAGTGCTGGCGCTTGTGGCGGCGGTGTGGTTTTTGGTGGTGGTTAGGTTGAGGGGTGTGGAGGGGCAGGGGGTGGAGACTATGAGGAGGAAGGATAGGGTTAGGGAGGTTTTGGCGGGGGCGAGGGGGGATGAGGGGGTTAGGGAGAGGGTTGAGGCGGGGGTGGGGGGGGGACAGGATGTTTGGGCGGGCTGGGATGGGGGGGTGTTGGAGAGGGATGTTAATTCTTGGAGGAAGGAGATTGTAGGGAAGGGGTGGAGGGACCTGGATTGGTTTGTAAACGTCGGAGAGGGCGTTGGTGTGGATGGGCCGGGTGATGTTGAGGACGAACTCGGTGCGGATCCTGATGTGGACGTGGTGATGGGAGAGAATGGAGCCGTCGAGGAGAGTGGTGGGAGGAGAGCGAGACCCGGGACTATGATACAGGATATGTATTGTGTTACAACGGAGAAGAGGGAAGCGTTCAATGAGTGGAAGGATATGATGCTCGCCCATATCACGGAACTCATTGCTGATGGCTACATGGAGAGGGATGATGTGGGCGTAGCTGCTGCATAAATAGAACTAATTCTGTTGCTCTTTTGAGATACCCAATTTTAGATACCCAAGTAATGAATAAATGAATCTTAGGAAATCCATATCCCCACCAATATTGTGACATTCATGACAAGTCTGCAGACTTAGACATAGCCTATCAGCGTACATTGACATTAGCTCGTACGCAACCATCTCAGCATTGAGGCCGCCTTTCATAGGTCATCTCTCCACCTCTAAGTCCTAAGATCCCTAAACCCCTTCATCAGCAATGACATCCATAATCCGCACCACATCCTCCAAAAACCTCACCACCACTCCATCCTCATAGTCCTCACCTCTCCACTCACCGCTTATCGTCGTGCTACCGCGCCAGCTGCTCATTCGCACGATACTGTGGAACATAATCATCAGTCCGATTCCCACATGGTTCATTTATGTCGAAGTGATGACAGGTGAAGTTTATCAGTCAAGTCAAGGTGAGTTGGAAATTGGGCGATATAGTTGGATTGAGAAGGCGGGAAGGGGAAAGAAAGAGATAAGGGGGAGGGGAACGGACAGGTTTTGCTCGGCGTGAGCGGCGAACTGGACGGTTCGGACTGTGAGGAGTGGTGGGGAGGCTGTGCTGGAATGGGAGGTTGAAGGAGGATTGGCGTAGGTGCGTGAGATATATTGTTCTGTTAGGCCATCGGAGAGTAGAAACTATTGCGTTCCTTGGATTAGTCTACGGGAAAGCAGGGGGGGAAGTGTATAGTGCAAGCTTGTTGACTTACCGGCTCGGCTGTTTTTGGTACTTGGTGACTTCTTTCAATATCATTTTTGGGAAGTTCGGCGCTTTGTGGAGGGTTTTGTTTGCTGCTTTTCAGGGGTATGTTAGTTATTCTATGGAACTTGTCACATGAGAAAGAGGTGTGAAGAGAACAGGTATTTCTTACAGTATCATCATCCTTCCAATATCCTCAAACAGGTTCACACATTCCGGTAGCATACTTTTTCTCTCCCTAACACTCATATACTGCTCTGTAGCTACACGACATGCTTTCAGAAGCTTCTCTCGAATCTCATCCCTGGTGGCTGTACTTGACAATGCTAGCTGGGTGAGATTTTCGAAAGTAACAGGTGCGAAAGACAGGCATATTGGAATATACTCTGCACTTGGTGATAAGCATTTTGTTGTTGGCTTGAGGTAGCGGCGACCGTTGAGCCAACATGGTGAGTAGAGAGTGTGTGTTGCTGATGTGGTTGAAGAAGATGGAGAGGCTCGCAAGAGTGCTAGGACTATTGCTGCGTGGCATAGGTGCGTGATGTTGGATGAAAGGCCGAGAATATTTTTGATGGCTTGGAGGATTGCTGAGGTTTTGCTTTGGGAGAGAGCAAGGAAGTGTGTTTCTTGGGATGATGGTTGAGCTTCATGAATGTCTTGATTTAGAGGAAGACCCGGGTTGAGTTTCTGGGAAGTCATTAGACTTGAGGAGGACGAGTTCGTTTAGTAGGAGGTACATGCTAGTTTATTGAGAATTATGTTTTGGTTCCATGTTACGATCTCTTCGTAGTCTGAACCAGAGACCACTTGGTTGTCGTTCATGTGCAGGATCCATGGTGATGAAAGATTCTTGTAGCTTTTCGACCAATGGATATCAACCTGCTGGATCTCACCTGGGTTTGGGAGCGCCGAAGCTAGAAGTGACAAGTATTTTCCAAGAAGTATCTTGAGCCCAGTGCCGTCCATCACCTGATGATCAGCATAAAGCATAACCTGAACATGCTCCACTCGGTCGTCTCTTGAATCACGAGCTGTTTGCGAGTACAAAAGCAAAAATGTCTTATCTGAATCATGTTCGCGCTTCTTCGACAAAACCTTAGCCTTTAGTTCTTTGAAGTTCAGCATCCCTCGGCCAGTCTCAAAGTGGCTGGTCCGATCTACCCAAGCATCGACTTCCACCTGGCTTTGCGGCGTCTGATACTGCATGTACGCGGCGCCATCTTCGGTACAAGTTGCGTCAGCGCTCAGCTCTGGAACTTGAAACCGCAGGATCTGCCATGCACGAGATGCAGCGGACGTTAAGGCGCTTCGGGCAATAGGTGATTCAGGAGCGATGAGTGTGCATATGAAAAGCTCGCGAAGATCTTTGGGTCGGGACGCCCACATGCACTCGTTGGAGAGCGCAAGTCGATTCCATTGTGACGGCGACAAAGAGGACTGACGCCATGAGTAGATGGACGGGTCGACTGGTGAAAGGACGCTGCCGCCGGGGACCACGCTCATGGCTTCCGCTGATCTGTTGTTTTTGTGGCTTTAGTAAGATTCAGATTTCAGATGGCAGGTTGTAGCGTGGGCTTGGGCTAAGGCTGAGACTTATGTTGCTGTTGTCGGTTTCTGATATTTAGGTCTTTGTAGTGCAGGGTTAGATTCGATACATGACTCATTATGATCATAGGAAATAAGCACAGAGAATAAGAAAACTTGTAAATAACTCGCATCCCTCGGTCTCCGGAAAGTTTTCGGAAATGGTATTTACTGCAAGCTGGATACTGGCGGTCTTCCATCACAAAATCTTGAGAAGTGACTTCAGTCTCAGTATTCGACATAACGGACGCCAAGAGGAAACAAGACAACAAGCAAGCACATCAAAGATGGGGACCTCAACTTAAGCCAGAAGTAGTTACTTGAAAAGCCAGAAAGATCCACACAGACAACTGGGGCTGGACAGGTTCACGAAAGCCTTGAAACTTTTGATATCCGTGCGCGAGGAAACAAATGCATGCACGAGGGCTCGGACTTCCACGCCTTGCATGAAGCCTTGCATGAACAGCATTTATCCACCGTGTAGAGTTGCTGGATTCCGGAATCCTACAGGCTCATACTTCGGTAGTTGCTGTACGATACATGCATGTCCGTTACGTATCAAAGGGAAAATAGACTCGTGACAGCGGCCTGCGAAATGTTTGGCATATGATAGCTGTAGTGGTGTTGTGCTGTGTAGGCGCTTGACTTCCGTCGCTCAGACCCTTTTGATGAACGATGATCTGATTGCCTTCGTAAATGAGGAAGCGCAAACTCCGAGACTGCCCGTTTGGCGAGATTTGAATGCAGCGGTCGGATGATGGTTAGTAATGAGATGTGCTGTGCTCCTCATCAAAGCAGATCTTGCGAACTTTCGACTCCGGTCATTCGCTCGGTGCGGCCCGTCATTGGGACCGAAACGCAGAAGCAATTCAGAGGATTTGGAGATCTAGAATGTCGGACAGGACGTCAGAGCTTATGCGGATCATCGGACCTATGCAAGCCTTTGAGATCTCACGATAGATCTTGTAGGCAGATGAAGTCTCTGCTGTAGATGTGATGTGATAGTGACGGGAATGGAGGAGGTGGCAGATGTGGAGAAGGGAAAGGGGTGTTGTGGCTAACCGAACCACCCCCCTGAGTCGTTGGAGATCGCCCAGCTTCCAATAGGAACAGCTCCCAAGCCGAGGACGGACCTCAAGTTTTCTCTCCATGGTCCGGACCCTCTGCAAAGGTGCTGACGAAGATCCAGAAACCAGATGGAATGGATCTTGGATTACCCGTCCGAAAGGTGGCTACGGGAGATCGAAGAAGGGGTGATCGAAGATCATTGAAAGTCCTCCGGTCTCCAAACCTTCACTCCCGTCACTTGATCTCCAGTGACCACACCATACAACTGCAAAATCAGCACTGTCAGGCGCGATTAGGTCTGGAGCAAACACTATTCTAGACAGTTCGCGGGCGCCTTCGACATGGTGAAACCGCCCGATCGTCCGGTTGTGGAAATGATAATTTCCTGCCGGCCAGTCTAGGAGGACAAGGCTGGACAAAGGGGACTAAAATGACACCTCCTAATCTTCGCAACCACGCGCCGGCTTTCGATGCAAGATACGGCACGTGTACCGCGACCAATTGATATTTTGGACGGTAACGGATCGGACTTTGGTGTCTTCCTGTGTGGCATTGTGAATTTGAGATTGTGTATATGGAATGCCTCCCTGTGGTCTTTGATAGCGATCAAGAGATCTCGAGTCAATCAGACGATTTAAAGTTTACTCTCCGCCATCATGTTGCAGAATTTAATTTTGGAAACGACTCGATTGACATTATTAGTGACTGAGCCCCCCTATGACAAGTAACGCACAGAAATTTCGCAAAGATGCTTTAATTGATATGAACTGCACTATAAAGGGGTGAATATTGTAGGTACCTTCAAGGTACCAACAGAACAGCACCGCCACCAACACGTCTGACGAGTTCAGGAGAACCGGGTCCTGGGTTTCCCAGCAATATCAAGCTGTCCACTCAGCGGAGTCAACTCTAGGCAAGGCTGCAGAACTGCACTGTGGGAAGAGAAATGGGGTGCGGTAGTGCTGATGGACAACCCTAATGCACTGTATTGGCCGACCCGAAGGACGGAGTCTCGGGGGATTTTGGGCTGCAGTGCTTGATAGTGGATGGGATCAACGAGTTCATGGCCCAGAGAGGTTCGAAGCCTGACAGAGACAAGCTGAGAAAAGATATTTCTCCGAAGATCAGCTCAAGCTAAGCCAATAGTTCTTGAAGGAAAGGTATAAAAAAGTCGGCACAGAAATTGTACTTTGAAGAACTGCATGATCAATAGCGAGAAGTATCTTCAGTACTTGACGGACGTAAAGCAGTAGAAAGGAAGTGTTCAAGCAGATATGTATGGAGGAGAAATCAGGTCAAAGAGAGGGGAGGGCATCCAAAAAAGAAAGTCCAGGTGGTCGAGCACACTACACAGCACTGGAGCACTTGAACCACCCACCAGCCGCGGCAACGAAGCCGCTGATATGGCGAGCCAATTGCACGGATGTGGCCCCCGCCCCTTTCTATCTTCAGGCTAGCTCCAGGCATAAACAGCTGGGACGGATTCACGACTGGACTCCTTTCTGCGTCAGACAGGGGGGAATACAGGGGTAAACGCATGCTAGACCCTTCGGAGTTGACCTGAGAGGTACGGTACCTTGAACCTGGCTGCCCGTTAACCAGCGGCACACCCATCTTCGACGTTGGACCTCGAACCTCCTGCAGAAGAAAGGGACAGGGGCACGGCAGGCAGAGGCCAGCACGAACCTGAGGAAGGGAAAATATCCTTGACATGAGTTGAGGACCGTTCCATTGCCCGTTCTCTCCCTCTCACTCTCCCCCTTCTCTTCCTCCACCTCCTTCACCCTCACCTCTCCTCCTCAGTATCCTTAACGGAGCCCTCGACACGCAAATACAGACCCGCAGTCTGCTTTTCTTGCTCGACAACGCGCCCCCGGCAACGCGCGCATCCGATTGAACTCTGTTGCTATTATCTGCAATCAACAATAAGAAGTGCGCAGCGAATCACAACGCCTGCATCATCGCAAGCGACGCGTTGGCTCCTGGCCACCACAAATTCACCAGGGAGTCCTTGGGAAAAGGGGAACCTGAGACTTTCGCATCTGTTGATACAGATTCACTACTCCGACTCTGCGACATGACAGCTGCTTTGTAAACTTTTATCCGCCTGCCAGTCAATACCGCACCGAACCTGTTTACGATCTGACAATCCAATCCCCACCACAACACGACACTCGAACAATAACTACATTTTGGGCGCAACGAAAGATTCAACTGAGCCATGGCAAGCTCGCCGCCAGAATCGCCCTCAGCCGGCCCGCCGCGGCCTCTGAGCGCGATGATGAGACCCCCGAGAACTACGAGTCGAATGAGTATGACGAGCAAAGTTGGAGGAGGCAGTAGTAGCAGAGCCTCGGACGAAGATGGGAAGACCGCAGTCAGAGTTGGTAGGTTCACCTCGAATCTGCGGAAATCTGGGATATGGTCAACAAAACGTATACTGATCTCGATCTATAGCTGTCCGTGTCCGACCTCCACTCAAATCAACAGACCCTGGATACGAACTCATCCCACAGCGATTTCAGCGATCTATGGTCCAAGTAACGTCCCCAACGAGTTTGGCCATTGATTCTCCCCAGGGCCGGAAGTTGTTTGTGTTCGACCGAGTCTTCTCTGAACAAGTTTCTCAGGAGGGTATCTGGGAGTATTTGGTGGAGAGCACAAATGCCTTCGTTCAGGGATACAACGTTTCCATGTTAGCATATGGCCAGTCTGGTGCAGGAAAGTCATATACCATGGGAACGTCTGGGCCTGAGCAACAGGCAGATATGGAAGTTATGGGTAGGTCCAAATCTGAGAGGCTGCAAAGTCCAGATATACCAAGATGGCACATGCATCAGTATAGAGATGGCTAACGTGCTTCCCAGGTGTCATTCCACGCGCTGCCATTGCACTTTTTGACAAACTCGAAGGCCCACGAAACAGCAACCGAAATTCCATGTCTGGCCTTCGCACCCCTACCAGATATTCTGCCAATGCAGCCGCAATGCTATCAAAGAGTGCTGAGAAAACCTGGACATTGAAGGCAACCTATGTCGAAATCTACAACGAATCACTCCGCGATCTTTTAGTACCCGAAGGTGTGCCGTATAATGAGAGAGGCAATGTCACCATTCGAGAAGATACGAAAGGTCATATTCTCCTGACAGGCCTGCATCAAGTTGATATCAATTCGGTAGAGGACCTTCTGGCAGCTTTGAACTTCGGTTCTATGATTCGACAAACCGACTCCACTGCAATCAATGCAAAGTCATCCCGATCACATGCAGTTTTCAGTCTGAACTTGATCCAGCGAAAAAGTAAGTTCCAGACGGCCCAGGGTGCCGAAAAGCGATTCTCGGTGCCGCTAGAGGCTATGACAGGAGCGGACACCATGGTCACAATCGATAGCAAGTTTCACTTTGTCGATTTGGCAGGTAGTGAAAGATTAAAGAATACCGGTGCACAGGGGGAACGTGCCAAGGAAGGTATCTCGATCAATGCCGGCCTTGCGAGTCTTGGGAAAGTCATCTCTCAACTTTCCTCTCGCCAAGCTGGATCTCACGTCTCGTACCGCGACTCGAAACTTACCCGATTACTTCAAGATTCCCTTGGAGGCAACGCGATTACGTATATGATCGCATGTGTTACGCCTGCCGAATTCCATCTCAGCGAGACGCTTAATACTGTGCAGTATGCACAGCGTGCCCGAGCAATCCAGAGCAAGCCGAGAATTCAACAAGTGTCAGATGACAGCGACAAGCATGCTGTGATCGAACGACTAAAGGCTGAAGTTGCGTTTCTTCGTGAGCAGATCCGAAGCACCGAGCGGGGTGGGGATCGCCGGCCTCATGCAACTACTGAGAGGCCCGAGCGACAAAACGAACGTGAGGTGGAACTTCAAAACCAGCTCCTTGACACTCAAGAAGGCTACACAGCCCTCAGCCAGCGCCATGCAAAGCTCATTTCTGAGATGGCTAGAGCCCGCGATAGTGAACTCGCCGATAATCAAGCATTTGAAAATACCCTTGGTGACAGTGCAACGGAGAGATTGAAGCGATCCAACTCATTTGCGGAGGCAGTTGAGCAAGTGGTTCTGGAATATGAGAAGACAATCCAGACCTTGGAACAATCCTTGTCAAGCACCCGAAGTTCCTTGTCAAATACCGAGACAATTTTGCTGGAGAAGGAGACCAAGTGTGCTTACGTCGAGACAGTCAACACACAGCTTCAAGCTCGCTTGCAGAAGCTGATCGACCGGGAATCAAGTACCGAGAACTATCTTCACGACTTGGAGGCCAAACTTGACGGCCACACTTCTGGCGAGGAAAAGAATTCGGCCATTGTCATGGAGCTTCGGAAAGAAATTGCTCGTGTCCGTGAAAATGAGGCAGCTTGCGAAGACTACATTTCCACATTAGAAGAGCGATTGGCTGAGGCCGACCAAGATGCTGAGTTGATGCAACGAGAAATCGACCGCTTGGAACATGTGGTCGAACGCCAACGAAGCTTGGGCAAGCTCGACAACCTTCTTTATGAACTGGATCACATTCAACAGGACGGGAAGGTCGCTGAAGTTGAAACTGTTGTAACCAATGGCAAGCGCCCATCGTACGAGCATTCTCGACAACAGAGCTTTGCAAGCAGACGCAGCCACAAGGATGTGATTCTCGAGACTGAAGAAGGCGAGGAAGAGGAGCTTTCACCAACCTTTAGTGCCGAAGATGTTCGAAGAACAGAGAGCGAGGGACCTGTTGATAGCGGCGAGCCGATCGATAGCGAGCCTGTCTCGACCTCGCTCGAACCAGCTACTACCGACTACCCTCCACAAAGCCCAGCTCAGTCAAAATTTGTGGAGGACAAGTTGGAGAACGTCACGCAGGAGCTCTTCGACCTTCGCGTGGAACATGAGTCTACCATCAACGAGTTCGACAATCTTGCTCGGAAATACGAGGAGGCTCTTCGCACATTAGCTGAACTTCAAGATGCTGTTGACGAAGCCCGTCATCCCAGCAATAACCGCGATTCGATCTTGTCAATTTCATCCCCGAACGAGACAAGGCCCACTTCTTTTTTAACCGACGCGAGGGTGGACGAGCTAAAGGACGGAGGACAATATTCATCCTCGCGATCGCTCTCATCGGAATTGTCCTCAGCTGGGGAATTACCCAGTACTATGGAAACATCTGATGCTGAAGCCGCGATTAAGAAGTCGGAGTCAGGGGAGGTGGTACTTGCTAGTGCCAATGACGAGACGATAGCGGTGGAGGTTGATAATTTACGAAAGCTTGCTGCCGAGAAGGAACAAGCTCAAAAGCTGTTGGCTGAGAAGTATGCTCAGCTAGAAGAACAACATATGGATGCTCTCGACCTCGTGGAGGAGCTCAAATCGGAAGTATCGAAGGCTAAAATGGTTGAGGCATCATCTCCACGCTCATCAACTCCAGTAATTCGCCGCAAGTCAAGTCAGAACGTCATGATCATCGACAAGGCTCATCGAGCTTTTGCGTCGCTACGAAATATTGCTACTGATAATTTCGAGAACAGCCCAGACGTCATGGCTAATTTCGAGCTGAACTTGAACACAGCAATGCATGAGTTGCATTCTCGCTCAGAGAGAGTTCAAGAATTGGAGGCCGACATTACTGCGGTGAAGAAGGAGATGGAGACTAAGATGACTATCATCTCTGGTCTGACCCGTGAACGCTCGAGCATGAAGGCATCACCGATGGACATGTCAGTAGTCTCTACGATGCGAGATCAGCTCCTACAGAGTGAGAACCAAATGAGAATGCTCCAGGAGACCCATGCAAGTCGGGAGCAGGAGCTCAGAGCTGAATTAGAAAGCCTCCGAGTTTCCATGGACGCTCACACCACCACGTCCAAGGATGAGAAGGCTTTGGGTGAACAGGCTTTAGGAGAACGCGATGCGCAGAAGGAGGTTCAGGAAAAGAGAATCGCGTATTTGGAGACTGAGCTCGCAAACTGGGAAGGCCGCCATCAGACAGCTTTGCAGTCAATGCAGAGCTCGGAGAAGGTACTTTTGACCACAGTAACTGGTCTCGAGCAGCAACTGGCAAGCCTGAAAGCTGCCCAGGAAACCAAGGATCTGGACAACGATAACGAAGTTGTAAGCAATCTGCAGCGTGAGATTGACGAGCACAAGGCCGCCGTAGCCACAAATGCTGCTCGCGTGGCTGAGCTCGAACAATCGCATGCTGCAACTCGTGAGCAGCTTGACCAACTCACAAAGGCAAGAGACATGTCGCATGCAGAGCTCGAAGGACACAAGGTATTGGTGGCACGCCTTGAACAGCAGATTGCTGAGCACGAGACTGTTGTCAAGACCCATCAAGATGGCATGAACCTGCTCGAAGCAAACCATGCGAAAGCCCTTGAGGAGCTGAAGAACAGCACTATCGAAGACTATGAGTCACGCATTTCTGAACTCACATCTCAGCATCAAACTAGAACCGAAGAACTTCAATCAGAACTTGCAGAGGCTCGCGACGACCTCACCAAGATTGCGACCCAGGTTGCATTTGCTCTTGGCCTCGACGTAAGCACCGAAAAGTTGCAAGACAGAATTGCAGACCTTCTTGCGGATCAAAAGGCTTTGGCCGAGGAGACCAAGAAGAGTTCTGAGATGCAACAACATGTCGTCGAGCTTTCCGGCATCAACGATACAGTTATGAAGGAGCTGGAGAGCGTCAAGGCTGAGCTGGCCGATTTGCTTGTCCAGACTGCCGAAGGTGCCAGATTCAAGAACGACCACGCAACTGTTGCTGAACAACTGGCGGCATTGAGAAAAGAAATGACGGATCTGGAGACCAAGAACAAGAAGAACTCACGCCTGGTTGAAGAGCTCGAGGACCAATTGGCTTCCAACTTTGACCAGCATCAAATCGCGAACAATCGTTTCTCTACTCTCCAGACTGAGCGAAATGCTCAGCTTGATGAGGCCAATGCGGCTCACATGCGTGCGCAGACCGAACTCGATGCCATCAAGGAAGAATATGCCAGCCTTCAGGTAAGCAGATAGTGTCCATTGTACCAACTTTACTGACTCATGTAGGCCAAATTCGAGGATGTCCAGGCAGCCGATGGCGGCAATGGCCCCAAGCGCTCGAACTCAACTACTTCGCATCTTCGCAAGTCTGCATCAGTCGCGTCACTTCCATCTCCCCCACCCGCTATTCCTTTGCCTCCGCTCCCAGGCAGCATCGCCGCTACCATCTCATCCACCGGACATGCCGCTTCCATACCAGTTCCTCCTACGCCAACTCTTGGAAACCGTCCGAGCAGCAAAGATCTCGCCACATCTCAGATCCACGAGGATCAAGAAGCTCGTATCCGCACCATCGAGAAGCATCTTCACGCCGAGAAACAGCTCACTCAGACTTTAGAAGAAGCGTTGACGGATCTAGAGCGCCAAAGCAACAAAATGAAGGCCGAGGTAGACGCCTGGAGACGACGTGCTACGGATCTTGAACTTGAACTCAAAGAAGCCAAGGAGAGAGAGAAGAATGGCGGTATGGACAAGGAGAACAGATGGAGCATGCTTCAAGTCGAAGAGGAGCGAAAGAAACGACGAGATGCAGAGATCGCCAGAGCTCATCTCGAGGAGCGGATGAACGCTATCAGCAAAAAGAAAAAGAAGGGAAGCTTGAACTGTTTCTAGGAACGTTCTGCTCCATTCTTTTCGTCCTCGCATTTCTGGTGTTCCTCGGCAGCGAATTATTCCCATCAATTTTCAACGGCCTTGACGATCTTATTACGTTTCCTATGTTTTACCCCTTCTCCAGCACATACTTCTTGAACGACGTCGACAGACATGAGGATTTGAGCGATGGGTGGATCAATCTGCTGAGGAGTTTTCCCCTCCCTCATGTAATTTTGTTACGTGCGCTTTGCCAGTTTTTTCTTATGAGATACCACATTTCGCTGGTGTTGCGGCGCTTGACTTGGCAGCAGCTTTCTATTTGCTACATAGGCTACATAGTACAAGCTGGGCAGAGCTAATTTGAGACAAATGCGCTTGCTTTTTATTCTTCTACTTCGTATGGGGCTTGGTTTGGAGACCGAATGAATATGCTTGCAGTGGATGAACGAGATTGAGATATGAATAGGGATGGAATAGAACAAGATGTAGCCATGATAGGCTGGTGGATGGGGTAATGATATTCTGATTGCATGGCTTGTCACGCGAGGGCTAGATGGCTTTGGCTAGGGACAACGCATGGATGCATGAACGGATGGACAGATAGGTGGGGGGTGAATAGGTAGATGCATAATCCAATACAGAGATGTTCTTACAGTTTGGCATCTCGTGCTCGAAAAAGATGGTGATTGGCTGGTCCGTTCATCTCCGAAGGAAGGGAAACTTACAAACCGGGTTTCCATCCGTAAGTGTCCTTAAACTTCTTTCGCGACTTCTTCAATGGCCTCTGCTTATATTGCATGATTACTTCGGCTCAAGGTCGGTGACAAATCAGAACGATCGAACATGTTAGTATCTAAAAGTCCCTCCCTATGTTGGATTCTTTCAAGGCAGTGGTCTGGGACGTTAAGCGGCGATGTACAAACGTCGAAGCATGTAAACATGCTCGGCTGACAGAGGTCTAAGTCAACAGCACTATTGCCTGGACCCATTGCGATATATCTGAGCAGATTATCACACAGTGCATGCTGCAGGACTGAAGCGAAATAGATACTTTAGGATCGATTCTGAGTATTTAAGAACGCGCTCATGCATATCTCGCCCCCCAACAAAGCCTCAGCACACCACCAGCCTCACTGTTATTTCCACCCATCCATCATTTCGGTACAAGCGAAGCCCACGGATACGTCTCCGGCATAACCTTCCAAGGCGACACATCCGCATAATTCTTCGTCGTGGCCGTCCCAGAGAAGATATACTGCACATACGGCGCCACATTCGCATAACCGCTCATATCACAATGTCCCCCATCCCTCAACGCAATAGCAATTTTGCTCGTCTTGTCCTCGGTCCCAGCAGCCAACCAATCATACACCAACTTCGCAGCAGGATACACCACCACCGCCGTCCCCTTGCTATTCACATACGGATCCGACCTCCCCTGATCAATCACCAGCGCTCTCGGCGCAATCGCCGCCGCAATCGTATGCGCATCGAACGGCAGCCTTTCCATCTGATTAACGAACGTGCCCAGAGCGGCATTACTCCACCACCCCGCACCACTCTTGGAATTCTCAAGTGTTTCATCCTGTCCGCTTAATGCGTGGTAGCGGTACGGCCCTATTCCTTGGATTCCGGCTGACTCGGGGATCGTGACTGTGATGCGGGTGTCGAAGAGACCGGCTGCGAGAGCGGCTTTGCCCAGGCGGGAGCAGCCTGTTACGCCGACTTTTTTGGGGTCGATTTCGGGGACTTGGAGGGTTAGGCCGTCGAGGACGCGGTGGAAGCCCCAGGCCCAGGCGAGGAGGGTGCCTGTTGGGGGTGGGTTAGTTGGTGATGGTTTTAGATGTGGTGGGTTCCCAAGGGACTTGAGTTGTGTAGGCAAAGTGGAGAACTGGAAGAGAAACATACCGACATCCTTTCCCTTGTAAAGGGTCCAAAACGACCCCGTCTTACTATTGCTATCCGCCGCCACACTCCCATAATCAAACGTCACGACCGCAATTCCCTTGTTCAGGAACGCATTATTGTCAATCCCACCAATTGCAATGACAACGCCCACAGGCGCCGTCTTGCTCGCCGAAGTAGGCAGGTTGACTGTAGCAGCTATGTTCGCTTTTGTTGATCCGACAGCGATAGTCACAGTCAGACTCTTGCCAGATCGTGTGGCGGTTACGGTCTCGAGGGAATGATCGGGGTAGTATCCGTATTGATATTCTTGTAGGAGTTTCAGGATCTCGGGTTGGCGACAGGCGTACCATTCTTCGCGGGTTTGGACGCGGGTCACGCCATCGAGGTAGACGAAGGGGTCGGGGAGGGTCGTGATCTTGGGGAAGGTGGATGCTTTTGGGAAGGGTGAGGGGGTTGGGGGACAGGTTATGTTTGCGGAGAGGGCGAGGAGGGGGAGGGATGAGAGGGTGAGGAAGAAGAGTTTAGAAAGCATCGCAGCTATTTTAGAAGCATATAGCTTCACAAGAACAGAGAAAGAGAGGTTCTGGAGAGCCGAGTCCTGAAGATCGAATATTCAGATTGTGTTTGCGTAGGGTTTGATTATGTATGCCCTCTCCTATACCAAGTGGCCACAATTGGCAGTCCGCTATAATCAGGCGTCGGAACCGGCACCGGTAGAGTTCTTTATGAGAAGTCCTGCAATGGTATATTGGTGGCAGCGCTGTATTTCATCTCACACGGGCTTGGTCCAAATAGTATATAAGCCACTGTATGCAAGAAGTGCTAAGAGCAGCAAGGATTCCCCACAAACACCCATACCGAAAGCCGCATTTAGGCACTTCGAACATTGACAGGGTTTGTGTTCGGAGACAAGGAGTATTGTACTGGATTGATTGTTCGATTGGCACCTTCTGATTGGTTGGGAGATATGAAATGTTTTGGAGGCTTAATCAACAAGTGTTAACCGAGAGGTACGGTAGGTATCAGATGGATGTGCAGCACAACTCGGCTAATAAGTTCCGGCTGTTGTTTGCTATCTGAATTCGGGACTTCGGTGTGATGTCGAGCGTGAGCTGTGCAATTCAGGTGTTAGCAGTAGTAATTAGCTTCCTGATGTGTCAGATATGATTATTATTCGCGAGTGGAACTCAAGTTGCTCGTCAAGCCCTTGTGAAGTTCGACAGCATGTTCCACAGCGCATATATCAAGGATTTAAAACACACAGGAAAGTTTCATGCTGTACTGTTCCGCTATGTCAAATCTGCATCATTCAGTCGAGCTCGATGTAGTGAATAAGGATAGCTCTGTCTGATTTCGCTTTCACCAAGATCTCTCGAGTTATTATACCCAAACGGAGAAATAATGTAGTCCGTCGTTCCAGGTGTTAATGATCGAATAACTTCTTATTAGTCTATGTCGAACTACAGCGACAGTCAATGCTATGCCAACAAACATCCTAAACTCTCATCTTGTACATCTATTTCGCAGTCCACTCCGGAGTAACCCTCTTCAAATAGTTCATGAACTTCGCCAACCCAACAGCAAGTTCCACATTCCCTTCGGGATCAGTAACCTGTTCCGGCCACGCAATACCCGCCGCGTACAATCCCTTGACATTCTCACCCTTCTTATCTGCAAATCCTGCTGTCCTGTTGTTATATTTGACCTGCAACTCCTCCCCATTTCTCTCCAGAAGCGGCACTTTATCTTGCTTGAACCCAACTGCCTGGACTATATGCGTGCACGAAGGTAAGTGACGTCGATATGCCGCTTCTTCGTCTGTGTGTGTACTGATCTTCTTTATGTACTTGCTGACATCTGAAGAAGGCATGACGTCTTCCTCGAGGTTCTCTTTGGCCCACGTAGCCACGGCACCTTTCAAACCAGTGTTGTCTCGGAGGATCCAGCCGTCACGTTCTTCAGCGTAGCGAAGTGGGTGGCGAGTAAACCACAGGACTTGGAGGTTGGGGTGTGATGAGCTGGCGAGATTGTGTAGGTTTCTGAGGACGAGGATGGCGCTGTGGGAGGCGCCGATTACTCCGACGGTTTGTGCTTCCTTGCTTGAGAGGATTTTGGCAAGGAGAGGTGGGTTTAACGCTGGATCAAGACCAATGTCTATTAGGTTGTCTACGGGGAGGGGTCTGGTTGTTGGCGATGCTCCAGTGCAGAGGACGAGCAGATCGGCGGACACTGTTGTAGGGCCGGGGAATTTCTCATCAGGCGAGTTGATGGTAACGTTCCAGCTGTTCGACTTGATGTTGTCAGCTCACGATCTGTAGTAAAATCTTGGTATCAAAATATACTTACACTTGACCATGTAGCACCGGATACATCCCCAAGCTGTTTGTGAACACCCTTTGACTCGTCTAAACCTTTGGTGAGCATCAGACAGAGGTCTGCTGCTTGGGCGATATGACAAGTATCTTCTTGGTCGAGGCTCTTGAGATGAGTGTACGCATTTGGAGTTGGTATTTCTTTTGCTACCTCTACAAAAGGCTTTACGCCTTCGGCATAGGAGATGAAGCGTTTGACCTTCGTGTTACTGATTAGAGATTAGATCACGTGCTGGCCTGGTTTTGAGAGAACATAATGCCCTCACCTTGGAACCTCTCTGTAGTATTTATTGAGACGTCCAGCCTTCAGCTCATGATCTACCCATAGTATTGGGCTTTTGTTCTGTTCTAGAAGATTGCCTACTACGGCAATACCTGCTGGACCTGCACAGGGTTAGCATCAATCGTTGTGAATCAACGCGGCCAGATCCTTCGGAGATGTTGCCTTTTACATGAGATGCGAATCTCAAAAGCCCCTTTATGTCTCATGAAGACCTGAAAAGTAACACTGAAATGAGAGTGGGCATACCAGCACCGACAACGACCGCCTCGTATTTCGTATCACTCTTCATCTGGGAAAATCTTCTCAGCCCAGCGATTTTCGTTTCCACCATGGCATTTGCAGCACAAAGCAGGACTCTCCGCGAAGGTAGCGCCCTCATGGGCGTTGCACGAATTATGAGGACCATCTTGACATGCAGGTACGTGGTCAATCCCAATGTTGACAAGTAATATGTTGATGGTTGGGTCTGACACCCAGATGAGAGACCAAGTAAGCTGCGGGTAGCCGATGCCGGGTGCGCTCGAACTCCCTATCCAAGCTTTATTTGGTCGGGGAAGGTTCCGCTGAGGGGCTTGCCTTCAGAAGTGGGCTTCGGACTCAAGCTGCATCACAGATGCGACATTTATTCAGGGGTTGTAGAATAGAAGAGATGTTGCTGTTGCCAAAGAGCTTGAAGAGCAATTTTAAGGTTTTGGATCTAAAAGGCTTGTTTTTTCGCCACAAGCGAGAAGCGATTAAGGCGTGATTGAGCAACTTCTGTTTACAAGTTTTTAGACAAGACCTATTTATCCTCATGAATGTTTCTTATTATTCATGTCACAAAGTTTATAATTCTGTACATTACTTGGACTTCATTTCACATATCTGCTCTAATACACCTGGAAAACTACTTGGGCGGTGTGTCGACCGCCTCGCCGCTTCATGCATGTACCTAGATACTCCCACTTCTCAGAAGTATCCGCAGACGGTGTAGCACAGAGATAACAGCATTGGCCAGAACGCACCGCATGTCGATGTAACTCTCTAGCAGAGGTAGTGTCCCTGCAGGGTATCTTCTCAATCCGGTTCCTCCTACATCCATTTACGACAGAATTTTCATTGAGCTTTCTTTGGCCCACTTGCTACCTGCCTAGCCTTCGGCTTCCCGATCCCCATCAATCCAATGGCCAGATACCCAATCCAACAGATAACCGCCAGCGCACTGTACGTAAACGGGGGCAGCAGTTTCTTCTGTATGCCCTTCGCATATGCTTCCTGATTTTGCGACTTGTACACGTAGTATCCAGTGTCGTAGATCATGAGCAGAATAGTCATACTGAACATCGATATTTGGATGCAACTTCTTCGTGGCACATCGGCCATAGCTGTGATGATCTCGTCTAATCTCTCGGCCATTTTCACGTCCGAGAACTCGCTCTTTACTCTCTCGACACCAGCACTCCCCATTTTTGTGATGTCTTTATCAGACATTTTGTGCAGTACGTCGTTCATGACTGCGGTCCAGCTCTTGATGTCTTCCGGTGGGCAGAGCCAACCTGTCTTCCCTTCGACAACGGTTTCGAGTGGACCTCCAGTGTTCGCAGCCAAGACAGGAACTCCAGCCAGCATTGCTTCCAAGGGCACAATGCCGAAATGCTCATTTGATGGTGTGTAGATCAACAAACGAGCTGATTTGAGCAGAATATCCTTCAGCGCATTCGGTACTGATAGTAAGAACAAAATATCGACATCGTCTGGCACATTCAAAGCCGTGACAATCGTTTTCGTAGTTGCGGTCTTGAGACCAAGGGTCTCAGCCAATTGGACAAGTTCCTTGTGATAGACAACATTCTCTTGGACACGATTATCGTAGCCGCCTAAAACTGTCAGCGATCCGAAGTCAGAGGATTCCTAATATACCAACCTGCAAGGACCAGCATCACATTCTCTCTGGCTTTCTTTTCCAGCCCAGCGTATGCTTTGATTGCAAGTCCAATGTCCTTCTTCCTCTCAAATCGATTTATGCTCAATAATATCCTCTTCTCCTGCCACGCCGCAACAGGGTCATCAACGAAATCCGGCTTCTTGTCCTGGACATCAACACAAGGATACACAATCTGTAAATCCTTCTCTGCCACCAGATCCGGCCACACACTACCCACAACTCCCTTAGTGAACCCCGAGTTCACCGCAATCGAGTCCGCGAAACTCATGCTCCACTGCTCGATAAAGTCGAAGGGTATCCTGTACAACCGCTTCCACCATGCTGAACGACCCTGCGCCAACAGAAGATCTGGGAAATGGCAGTAAAACAGTATTCGCGGTTCGGGATATAGATAGGCTAGCCATGGCAGCCCTGCGCTGAGCTGGTCGACAAAAAATGCATCTGGCTTTAGCGTTTTGAACTCCGAGTAGTAGTATATTGCGAAGATGATATGGAGCTGGCGGAGGATGGCGCATATGATTGTGAATCGGGAGAAAAAGGACGCAGGTATTAGCCAGTTGCCACGGACTCGTACATCAAGTGTGCCTGGGAGATATCAGACTCTGCAGACCACGGAAGGAGGGAAAGTATACCATCTCGAGCTTCATCAAAGCAGTGCTTGGGGTCGCAATGGCTGGTAAAGATGACGACTTTATGGCCCCGATTCTGAAGGCCTACTGCAGCATCAATCACCAATCGCTCGGCACCTCCGATTCCCAAGTCGGGATGAAAGAAGATTATCGTCTTCTTTTTCTCTATGCCAGACGCCATTGTTGTGCTAGAACAAGAGACAATGAAGTGGGCTGGAGGTTATCGTGCCAGATTTCGAATCCACCTGCAGCGTTGCCAAGATTTCAATTCTCAGCCTCGCGCTTGTTCAGTCCCTAAGGTTAGCATGTGACTGGATCCCCGCCATCAACTTTCAGCCTTGCAGCTATGAGCTCAGGGCTTGGAGATCACCAGAACTGCTGTCCATTTTGTCAGTAACAGAACCAGTTTTTGATGATCGGGATTTCTGCCAAAACAATATTATGACTATTGGGTTCACAAATCCGACATCATTATTTTAGGTCCAATGGTAATGTCTCATGAGAAGGAGTGATGAAGACAACACATTCCGGCTCTCAAATACTGAGCCGAGGTCCAGGCTCACATGTGTTGATTAGTATCTTCAGCCTTTACTTCATCTGTAGAGCTTCAACATCGACTCTACAACCATCATTCCAACCACTAAACACCAACAGCTTCTTATCCTCCCCACTCAACATTCAAGATGTCCGCCCAACCACTGTTCACAGTCCCCATCCTCTCTACCGACAAGACGACATCCGGCACAGTCGTCTGCACAACACCCTCTCCAGGAGTCTACATCCTAACATTCACATCTCCACCCGACAATCGCCTCGTAACCTCCTTCTGCCAATCCATTATCCTCGCTTTAGACATCCTCGAGTTCTCGTATCCACACGGAGTAGTGATAACCACATCCGGAATCCAGAAATTCTTCAGCAACGGATTGGATCTAGAACATGCTTCGAACACAGAGGGCTTCTTCCCGAATAGCATGTATGCTTTATTCAAGAGATTATTGACGTATGTCTTCCTGATATTCTAATATCGTCATCTGTGTTTTGTTGGGAGAATGAGAGCGAGCTGGGCTAACAAACACTTCCTGCAGATATCCAATGCCAACAGTAGCTCTTGTAAACGGCCACGCTTTCGCAGGAGGCTTCATGCTCGCCATGTACCATGACTACCGGATCTTCAATCCCACGCGAGGCTTTNTCTGCCTCAACGAGCTCGACCTTGGTGTGCCACTCAAACCAGCCATGTCCTCCATCTTCCGACAGAAGCTCACGCCTCAAGTCTACAAAGCCATGGTATTAGAAGCGAAACGCTTCAGCGGGAAAGATGCGCTTGATAGTGGGATAGTGGATGGCTTAGGAGGGATGGAGGAGGTGATGAAGTTTGTGGAGGAGAGGGCGTTGACGCAGAGGAGTAAGACGGGGGTTTATGGGTTGTTGAAGGGCGAAATGTTTAGGGAGACGGTGGGGTACTTGGAGGGGCATGAGAGGGAGGAGAAGAGGGATAAGGAGACGTTGAGGAAGGATGATGAGAGGAGGGAGGTGGGGAGGAAGAGAGTTGCTGAGTGGGAAAAGAATGCTAGTAAAGCAAAATTGTAAGATAATGAATGACATGAATTAATGCTCACACGCAATGTTGGATGTGTGGGGTGGGTTAATTGTCTCCAATAAGTTATCTCAAAAAGGGTATCATGCAGTCATTATTGATACCCTCCAATTCCGATATGCACACATTAACTCCGCCCATGCTATCACACCCAAACACCATACTATTTTACACCATAACGCTTACTCGTAATACACATCACACTCGTAATTCACTAATTCTTAAGCAAAACTGTCCTCGCCGGGCCATCTCTCTTCCACTGGCTTCTCAGGTTTCGGCGCGGAATCCGCATTCTCTTTCCCAGGGCCCTTTTCTGTCCCGGGCTCTCCAGAACGGGGTTCGAAGACTCCTGCTTGTACCAAAGCTTCCCAAACTTTGTCCTTGCTCTGCAACAAAGACTTGTGGATCTCCAGACCATCAAGTGTCTTGATTCGGCGGCAATTGCTCAAGATCATCACCTCATACACCCTTCTTAGCATCCTAGTCTCCATGTCTAGACACGCGACGTATTTGTCATCTTTCCCCCTATCGGCACTTGCAAGAGTGAAAGAATCTTGAGCCTGGACTTCTTCTTCCTCCATTTCCTGCCTTGAGACCATTCTACTTTCCGTCACGGCGGGGTAGAATCCAAGTGTGAGAGGGTTGCCTCGTAGATCAGCCAACGACATTGTCGGGAATTGTGCCAGCACACAAGCAGTCGATCTCAGTCTGGCCAGTCGGTTGCCGGCCAAGTGAAGCTTCTTTAGACGCGCAATGCCGACCAAGGGCTTGATATCCCTCAAAGCGTTGAAGTTGAGGTTCAAAACTCTAGTGTTGGGAACAACGTGACCAAAATCATCCGGTAGGGTCTCTATACCACAATTTGCAAGCTCCAGGTATTGCAAATTAAGGAAGTCGACTAGAGGCTCGAAAGTTCCCAAAAAATTGCCGGAGAGGAAAAGTTTGCGGACTTCGCATGCATCAGAAAGGAAGGATTTATCGATCACGGTGCCATCTTGCTGTTCCCGCAACGACAAGCTGTCGAGATACTTGGTCTTCAGAAGGCCGGATACAATATTGAGACGATTTCGATCCAGATACAGCAGGCGTAGATTTGGAAACATGCTGACATCGATATTCTCCAGATTATTGCCGCTCAACTTTAAGTACCTTAAACCTCCCATCGCTTCACTCGTCGAGAAATCGGACAGGCGATTGTCTTCTAGATCGAGAGCCGAGAGCGATCGTAGACAATAGAGGTTCCGGACATCTGTGATGTTGTTGTTCTTCATATCAAGGTCTGACAGTCGCAGAAGCATCGTGTTCTGGAAGTCGATTGAAGTGACAGCATTTCCACGTAAACGAAGACTGAGGAGTCCATCCAGCTGATTGACACCATCCAGGCTTTTGATCTTGTTATTATCGGCTCGGATGCCTCTCAAGTGGACAAGAGATCTAAACGCCGACATAGATTCTAGCTCGTTATTCGACACATCGATGTATTGCAAATTATGCAGGTGGTTCCATGCAGCAAGGTCGTTCAAGCAGTTGTGGGATATACGAAGACTCCGGATTGATGTAGGCACCCCATCCAGCTGTCGGATCTGGTTGTGAGAAACATTGAGCTGGACTAGCTCTTCACAAAACTCATTGAGCTTGTGAAGGTTAGTAAGCCTTTTGTCTTTCAACGTGAGTTCCTTTAAGTTCTCCCAGAATGGCTCGTAAGGCTCTACTTCTGTGAGTTTCTCGACCAGATCCTTGATTGACAGAGAGAGGGCCTTTTTGGATGTATCCCCAACCGTATACCGATGGCCTTGAGCAACATAGCTAACATCAAGGCCTAGCGACACATCGGCTTGGTGCACAGTGAAGTCCGAAAGTGGCGTCAGCGTAAGAGTGCCAACCTCATGACTTGGACGAGGTGTAGCGAGGATAACACCTGACGTGTGCCTGGACGGAACAGGGGTTGATACAATGATACTGACACTACGCATTTGTTGATTTGTTAATTTCTCGTTCGTCGAGTCTTCATCTTGCTCATCGATACGTGACACAGGTCGAGCAGAGAATTTGTGGCCCCCTAGGGACATACGACGAGAAGTTTTCCTGAATGTAGAGCGAGACTTCGTCGTTGAGCTTCTCTGCGTAGAAGTGGACTCTTTCTTCAGAACAATAATGCTGTCATCTGCAGCATCATCTTCAGCTTCCGTCTCGAGCTGGCTAGCCTCATTAGCATCATGTTCAATGCTGCTATCGACATCATATGCCGCGCCCTGGATAATTGATGCTAGAGGGGACGAGAAGGATATGGTGACATTTCGTCGTCTGCGAGGACTTTGAGAGTTCACACGATCCTCATGAATCGATATCTCTCGTTCAACCTCGTCAACTACAAGGTTGTCCGGTTCAGCATCCGTGGGCCCGGGAATGCTAGTTTGCCCCTTAGGGGAGGACTCATTCTTGTCTAGTTGGGAATTTGGTTCCAATTTCGGAGCGCCATAGTCTGACGAAAGTCGCGTAACTTTGGACGCTTCCAGTGAAGACTTGTGATCGGCATACGCCTGTGGTCTGATGTTGGATATCGCGGGAGCTGGCATGGAGGACTGTACTTGGGAGTCGTTACGGTGCTCTTGGGACATACGCTCGTCTTCTCTGCGTTTGGCCGCCACCGCTTTGATCCTTTGCAGTTCCTGGGTCTCGTCAACAGAAAGATCGGGTATATCGCCAAAAGGGTCTTCGTCAGTCTCGTCCGATGGAAGGAAGTTCCTTGCGCCAGTATCAGGGCCTAGAGTCTTGGTCTTGACCCACTTCTTACTCTCGTGATCAAAAACCATGCCAGCGAGTTGTTCCGGGATAAGATGAGAAACAGTATGCGGAGCGATTACTCGTCGTGAGTCCGAGCCCCTCGAAGACCCAGTTGGAATCGAACGGGCTGTGGACTGGCCCGAAGAACCATTCGAACCTTGGGAAGGAAATTCCGCTTCATGATCCTCGCCTGTAGGGACGGAGGATGTCGAATGTTTTCGCTTTCGCTGAGCATCGGGATTCTGAGAGATTCGTATGTTGGGTGGCTCGCTTTCAATGGTGTCTCCTGGATTCATTGGTCTACTGGATGACCGAGCGATCGTTTCTTCTGTTCTTCGATCAATCTCTTTGGCTGCATCGACAGCTTCCTTTACCATCGCGATGGATCTCATAGAAGATGCGATGACTCCATTAATATCACTTGTTTCCTGGTATTTCCTCAGATGATCTAGAAGAGCCGGGTCTTCTTGTTTGAGGGGTAGTCGCAGCAAAGGTTTTCCATCTCGACTTGGCGGTCTCGAAAAAGGTTCTTGAGTAGACTCCTGGTAAGAATCCTCAATATCGTCATGTGTACCCTGCTCGGCAGATATGCGACGGTCATTTTCGGATTCCGACTCTTCCAGGCTTGTCAAGCCACTTCTGGGCCTCGTTTTGCCACGAATACCGGCCATGATCTTTTTCGCCTCGTCCAGGAAGTCTTGTGTAGTAACAGACCCCTTTCTACTTTCGTCCAGCATGTGCTGTCCAAGACCTAGAGCAGCAGCAGACATTCTGAATGGACCCGTCGAGTCGAGCTCAGCTTGGATCTTCGCGAGCTTCTGCTCTTGCTGCCGCCTGGCCCTCTCTGATGATGTGAGGTTCTCTTCCAGCAAAGACGCGCTGTCGTGCTGCTGGCTGCTCCGTTGACTTGGCGTTGGAGTCCGAGGTCGCAATATTTGACGCATAGCGAGTACCGTTGGGTTAGCCGCCTGTTGATCATCACCATGCCTTGCATCCTTTCGTTTCCTCCCGACCACCGACTGCATCTGATTATGAGTGTCCCTCAATGAATCGAGCTCGCCAGTGCTTTCCCTTCGCTCTGCGAAACTGGTCTCGGACTTGTTTAAAGTCCGTCGACGTTTTGGTGTAGGATCCTTTAATGGTGATTTTGGGAGTCGCTTACCCTCAGAATCACCGTTCCGCTTCCTAGGAGTTTTGAGGTCTTCTGGCTGCGGCGAAAATGCATCGATCGAGGTTGCGGAACTACCTGTGCTGGGTCTGACAGATTTGCGAACGCTGGTAATTTTTCTTGTCGTACTTGTCGTAGTCGTGTATCTGGCTCGATGATGCAAAACAACGCCATCGCTTAGCTCAGGCGATGGCTCAAGCTGAAACTTAAACGAGCTCTGTGTATTTGGATTGAGGACTGGTAGCGCCACATTTTCTTTATCCTCATCTCCTGCAGTAGACTCATTCGTATTATACGACCCTTCGCTGAATTGAAAGCTATCCAGCTCGCCAGCCCCAAAGCTGCTCATCTTCCTTCCGATACCACGCTGCATGTGACTTTCGTCGGCTAGCTTTCCTGGGCTCGAAGCTGCTACAAAGGCATCATTCATCTCAGGCCGTGTCGATTCTTGTATCGCCCTAGAAGACTCGGTACTATTTTGGTCTAAGTCCCCTTCAAACTGGCTGAGTCTTCGAAGGAGCTTTTGATTCGTGAAAGTGTCATAGGTACCAAATATTTTCAGAGGGCTGCCCGAGCTGCTCTTCGAGCTTTTTTCGGTGGTCTTCTTAGGACTCTGATGGGGCGTATGTACTTCTGGAGCTGACGCAGGGGGTGGAACAGGCTTCTGATACTCATTCGATGCCCTCGTTTTGCGTATATTCGGAAGCTCTTTTGGGGTGCTAGCTTGCATCGATTCTTCAGGTAACATTGTTGACTCATCAATGGCTGGCAGAGAGGATGGACTCAGCATTCTTTTTTGAAATGAACCTTCCTGAGATTGGCCGCCTCGCCTCAAATTGACAAAACGACCGTTGTGTGCGAAGTCGTCGGTTCCGGTCGTCGTGTCCACAGGAAGGAAATCAGAAGTTTCGTTTTGAGACTGGCTAGACTGTGCTGGTGTGCTTTCGCGGATGATATCAAGTCTCCGTTTCAGCTCGGCGGGAGGTAGGTTTAAAGCGGCGTAGTCAATCTTGCCATCGACGGTATTGTGCCTCGCTATGTAAATAGGACTTAGTTTCTCATTACGCATATCGCTTTGTCCGCTGACTGTCCGTCCTGTATCATGTACATGGACAACGGAAGACTCCCGCTCGGATGCTGAATCTGAGTGAACGACTGTACCTTGGGCAGAATGGTCAGGGCCTGGAACAGGTCTAAAAGAACTGCCACGGCTCAAGTCGTCTACAGAAAACTCGCTTCCACCTTCGTCTGCCAGTCTGTACTTCATTACTCGGGGTTGTTGCCGAGTCTCGGCCCCATTGTGTTGCTCCTCGTCGTCGGCACCACTGTCCTCGGCTGTCTCGCGGTTCCGATGGTATGGGGGAGGGCTGGACGGCATCACACTATCATCCTCGAATTCTCGGCCTGGCGGCAGTTGACCTAATGGTGCGATTTGAGCAGGTGGTGGGCGAAATATGTTCTCTAGACCAGCAGGACTGAATAGATCACGCTGCTCGCCATATGCAACATCTCCATGCAGAAGGCGCCTCTTCCATTCTGGGGTCTCTTGATTTCCCCTCTTGGGAGATAAGCTGACTGATTTATGCTCAATTGTGTGATATTGAACAGACTGAGTGGTTGAAGCAGAGAGTGTTCTGGAGATACGGCGTCCGCGGGTGCCATTCGTGATCTCGCGAAGTTTCGAGGGTCTTCGTTGCGACAAGGGAATGTTGTGTTCGTTCGCGCTTCTTTCACTCAGGGGGCTGTTCTCTCCGTCGTACGCAGGTGTCCATGCCTTCTTCTGTGGGTTGTACTTGGGTATGCGACTCGATACGGGACGAGGTTTTGAAGAATCGGAAGTGCTGTTTGACAATGAAGGCAATGAGGGCGCAGGTGAGCCAGATGATCGTGGCTGGGATACCCAATCCTCGGAAAGCGAGTCCAACCAAGCCTGTTCCATTATGGAGGTAGGTAGGGAGGTGGAGAGTAAAGGTGTTTGCGACGTTTATGGGTGTGACATAGGTGCGATTGAATTGTTGTTTTGATTGAGAAGGGAGTCGCGTGGTTGCAGGTTTTGTTGTCGTCGCGTGTAAGAAAAGATGAATATTCGAAGAGAGCGGCGAATCTGAGATGTAGGAAGTAAAGGGATACTGTTGTTAGTAGTTCCGGAGCTATCGACGCGGTTTGCGACTTGTGTATCTCGGCCTCTTTCTTGAGGTTCTCGCGTTGTGGCTATCGACCAGGGTCGTGGCTGCCCTGACAACCAGGCCTTGGCGAAAACAGCCCAGGGATCTCAGCCTTGCCCCGCTGACCCCTCAAGTAGAAGTAAAGGCTGCACTGGGTAATACTGTACCTACATCCCGGGAGGAAGATTCGTAGGTACTTTGCATGGTGCTGTTAAGAATGAGGCACCTAAGTAGCAGCTAAGGCTTCCAAAGCTTTTCCACATTCTTTCTTATGTTCAAGCATTCTGAGACATGTCCATTGGCGAGCAATTATTTCCATGGAGTCTCTGCCTTCGCAACTTCTATATGGCCCGCCTGAGAACGTACTAGCACGAAGTTAACATATATAGAAGTCTCCAGACATCAGAACTCACGTTCATGTAAAAAGCTTCATACTTGGAACCGTGCAAACTGCAGATGTTGGCCCAATTAATGATCACGTGTGCACTTTACGCCAGTCACGAAAATTCGCGTTGGTAACCGTGTCAACCGAATATCAGCCTTATTCTCGACAACGACATACCTTGGCCGATTGCATACCAACACCCCGCCATCAACTCGATGCAGTGCGAACGTGCATTCGCCACTGCGCTCCGGGAAACTTGCCATGGACCCTTACAGCAGCTCATTCATATCTGAGGACCAAGATGAAGAGCCCTACCATTGTTCGCCGGCCTATGAGGAGCAGGATATTGTTTGTTTAGGTTCCGATTCCGAGGAGACTGCAGAGGAGACTGCTCGAAAGCACCAACGATATGAAGCGGAAGCACAACGGTGCAGGAAAGGAAAATTGCCCATACTACAATCCGCAAGCCTAAAAGGCCCTTTCGACGCTGGATGGGTCAATCCATGGAGATACCGTCCTAAAAAGAACGAGAATGAAGACTGGTGGCAGCCAGGTTCCGAAGATATGCTGTTCACCAGGGCCAAAGTTATGGAACGCGCTGCTGCTCATGGGCTTGGGTACCTAGAGCCTGCGGATGCGCTTCGATGTGAGTTGCCCCTAAGTGCCCAGAACTTCTGAGGACCATTTATTCCCTCGCATACAGACACATTAGCTAAATCTTGTCTTGACATTGCAGGGTGCAAAGCTACAGCACAAGCGGAAGCCGAGGCCATCAATGAGACCAGCATACAAAGTGGTCAGATCATGAGATCAGTAGAGCGAGACGACTTGCAACATTCCGAGAATATGGAACATACACCTACAATCGATGACAGCCATCAACTTCATACAAAACACAGAACAGCATGGTCCTCAATCGGCCCCGAGCTGTCAATGATCAATCACCACACCAAAACGCCACAAATGAGCCAGGGTCTGGCTGGCAATATCAAGATCATGAAGCGGCCTGCTGACACGCAATGGCTCAAGGGGTCTTACGTCTCCAAACGAGCTCGATGGGAAGGACCTGCAGTTCCGTCCCCGACTCCTCTTCCTGATGGGCTGGAACGCGATCGGCGTAGACGTCAATTATCTGCAAGGCCACTTGACGAAGCGAGAATCAGAAAACATACATCTTCCCGCTTGTCAAAGAGCTTTCCGAATCATGACTCTAAGGAAGTTCTTGACCCGGCGCCAGTCAAAAAGCCAATGACCCCACATGAGCATCGGAATCAGTCAGATTATGGATTGATTTCTTCTTTCTACCACGAGGAACGAATGTCTCGTCTAGAAGATTTTGGGCACCAGCCTGACGATTTGGACGAACTTCAGGACAATTCGCAGGAGGATTTCTTTTTGCAAGCTCCCCAATCCAGTGTCAAATCCAAGAAAAACCAAACATCCGTGGATGATCGTTCACTTTCCGACTTGGAGCCAGATGATCTAATTGTCATCACGCCTCGTACGAAGCCAAGTACTGGCGTTCCGGTTTATGAGAATGGGGTATTTGAAACCCAAATGTCGAACACAGGTCTTGATAACTTCTACGATCTTCCGGAACTTCCCCGCGGCTATCGAAACCCACATGCAGGTGAAGAACATGCAGACGAGGATAGTTTTGTCACTGAAGTGGCACCCTCTTCCAGAAATCTGGAGCAATTCCAGTTTAGAAAACGAAAGTCAAAGTTTCCCGTGCTTGCAAAAAGCGAGCAAGATCACGGGATCGGCGAAGGTGGACAGAACAAACCCCTGAACACGCCGCAACCACAGCACTCGGCAAGCCGATATACACCACCTAACATAATGCAAATTACAGATGAGATACCAATGAATCTTCCGCAGGAGCAGGTCAGCTCCATTAGAGTGCCAGCGGCTGAAGCGAGACCACTACGAGGAAGCCAAACGACACCTCCTAAGAGCGACAAGTCTAGTTCAAGCTGGGATCTGGTGCAGGATCTCATGCAAAACTCTTCATTTACTTGTGCGGACAAGGCTGCTCAGACTATTTTGCCTCCAAAATCGACAACTTCTACATCGGCATCTCCATTCACCACGCCAAAGAAAGCAGCGGAGCCTTCGCTAATCTCGTCCATCACTGGCCACTTGCTAAGGTCCTTCAGGAAATCGGGCAAACTTCCACATGCAGCGAAGACTCCTCTCATTCCGGCATGCTCAAACGATATGAATACACAATCATTCAACACTACCCCACCAGGTTCGACGATGAGCCCGGACAGGAAATCTCTTCCAAACTTGCGTGATCCCCTGAGGCAGCATTCCAATGCAGAAGCAAATGCGCAGGGATCAAAACCGACGGAGATGGATAAAATCCAGCTTGCTCTATCACAAACATGCCCAAGTTCCAGCCGCGCAGAAAGTCCTCATAATATTCCGGACGAACCCTTGCAAGAAATCACTGTTGGGGATGGTCTCACGAGCCAAGCGATAGCCTCAGAGCATTATCTATCCAGCAGCCAGGCACCATCCCCTATTTTCCGACCTCAGTCTCAAGATAGACTTGTTCCCGGGCTCCCAGACCTGGAATTTGCCTCCTTTACCAACAAATCCTTCTTATTCCTGGGAGAATTCTTAGCAGGAACAAATTCTGTGGCCGGTGCTGCTCCAGAAGACGATCGCGCATCGGAACCATCTTCGGCCAGTTCTCAACGTCGATCTCCGGTACCGACAGACGAAGAGCAGGAAGGACATAAACGTCTGAAACATCATCAAGAAAGTGTCCAAGTTAGCTTGGATTCTTGTCAGACAGCTGTTTTGCCTGAACCAGAGGCTCGAGTGCTATTCCACAGCATAATTTCAGATGTTGGAAGTGGGAAAGACGTGGAGAAAGTCGATCATCAAGAGACACATCACATCTGCATGAACTGCAAGAGCACCGATCTCGCTAATAGTGTTGCTGTTAGAAGTTCGTCTGTGGCTGAAGATCGAGACCAACTATTAGACAATGGTTCATGCCACAACACCCGTAATGCTATGTTTGATGCAGACGAAAGCAGCATGAGCGAAGATCAAACACACCTTGATAGCAAGCATGCTAGTCAAATGGCCAAGTCCATTGATGCTGCTTCACCCAAACATCGAACACAAATATCACTTGGTACTAATAGCCAAGATGACCAAGCTGAGTTAGGCGGGGGAGACGTAAGAGGAGAGCACAGACAGATACACAATGAGAGTGGTCAAGAGAGCGAAGAAACCAATCCCAGATCTGTTCTTATACATCAAGAAGCGATATCAGTCCCCCTTGATGACCAGCGCGATGAGCAAGCCAACGGTTCCGAGACCAGCTGGGAAGGATGCGGTCCACAGAGTCCTTGGGCCGCTGAGAAGATCGACATGTTGTCCACTACTGTCTCAAGAAGGCTACCACTGGATTTGTCGCTACAATTTATGAAGCCTGACGGAAGTCACTGCACAGAACTTGCCACGCTAGAAGATGAGCAGGAGATGAGCTGGGTCACCGTTCAGCGACCTATTACACCCGACCACAGTGGCATAAAGCCATTTCAAGACTTTCTGACTCCAACATCATCGCCTGGGCGACCTGCCGACCCTGGAAGCAACACTATCGATACACTGTCAATTGCAGATGCTGCGATCCGAAACCCCTGGACGAGTCATTCCAAGAATCAGTCTACCGCAAAGCCTGGAAAACGTGTATCGTTCGGTGTCATGCCTCTACATGAGGATTCATGGCGGGAGAAGGCCTGTCCATTGAACAGCATGCCGCGTTCCCCTCCTCCAGCACAAACAGAACCACTTGATCAAGATGAGGACATTTTTCACGATGGGACGACTTTAACAACCACATTTAATAAACACTTCGCAGCAGCCACTAGACCCAGACAGTTCAAGCGTATCTTACCTGAAGTTCGAGCTTCTCAGCTGGACAGCAGTCCGGCCAAGCTGGAAGCTCAAGCTGAGGCCTTTATTGCTGCGGATCATGATGATAAAACGGATCAGTGGCCGGCTTCTGTCAAAGTGACTCCGCGGCATCTGAAGACTCGAAGTGATAGCAATACCAACAGCATCTGGAAGGATGAGGGTGAAGGCGATGATTCGATGCTCAGCAATCCATTCTCCCGTAGCCCTTTGGAAAGGGTACCAGGGAGGCAAGCCTCATTCGATATGGCTTCAGCGCTTGGAGAAGCCGCTGGATTCTTGGAGGACTGGTCTGTTGATACCGTGTTGAAGCCTGTAAAGGAGAAAGAGTCTGTGGGTCATGTTCACAGCACTGGAATGAGGAGAAGAAAGCTGTTCGGACTTGTGTGAGTATGCTCGGTTGAGAGCAGTGTCTGAGTCTGAATTGAGGATATCTTTGTGCTTTCGCAGGATATGGGAAATTGGGAATGGAGGTGCTCGGAGTCGTGGCTTTAGATACCCTTGCTTGTAGCTGTTATTAGCATTGAATGATCAACGGCCGCTTAGAACAATGGACTCAGTCGAGTCGATGCTACAGACCTCAATCAACGTGACTATCAAACATCTGTCCAGATTCCAAGGCCGCAGCGCAACTGTGTCCTTGCACCTAGCCGAGTCTTTCAAGTTTTCGAATTGTCCAATTGATGCCGCCCTCACACCATAATTACATCTCTGCACTGCTACTGGGCAAACCTTACCATGACATGCTTTACGCGGTTCAGCAATGTGGTAATTTGGTTGTACCGTATGTATCATGTATCCCTCTGCACCACAGCTGTCGAAAGGCGGTCAATAACGTCCGCACGTTGCTTGATGATAGGTTGATATTGAACGCTGCCCAAGCCCATGCCCTGAGCGCCAGGGGCATGGTTCCATTCCAATGAAGCACCGGGAACTGGAGATGTCTCCTCCGTATGGACATCCTGAATTTTGCTCGGGTTAGTGGTTCTACTCTGAGCTGTTCAACGGTCAAAGCAGGGATGAAGCGTGTCTCTGGGACTGTGGGAAGAGAGCCGGCCGGAATCAGAGTTTATTGGGGTGTCATGTTGTGAGCTAATCAAGGGATATGCGAAGACAAAGAGACATGTTTTAAATGATAGTCAGGGGCTGGGTGTCTTGGTTGCATTGTTGGTAATATGTGAGAGGTGCAGCAGCAGTTATCCCCTGGACAAGACTTGGTGTTGAAGGAGTACAAAGCCGCCGTTGTGGACCATTGGTGGCGCTCATGACGATTGCTCGCTTCACTCTGGCCCGCCAATTCAATTCCCATCCTGGCTCAGCCTAGGAAACTTTCTCCACCCAAAACATCAACCTCACCACCCAGTCGCAAACCAACCACCACACGTCCTGCGCCCACATACTCTTCCATACGACCATTCGACTTCGATCCTTTACAAGGTGATCGCACCGTCCCGCCAGACAGGGTTTGCGCCAGGGCCGTTATCCTTCCGCTGCAATATCGAGCCTTCCGGTCCAGTGTTCCAGAGTCTCCCTCTCCCCAGAATCACCCACACCCATTGACGACCCGTACCTGCGAATCATATTCCCACATTGCACGACGACTCGATAGATGTCCGCCTCATGTCAAGCTCGCCTTCCGAGCCCGAAAATGCCGCTCCCTCCGGGACGGTGAGGCCTGAAAGCGTTCCCAAGACTTCCCAGGATGGAGATCAAAACAAAAATGTGCGACGGCCATGGACCCAACCACCGCGCACGAAATCTGCTTCTTTGTTGACACAGGCGCTGGCTACGACTTACGAAGCAGACGAGCATGCCACAGGTTCATTCACCGACTCCCCAGACACGTATCAACAAGTGCCAGACTTTCCGTTGCAAAATGATTCACGGCGCAATGGAATGACCAATGCCCAGGACGAACGTCTGTCAACACAAAACGCAGAGCCCAGTATGTCAATACCAGCGGTAGATATGCGATCAACTTCGAGTCTAGGGAATACCCCGACAACGGCTTTGACTCAATTCAATCTTCATGATATGAGGAACGTCAACTCTCTCCTCATGAGCCATCGGGACTTCTTGGGCACATCGAAAGGACGAGGAACATCACTAGAAAGGACTGAGAAAGAGAAGAGGGTTCAGGAACTTCCGAAAGGCACATATTCGACCAATGCAGGAGATACAGGTCTGACCCGACCATCAACACCGACAGCTGCGACATCTGCCGAATCGATTTCCGCCAACCCCCCGACCGATGGGCTCCGCGCACAATACAGATCTTGGAGAGATGCTCGTTCTACCACAGCCGCTGAGAAGGCATGGTCGATTGGCGAACATGGAGGTCATGACAGCGACGGCGGTCAAGTGGAGAAGTCTATAGCTGAAGCGCTAGCTGGGGTTGAACCAAACAACCGAAGCAGAAAAGCAAGTCACAGCTTACGTTTCTTTCGCGAAGGCTTGCCAGAGGACAAGTCTGTGAAGAAAGATGTCAAAAACAGAGGACGTTCGAAGGATGGCCTGAGCCGGGGCAAGAGCTATTCAGATCAGCCGAAGCTCAAAAGTGGACCACAATCACCTCGCGAAGATGGCATCCCTTCTGCTATAAGTCCAGGGCTCGAAAATACAAATGTCCCTCAACCATTCCTCGAAAGGAGAACATCTAAGCATGATGTCAACCTGCTGTCGAATCCCACCGAAGGTCTTGCAGCCGAGGCTGGCTATTTCGACTCCTCGCATACCATCGAAACAGTATCTGAAGAGCAGTTGAAGGAGATGCCAGCACAACTGCTTGCAGATATCCGCAAACATCACAATCTGACTCCTGGTGCGACCAAAGGCTCCTCCTTCTCACAAAGCATCCCTGTGACTGCCTCCGAAAGACCGCGTTCAATAACAACCAAGTCAGAAATCGCAGGCGAAGGCATAATAGTCAAGGAAGTCACCGAGGATCCTGAAGAGGCCTGTGATGGGGCTGAACTTTCACATGTCAAGAGTGCAGATGAAGATGATGATTCGGGAGAAGAACAGATTTCTTCTGCTTTGTTTGTCCCTCATAAAACTCCTCATGAATCTCCTGAGCGCGAAAGGGGCGAGAAGCATAGCGATGTTGAGCTTGACCAAGAGCATGAACAAGACAATTCAAACTCACAATGGTTGGAAGAGCACGCTGTTCCGTCACGGGATGTGGATGAGAAGTACCTAAGTCAAGAAGCCAACTCTCGGCCACTGCTGTCGCCTTCAGTTATAAAACCATCGAAGCCACTTTCTGAAGACGATGTGACTTCTACAGTGGTAACAGACCCCGCTGACACTGATCGTGATTCTCAAGATGATGGCGGATATACAACTGTTGGAGAGGACTCGGTTATATTTGATTATGACCCTGATACAACACCAACAGGATCCCTAAAGCAAGTTGCCCAGGTTCCCGCCACAACGCCACAGCCACTGCACGATCATCAGCAGAAGCCAAAGCAACCTCTAGAGACGATTGAACTAATACCTTATCGTCACCAAGTTGGCGGTCATACGACTATGTGGAGGTTTTCCAAGCGCGCCGTGTGCAAGCAGCTGAACAACAGCGAAAATAAGTTCTATGAGACTGTCGAGCAATACCATCCTGCATTACTGAAGTTCCTTCCCAGGTATGCATGTTTCCATTCCCCTCCAGACCCATTGGGCCTTGAAGCTGAGTCTTACAAAGACACCAACCTCCAATCCTCTGATGTCGAAGAATTGATGTCGCTAACCGAAGGATCTCAACAATTTCAGGTACATTGGTGTTCTCAACGTTACCTTTGAAAAGCAGAATCGACGCAAGTCAACCAAAAAGGATGACCAAGATGGCATTGACGAACGCCAAGACTCCACCCAACCTGACCTAGAAGAAAAGCCCTCAGGAGAAATTCCCGCCGAGAACATCAGCAATGGTCATGCTTCAGCGACTAGCCAAGAAGAGAAAAGAGTGATCAGTCAATCAATTAACTCATCCTCTGAACCAATCCCAACTGTAACGGTCGCAGACAATAGACATATACTCCCATCAAGCTTCTTGAAACCTCGCACGCTCTATTCAGACTATCACTTTCGGTCCTTGAGCGACACCACATCATCGTCGTCAGCTCCTAATCTTGGCCACTTTCCTCAAAAGTCCGAGGGGGACATAGCTGGTCGGCCGAAGTTGTACGAAAAGCCAGCACAGAGTTGGGGGGCGACCACTGTCAATAAGGACTTGCGAAATGAAGTCTTTACAGATGCATTCTGGGGACAACCGATCCCTATTCAGAGTCACAAGAAACCTGCATCCAGGAATCGTTCTCTGCCCAATCGTAAAGGATCTGGCTTGCGTAATTCAAATTCCGAGTCGAGTCTGAAAACTGCGCAGCAGACTCAAGCAGCCTCTTCGCAACCGGCTGAAGAGTCTATTCGCAAGAAAGCGATGAGAACTGCCGCCGAACGACAAATGGGATTAACTCCGCTGACCGAAATCGAGCCCATCAGAGCGCAAAGCACAGCCACGGAGGAAGGCGATGCTGAGTTCGACGAGAAGGCAGGGACAAGTGCGCCAGAACCTGAGATCCCTTACACGGAAGGTGTTCGAAGTGGTAAACGTCAAAGACGTTACTCGAGTGGTGGACTGCGTCGCAAACCATCAGAGGTAGCTGATGATCGAGGTAACCTTAAGTATTTCGAAGAAGCAGACGATGCTGGTTACAAGGGTGATGTTGAGGAGGAGGTCTTCTCGATGGATACCGAACCCATTAGAAGGCCTTTGTTCTCGACTAAATCCACAATGGACAGCAAAGACGTCGCAAATGGTAGCTCTGAAAGCTCGACCATACCACAACCTGCTGACTCAAAGGATTCTGAGCCAGGAAGCATGTTACCAGCTGCCCCAGAAGAACCATCAAAGTCTGTCAATATGCCACGCCCCGTGAATCCAAAGGAAGCTCGTGCTCAGCCTGGATCTCGCATCGAGTACTTCCTACTCCTCGAAGATCTGACCGCCGGCATGAAGCGACCATGCATCATGGACCTGAAGATGGGAACTCGTCAGTATGGCGTAGAGGCTAATGCCAAGAAGCAACAGTCTCAGCGTCGTAAATGCGAAGCAACAACATCGAAAGAGCTGGGTGTGAGAGTTTGTGGCCTACAAGTCTGGGATGTGAAGAGTCAGAGCTACATCTTTCAGGATAAGTACTTTGGCCGGGACCTCAAAGTTGGTCTCGAGTTTCAGAATGCGCTCAAAAGGTTTTTGTATGATGGTATTGACTATTCGAGCGTCTTACGACACATTCCAACAATATTATCGAAACTCTCCAAGCTCGAAGTCATCATTCAAGGACTCGCAGGATATCGGTTCTATGCTGCTAGTCTACTCATGTTCTATGACGGCAACACCGAGGAAGTCGAAGAGAGTGACAATGGGGGAGCTGAAAATGGCGTGCGGAATAAGAAGAAGGATATCGACTTCAAGATCGCAGACTTTGCCAATTGCGTCACACTTGAGGATTCTCGCTTCCAGGACAGACCGTGTCCGCCGATGCACCCAGAGTCTCCTGACAACGGCTTCTTGCGTGGTCTAAGGAGTCTGAGGAAATACTTCCTCGCAATTCAAGCGGAGATACGTTCTGAGATGGGTATATCGTCGGAAACCCAGGATGAGGCGAATGGAGTGGAGCTGACAGACGAGGACGATGCTGCTTATATCAGTTATTGAGAGGTTGGGATGGAGAGGGTATTCTTGCGCCGATTTGGCGCCCTACATTTATATTACTTCGATTCTACGTTTCAGTGTGGCGCTGGAGTACGGTCTGCGCATACCCTTGCATATGGCGAAAGGCGTTGTGGATTTGGAGTTTGTTTTTCTAGATACCTTAAACTTTTGCTCCCAAGAGCCGCGTGTATTGCTTCAATGATATATCATGATCTTTACGAGTTTTTCGCTGATACACTGTATGCTAGATCGGCGTGACTTACAATCAACCTTGTAAATAAGTAAATATCAAGACGAGACTTTTGTTCTGTTTCCCAGCCCCTCGGTTGGCTTGAGTAAGGGGGGTTCTTGGCATGGATATTGAGGTCATGTGGTAGCGGGTCCAGTAGAACGCGAAAATGACGCGACGAAAGAAGCTAGTAAACATCAACGACGACATCGACATCTGATATTCCAACAACGTCAAGGATCCTTGGCTTCCAAATCTTTGCCTGGGTCTAGCACTTTGCATCCAGTTGCTTCTCAATTGGCTCGCAAAAATGCCTGCTCCTGTGATTATTGATCTGTTGTCTTCTCCCATTCTACCTCCGGCGCGACCAGCCACATCGAGACCTGCACCGTCTTTTAAGCCCTCTAAAATAGCAGTTGACGGATTCATTGACCTGTCCTCAGATGATCCTCTGCCGTTGAATTTGACTTCAAAGCGGCCTGTTTTCGCAATTGGAACTGCCAAAAGCGCAGCCTCCGCTATAGTGGCAAAACCCGCATCCTCAAAGCCAGCCCCCGCAGTTGTCAAAGGCAACAATGACTTTTACTTCCTTTCGGACGACTTCGATAGTACAATCAACTTCGATGATAGCATTTCGAAGCTAGAAGACGATCCATTTGCCTCCGATCCTCCCCTCCCTCCCACTAAGAAACGACGAGTCTCAGTTTCACCTAAAGCCGTCAAGCGGACTTCTGCGGCCTTTAAGAGAACAAAGACGACCGGCTCGGCTGTTCTTGACGACATCACATTCACAAGCTCCCCAGATTTCCTTGCAGAGGCGACGAAGAAGCGAAGGGAGAAATACAAACAAGGCAGACAGGACGATTTGGAAGAGCGCATACCTGCCGAAAAAGAGAATGTTATGAAGTCGAGCAACTTTCAAGGGACTGGGTGGTCATTCAGTGCCCTCGATGAGGATCCCGAAGACTCGGACGAAGATTTACCTGATCTTGCTTCCCTCGCGAAAGCTGTGAAACCGACGTCTAAATCCTCGAGTTCCCAGAAAGCCCTTGATAAGTATAATGCGGACAAGGCCAAGGAAAAAGCTGTAAAAGAGAAGCTTGACAAGGATAAGGACAAATCTGACAAAGCCAAGGAGAGAACTGAGAAAGCAAAGGAAAAGGCAGCTGCAAAGGAAGTCGAGAAGGAGGAGAAACGGTTGGAAAAGGAAAAAAAAGCACATGAGAAGAAATTGGCTACAGAGCTAGCGAAAGTTAACACTTTGAAGACGGACAAGAAAGTCTCTACGCCAGAGATGATCGTTGACTTACCTTCTTCTCTCGATAACACTATTTTGGAGCAGGCTTACAAGATGCTCCGTCAGCATGACGTTGAGTATACCGATAGGGAGAGCGAATTGCCTGTGGTGAGGTGGAGGAGGAAGGTCGAAGCGAAATACAACGAAGAAGCTGGACATTGGGAACCGACTCCGCTCCACATTAAGCAAGAGAAACACATTATGTGTGTACTTACTGCTCAGGCATTAGTTGACCTCATCACCGGCGCTGAGGGTCATGATTTGGATACATATACGTTGAGATTGAAATCGAAGTTCGAGCCTTGCGAAGTCATTTACTTGGTTCAGGGCTTCATGGCCTGGATGAGGAAGAACAAAACATTGCTGAATAGGCAATACACTGCTGCGGTGAGGAGCCACGTACAAAGCGAAGTTCCAACGGCCAGCCAGAGAAAGAAGAAAAAGGAACCGGAGTATGTGAACGAGGAAGTGATTGAAGATGCTCTGTTGAAACTACAAATTCATCATAATACTTTTATCCACCATACCAATGCTATGGTGGAAACTGCCGAATGGATCTTGAACTTTACACAGCACATATCCTCGATACCATACAAGTAAGTTCCATATCCAATGCTATCTCATTACACTCCGAGATCATCGATTCGCAAGCTAAAACTCAAACCAGGCTTCAGAAACAATCCCTAGACACCGGCTTCTGCATGGACACCGGACAAGTTAAAACTGGCGAGGACGCGGCCGATACCTACGTCCGCATGCTCCAAGAAGTTTTCCGCGTCACGCCATCCATTGCATATGGTATCGTAGCCGAATTCCCAACTTTGCGAGAGTTAGTGAAGGTCTTGAAAGATCAAGGTCCATTAGCCTTGGAGGACTGTAGGAAATCAACTAATAAGGATGGGGCATTCTCTGATAAGCGGATTGGTCCTGCTATCAGTAAGAAGATATATAAGGTGTTCATGGAGCGCGATCCTGGTGTCTGGATTGTGTAGGTTTGCATTCTAATGATTAACGGCGTACTTGTGGCTTGATGGTCATATCAATGTTCTGGCGTTAATCTCGATTTTGCATTGTGTGGCCTGTGGGCCACGCCGATTTCTGGACTCGTGCTTTGGCACTGGAGGCATAGCAACGGTTCTCTAATAGTCTTATGAAAACTTGAGCCGAAGAATAAATCATATTACGATACGCCCAGCAATTCTCTCGGTTTATGTGGAAGTGGGTATTCACTGTACCCCGTTTCTCCTTTCGCTTAATCTTAAACAGGTGAACATGTAAGCGGTGTTATTGTCAACAATTAGACTTGAATTATGGATACGAAGCCACCGTTCGTATACTATGATACGCCATCACAAGATCATTAAATCCCTCCAAACCCCAGAAAGAGACAGTGAGGGACAACTCAAACAACCTCCATTAACCCCTCCGCTAACCCAAAATTCGCAACCATAAGTCTCAGCCCAGCTCAGATCAGCTCAACTCAACCACCTCAAGGATCACAATATAAAGGTCCCGAGCCACACCACCCCCATTTTGAGCAGCAAAGCCCTGGACCACAAGGCCCGCCAGTGGTACCACAATTCGTCGGCGTCGCTGTCGGTGGCTTCGAAGAGGAAGTCGGCGTCGGCGACGGGTGTGACGTTGTAGTTCCGCAGAACTCAGCACCGCTCCCGCAGTAGCCGTACTTTGAGCAGCAAAGGCCTGGAGCACAGGTGCCGCCGACTCCACCGACACAAGAGCCGATTTGGCCTAAAGGGACGGAATGTTAGTGGCTAATGATTCTGATGGATTGTGAGGAGGTTTAGGTTGAGAGGGAAGTTGAGGGTCTTACAGTATTCGGGACCGGTACCACAGTAGCCCCAGACTGAACAGCAGAGTCCTGGGGCGCAGATTCCACCTACGCAGGCTCCGAGTTGGCGGCCTGCTATTTCTGGCGTGGAAGCGAGGGGAGTTGCGAGACTTGCCATGAACAGCGAAGTCGAAGCGAGGAAAGTGGTAAGGCTGAAGACCTTCATAGTGGAGAAATTGAGGGGTAAGGCTGAGGAAATAGAAGTGATTGTTTTCACTTGTAGGATGGAATGATTTGGGACTCGAAAGGTGAATGACGAATCTATAGTTGAGAGAAAGAACCTACCGCTTCTTATACTCAGGTCCTGAGGAGCTGTATCGAATACGAGATTTCGACTCTTGTCTTTCGATACAAGTGAATCGGTGGTAGGAAGCATATGCCACATCCGTCTTGAGTAGTACCGAAAATGAGGGGAACCTTGACCATCAGTGCCTGCAGTGACGCCGCTGATGCGATTACCTACCCTCTTGCATGCCTCCCTACGCATCTGCGCGGATCAAGCCATACAGAGCTTTACAGTGCTGAAATTTCCTGATTTGAGGGTTGAGAATACCCCCTGGCGAAATGCAAGAGACGCAGGAGATCGCCTACAGGGTACTCTCCGAGCTCCCGGCTAGGGTCCACAGTCTGGTCATCAGCAGAGATCCTTCTGATGTGACTTGTTACTGGGACCCATGATGAGGGTGTGAAGACTTTCTGGGGAAAGATTTGCTGGGAATTAGGATTACTTAATCATACAGCATCTGATATGCATGACATTTCGTCAGCGGCATGACATCTGGTCGATGTTGAACTTGGCATACGAAATGTATCGAGATGTTGGTGCTCAAGTTTATTTGAATCTATCCTACGGACAAAAGCTGTGAAGGTCCTGCTGGATACTGCATGTTCGGAATTAATGCGTGCATCGCGATGACCTCGCCCTCCCCAACACGAGTAAGTGTTATCGAAATGCAACACGGAGGGTTTTTACCCCGGGGTTTTGATAACAAACCTATCTTTTCATGGCTCATGCTGTTGATAGTAAGAAGATGAGAAGGAATGAGAAGAAGAATGCTGAGTCAGGAATCAAGTAATAGTTTTCACGTAACTGTTTCGGGAATAACCATTCCAAGAAGAACACTAGGAGCTTTCCCAAGTAACATATCCCACACCCTCTCGCAACTCGTATTGATCACGGGGTGCATGGCTTCCTTACATTATCTGACGCTTGACTTTGGGTGAACTTCTGTTCTATTCCTCTTGGCCACGCATGGGCTGTCCTTGAACAATCATCATCCCAGGCCATCTTCCCCGGTATCAGAGCCACGCAGGAAGACCAAGAAGATAAGGCGCACCACCCGGGCATGCGGTTTGTTTTTCATTATATTTACGTTTTTGCGAGGTATTAAATGCTTACGTTGATCTAGATTTCTGTAATCGCCGATCCATACGCTGCAAAGGCTCGGAAGAGAACGATTCTTGCTGTCAGAATTGTGTTGACTTCGACCTTGCTTGCACTTATGATCGGCCGGCGAAGAAACGTGGCAAGAAGATGTCAATCTCGGAACAGGAAACTTCGCAAGGGCGAACAGACACCAGTCCGAACTGGCTTCTACCTTTAAGACATGAGGATAGACATGCTCAATATGCGTCATCATCTCGATCACCTGAGGACGGCACCCCGACTTCCAACCACCGTGTAGAAGCAGATGAACTGGTGGGCTTCTCACTAGCCAAAGACGTTCGGGAGGTGGTTCTCGCAAACAGGGACAAGGTTGCAAATCTTGTAAATGTCTATTTCGAAGTCGTTTACCCAATTTTCCCACTCTTCCACAGAGGAACATTGTTGCGGAAACTCGCCGAGAGGCAATATCTCAGAGACCCAGGACTATTCGCAGCAGTCATGTCAATTTGTGCATTAGCTAGTGCAAGGCAAGAGATGGAGCTTTGCCACCAGGACGATGGGATCCTGCATATTTCACTTTGCCAACGGCAGAGACGTTTTATGAAGCTGCGAAAGACGTCATACCTCCAGACCTAGCTTCTTCACGAGGTCTAAAGTATATGAGGAGCTTTGCTTTGCTGGCTTTGTTTGGAGTTCAACTTGGAAAGGTCGAAATAATGCATCAGTACCTTGGATTGTGTCACGCTTTGGTAGCACTGGATGGTCTTCATGACGAGAAAAGCTGGCCTGACAGTATTGGTCGTATTGAGATGGAAGAGAGACGGAGACTGGTAGGTCATCCCCGGCTGTTCATGAGATTAGCTTGCTTAATTACCTTCAGTTTTGGTCTATATACACGTTGGAAGTCTATTACTCGATTGTCTGGGGTGGCGTGACCCGTTGCAGAGAATCCCAGTCTCGAGTGGCTTTTCCCAGTGAGGTCGACGATGAATTCCTCTTCGAAGAGACCACTTCGTATCAGCACGGAGGAAATAGTGTGCGCATAGTTTCAGAATCAGTGAGGAACCCATCATGTTGGCTGCACGGTTGGAACTTCACGACCGAAATGTATCGAATTTTGGAGCATGCGATGGACGACTTCCACAGGAGACGAGAGCAAACCGTTGGGCCGTTCTCGCCCTCGGATCTCTTTCCTCGAGATTCGCCATCTCAATCGTTTGTCCTTGAAAAGGTTATGCTCATGCATGCTGAGCTTCCTATGAGATTCAAAGAGTCAAGTAATGCGGTTGGGGAGATGTCAGAAGACATCTTCGGTTTCCAGGCAGCGAACATTACTGCCACAATACAAGTGAGTCGCTTTTGTCCATGATTAATACATAGAAATGCTCACACTTCTACAGCTGGTAAGAATGGTTTTGTTCACGGCAGAAGAATCAACAGTCAGCCAGAAATGTACCATTGCGAACGAGCTTGTCGACGGCTTCTCAAAAGTCCCAGTCTCCTTTCTAAGAGCGATCTCTTCGCCACTACTTTATCATCTCGCAGGCATAGGTTCGATTTTGGGCTCTGTGATGGTCGAGAGTCCTCTTTCTGAGTCAGACTATCGTCAAGTCAGAAGTTTACTACTTCGTATTGCCGACTTGCTTGCCAGACCCGAAAACACGATATCTCAGAACGTAGGAGCCAACGCCCGTCTTCGCAATCTCATCACACGTATCGATAAGTTCATGATGTCCCAACGTCAGCAGGAGGCGGTGGGTTTCCATCCTGCGCCAAGCGAGTCGCCTCCAGATATGGGAATTCCTCATCAGAGTATGCCAATGAGCATCAATGGTGTAATGAATAATCCAGATGCAAATGCCAGTCCCTTGACAATGGCACAATGAGACGGCACCCAAAATTCTGGGTCTCTTGGAATGATACCAATGGATGGCGCGCAGGGATCTTTTTCGGACTTTGAGGGCAGTAATGATCAGTTACAATTTCAGATACCCCCAGAATTGCTCGAGGATTGGCCATGGTCATTCGACATGACCCAAGGTTTTGGAGGATTTGGTAATGAATTGTACAGACTGTAGTTGTATTGTTCACAAATCCTATTCAAATAAGGCTTGTGTTTGGTTCGTTTCTTATTACTTCTATCTGTTATGATTATCGAGTAATCATTATTCTAGTCATTCTAATATCCGTGCTCCATTTTGAATGAGTCAGAAATCTTGCTTTCTCTGCAGAAATAAATGCGCCTGAAATGCCCAATCACGTCTTATACTTTATACAGCGTCACTCGACCATCTGTCATCTTCAACCGACACTTCACGGCCTTTCGACATGATTCGATGAATTCCCGTCGCTGGGCCTACCCACACTGTCGACATCCTTCTCCACCGCGGCTTGGTTGGCAACACTCAACCGTCTATGTGCAAGAATATCACCATTCCCAGCATCTCTGTAAGCCTTCTCCATAGCGCTGTGCAATGGGCTCTTCGTGCTAAACATTGCATCGATCGATTCAAGTGAACGATCTGAAGTTTCGGGATAGAAAAGAAGACGATGGGCATCCAGATCAGGTTGAGACCAGCAAACAGGAAAAATGTCCTGGACTCTAGATGTTGGAACATGATCGGGTTGACGAGCACTGTCCATCCAACCCCAATTGCCCAGCCAGTGATACCGAAACCGTTGCCCTGCGCTCTCATTGTCGAAGGGAAGATCTCGGTGGGAATGAGGAATGCAACAGTTCCCCATGTGGCAGCATAGATCAGGTTGAAGAGGAAGAGCATCGTCACGGTAGCTGGTGCAACTTGCAATGTGATCGATGGGTTGTGGCGAGCACCTTCGTAAAGTGATGCGGCAATGAGGTTGACGACATCGATTCATGGGGAACTTACAACTCCCTGATCATAACCTTCACAGAAAATAGCTATGAGTGAGAATGATTAGATTAGAATATCAAGCCATTTCGGAGACAATATTTTCCAGAAAGTGCCGACAGCCATTGTGCTGGTTGCCCCGTATTCACGATGTGGTTTGGCAATTTCGTCAGAGAAATCGAGCTCGAAATCCTCCGTATTTTTCCAGCCTTTGGATTCTAAGCAGAATGGAGACGTACAGACGGAATGCAGAAACGACGCAATGACGAGAACAATGAGAAGATCGCAAGATATTTTCTGCACTTATGTACTTTTCATTCTAGAGGATATTTGAAGGGAAGCCGATGGCTCGGGATTACGAGATGGATGAGAAGTCCGAAATGCTTCAAAGAAGCTGCTGGCATAGTAGATGTATTTCAAATGATCTTCTGATGGATGATGATACGGGGCCCCAGACTCCAGATCCCTAGGGGTTGGTATCTGTGGCGGCGTCCATGATATCACGGCTATCTATGGTACACTAAAGCCCATTCCGTAGATTCGAAGCGGATAGCGAATCACTAGAAGCAAGTAATTGTTCTTTTTGCCCAGTCGGAGCAGGTTCGGGAATAAACAATTCGAACCGTCCAGACTTAAACAAAAGTGTTGTTTGGGCAGCTGACTCCATTCACACATTTAAGCGTTTAAGCGAGCCTGGCCAGCGTTCAAGCGAACATGCGGCTTTCCGCAGTGGACTTCCTCCTTCCTAGCCTATAGGGTCAAGAATTGATTGGATGCGGGGAATATGTGTTGGTTCGAAATACCATTCGGGAAGAGTACTCCACCCTTCGAGATTGATAAAAGGCTGGATCTGTGTGTTTGTCCCCTCCATCCGGGGAGACTTCGACCATTCGGAAAGTCACGAAACAGCTGGAGGACGTTAGAACAGCAGGACGTTTAAAACCACGGGGCCATTCTTGCTTCTGGGCCTCGCAATTGGCTTTCTCTAGCCTGCTTCATTGATATATATCTGGGGCAAGTAGCTTCAAATTCGCCAATTGCTCTCTGGTCCTCTGCACCTAACCTCCACTGTCAGCCTCAGTTCTTTATCTCAACCACCAGCCGCTTAACAGTTGTGCAACATCGCTCTGCGCTCTTCCACAATGGCACCATCTGCGATCACGAATGGATATTCCAATGGTGATTCCAATGGGTACTCCAATGGTCACTCAAACAGCGTAAATGATGATGGAAGTTATGGGCTTGATATCACAGGTAGTGCCTTATTGTCGTTCTGGAAATGGAGAACATACCAACAGGAACTCATAGTTCTGGGTCTCAACAGTGGGACATCAATGGATGGCGTTGATTGTGCCCTCTGTCGATTTAGGCAAGAGACTCCCGAGAGTCCCATGCACTTCGAGCTGCTTAAGTATGGGGAAATCTCACTAGAGCAGACTGTCAAAAAAGAGAGTCATGAAGATGATGTTGCACGACACGACTTCTCCATCTGAGCTCTCCGAGGTCAATGTTCAACTTGGAGAGACTTTTGCATCAGCTGTTCATGAATTCTGCAAAGAAAACGACGTTCAGCTCACTGATATCGATGCTCTTGGATCTCATGGCCAAACTATTTGGCTCTTGTCCATGCCAGAGGCTGGCCAAGTCAAATCTGCACTCACCATGGCCGAAGGTTCGATCCTGGCAGCCCGCACGGGAATCACTTCTGTGACAGACTTCCGTATATCAGATCAAGCAGCAGGACGCCAAGGAGCACCTCTCACCGCATTTTTTGATGCTCTGGTCCTTCATCACCCGACCAAGCTACGGGCTTGCCAAAACACAGGTGGAATCGCCAATGTGTGCTTCATTCCTCCCGATAGTGAAGGCGGTGTTGACGCCTGCTTTGATTTCGATACAGGACCAGGCAATGTGTTCATCGATGCGGTAATAAGGCACTACACCGATGGTAAACAGGAGTACGACCGTGATGGCGAGATGGGGAAGCGTGGTCGCGTGGACCAGGAGCTTGTTGACGACTTTCTTAAGCACAAGTATTTTGCACTGGAACCACCAAAGACGACCGGCCGCGAAGTCTTCCGGGATACTTACGCTATTGAGTTCATGAAGAAGGCGGAAGCTAAGGGTCTGAACCCCGACGATGTCGTTGCTTCCATCACAAGAGTTACTGCGCAAGCGATTGTGGATCACTACCGCCGGTATGCACCGCGGCAGGAAATCGATGAGATCTTCATGTGCGGTGGCGGAGCGTACAATCCAAACATCACCGCGTACATTCAAAAACAGTATCCAAATACCAAGATCATGATGCTGGACGAGGCAGGAATTCCAGCAGGCGCGAAGGAGGCCATGACTTTTGCCTGGCAAGGAATGGAGGCCATCCTCGGACGCTCAATTCCGGTGCCTACCCGCGTTGAGACGAGACAGGAATATGTTCTGGGAAAGGTTAGCCCTGGGAAGAATTATCGTGAGGTGATGAGAAAGGGGATGATGTTTGGAGGGGAGCGGACTCATTTCAAGCCTATGAAGGAACTTGTGAATTATGTGAACGGGAAGAAGTTCAACAATAAGTGGTGAAATTTGTAGGCGAAATAGATATCCATTCAATGCTCATACCGCTCATTTGAGTGAAAATTAAACACTGCTCAAGAGTCATGAGATGCAATGGTGATATCCAAGCTCTCATTCCAGGGGTCAAAATAGGGTGGGGGCAGTCACGTTTGCCGACCACAAGCGAGATCCCCGTCTCTTCATCTCAACAGTGGCCGTCAGAATTCTGTGCGGATTATGTCAGCGAAAGCCTCATCAAAATTCAACACCTTTAGACATGTCACCATTTAACGCATAAAGATGCAGATTACAATACATGATTTTGATAGAAGTACTATATAAATTCATATCTCACCTGAGATTGCGATTTGAATTGATCGTGTAAGAGCGTTGTTGTTTAATCTACGCGCAAAGTTGAGGTCTTGAGGACGTTCTTACAAGGGTCGTCAAATCCGCACAGAATTCTGACGGCCACTGTTGATCTGAA